>Ga0335069_10008363_pt1 | contig 14821 bp, 14 predicted proteins | sample Lox_Sample_11_FD_206714 | JGI IMG/M metagenome (GOLD analysis project Ga0335069, IMG submission 206714) | Soil microbial communities from Loxahatchee National Wildlife Refuge, Florida, United States - Lox_Sample_1.1 | ecosystem: Environmental > Terrestrial > Soil > Wetlands | place: USA... | reverse complement strand
CGAGCGCCGCTCGCATGTCTGCAGGACAAGCTGCGGCAGCTCAGCGGCACCCAGGAGGGTCAGAGCCTAGCTTATCCAATTCCACCCGGCCCGGGAGGGTGCGGGGGCACCACTTCGCGCGGGATTTTTGGCCTGTGTGTGGAATAATTTTCCTTCCCCAGCGCGAGGCTCGCCGCCCGCAACGTCGCTCCAGGTTCCCACCAGTTCCCACCAAAGAGAGACAGTGGTGGGAACCAAGCCGATCGGCGAAATCCCCTCCTGCGCAAGGCCGCTGAGCATGCGGTGCCCACCGTTCCCACCAGTTCCCACCATCTCCCAGGCCCGTCGCATCGCACCGTCAGGCTGAACCGAAAAAATTTCGATCCGCGAGAGCCGTATCACCTAGAAATATCGAGCTATTTCAATCTGATATGCCGTTTTCGCCTGACCCTGGCCACGCCCGAGGCTCGGAATTTCGGCTTTGAGAAAAAAAAGCTGTGGCTGCGGACCAACGCGGTTGACGGCCAGCGGCCGGTCAGAATCGAAACCCCCTAGGGGTATGCAAGCCGGCCGCCATCCGCCAGGGCTGCACCAGGCCGAGCGCCTGGCTGCCGATCGCTAAGGGCAACGCCCTTGGCTCAAACCGCGCCGGACGGCGGGGCTTGGCGCGCACTTTTGTCGGTCGTGAAGGCGCAGCCGAAGCGATGCTTAAGTGCGCCATTCCGCCATTCAGGCGCACGACGTCGATGGGTGCAGCCCAACGACGTGTAAGTGCGCCATTCCGCAATTCGGGTGCACCGGCCGGCGACACGCCCCGCTCGGTGCGCGCGTGGAAGCTCGCCCAGCCTCCCCCGCGGCGCAGAATATGGTTCGAAACCAAGCTGGCGGAATCAGGCCCTTAGCGCGTGGACGTTCGACGCCAGCTTTCGCCGCGAGACGACAGCCTCGACGTGCTTGTCCCAGGCGACGATCGCCGCCTTGCGCTCCGCGCGGTACTCGTGCCGCTGATAGACGCCCACAAGGCCGCTCTGCGTCCCTGAGATGTGGTTCAGCACACGCTCCACGATGTGCGGGGCGATTCCGAGTGCAGCCATGCCGGTTGCGGCCGTGCGGCGGAGATCGTGCAGCCGCCATGGCGGGAGATCATCCGCAATCGACGCGTCGGCTTTACGCCGCGCGCCTTCGATCAAGCTATCGAGCCGGCGCTTGGTCGCCGAGAACCCACGGGCGGCGCCCTCGCCGCGGGCGGGGAAAACGACGGATCCAGCCGCCGTCACCTCCTTCAAGATCGCAACAGCCTGGTCGCTGAGATCAACCTCGTGCGCCTTGCCGTTTTTCGATCGCTCCTTGGGAATGCGCCAGGTGCGGTCCTCGAGATCCAGCTCGGACCACATCATCCCCGCCACTTCGGCGCGGCGCTGACCGGTCAGGATCAGGAGCCGGATGATCGGGCCGAAAGGAAAGCCCAGCTCGCCGCTGGCGTTCCAGACAAGGCGCAGTTCGTCGTCGCTGAGTACGCGGTCGCGAGCCTCGGGCCTGGGCGGGGCGGTGAGCCCATAGATCGGCGAGACCGCGATCAGATCGCGCTCCACACACCATGAGAACAGGCCGCGCAGCGCCGCATAAGTCGAGCGAGCAACGGCCGGCGAGCGCTTCTTGATGCTGTCCAGCAAGTCGGCCAAGTCGGCGCGGCGCACGTCGCCGATGTGCAGATCGCGCCAGACCGGAACCGCGTCATAGCGGAGAAGACGCTCGGTCTCCGCGCCGCTCCGGTTGGTCGTGAGACAGGCGGCCACGTAGCGGTCGACGACGGCGGCGAAGTTGTCCCGCTGGCGAAGCTGCGCAGCTCGTTCAGCCTCGGCGGCGGCTTCGGCCGCCCGTTGTCGGGCCTCGCGCACCTCGATCCGCTCGGCGAAGGGATCGCGGCCGAGGTCCACCGCCGCCAGGAGCACCTTGGCCTCCGCTCTGGCCGTGTCCACCGTCCACGGCTTCCCATGCTGACCGATGACGAGCCGGCGGGTCTTGGCGGGCGCGCCAGGCACACCCTTGGCCCGGTACTGGACCAGGTAAATGCGCGTGCCTGCTGGTGTGACCTTGACGCCAAAGCGCGGGAGCAAGGTGTCCCAGGTGCACGCGTCTTTAGCCGCGACCGGGAGGTCTTCGACGGTCGTTTTCGTGAGTTTCTTCGTTCCCACGGCGCTTACCTGGATCAGGAGTTCAACGGCAACGCCAGTAAGCAGCCGGTAAGCGGCCTGCGTCAATCCCCATCCGAACCAGTGCTAAGCAATGAAAAATAAATCCTGGCATTTCCAGGCATTATGAAACGCAGGGAAACAGCAAGCCACACGGTAATATCTATTTGCGCTTAGAGGAGGTCAGGGGTTCGACTCCCCTCGGCTCCACCATTTCCTGTGCGGGATCAATGCTCTAGGCGGGGCCATCCGGTAAGCCGGGCGGCCCCGCTGGGCTTCCAGTAAGCAATAGGTAAGCGGCTGGAGAACCTAAGCCGGCCAATAGCCAACCTGCTCGGCCGCGACGCGCTCCGCTTCCTCCCGCGTCAAGCCGCCACTGAACTCCAGGATGGCGGCCCGCTCTTCCCAGGCCATGTGCTGATCGGCGAGCTGCTGCGCTCGCCCGTCCTGGTGGATTTCATCAAATTGGGCGGGAACCGCGGGAACCGTGGGAACCGTCTCCATAACCTCTTGATCTGGCGCGCAGTTCTCGGTTCCCACCGTGGGCCCCGGCGGTTCCCACTGCGGCGCTGGTGGGAACCGCTCGGCCGTTTCAGGCGACCACCGCTCATGGGCGGCCTTGATCGCGCGCCACAGATGATCGTCAGTCGCCAAGTGAGGCATCCAGGATGCTGTTCTTAACGCAGTAGAGCCGCTGACGCTCACCCCGGATTTTGACGCTCTTCTTCAACCGCTTTTTGTCGCCATCGGTCTCCAAGTATCCGGCATTGGCAACAATGCGGGCTGCGTCGGACAGGTCGAAACCTCTGAAGACATACTGCCATCCGGCATCGTGGAAGAGATACCTGACCTCCGCTCCCCGAACATGGCGGAAGCCATAGGTCTTCATCTGCCGGGCCTCGCCGTCCCGGCCGCCCTCGGAGGGCGTCGCTTCGTCTCCCATGTCGTCGTCGCCGACGGGGGCGAAGGCTGAGCGCTCGCTTTGGATGACGTCGCGGAGCCGGCGCAGGACCTCACGCTCCTCGCGCGGCGCGTCCCGGCCGAAGGCCTCCGCCCAGCGCCGGTAGAGCTCCATAGCCGACATGGCGGCTGCGCCGGGCGACCAAGGGACAATGCCCCAGGCAATCGCCAGCTCGCCGGCGGCGGCCACTTGCGCGAACCGTCGGCCGACCCGGCGGGCCTGGCCAGAATCGCCCTCGTGAGCGCCCGTCTCGAGGAAGGCGCTGGCGATCTCTCGGGCCTGGACCGTCGCCTCCTCGCGCGCCGCCGTCAGCCGCTCCAGAAAGGCCGGCCCTGCGTGGCCGTAGTGCGAACGAGCGCCCTTCTTCACCGCCTCGGAGAGCTGCGCGGGGCCGGACGCCTCATGCAGCGACTGCCATATCCCCATGCCGGATCCAGCGTCCGCCGGAACGTCCACCAGGCGCAGCTCCTGGCCTGCCGCCGGCCGGCCCCCTTTGGGGCTGGACGCCATGTGATCGGCGAGGGACAGCTCGCCGCTGGACAGGAACAGAAGAAGCCACTCGGCGCGCTTGCGCAGGTTGCCGTCAGCCTTCAGTCGGGCCTTCCCCTGGCCGTTGGCAAGCGCGTAGGCCGCCACGCCCGCCTCGGCCGGATCGATCTGGGCGAACTCGTCCAGACAGAGCAGCGTGTCATTGTGCGCTAGCGCCAGACTCTCCAGCGCGTTCGCCGTCGTGCGCCAGGTGTGCCCGAACCCGTGCTCCCCATGGCTGCCGCCCCAGACGGAGCCGGCCGCGATCAGCAAGGTGGATTTCCCGGACGACGAGTGGCCTCGGAAGTGAAAGCCGCCGCCTTCGCCGCCCAGGACGCGCAGCATGGGAGCGGCCAAGGCCGCCGAGATTGCAAAGCACAGGAGGGCGTTCCCCTCGCCGAAGGACGCCACCTCGCGGCGCCAGGCCTCGAATTCTCCGGCTTGGCCGTAGTTCAGCGACGGGGCCTCGCCGGTATAGAGGACAGGCTCGCCACCGGCCGGGCCGATGGTGCGAGCGGGCAGCACGAAGCGAACGCCACACCACCCCGTCGCCGACACCAGCGTGATCCGGCGCGGGGACTTGACCCGCATCAGAGCCGAGGAAAGCCGGTCCATCTTGCCGCGGGCCGTCTCGAACACCAGACCGGCGTCAGCGAGCGTCGATCGAGCCTCGGCGCCGCCGCTGGCAAGGCTGGCGCGGGCGATCGGGATTGTCCGTTCCCGCTGATCGTGGTCTCGGAACCTGACCACGATCGACCAGCCGGAGCCATCAGGCGCACGGGCTTCCCCCAGGACCTCGAACGGAGCGGACAGCCAGTGTGGCACGGTGCCGCTATCCTTGGGCTCGTCGTAGAAGAGACCCAACTTCGGGTCCATGCGGATGCTCATCGGCCAATCAACGCCCGCCGGCGCGGCGCTCTCGCGGGCCTCAGCGACCAATACGGCGGCGTCGCTGGCGGAGAACGCCGGCGGCCAATCGTCCGCCAGGTCCCATCCCTGAGGCAGGAACGCCGGCAGGCGGACGATCCCCGTGGATATCGCCCCAGCCGCGACGGCGGCGCGTGCGGCCGCCTGGGCGGCCTTCCGGCCCGGCTCGTCGGCATCCGGCCACACGACCACGTGGCGGCCCGCGAGGGCCGAGAAATCGGCCTTGCCCGCAGCGTTCGAGCCGCCGGGCCAGGTCACCGCCACGAAGTCAGGGAAGCGCTTGCCGGCGGCATCCGCTGTCTTCTCGCCCTCCACCAGAAGCACGGGCGCGGCGGGCCTCGCCGCCAGCCGATCAAGGCCATAGAGCGGTCGCACGCCCGGTTCGCCGGCAATGCGCCAACAAGGCGGCTTGCCCGGCTTGTTCCGCCACAGTGTGACCGGCCGGATGTCCTTTTCTCCGTCCGCCTTCCTGAAGCGCAGCGTCCACCGCAACGTGCGGCCGGACGCGTCCAGGTATTCCCACGCCGCCTCAGGCGCCCCCAGGCCTCTCCACTCGTTCGGAAGCGCAGGCGCATCAGAGGGCGCAGGCGAAATGTGGTCGCCCGGGATTGGGCCAGCAGCCTTGCTGGCGGCCGGCCGCGAGGGCGCCGCTTCCGCCGCGGCCTCGGCGACGCGCGCGAACGGATCGTCTTTCGGTTCAGTCATCAAGCCCCTCGGACGTCAGGCGGCGTCGTCCGGGTCCACTGCGCGAGCGGCGCTCGCACGATCGAGCCGCTCGGCCGGTTGAAGCGGACACCTTCGCCCGCGCAGTTCTCGGCGACGGCGATAACCCCGGCGCTGTTGAAGGCCGCTCCCAGGACGGTCAGTTCAGCGGTGGAGAGTTGCCCCTCGCCGCGCTCGTAGAGTTCCACCGCCTCAGGTTCGAGCCGCGCGGACGCCGCTAACCGGTCCTGAGACCAACCGAGCAGGCCGCGCCCGGCGCGGCACTGTCCGGGGGAGAACATTGCCCGCGTTCTCATCGCTGCACCGCCGTAAAGGGATCAACGCTGAGGCTTTCCGCGAGACGGATCGCGGCCTCCCGTTGGCCCAAGCCGGTGACGTAGGCGGCCAGGCTCACCAGGTCGCCGCCCTTGTCCCCAGTCGCGAAGTCGCCCCACTTCCCGGTGTTCAAGTTGATCTTGAAGCTTCCCGCTTTTCGATCCGGGCGAAGCGGATTGCGCGCGACCCACTCCGCCCCCTCCCGGCGGCCGTCTGGCAAGAGGCCCCGAACCACCGCGTCCGCATTGCGCAGGGCTGCGGCGTTCACCAGATCGAAGTCGATCCGACCGGTGCGTTCGCAGCTCACGGCTGCACGCCATATTCGGACGTGGAGCCGGACGTCGAGCCGTTGGCCCACGCCTGGAGATCCTCAGGCCGGTATCGAATAGCCCGGCCGAGCCGCACGAAGCGCGGGCCGCCTCCCGTGATCCTGGCCTTGTTCAGAAAGCTCTCCGAGACCTTCGCCCAGCGGGCGGCCTCGGCCACGGTCAGAAGTTCCGAAGACATTTGCTGTCCCTGCGTGTGATCGAGTCCCAACCGGACCCACGCAGGGAAACTGAGCCGTACCAGCGGCGGCGTAATCTCTAGCTGTTACCGCCGAAGACGCCCGGCGTCTTCAATCGTTACGACTGAAGAAGACCTGCAGCGACCGCTTCTTCTTTGATCATGGTTCCGACCCGGTTGAAGTCGGACGCGAGGCCCAGGTCGGCGAGCCGCTTCCCACGCTCGGTCAGCCCGCGCTCGGCGATCAGTGCCTGCGCGAGCACATAAGGTCTGAGCGGACCTCTTGCCGCCTCCTCAGCAGCGATCGCCCTCAGGGCAGCGCGCAGGTCCTTCTTGCCAGGGTTGCGGCTCATCTCACCTTGCGCCACGCTGCGGAGCACCTCGAGTGCGCCGAAGGCGTGGCCGAGTTGATAGCCTTCGATGAATGCTGGCCCGACCGCTTCGCGACCGCCGGAGGCGGCGACCTCATCGATGAAGTGAAATAGATTACCCGGGGCCAAGCCTGCCACGCCGGTCCCGGAGACCGCGCGTCGGAGCGAGCCCCACTCCGGCAGCTCAGTCAGCCGCCGCAGCCAACGGGCAATGGCGCGACTCTTGTGGTTGAGCTTGACTAACTGCACGACAAGCGATCGGACCCGCCAGGCCCACTCAAAGGCGCCGCCATGGCCGCCGTAGTCTTCGAGGAACTGTGGCGGTAGGTCTCTAAGGATATCGACCGGCCCGTCGCGGTAGTAGAGGGCGAAGAGATCGGCTCCCGCGGCGCCGGGCGATTCTGGCTCGGCGTCCGGCGCCAGCGCATCAAGAGAGCCGTCGCGATCTATCAGGACCCACCACTGGCCCTTTTCGCGGTAGCACCAGACAGCATTGGCATCTCTCGGAAGTCCGATTTCGCGCAAAATTCGACGCGCCTGGCCGAAGGCTACGACAACGTCTGACGGCCCCCAGCCCTGCGGCGAACTGCTCCAATACGTAAAACTCTCACCGAGGCCCGAGAGCTTGCCCCATTTGGGGCCCAATGGGATTTCGCGTTTCTCTAAAACGCGTTGGGCGCGTCCTGGGCCTTTATCACCGTAGTCAACCCGCTGAGGCGAATACTGTTGCATCGGGTCGCGAGCCGGCGCTTCCGGCGCGAGGCGAGCCCGCTCCTTTAGCTTCGGCGCGAGCTTTCTCCATTCCGATGCCGGCACCTCGACCCAGACCTCGTCGCGCCAGCGGCGAAACGCAGGCGGGTTCACCGGGGTCTCCGGAGGCTTATCGCTGGCGGCGCGCATAGACGAGCAGGGCTCCGGTTCGGTCCTCGGCCGCGACCAGCTCGACGCCATGAGCTTCGAAGGCGGCGATTATCTTCCCCGCCGTGGACCCATATGACGGTCGGCCGCGCTCGAACTGCGAAATCGTGGTGAACGCCACGCCGGACTTCTCCGCGAGATCCTTGAGGCTCCAGTTAAGCAGCGCGCGGCCCGCGCGCGACGCTTCCGGCGTTAGCATGCCATCTCCCCTGATAGGACAGAGAAGCATAATCTTTCACTGTCTCGATTGACAAGCGCTCTTGCGGACGGTTAAATTTTCACCGTCTAGGGGAGGTTCCCATGTTCACCGACGAGACGATGCCCAATGCGGCGCCCGGTTTGCGTGACCGACGTTCGCCTTCACCAGAAATCCCGGAAGCGAACAAAATCATGCCTGCAGCCACTGCCCGCCGTATCGATTTCGAGCTTGAAACCCAGGCCTCTGAACGTCCTGCAATCCGGCCGAAGCTTCAGGCTGTCGGCGATCAGAGCGCCGCACCGCCCGCGAGCGCCGGGCGCAATATCAGGCGCGACAGCCCCGGCATTACTGACGTGGTCGACGACTGGCTGGAGGCCGTGGCCAACGAGACCGAGGCTTTCAACAAACTGAGCGCGGCCGAGCGCTCCGCCTTCGCCCATTATCCGGCCGCTCCCGAACTGATTGAGGACCCTGCGCGCCCGGGCCGTCCCAGGAGCTACTTCGATTTGGAGGAGATGGACGCCGCCACCCGCCGGCAGCTCCGATCCGAGGGATCACCGCGCTTGGAGACCTTGGAAGTCTGGGAAACGCAATGCGCCGCGATCAGGTACGAGTGCGGGGTCCAGGATGCGGAGCATGCTGCCCGCCAGGCGAGCCAGCGCGCGGATGACCTCGCCGAGCGAATTGCGACAATGCGGGCCACCACCGCCAAGGAGGCGGCGCTGAAATTCAATGTGCTGCTGAGCCTATATGTCGTTGGCCAGGTCGGAATCGACCAGCAAACGAAGCTGTTCTCTTTTCTAGCCGACCTTGAGGCGCTCGCCGCCGTCGATCGCTCGGCCTGAGGCGCGAACACCCGACCGAAATCCATAGCAGAAGCGCGAACGGTGAACATTCAAGAGACATTCGACACGGTCGCGGCTCAACTTGAGAGCCTTTCGGACCGAGAGAACGAAACCCGGGCGGAAGCGCGCGCCACGTCAATGGCGCTCGCTTACCTCGTCCTTCAACTCCACCTTTCCGGGCAGATTGACGGCTCTGCGTATGTAGCCGTTTTGCGAGGGCGCTGCTCGCTCGAGCCGCCAACTCCCGAACTCAGTGTGCTCGGAAAGCTGGCGGATAGCATCGAGGCGCTTTTGCGAGAGGGAGGCTCTTAGCCGAACCCGAACCGGCCGTTCCGGATCATCGTCCGCATCATCGCTTCCAGATCGGACGCATGGTCCTGGAGCTGCTGGCGGAAGTTCTTTGTCGGCCCGGCAATCTGGGGCGCATACGTCGTGTGGAAGTTGATGTTACCTCCCCGGCCGCCTCCAGGCCCAGCGCCCACAGCCGCCATCAGCGCCCGGTTATCGGCCGCCGGGATGATGCGCTCGCCGGCGTGGATCTGGGCGATCATGTCGTTGGGCACCACGTTCGTACCCTGCGCGAAGCTTCCCAGGGCCAGGGCTGCTCCCTTCATCGCGGCACCGAAAGCGGGCGCGCCGAGGTCCATCGGGAAGGGCGCCGCGGCCATGGAGGCGACGCCCGCGGCCCCCGCGATGTTCGCATAGGATTCGACTTGGCCGCCCGCCATCGAGTGCTGCACCGCCGCACCTGTGATCTGGGCAACGATCCACGCCTCGACCATGCGCTCGACGGCGCTGATCACCACGCCGAGCGCGTCTTCCCCGATGCGCATGATCGCCTGCTGCCAGCTCTCGGTCCCTTCGATCAGGCCTTTGAACTGGCTTCCGACCGATGAGACCATAGGATCGATGACCGAGTGCCACGCCTGCGCAATCCGCTGCTGATCGGCGATCTGCTCGTTCGCAGACTTGTTGGTGAGAGCCCTCAGCTTCTCCGCCCATTGCTGATCGGCCGCCTCCTTCGCCTGGACAGCCTTCAGGTATTCCGCGGACCCTTGCTGGTACAAGGCGATGATCTGGTCCTGGCGCTGCATGTCGGCAGCGCGGAGCTTCTCCTCGTCGGCGATCTCCTGGGCGATCATCTGCTGGCGAACGGCCGCGATCTGCTGTGCCGCCCGCACCTCCCCGGCGACGGGATTGTACTTCGCGTTCGACTGAATGCCGGAGATGGCTGTGTTCGCGTCCGCCTCACGGACAGACTTGTTCGCATCGAGCTTGGCCTTCATGGCGCTGAACTGCTCGTCCGCGCCCTCGCGGGCGATCTGGGCCATCTGGCGCTGATGCTCGCGCTCGGCCGCCTCCCATTCTCGGTAGGCGTTTTTGTACTCGCTCGACTGCTCGCCGTTCTTGGACTTGATGTAGGCGAGCTTTTCCTGCCAGTCCGCCTGCTCCTTGGCCCAGCTATCCTTGTCGGCCTGGATACGGTCATTCAGGTCGGCCAGGTGCTGCTGATAGTCCTGACGTGCCAGCGCCCTGGATGCCTCGTATATATGGCCCTGAACTTCGAGCCACTCCTTGGACCCTTGCGCCGTCAGCCCGGCCTTCTTGTTCCAGAAATCCAGCTCGGCCTTCGCTTCGTCGCCATAAAAATCGTTTGCCGCGACCTGAGCCCGGCGGAACTCCTCCTGCCATTGCTCGACGACGCCCGGCCCCTTCCCCATCTTCGGCGCGTCAGACTTTTGCGCCTGAGCACGCGCCGCGTCCGCTTGCTGCTCATATAGCGCCTTATTCGCCGGGTCGGCGGCGACCGCCTTTTTCAGCTCGTCATTGATCTGCGCGATCGTGAACTTCAGCTTCTCGCCACTGGTGCGGGACTCGTCGAACCGCTCCTGCAGCTTCGCAATTGCCGCGGCGCCTTCCTTCTGCCGGGCCGTACCCTCGGCCGTCGCCCGAGCGGCCTGCTGTTCGGCGGCCTCCTTCGCCTTCAGCCCCGCGATCTGGGCGTCGATGCGGGCGAGGTCCTCGCGCCCGGCCTGCGTCGTCGGGTCGTAGCTTTTGCGTTGCGCCTGGAGCTGCGCAATCTGGTCGGCGTTGCTGTTGCGCCCCCAGGCCATGAGCGAGTCCCACGCGCCCGAGATCGAATTCCCGACGTCGCGCCAGGCCTTCTGCAGGTTGCCGAGGTTCTCCGGAGCCTTCGTCCCCAGGTACTCGTAGATGTCCTTCGCCAGCTCGTGCTCGGCCTCCTCCTTGCGCCCCTGCTGTTCGAGCTGCTGGATGTATTCGAGCTGGTGGGCGGTCAGCTGGCCGTAGTGCTGGATGTACTCCTGCGCGAACTTGGCGACGCCCTCGTCCATTTTCTCGAACTCGGCGTTCCACTTGTCGGCGCTCTCGCCGGTCAGCTCGGCCATCCGGAGCGCGTCGGAGCCGACCAGCTGCAGCGTACCGCCGGTCAAGCGCCCGGACGCCGCGAGCTCGGCCAGCTCTTTTGACGCTTTGCCGATGCCGACATTAGCGAAATCGGCTGCCGCCCGGGCCATGCCCTGTAGCTCAGAGATGGTGACGCCGGCGTAACCGTTGGTCGCCTCCATCGCGTTCTGGAACCTGGCGACCTGCTGGGCGCCCTGTTCCATCGCGACTGCGACCCCGACGAGCGGCGCGATCAGCGCCGCGAGCGCCGCCCCGCCGATGAGGACCTCAGGCGTCAGCAGCCCCAGACGCTGGGCCAGGATCGTCGCGCTCCCCGCCATTCGGCTGAAGTTGCCGCGGCCGGCCTCGCGGGCGAGGACGATCAGTTCGCGGGTGACGCCGGCGGTCCCCACGTGAAGATCGCCCATCGCCTTCGCGGCCCCGCCAGCGCCCGCGGCCAAGGCCCCGGCTCCGGCGGCGCCCGCGCCCAGGCTCCGCACCTCGCGGTCGATCAGCCCGATCTGGTTGCGAGTCCTCGCGACCGCATCCCCGGCCGCCAGCATGCTGGCGCGCAGCTCGTCGGTCGCCCCGGCCGTCTTCGCCGTCCTGGCGAAGTCGTTGAGATCCTTCTGCGCCGTCTTCAGCTCGGCCGACAGGATGGCGCGCTTGACCTGCAGGTCGGCGACGTCGGCGGTGATGGAAACGGCGATGTTGTTCGGCATGCTTCAGGATCCCAGCTGCAAATGGTTCGGCGCGGCCGCGGGAGGAGACAAACCGCGGGCCGCGCCATTTTCCCGGCCGCCCTGGCCGGCCGGAAACCGTCATCAACGTTTGGCTAAGGCGACGAAGGGACTCCGCGTCAGGCCGCTGCCGTTGAAGGGGGTAATCGCCGTGGTCCAGGATGGCTTGCCATCCACGCGCAGGGTGAAGCGGAACGCCTGTTCGTCGGTGAGGAAGGCCACATCGGCGCTGATCGCGAACCGCGGCGCACTATGGACCAGGCGATAAGAGGCCAGGTCCGCGAGCACGATATCGCCGGGAGTGCCCAGGACCGAAGCCTGTTCGATGGTCAGGACGGGTCGCCCCTTCAGCAGGGGCCAAGGGTTCCCGCCGACGGCGCCCATCGGGAAGTAGACGGGCGAGGAGGCGGCCGTTCCTTGGGCGCTGAAGCCGGCGAGCTGCTCCTCCACGTCCTCGTTGACTATCCAAACCGCGCGCCGACGGCACGGTGCGGGGAGCCTTTTCCACATCGCCTCGACATTCTCGGGCAGGATCGTGCCGGGCACCTGCCCGGCCCGAGCCGGGGCGGTGATCAGGCATGAAGAATTCAGAATTCCGAGGGGAAGGCCCGCGCCCGTTCCGGAGAGGATCGCGGCGTCAAGTTTGAAGGACCCTTCGGCGGACATCGCCCGCTCGAAGTGGGCTTCAAGCATAGCCGCGTCGCTGAATAGCTCGGAGGTCACGTAGGCGAGCAGCGCCATTTTGTGCCCCGAGAATTCATTCTTCCGGAACCGCGGCCGTGTCGTCGGAACGGTCGCCGAATCCGCAACCCAATAGCCCAAGGTGCCGCCCCAGCGGCTGCCGTCCTGGCGGGAGGTCTCGTCGAAGGCAGGTTCGGAAAGCGAGCCGATCTGGATCTGGTCGGCCACCTCGGTCACATCGGTGAGCGGGGCGAGCACCGCAGCCTCGTAAATCGAGGCGATGATCCCGGCCGAAAACAGCTCCGGCAGCAGGAAACCTCCGGCCGTCGGATCGACATCGTAAGCTCCACGCGTGACGGGACTTGCCTTGAGCCGCGCGTCGAAGCCGCCAGCGGTCTCCGCCTGGCGAACGGCGAGCAGGAACTCGCCAAGGCTGCCGAAGCCGCCGTCGGAGAGGCCAGCCTGGTCGAAACGGTGCTTGTGCAGGGTCATGCGAAGTCCCGGATTTTGGTGAGAGGGGGGCAGATCAGGGCGCGCCGCGAGGCGCAGAGATCGGCGAGCGCCGCTCGCGGGCGCCCCAGCGCCAACTGCGCATCGAGGGCCAGGGCGCGGCGGGTGAGGCCGCGGGCCGTCACGGTGGAATTCACGTCGCAAGGGATGGAGACGAAACTGAACTCGAGCAGCGTCGACTTCGTGATGCGCTGGCCGCCGCGTGGGTTGCGCGGATCGAGGGGCTGGCTTTCGAGCGGGATGATGCCGGCGCTGACGCCGGTCAGCGTGCCGGCCTTGACCAGCCCCCGCACCTGGTCGGCGATCTGCGACACGCCAGCCGGCGGGAACGTCACCCGAGCCGTGGCAGCCGAGGCGGTGACGCTGATCTGGGACGCGCGGCCGACGATCAGCGCGTGGTCGTGGTTGTACAAGACGCTCGGGTGGGCGCGAAAGTGACCGAGGTCCATGCCGGTCAGGACCCAGACGTCGTCATCTAGGGCCAGCGAGTTCGTGGCGAAGGTGACCTCGCATTCGAGGTCGCCCAGGACCGACACCGCAGTGTCGAGCAGCCGGGTGGTGACGCCGGCGCGGTGACGCCGATCTTGGGGCGCGCCGAGGGGCGGCCGGCCGATCATGCCGCGCCGCCTTTGGCGAGGGCGCCGATCTGCGGCAGGGCGGCGCGGAGTGTGGCGAGCCTCTCGCCGACGCCGTCCTGCTTCGGCTCCAACTTCAGACCTTCCGCCGCCGCGATCGCCTCGCGGATGGCTTGCGCCCGATCGCCGGGACGCACCCGGCGCGGGCCGGGCGTATACGTGAACTTGCCGGTGTTGGCGTTGCGCTCATAGCGCCCTTCGGTCTCGGGTTGCGCGCGCAACGCGGCTTCGAGCTCGTCCCGCATCTCGCCGATGAAGGCGTCGATTGCGGGATCAGCCGTAGCGCGGAGCTCGCCCTCGAGCTCCGCCATCCGGAAGTTGAAGGCCTGACACTCGACGCCGCGCGCGGCGAGCAGACCCGCCAGCTTGGTTTTCGCCGCCTTGAGCGCTTCTGCCGCGGCCTCGCACTCGGCGTAGGCCTTCGCCGCGGCGTCCTGGTGCTTGTGGAAGGCGTCGCCTTCGCGAGTTTCGAGCGTGGATCGCTCCTTCGCCAACACCACGCGTCTATCGGCGACGGCCTTCTTGTGTCGCTCGCTGGCCTCCTTCGCCACCGGCGAGTTCAGCAGCGCGTCGACAACGTGTTGGTCCGTCGATTTCAGGGACAGCATGTGCGGCTCCGGTTCAACTTCGCCGACGATGTCGGGCGGTCGTGGAAATCCAAACCGCCCGACTGAATTTCCTGGGCCAGGACGCCCAACATCTGGCGCAGCCCCGGAAGGCGGCCGATTTTAAGGAGCTGGAAGAGCAGTTCCTGCCGTGTCCCGACCAGATGGTGCGGACACTCTTCGCGAGCTGCCAGGCGAGACCACTCGCCTCGCGTCTTGAACCGATCGAGTTCGGCCAGCAGGGCACGCGCCTGGTCGCGCGGCGTCATATCGCCCAAGAAACGCGCCGCGAACTCGCGCAGGATCGCATTCCGGCGGGCGTTTCGAGCCTGCACGTCAGGCGACGCGCCGCCGCGACGCGAGAAGCCGAGCGCGGCGTCGAGCGTCCGCGCTTCGCCCGCAAGCCGCGCGCGGATCGCTTCGGCTAGCCACGCGCCGTCCTCGCCCAACGAGGCCGCCGCCAGCGCCGCGATGCGGCGAAGGCGCTGTGCCGGGCCGCCAGAATCGTTGGCCTCCAGCGTCGCCGCGTCGCGCGCTGATCTACCGGGCGAAGACTTCGAAAGCGGGCTCATGCCGGTAGACTGAGCTGCGCCGAGGGGGCACCGCATCTTCGAAGGTTACCGCCGAAGACAGCGACACCTTTTCAAATGGACCGACCAGACCAATCGCGCGAGCGCCGCTCGCATGTCTGCAGGACAAGCTGCGGCAGCTCAGCGGCACCCAGGAGGGTCAGAGCCTAGCTTATCCAATTCCACCCGGCCCGGGAGGGTGCGGGGGCACCA
>Ga0335069_10008361_pt1 | contig 14822 bp, 14 predicted proteins | sample Lox_Sample_11_FD_206714 | JGI IMG/M metagenome (GOLD analysis project Ga0335069, IMG submission 206714) | Soil microbial communities from Loxahatchee National Wildlife Refuge, Florida, United States - Lox_Sample_1.1 | ecosystem: Environmental > Terrestrial > Soil > Wetlands | place: USA... | reverse complement strand
AGCTCTTCGCCGGGCGGTTGATCTTCGGCGCCGGCTCCGAATCGCTGATCGTGGTGCAGAGCGCCATCATCAGCCGGTGGTTCAAAGGCAAGGAGATGGCCCTTGCCTTCGGCATCGCTCTTACCATCAGCCGCGTCGGGACCCTCTTCAGCTTCAATACCGAAGAACTCATCGCCCGCTACTTCGGCAGCTATCGCATCGCGCTTTGGGCGGCGGCGGGCTTCTGCCTGTTCTCCTTGCTCTGCAACCTGGTCTACAACGCCATGGACATCCATGGCGAGAAGGTGCTCGCGCTCCCCAGGCCGGAGGGCGGCGACAAGATCGTCTTCTCCGATATCCGGAAGTTCAACTCTTCCTACTGGTTCGTTGTCCTGCTCTGCGTCACCTTCTATAGCGCCATCTTCCCCTTCACGGCGCTGGCGACCGACATGTTCCACGACAAGTGGGGCATCCCGCTGGTCAGCGAGTCCACAGGCGGCTTCCTGGTCCAGGTCTTCGGCAACTTCCTGCACATGTTCTCGACGGCGGGGGGAATCACCAGCATCGTCATCTTCGCCTCCATGGTCTTCGCGCCCTTTGCCGGCAACCTGGTGGACCGCATCGGCAAGCGGGCCACGCTGATGGTCGTGGGCTCCCTGATGCTGATTCCCGCCCACCTCATCATGGGCATCACCCACTGGAATCCAGTCCCCAGCATGATCGTGCTGGGCGCAGCCTTCGTCCTGGTTCCCGCGGCCATGTGGCCATCGGTTCCGCTGGTGGTGGAGGAGAAGCGCGTGGGAACCGCCTTCGGACTGATGACGGCCATCCAGAACCTGGGCCTCGCGCTGTTCCCGCTCCTGAATGGCAAGCTGCGCGACGCGACCGGAACCTACACCGCGACCCAGATCATGTTCGCGTGCCTCGGCGTTGTCGGGCTCATCTTCGCCTTCCTCCTGTTGCAGTCGGATCGGCGTCATGGCGGCAAGCTGGAGCAGGGAAAGAGCAAAGAGACGGAACTGCCCAAAACCGAAGGGGCCTCGTAACAAGGCCTGGTTTCTGAGTCCGCGGTTCGCACTTCGGGGAATCGTGAGGAGAGCTCGTTGATGATCAGGGCGCCCGGGACAAAGAGAAACACCGCGGCGATGACTCAGAGGCTGATGGAAGAGGTGCCGCTATGTCCGACAGCGGCGAACCAGCGGGGGCCCGAGGACGGTGGCGATATTGAACAGCCGCACATCCCAGAAGCCCATCGATTTGCGCAACTGCGATTTTGTCGCGATCGGGTCGCTTGCTGACTGGGTCATTCGATCACCTGCACGCTCATGCTTATCTGAATCGCAAGGGGAATCAGATAGGAGCGGCGCGTTTCCCCGGCAGTGTTCTCAGTTCTGAGTGTTTGCCCGCCCCAAGTCTCGCAATTTATGATTCCCCTACCGCTGGCACGGTCTCGCACTGGCTCGGTTTTCATGCTGACTGGCTCCTCGAACCCCCAAATCTCAGCGGCCGTGGCGGTCCCAATCCAATGAAGATTCACGAGTATCAGGCGAAGCAGATCCTGGCAAAATACGGCGTGCCCATTCCCAGGGGCGAAGTGGCCAACACCCCTGAAGAAGCGGCGGCCGTGGCGCGCAAGCTTTTTGCCGATGGCGCATCGGGCGTGGTGGTCAAAGCACAGATTCATGCCGGAGGCCGCGGCAAGGGCGGCGGCGTGAAGGTGGCCCGGACGCGCGAAGAAGCCGAGACGCACGTCAAGAACATTCTCGGTATGCAACTCATCACGCACCAGACCGGGCCGCAGGGCCAGAAGGTGCAGCGCCTCCTGGTCGAAGAGACCGCGGCCATCGATCGCGAGCTCTATCTCGGCATCGTGCTCGACCGCGCCACCGGCAAGCTGGTGTTCATGGCGTCGCAGGCCGGCGGCATGGAGATCGAAGAGGTGGCCGCCAAGACCCCCGAGGCCATCTACAAGGAATCGATTGATCCCGCGGTGGGATTCGGCGCCTGGCAGGCGCGCAAACTGGCCTTCGCGCTGGGATTGAAGCCCACGCAGATCAACCAGGCCGTGGGGTTCTTCCAGAGCCTCTACAAGGCGACCATGGAGACTGACGCCTCGCTGGTGGAAATCAATCCGTTCATCACCACGAAGGATGACAAGCTCTTCGCCCTCGACGCCAAGATCAACTTCGACGACAACGCGCTCTTCCGCCATCCGGAGATCAAGGCGCTGCGCGACGTGGACGAGGAAGATCCGCTCGAAGTCGAGGCCAGCAAATACGCCCTCAACTACATCAAGCTCGATGGCACCATCGCCTGCATGGTGAACGGCGCGGGCTTGGCCATGGCGACGATGGACATCATCCAGTACGCCGGCGGCAGCCCCGCCAACTTCCTCGACGTGGGCGGGGGAGCGACGCAGGAACAGATTGAACACGCGTTTGAAATCCTGCTCAGCGACAAGAACGTGAAGGCCATCTTTATCAACATCTTCGGCGGCATTCTCCGCGTGGACCGTCTGGCGACGGGCGTGGTCGCGGCGGCACGCAACCTGCATGTGAAGGTGCCGATTGTGCTGCGACTCGAAGGCACGAACGTTGAAGAAGGCCGCCAGATTCTCAAGGATTCGGGCCTGAATTTCCAGGTGGGCGCAACCATGAAAGAAGCGGCGGAACTGGTAGTTAAAGCAGCTTCCAGCCATTAGCTTCTAGCTGCTAGCTCAAACAGGGCGAAAGAGAATCGGCTTGGCGCAAGATTTCCAAGACCTCACCGTTTGGCAGAGAGCCATGGAGTTGGCTGAAGCCATGTACGGATTGACGAAGACGTTTCCCCCTGATGAGCTTTATGGGTTGACCTCCCAATTGAGACGAGCAAGCGTTTCGATTGCAAGCAACATTGCCGAAGGTCGCGGCAGAGGTTCAGACGGCGATTTCAGACATTTCCTGAACATCGCGCAAGGTTCAACATTCGAAGTTCAAACGCAGCTTCTTTTGGCCAGGCGGCTGAAGATTGGAAATGATGCATTATTGCGAAAGTCCGAATCGCTGTGCGTCGAAACCTCAAAGATGCTTGGGGCCTTCATCCAGTCTCTAAAGAGCTAAAGGCTAGAAGCTAGAAGCTAGGAGCTGTTTCAAATGTCAGTTCTAGTCGATAACAACACGCGCCTCATCGTTCAGGGAATCACAGGCAAGGAAGGCACCTTCCACGCCAAGGGCTGCGCCGAATACGGCACCAATGTGGTCGGCGGCGTTACGCCCGGCAAAGGCGGCAGCACGCATGAGGGCTGGCCCGTCTTCAACACGGTGGCCGACGCGGTGAAGGAAACCGGCGCCAACGCGACCATGATCTTTGTGCCGCCGCCATTCGCTGCGGACGCAATTCTCGAAGCTGAAGACGCGGGCATCCCGCTGATCGTGTGCATCACCGAGGGTATCCCGACGATTGACATGATCAAGGTGTGGGCGAAGATCAAGACCTCGAAGTCGCGGCTCATCGGGCCGAATTGCCCCGGTGTGATTTCGCCGGGCAAGGCGAAGATCGGCATCATGCCCGGCCGCATTCACAAGGAAGGCAACGTGGGCATCGTGTCGCGCTCGGGCACGCTGACCTACGAAGCCGTGCACCAGTTGACGCAGCGCGGCATCGGGCAGTCGACCGCCATCGGCATCGGCGGCGACCCGATCATCGGCACCACGCACATTGATGCGCTGCGCCTGCTCAACGACGATCCCGGCACCGAAGCCATCATCATGATCGGTGAGATTGGCGGCACCAACGAAGAAGCTGCCGCCACCTTCGTCAAGGAGCACGTGAAGAAGCCGGTGGTGGGCTTCATCGCCGGACAGACCGCGCCTCCCGGCCGCCGCATGGGCCACGCCGGCGCCATCATCTCCGGAGGCCAGGGCACCGCGGCCGACAAGATGAAGGCCATGACCGCCGCGGGCATTCACGTCGTGGTTTCGCCGGCCGAGATCGGCGCGACGCTGGCGAAGGTGATCGGCAAGGCGTAGAAACAGCCACTAGCTTTCAGCCATCAGCTCCCAGCCAAGTGCCCACTCTAACCGCACACCTTGCGGTTAGGGTGGGAAACTATGATTACCCGCCCACTCTAGCCCCGCTAGGTAAACCGGTATCATCGAATCAGCGATGAGTCGAGTCAAAGAGCTGTTGAAGCCGATGGCCGAAGATGGCGCGGCGCTGACGCGCGAGCAGGCGTCCGAAGTGCTCGCCGAAATCCTGTCGGGCGAAGTCCCGGAAGTGGAAACCGCGGCGCTGCTGGCGGTGATGGCCACGCGCGGCGAACAGGCGACTGAACTTGCCGGCTTTGTGGAAACCATGCGCGCTCGTGCCGTCCCCGTTCCGCTCACCGATGAGGAACGCGCCGAACTGGTGGACACCTGCGGCACGGGCGGCGGCGGCCCGCTCACGTTCAATATCTCGTCCGGCGCCGCGCTGGTGGCCGCGGCTGCGGGAGCCAAAGTCGCCAAGCACGGCAACCGCGCCGTCACCTCGCGGTGCGGCTCGGCCGATGTGCTGGAAGCCCTGGGAGTGCCCGTCACGCTCTCGCCGGAGCTGGCCGCGGAGTGCCTGCGCGCCACTGGGTTCATGTTTCTCTTCGCTCCGCATTATCATCCGGCGATGAAGTCACTGGCGCCGCTGCGCCGCGCGCTCGGTTTCCGCACCATCTTCAATCTCTGCGGACCGTTGACCAATCCTGCCGGCGCGCGCGCGCAGGTGATCGGCGTGCTTGCGCCCAGTCGCGTATTGCTGGTGGGCCGCACTCTGGCGGCACTTGGCGCGCGCCGCGCGTTTGTGGTGCATGGCAGCGACGGCATCGACGAACTCACTACGTCCGGCGAGTCCGTCGTGGCGCGCATCGAAGAGGATCCCAACGGCGGCCCGCCGCAGTTGAAGGCCGCGCGCATCACGCCGGAGATGGCGGGCCTGCCGCGCGCAACCATCGAGCAGTTTTCCGGCGGCGATGTGGCCACCAACGCCTCGCTGCTCTATGACGTGATCACTGGTATTCCCGGTCCGCGCCGCGATATCGTGCTGCTCAACGCGGCGGCGGCCCTGGTGGCCGCGGGAATTGCGGTCGATCTGAAGGAAGGCGTCTCGCTCGGCTCCGACGCCATCGACTCCGGAGAGGCTGCCGCGACACTCGCCAGGCTGCGGCAGTTCGGGGAAAAATACGCTGCAAGTTGATCGCACCGCGCCGTTCTTTTATTGTCTGTCTCGAAACCGAAATCAGGAGAACAACTTCATGCGTCTTTATCCCGCCTCTCTCGTTGTCTTCGCATTGCTCTGCGGGACATCGTGCTCCGCGCAGGTTGCCAATCCGGTCGAACTGAAGATCGATCCCGCCAATCGCACGCTGAGCGTGAGCGCGGAGGATAGCGTCACGGCCGAGCCCGACCTCGCGATTCTGCATATCGGCTTCGTCACTCCGCCCTCCGATGCGAAGCAGGCCTATGCCGCCGGGGCCAGCATCTCCAACCAGATCGTGGGGGCGCTGAAACAGGCCGGCATTCCCGAGACCTCCATACGCAGTGAATCGCAGAGCCTGGAGAGCTTTGATGCCAAGGCGCACAAGTTCCAGCTTCGCCAGTCATGGGTGGCGCGGGTGGCCCCGGCCCGCGTCGCGGAGATCCTCGACATTGCGGTGACCGCCGGCGCCACGGAGAGCGGGCAGATCGAATGGACGATGGAGGACGAGAAGGCGCTTGCGAACCAGGCGCTGGAAAAGGCCGCGGAACGCGCCCGGTCCGATGCCGCGGTGTTGGCGAAGGGGATGGGCGTGCAACTGGGGAGGCTGGTCTACGTCACCAACCAGGTTGGCGGCGGGCCGAGGCCGATTTCGTACGGTGTGGCCAATTTCGCCGCGCGGGCCGATACCAATGCTGCCGCGCCGCCGCTGGCCATCGAGCCGCACAAAGTGAGCCGCTCCGCCACGGTGTACGCGGTGTACGCGATCGAATAGCGCAGCTACAGCAGGCCGGAGCCGCCGGCGATACGGCGTGCAAAGAACCACGCGGCGGCCGAGGCGCAGAGCGCGCCGACGAACCAGCCGGCGTGCACCATCGGCTGGCTCACGGTTACGGCGAAATGCACCTCAGGCAATCTGAGATCGATTGCGGCGCGCAGGGCATAGCGGGCGAATTCAACGGCGGCCCAGCCCAGCACGCCGCCGGCAAGCGCGATGCCGGGCACGGCGCGCTTCCAGGGAAACGGAATCGGCGGCGGGGCGGCGGACTCTTCCTCGACGCGGTCCATCACGCGCCTCAGAAAGCCCGAGCTCGGGATCAGCTCCCCTTCGTTCGCCAGGATCGTGTCCATCGCGTCTCGTTCCATCTCAGGCCTCCTTTCTGCGGGTCAGATGCAATCTCTCTTTTGGCGGCTCGCCGTCCAAATGCGGGAACCGCCTTCGCAGCAGAGCGCGCGCCCGCGCCAGCCGCGCCTTCACCGTGCCTTCGGGCAGGCCGAGGCTCCGGGCGGCGGCGCCCACGTCCATCTCGTGGAAATAGTAGAGCACCACCGGCTCCCGATAACGCAGCGGCAAGGCCAGAACTGCCCTCCGCACCGACTCGTTGCGCGAGCGCAGGGCCAGGTCGTCGTGCTGTAACGCGGGACCGGCCGGCTCGGCTGCAGCTTCCATCGGGATTATGACGGTGGGGAAGCGCTTCAGGTCGTCGCGATAGACATTGGCTGCCAGCGCAAAGAGCCATGTGGAGAAACTGCTTTCGTGCCGCCAGGAGGCGAGCCCGCGCCAGGCGCGCAGAAAGGCTTCCTGGGCCAGTTCCTCGGCGCGGCCGCGATCGCGGCAGTAGCGCCAGGCCATGTTGACAAGCGGCGACTGCCAGCGCTGCACGATGCCTTCGAAGGCGCGCACATCCCCCGCCAGCACGCGTTCCACGTCGTTCCGGTCGGCGGTTGCGGTCTCTTCCAGTGCGCGCATCGCAGGTCTTTCATCCGGTGCGACAGGTTGCGGGGGAGCCCGGTTGCATTTTATTCCTGTTCCGGCAAAGCGGCTGCGGAAGTTTTGCCGGCACCGCGATTCTGCAGGTCGAATGAGAAAATGCAACCACCGAGGCGCACGTGCTGTCGTACCGTTCGCAAGGGACAGGAAAGTGTTCCCGCAAGGAGAGAGGAGGACGATATGGCACACCTGGCAGTGCTCTTTGGCGAATTCTCAGGGGGCTTCGGACTGTGGATGTTTCTGTCCATTGGGGCCGTGGCGCTGTTCGTCGTGTTCATTCCGCTGGTGAGCTGGATCGACAGCCGGCGCAAGGAGCGCGAAGCGTTCTACCGTGCGGACTCACTGCGGCGGCTCGCGGAGGCCTCGGGCGAAGGGGCAAAGGCGGCGCTGGAGATGCTGCGCGAGGAAGACCGCCTGAAACAGATCAAGACGCGCGAGGGGCTGAAGATTGGCGGAGTCATCAACATTGGATTGGGCCTGGGACTCAGCCTGATGCTCTACTCGCTGGGCGACAAGAATTCGCCCTACCTGGTGGGGGCCATTCCGGGGCTGGTCGGGGTTGCCATGCTGGTATACGTGTTTGCCCTGGCGGCGCCCATCGAACAGCGCTGAATCGGTTTGAGCGGAGCGGCATCCGTAGAGCATCTCCGCGAATCATGGATTGCGGATGCCGCCGTGTCCCGCACAGGAGTTCCCCATGAACGAAGCCGGTGTTCGCCAGCCCGCAATCTTCCTGCCCCACGGCGGAGGCCCGTGCTTCTTTATGGAGTGGACGTGGGGCCCGGCGGACACATGGCGCGCGACGCAGCAATTTCTGGAAGGCCTGGCCGCTACGCTGCCCGCCAAACCCAAAGCACTGCTGGCGATCAGCGGACACTGGGAAGAAGCGGGGTTCACGGCCGGAGCCGTCGCGGAGCCGGAGCTTATCTATGACTACTCCGGGTTTCCGCCGCACACGTATCAACTCACGTGGCCGGCGCCCGGCGATCCGGAACTGGCCGCGCGCGTGACCACGATGCTCCGCGAGGCGGGCCTGCCCGCCAGCCTCAGTCGCACGCGCGGCTACGATCATGGCATCTTTGTTCCGCTCAAGGTCGCATTCCCTGAGGCGGAAATCCCGGTGGTCCCGCTGTCGCTCGATGGCGGTCTCGATCCCGAACTTCACCTTACGGCAGGACGCGTGCTGGCTCCGCTGCGCGACGAGGGCGTGCTTATCGTGGGGAGCGGGATGAGCTTCCACAACCTGCGCGCCTATCTGCGCCCGGAGACGCGGGAGCCGGCGCAGGCCTTCGATGCGTGGCTGACGAGTGCCGTGGAGTCGCCTGCGGAGCGGCGGACCGAATTGCTGCGCTACTGGCAGAACGCGCCGTTCGCGTCGTATGCGCATCCTCGCGCAGAGCACCTGATTCCGCTGATGGTGGCGGCGGGCGCCGGCGGAGAGGCGCCGGGGCGGCGCGTGTTTCAGGACGAGCCGATGGGAGCGGCGATCAGCGCGTTCCGGTTTGACGGGTGAGCGCCCGAGGGGCGATTCCTTCACCATGGCGGCCACACGTTGCGGTTGTATTCGCGGGCGTGCGGGAGCAGAATGGCTTCATGGCTGCCGGCGAAGTTCCAATCCCGAGGATTCCCGAGTCCCTAATGGCGGAGCTCGAAAGGCTGGCACGCGATCAGGAGCGGAGCGTAAGCCAGGTGCTTGCCGAAGCGGTGGATCGCTACGTCAAAGAGGAGCAATGGCAGCGGCTAAAGTCTTACGGGCGGGAACGAGCGCGATCGCTGAACCTGCGCGAGGCTGACGTAACTGCGCTGGTCGAAGAGTCTCGACGGGAATACGGAAAGATCGCTAGTGCTGACCTTTACGGCAGATTCCAACATCTACATTTCCCGTTCAACTTTGGCGGCCTGCCGGACGAGGTCCTCGATCTGGCGCGGAGTGGGGAGATTCGAATCGCCATCTCGGAATTCATCCTGCAGGAAGTTATGCGCGTCCTCCGCGACAAATTCCAATGGGAAGAAGCGGCAATTCAGTCCGCGGGGGATCTCATGTCTGGATTCACCGAGCAGGTGGCACCAACGCGCCGCCTCAAGGCTGTGCCGGAGGACCCTTCCGACGATCGTATTCTGGAGTGCGCAATTTCGAGCGACTCCGAATTCTTAATCACGGGTGACCGCCATCTATTGAAACTCGGGTCCTTTGAACGGACGAAGATTATTACACCCGCCCAGTTCCTTGCGATCTTTCGCGGTGGCGCTCGGAAATGATTCCGGCCAAGCCGGTCAGTGCCCCAGAACATTCAGTAGTACCCCTGCCGCGGCTCCGCCAACAATGAGCCAGGTGGCGTTGAACTTAAAACGCAGCAGCAGCGCGGCGCTCACCAAAGCAATGGCCCATGTCCATGGGTCGATGAGGGCAGCGCGACCCAGCGCCAGCGTCACGGCTGCCATCAGGGCCACAGCGGCGGCATTCACGCCATCCAGGAACGCGGCGAGGACCGGCGATTTGCGCAGCCGGCCAGCGGTGGCGCCCACAAGTCCGGCCATCAGGAACGACGGCAGAAAAATGGCCAGCGTGGCCGCGGCCGCGCCGGCGTAGCCATGCAGCAGATAGCCGAGAAACGTTGCGGTGGCGAACAGGGGGCCCGGCGTGACCTGTCCGGCGGTGATGGCGTCGAGCAGTTGGGTGCGGGTGACCCAGTGCAAGTGGTCAACCAGGTCCGCCTGCAGGAAGGCGAGCAGCACGTATCCGGAGCCGAACACCACCACGCCGAGCTTGAGAAACACAAGGAGGATCGCCGGCAGCGCGGGAACCACAACCGTCGCGCCGGCGGCGGCGACTGCGGATGGCGCGGCAACCAGGGCGTGCATGTTCTTGGGCGGGCCGCGTCGCGCCGCGAGGACGGCGAACAATCCCCCGCTGACCAGGAGTACGGCGATGGGCGATACGCCCCACAGGCTCGCCGCGAGGCACACGATCCCCGCCAGCAACAACGCCCAGGTGCGCAGCGCCATGCGGCCCAGCCGCCAGATGGCCTGCGCGATGATGGCCACCATGACGGGCTTGGCTCCGTAGAGCAGTTCCTGGACTTGCGCCAGGTGGCCGTAGCGGACGTAGGCCCAGGCAAGAGCCAGCGTGAAGAGCGCCGCCGGGGTGATGAAGCAGGCGCCCGCAATTGCCAGGCCGGCCCATCTCGCGCGGGTATAACCGAGGGCCATGGCCACCTGCGTGGAGCTGGGGCCGGGCAGCAGGTTGCAGGCGCCGAGAAGGTCGAGGAAGCGTTCGCGGCTGATCCAGCGGCGGCGTTCGACGGTCTCCGTTTCCATCAGCGCGATGTGAGCGGCCGGCCCGCCGAAGCCGGTAAGGCCGAGGCGCAGAAAGAAGGCCAACAGCTCCGGCAGGCGGGATCGCGCGGGCGCGGTCATGCGGCTCAGCGCTTGTACCAGGGGCGGGGCTGCCCCATGCGCACGCCGGAATCGATGAGGATGGCCGTAAGAGAGAAGAGCATTGCGAGATCGAGGCGCGCCTCGTGCAGGAAAGCCATCAGGCCGGTATGCGGCACGTTTTTCGCCAGCGTGAACGGCCCCAGGGAATGCCTCAGCAGGATGGGAACCTTGGTGCTCACCAGCGCGGTGAGGATGACGCACAGCAACAGGATGGCCGCATCGCCTGCGTAGAGGTTCAACAACAGGGCGCATCCACCGATGATTTCCACCACACCCACAAAGGGCGCGAGGAGCTGAGGCATGGGGAAGCCGATGTGGGCGAAACGCCCCGCCCCGAGTTCGTCGCCAAGCGTGAACTTGAGAATGCCCTCGGTGAGGAAGACGATTCCTACCACGATGCGGATGAGCAGCAGAGCGATATTGCGGCGCATGGCGCTGATTCTTCCCTCGGGGGAATTCTACAGGGCGGATGCCGGCCATCTGCCGTCGCAAGGCAGATGAGCGCGTGCCCGGTCCACTCTTTCAGAATGGCTTCGGTTCAGGGCGTTTGGTCGAATGGCTGCTTGAGGAGCATCTCGATCGTGTCGCGCAGCTTCATCGGATCGGTGGTTGGCGCATAACGGCCAACCACGTTTCCGGTGCGATCGACCAGGAACTTGGTGAAGTTCCACTTGATGCGGCGGGTTCCGAAGAATCCGCGGCGGGCGCCGGCCAGCAGACGGAAGACAGGATGCGCATCGGGGCCGTTCACGTCGACTTTGGAGAAGACCGGGAAGCTCACGCCGTAATTGCGCTCGCAGAACTGCGCAATGTCGCCGGCAGAGCCTGGTTCCTGCTGGCCGAACTGGTTCGAGGGGAACGCCAGCACTTCAAAGCCGCGGCTGTTGTATTCCCGGTAGAGCTCTTCGAGCGCCGCATATTGCGGGGTGAACCCGCACTTGCTGGCGGTGTTGACGATGAGCAGCACGCGTCCCGCAAAGTAGGAAAGCGAGAGGGGCTGGCCATCCAGAAGGTCGGCGGAGAGCTGGTAGAGCGCGGAGTCGTGCCGCAAGGATCAATCCTCCACATTCAAAGGATGTCATGTCGGGGGCTGCTGCGTCTAAGCAGGGTGCAACACAAAGAGCAGGCGGAATCGGGCGGACCAATTGCGTCCGTTAGACTTGGGGTTGGGGTCGATTTGTGCCCGGCCCGAGGGCGGCAGATGCCGGGTCGCGCCTCAAATTCGGCAGGGAGGCGATGCTTCCCGGCCGAGGCGGAGGCTTGACTTGTTTGGGCGGGGTGGGCGCGGTCCAATATAATCGAACTTTCCGCGAGGGCAGCATCAGATTCTTCACGCAATGAGGGTGTGCATATTCTTCCCGTGAACTTGAACCATCGACCGCACCAGTTTGATGTGCGCTCGCCGAAGGGGCTTCCCACGGTGAAGATGCGGCACATTCTTCCATTCCGCGCCGGGTGGACCGCAACCAGGGCGGTCCGCGTGCTGATTCTGCTCAGCGTGGTTTTCACATCCCTTGCCGTGCTCGCGCAGCAGTCGCAGACCATCGAACAGATCCGCGTGATCGGCAACCGGCGCATTCCCAAGGAAACCGTGCTGGCGCGCCTGTTCACGCATGTCGGTGATCAGTACGATCCCATCTCCATCGAGCGCGACTTCAATTCGCTGTGGAACACGGGCTACTTCGAGAACCTGCGCATCGAGCGCGAAGAGTCCGACAAGGGCGTCATCCTGAACATCTACGTGCAGGAGAAACCGACCATCCGCGAAGTGAACTACAAGGGGCTCAATTCGTTTTCCGTATCCGACGCCCTGGACCGCTTCAAGAAGGAAAAGGTGGCCATCTCGGTGGAGAGCCAGTTCGACCCCACCAAGGTGAAGCACGCCGAAGCCGTGCTGCGCGAGATGCTGGCCGAGCATGGGCATCAGTTCGCCACCATCAAGACCGAGGTCAAGACGATTCCGCCAGCTTCGGTGCAGGTGAACTTCAACATCAAGGAAGGGCCGACCGTGAAGGTGGGCCAGATCCGGTTTGCGGGCAACCAGCACATCAGCTCGCTGAACCTCCGCCGGTCGATGAAGAACCTGAAGCCGGTCGGCATTCCCTATTCGCTGATCTTCGAGAACCTGTTCGCCAAGACCTTCGACGCGTCAAAGCTGGAAGAGGACTCGGAGCGGGTGCGCCAGGCCTATCGCGACAAGGGCTACGCCAACGCGGCCGTGGAAGAGCCCAAGACGCAGATTCGCGACGAAGGCGGGCTGAACTGGTTCACCTTCCGTCCGCGCAAGGGCAAGCGCATTGACATCCTGATGCCCATCGAAGAAGGGGCGCGGTACAAACTGGGCTCCATCACCTTCTCCGGCAACAAGGCCGTCAGCAACACCAAGGCTCTGCGCGGGCAGTTCCCCACCAAGGACGGCGAGTGGTTCAGCGCCACCGCCATGGGCAAGGGGCTGGAGAACCTAAAGAAGGCCTACGGCCAGCTCGGCTACATCAACTTCGGCGCCATTCCCACGCCCAAGTACGACGAGCAGAACAAGACCGTGTCGTTCAACATCGACATCGACGAAGGCAAGCAGTTCTATGTGTCGCGCATCGAGTTCCAGGGCAACACCATCACGCGCGACCGCGTCATCCGGCGCGAACTGCTGCTCGAAGAGGGACAGGTCTACAACTCGCAGCTGTGGGAGTACAGCCTGCTGCGCCTCAATCAGCTCGAGTACTTCGAGGCGCTCAAGGTGGACCAGGATACGGAAGCGCACCAGGATACCCAGGCCGGAACCGTCGACCTGCTGCTCAAGGTCAAGGAAAAGGGCAAGAACTCGATCGGCCTGAACGGCGGCGTCAGCGGCCTCTCCGGCGCCTTCCTGGGCGTCAACTACCAGACCAACAACTTCCTCGGACTGGGCGAAACGCTGAGCCTGCAGGGCAACCTGGGCAACGTGAGCCGGCAGTTCCTGTTCGGCTTCACACAGCCTTACGTGCGCAATCGCCCCCTGAACCTCGGCTTCCAGCTCTTCAATCAGAAGCAGGACTACAACGCGGCCAAGAACTACCAGGCGACCACCGGGCAGGCTGTCAACCTGAGCTCGGCACAGGAGTCGCTCACGCAGAACTACAACCAGTCGTCCACCGGATTAAACTTCAGCATCGGCTACCCGCTGAAGAAGCACTCCTTCCAGAGCCTGGGCTTCACCTATTCGCTGACCCGGTCGACGATCACCGCGTTCTCTACCGCGTCGCAGACCTTCTTCCAGACCATCAGCTTCCGGTCGGGAATCCAGGGCAGCAACGCGCTGTCCGGGATCGTCAACAGCTCGGCCTCGTTCAGCTACAGGTACAACACCGTGAACAATCCGCTGCGTCCACGCACCGGCAGAGAGTTCACGGCGGTGTTCCAGTTCTCCGGAATCGGCGGCAACCTCCGCTACTTCTCTCCGCTGGTGGCCTACAAGACCTTCCAGTCCATGCATTACCTCAAGCCGTCTGAAACGGGACGGAACGTGTTCGGCTTCCGGGCGCAGCTGGGCTATATCCAGGGCTTCGGCGGAGACGTGGCGCCGCCCAACAACCGCTTCTACTCCGGCGGCGAAGCGGACCTGCGCGGCTTCGACGTCCGCGCCGCGACTCCTTACGGGTATGTGCCCAACCGCGCCACCGTGCAGCTCACCAACCCCGACGGAAGCTGCGTGCCGCGCGATCCAAGCAACCCGCAGTTGAACCAGTGCATTCAGGTGCCCATCCCGGTGTACGGCGTTGCCTCCATCGGCGGCGACACCAACCTGACCACCAACATGGAGTACCGCATTCCCATCGCCGGGCCGGTGACATTTTCCTTCTTCGACGACTTCGGTCTTGACATGGTCCTGAACAAGGGCCAGCTCAAGCAGAGCGTCGAGGGGTTCGCCTCGCTGACCTCGCCGCTCTACGGCTGCCCGGTGTACAACCAGACCAACGGTACCTGCGAGGGCGGCATCCCCGGCTCGGAGGTCGGCTTCAAGAAGAACATCCATCCGGTGGCCGGCACCGACTTCGTCCCCCGCATGTCGCTGGGCGGCGAAATCTCGGTAATCATGCCGATCATCAATGCGCCCTTCCGGTTGTACTACGCCTATAACCCCCTGCGGCTCTATGAGCGTCCTTATTGCAACCAGAGTCTGTCGGGAGGCAGGAACCTGAACTGCTCGGTGCAGCTGATCACGCGCGATCTCTTCCCCCCGGGCGGCGCCGGAGACTATACCTACGAGCAGGCGATCCAGGGCTACGGAGCGCAGAACCAGTTCCGCGAACCGAGAAAGACGTTCCGCCTGACGGTGTCGACCACGTTCTAAAGACAGGGAGCAGGGAGTAGGAAACAAGGGGCCGCTCGCGGGAGCGGCCCTTTTTATGACGATTCCCTCCCATGCCCGTGGGCGTTGCGGCCAGGCGTGCCG
>Ga0335069_10008360_pt1 | contig 14822 bp, 11 predicted proteins | sample Lox_Sample_11_FD_206714 | JGI IMG/M metagenome (GOLD analysis project Ga0335069, IMG submission 206714) | Soil microbial communities from Loxahatchee National Wildlife Refuge, Florida, United States - Lox_Sample_1.1 | ecosystem: Environmental > Terrestrial > Soil > Wetlands | place: USA... | reverse complement strand
GCCAGCAGTGCGCGCGCCATCACGACGCGCTGAATCTGGTTGGTGCCTTCGTAGATCTGGGTGATCTTGGCATCGCGCATCATGCGTTCGACCGGGAAGTCGCGGGTGTAGCCGGCGCCGCCGAACAATTGCACGGCGTTGGTGGTGACTTCCATGGCCACGTCAGAGGCGAAGCATTTGGCGGCCGACGAGATGAATCCCAATCCCTTCTCGCCGCGTTCCGCGCGTGCGGCGGCCGTATAGACCATCAGCCGCGCGGCCTCCACCCGCATGGCCATGTCCGCAAGCATGAACCGCACACCTTGGAAGTCGCTGACGGCCCGGCGAAACTGCTTGCGCTCCTTCGTGTATGCGATCGCGACATCCAGGGCGCCTTGGGCGATACCCACGGCCTGCGCGCCGATCGTCGGGCGGGTGTGGTCAAGGCTGGCGAACGCCGTCGTCAAGCCGGTTCCTGGCTCGCCGATGATCCGGTCGCCGGGAATCCGGCAGTCCTCGAAGTAGAGCTCGGTGGTCGGTGAGCCCTTGATGCCCATCTTGCGCTCGGCGGGGCCGACGGTGAAGCCGGGATCGTCCTTGTGCACGATGAAGGCCGAAATTCCGTTCGCACCCTTGTCTGGGTCGGTCACCGCCATGACGGTGTACCAGGTTGACTTGCCGCCGTTGGTGATCCAGCACTTGGCGCCGTTGAGCACCCACTCGTCGCCGTCGGCGCGGGCACGGGTGCGCATCGACGCCGGGTCGCTCCCGGCCTCGCGCTCGGAAAGTGCGTACGACGCCATCGCGTCGCCCGCTGCCAGCGTCGGCAACACCTGCTTCTTCAATTCCTCCGAGCCGTTCAGGATGAGACCGATGGTGCCCAGCTTGTTGACTCCGGGAATGAGCGACGACGACACGCACACGCGTGCAACTTCTTCCATCACAATGCAGGTCGCGACCGAGTCCGCGCCCTGCCCTCCATACGCCTCGGGGACGTGCACCGCCGAAAAGCCGGTGTCGTTCAAGACTTTGAGCGCCTCCTCCGGAAACCGCGCCTGCTCATCGACGTCGGCCGCGTAGGGGGCGATCTCCGTCTCGCAGATGTCCCGCAAGACGGCGCGCAGCTCATCGTGCTCGTCGGGAAGCTTGAACAATTCGAACGCCGGGTTGCCGAGCGCTGCCATGGGAAGGGTCCCTTCGTTGAGAGGAGCGAAATACCTTATAAACATTAATATTTCGTCTCGGCGATTCCATCGTCGCGGGTCGACGAAGAATGCCGCCGCGTTTGTCGCCTGGCGATGAGGGGCCGTTCACGACAGCGAGGCGACGAATCTCCCATCGATCACCAGGTCGGAGCCCGTTCAGAAGCCGGACTGGTCGGAGGCGGCTCCGCTCGACGGAGCGGTAATCAGGCCACAGTGTTGAGGTGGCCGAGGGCCTGCGCGGCGGCGTTGGCGCCGCACATGCCGTGGGCGCCGGGTCCCGGCGGGGTGGCGGCCGAGCAAATGTACATTCCGGGTACGCCAAGGGTATACGGGGACAACGTGATTCGCGGCCCGAACGTCAACTGGCGAATGTCCTTGGCGCCGGTCATGATGTCGCCGCCAACATAGTTGGGGTTGTAGGTCTCCATCTGCGTCGTCGAGCGGACCTCGTAACCGACGATGCGGTCGCGGAAACCCGGGGCGAAGCGCTCGATCTGCGCGATGATCGCCTCGGTCGCGTCGCCGGCATAGCCGTTGGGCACGTGCGCGTAGCTCCACACCGGGTGGATGTTTCCGACCGACCGTTGCGGATCCGCCAGGTACTGCTGTCCGACCAGCACGAACGGCCGCTCCGGCATGCGCCCGGCGTGGATGTCCCGTTCGGTGGCGGCGAGTTCTGAATAGGTTCCGGCCAGGTGCACCGTGCCCGCCCGGTGGGCGTCCGGGTTCGTCCACGGCACACCGCCCTCGACGGCGAAGTCGACCTTGAACGCACCGGGGCCCCGGCGAAAACGGTTGAAGGCGCGGGAGATTCGGCGTGGCAGGCGGTCACCCAGGATCGTGGCGACCGCGCCCGGCGCCAGGTCGAACATCGTGACGTCCGCCGGCGGTAGCTGCGATGCCGCCCTGACCCGGACGCCGGTCTCGACCTTGCCGCCGAGATCGCCCAGCAGTGCCACCATCGCGTTGGTGATCGACTGCGACCCGCCCTCGGCCACTGCCCAGCCGTGCCGGTGGCCGGCCGCGATGATGCCCATCCCGATGGCCGAGGTCATCGGGTAGTGCAGCGGCCGAAATGCATGGGCAGCGACGCCCCCGAACAACGCCCGACCCTGTGCGGTGCGGAAGAGCCGTGCGAACGCGGACGCGGGCAGCACGGTCGGCGCGCCGAACCGGGCCAGCATCAGCGGGTGGTGCGGCGGCCGCAACAACGGCCCCATGATGTCCTCACTCAGGGCGTCGAACCGCGCGGCGGGGTAACCGAAGGCAGCCCGCCACCGCCGTCCGTCGCGACCCAGGCGGGCGGCGGTCGCGTCCACCGAGCGGTACAGCACGCCGGCGCTGCCGTCGTCCAGGGGGTGGACGCAGTCGACCTCCGGCCAGCGCCACGACAGGCCGTACCGCTGCAGGTCGAAGCGGCTCAGGAACGGCGACCCGACCGCCATCGGGTGGATGGCCGAGCAGTGGTCGTGCAGAAGGCCCGGCACGATCGCCTCGCCGCTGCGGGCGCCGCCGCCCACCTCGTCGGCGGCCTCGAGCACGGTGACCTGCACGCCTTCCGCGGCCAGGGAGATGGCGGCGGCGAGCCCGTTGGGCCCGCCGCCCACCACCACTGCGGTCGTCGTCATGCCAGCGCCGCCTGACCGCGCGGTTGGTGTGCCGGTGAGGTGTCCCGCAGCGACCAGGTCACCCGGGTGGGGATGGGGCCGTTGGGCAGCCAAGGTTGCTCGGCGACCGCGTCGGCCACATTCCACGTACCGCGCTCGAGCACTCCGAGGGCCGCGTCGATCAGCTTGTAGTGCTGCACGCCGCTGCCGAAAGCCTCCGACTCGACCCAGGCGATGACGCACTCGCCCGGCTCGAACGCTGCTTCGCTCTGCACGGCACGGATCAAGTCTTCATTGTGCAGGTGCCCATCGCCGAAATTGAAGCCGATCAGGGAATTGCACACGAACTCGCCCTCGCGCACGGCGCGGGTGTCGATGTCGGGCAGATGCGTCAGCAGCAGCGAGAACAGGCCACGCCCCTGGCTGTGCATGCTCCGCCACGCGGCCGCCTTCTGCAGGGTGATCTCCGCCCAGGCGGGCTCGTAGCCGGCCGCGATGAACTGGTCGATCTGGTTGGACGCGGTGCGGGTGACCCGGTCCAGCTTCCGCTCGGCACCGGGCGCGAACGTCCACAACGCCGAGGCCCAGTTGCCCGCGTACTGCCGCATCGACGGCAGGAAGGACACCTTGTCGGGCCGCAGGTTGCCCAGCACCGGGTAGAACAGCAGGGCCGCGGCGATGATCAGCGCCAGCCACGGCGGAGTCATGTTCCACGGGGCGTACCCATCCCAGTTCGGGAAGCCGAGGAACAGGAAGACGGCGGCGTAGGCGAACACGACGTTCCATTCCAGCGGCACCGCCAGCGGGAAGGTGGAGATGATGAACAGGTGGAACCCCACCATCAGCAGCGCCGCGGCCAGCGTCAGCCACTTGTTGGTGGAGAACAACAAGACCAGCGGAGCCACGATCTCGACGGTGGTGCCGTTGACGTGGGCCATGAAACCCGCCAGATGTGACGGCCGCATGTCGCGCCCGAAGTCGCGGTAGTGCGCCCGGCGCACCCGGGTGGGCAGGTAAATCGTGTTGCTGACCATCGGCGGGATGACGTTGGAAAAATGCTTGCCGAACTTCGAGAAGCCGGCGCCGATCCACACCACCACGATCATCATCTTCAACGCGATGATCATGTTCACGAACGGCAACACGGCGAAGATGACGAAGACCGGCAGGTACTGCTCCCCGCGGGCGGCCAGGAAAATGGTCTTGTCGCGCAGGCCGATCAGCACCAGCAGCGCGATCGGCGCGACGAGCAGTGCGGGGTTCACGAGCCCGGACGTGTTGTGGGGCAAGGCCTTTGACAGCGAGTCGCTGTGCACACCCGGCGACAGCAGCGCGACGGCCAGGCTGACCAACAGCGCCAGGTACGCCCCGATGTCGAACCAGGTCCGCCGGTCACCTGCCGTGAACGGCACCCACTTCCACGGCCGCAGCCGGATGGTGCCCGGCCGGGCCCAGAACAGGATGCCTCCGGTCATCGGCTTGACCTTGCCGGCCAGCGGACCCCAGGAGCCGGCCACGCCGATGGCCTCCAGCAGCACCGTCCACAGGATTACCTTCTGGTAGACGATCGGTTGGTTCCACCACTCGGTGACGTGCCAGAAGGCCGGTAGCCCCGAGGTCGCCGTAGCGACCGTGATGCCGCCGATCGCGAAGAACACGACCAACTTCAGGATGTAGATGGTGTGCACCATTTTCGGTGAACCGAAGCCCTTTTCGGCCCAATCGAGGGCGAGGATCCGCATCCGCTCCATCAGTGGCTTCTGCAGGAAGCTGTCCGGGTCGACAGCGGCGAGAACCGGTTGTGTGAATCCCATTTCCTTCGCTCCTTTTGGCGTCGGGAGTAAGCGTGGCGACAACGTTAGGCCCGGTGTGCCTCGTGACACAGTCGCGAATCGACAAAGCCGCTCGCCGGAGTTATCGCCAGAAGACAACGTCGGCGTCTAACGTCATTGAGGTGAAGAAATCGCAGCTCGACGCCCCGGACGCCGGAGTCGGGGTGCGGGGATGCGTCGCCGAGGTCGCCGGCCGACTGCACGGCAGGCTGGCCGAAGTGACCTCGGAGATTCATCGCGCGCTCGAGGCCCAGATCCCCGACCTTCCCCACGAGCCGCGGATCATGGAGCTGCTCGGGGCCAGCGTCGAGGGAAACGTGGACACGATGCTGCACGCCTTGCGCTACGACATCGCCGTCGAGCGCGTCGAGGCGCCCACCGCGGCGCTCGAGTACGCCCGCCGGCTGGCGCAGCACGGGGTGCCGGTCAACGCGCTGGTCCGCGCCTACCGACTCGGCCAGCGCCGGATGAACGAGCTGTTCTTCGCCGAGCTGCATGCGGTCGACATCCCCGACTCGGCGCGGGTGGCCGTGATCGAGGCGATGAGCGCCGCAATGTTCGAGTACATCGACTGGATGTCGCAACAGGTCGTCGCGGTCTATGAAGACGAACGCGAACGATGGCTGGAGAACCAGAACAGCCTTCGCGGGATGCGGGTGCGGGAAGTGTTGGCGCCCAACAAGGCCGTCGACGTCGATGCCGCAAGCACCGCGATCCGTTATCCACTGCGGTGGCACCACCTGGGCCTCATCATGTGGTACCCGGAACAGGGCGGCGCGGGCGACGAACTCGCCCGGCTGCAACGGTTCCTGCGCGATCTGGGCGAAGCCGTCGCCGCCGACGCCGGGCCGCTGCTCGTTGCCGCCGACCAAAGCTGCGCCTGGGCGTGGCTGCCCTTTCGTGCCGCGGTTGCCGACACCGCCGACGTCGTCGCGAAGGTCCGCCGCTTCGCCCTGACCCGCCAGGATTCGCCGAACGTGGCGATCGGGACGAGGGGGGCCGGCGTCGAGGGCTTCCGCCGTTCCCACCGGGAGGCGGTCGAGGCCCGCGGCGTCGCGATGGTGGCCCAGCGGCCGGATTCGTCGGCTCCGACGGTGATCGCCGCCGCCGACCCCGGGCTCTCCGTCGTGGCGCGGCTGGGCGGCGACGTGGGTGGGATCCGGGACTGGGTGGCCACCGTGCTCGGCGAACTCGCGAGCGACAACGAGAACGACGGGAGGCTACGGGAGACGTTGCGGGTCTTTTTGGGCTGTGGTTCCAGCTACAAACTGGCCGCCGAGGAACTCAACATGCACTTCAACTCGGTCAAGTACCGGGTGGGCCGTGCCGTCGTCCGGCGTGGCCGGGAAATCGGCGCCGACCGGCTCGAAATAGAGGTGGCGTTGCTGGCCTGTCACTGGTACGGGAGTGCGGTACTGCAGCCGAAATGAGCGGACCGCACGTCACCCGTGCGCCGGAACGGCGACGCGACGGGACACCACGGACCGCGGGAGCCGGACGCGCACGACCGCCCGGAGTCGCAGCGGCCGGTAGCCCTGGCGCAACTCGCGGACGAAGTGGACCGCGTGGACGGTCGCTGGGACCAGCACGGGCGTAAAGATGGCCATGATGTAAATCATGATCACCAGCATCGATTCAAACATCATCGACCTGCGCTTCCCCGCTGAGCGGACTCGAATCGGTTGTGCCGGTTGCGAATTCGATCCCTTAAGGATCGATTCATCGGTTCGTCGCAGAACTTAACCGCGCCAACCCCGGCGCGGCGATGTCGCGGAACGACGAACTTGCGACGGGTTGTTGTCTTCCGGCGACAAATGAGTGCCGCAGCAGATGGGCTTATTCCAGGGGTGCGGGCAATGTTCGCGTTGCCGAATTGTGTCCTAAAGACCCTTACCTTCGACACCCGGGATGCCAAATCATAGTGACATGACAACTACCGACAACACTGTTTTCGAGCGTCCACTGCAGCAGTTGGCACGTAGTGCGTGGCAATTGACGCTGTTCATCGGCGTCGTGGCCATCGCACTCGGTATCATCGTGCTGGTCTGGCCGGGTAAGACCTTGGCGGTAGCCGGTGTCCTTTTCGGCGTCTACCTGATCGTCTCCGGGATCGGCTATATGTTCGCCGCCTTCGGCGTCCACATGGGTGCCGCAATGAGGGTGTTGGCCTTCATCGCCGGTGCGGTTTCGGTGGTGCTCGGGGTCTTTTGCTTCCGCGACAAACTCGAGTCGATCTGGCTCCTGGCCCTGTGGATCGGCATCAGTTGGGTGTTTCGCGGGATCTCGCTGCTCGGCGCGGCGCTGTCCTTTGATCAAATGCCCGGACGCGGCTGGCAGATACTCGCCGGTCTCATCATCGTCGCCGGCGGTGTGGTGCTGATCATCTACCCGATCGACTCGATCGAGATCCTGACCCTGGTCGTCGGTTGCTGGCTGATCGCCATCGGCATCGTGGACTGCATCAGCGCGTTCCAGCTCCGCCACCAGGCGAAACAGGTGGCAAAGACAGTCGGAGCCGCCTAGGGCAGTCGCCGCTCGACCTCCCAGGCCAGGCAGAGCTCGGCGATGTCCTTGGGCCGGGAGAGCGATCGGCCGGTCAACTCCTCGATGCGGCGCAGCCGGTGCCGCACCGTGTTGGGATGACAGAAGATCCTCGCCGCGGTGCCATTGGCCGAGCCACCCGCCTCTACCCAGGCCCGGAACGTGTCCAGCAGGATGGTGCGTTCCTCGGCGGGCAGTTCGTCGATGCGGGACAGCACCAGCGACTTGATCTTCGCCATCACTTCCGGGGCGCTGACCGCCGCGACGGCGAGCGGGGTGTCGTCGAACACGGAAACCAGCGACTCGCCGGAGGGCTTGCCGGTGACCGCGACCCGGGCCATTCGCAATGCGTCGCTGGTCTCGGCCAGGTCCCGGAACGGTGGACTGATGCCGACTCGCGCCGTCGCGGCCTGCCGGAGCACCTCGATGAGGGTGTCCAGGGCGTTCGCCGACTTCGGGCCCTTCAGCGCGACGATGCCCACCTGCAGGTCGGGCAAGAGCCGCCACGCGGACCGAATGTCCCGGGCGGACAGCTTGTTCTCGATCACCGGCAAGCCCAGCCGCCCGATCGCGGGCAGCTCGGCCGCCACCACGGCGTAGGGTCCGGATGTCGGGAGTCGCAGCAAATCCGCTGCCTCCCAAAGGCTTTGCCTGTCGGTGATCCGGTGAGCCAGCAACGCCTCGACCAAGGCGGATCGCTCTTCCTCACGCTCGATGATCTGCGCCGTCAGCTGTTGGCGGTAGGCACTGGCCATCGCCTGGGTGAAGGTGTCCTGGGCGAAGAAGATTCGTGCGGTGGCGTCCAGGATCGCGTCGGTGGGTATGCTCGCGGCACGGGCGACGGCGAGGGTTTCCTCCCACATGAACCGAAAGCCGATGCGGTAGGCCGTCATCACCGCCGGCAGCGGCACCCCGGCGAGGGCACGCTCGGTGCCGGTGCGCTCGGCGGGTGAGACGTCGACATCGGCGTCACCGGTGAGCGAGTCGAAGATGAACGTCACGTTCGCGGCGCAACTTTCGGCGACCTGATCCCTCGTGACGACGGTGCCATCGCGGTAGGCGTCGATTTCGCGGCAGAGCAGGTCGGCCATCGTTCGTCCCAGTTTCGGGGCGCGGGACATCATCAGCTTGCTGAGCTCGACGACGTGCGGGTCCGCCGCCGCATCATGCCGGACGCCGCGGTTCGTCGATGCCACGCCCATACCGCAAACCTTATGCCCCGGCGCCGCCGAATGTGACCGCTCACACCGAACGGGGCCCGCTGTTGTTTGCGCGGACATTGTGGTCACGGGTGGTCGGGATCACGCTTGGAGTACGCACCAAAAGCACTTCCCGGAGGCACCGCATGACCGCTCTGAGCGCCGATCTCGCCGCGTCGAAGAATCGTCACCCAGGACGCGTGGCGCTGCGTTGTGACGACCTGCAGCTCACCTACGCCGAGTTCGACACCGCGGCGGCCCGGGTCGCGACGCTGCTGGAGCGGGCGGGGATCGAGCCGGGGGATCGGGTGGGCGTGATGCTGCCCAACACGCCCGCGTTCGCCATTTCCTTCTACGGCATCATGTACCGCGGCGCCGTCGCTGTCCCGATGAACCCCCTGCTCAAGGGCCGGGAGGTCGCCTACTACCTGTCCAACAGCGGTGCCAAGGCCCTGTTCGCGACGCCGGCCTTCGCGGAGGAGGCCACCGCCGGTGCAGCGGAGACCGGGGCGCAATGCTGGCTCCTTGACGACGCCGGGCTGGCCGGCCTCATCGCCGATTTGCCCGCCCAGGGCTCCCCGGTACCGCGCGACGACGAGGACGTCGCGGTGCTCCTGCACACCTCCGGGACCACCGGTAAGCCCAAGGGCGCCATGCTCACCCACGGCAATCTGCGGCGCAACGCCGACGTCAGCGCCCGCACCCTGGTCGAGATCGGGCCGGACGATGTGGTGATGGGGTGCCTGCCGCTCTTCCACGTCTTCGGCCTGACCTGCGGGCTCAACGTCGCGGTGCAGGCCGGCGCGATGCTGACGCTGATCCCGCGGTTCGACCCGCGCAAGGCGCTCGAGGTGATCGAGCGCGACGCCGTCACCGTGTTCGAGGGGGTGCCGACGATGTATTCGGCGCTGCTCAGCGTCGCCGACGAGGCCGCCCCGCGGGCGACACAGAGTCTGCGGACCTGTGTCTCCGGCGGTGCGGCGCTGCCGGTGCAGGTGCTCATCGACTTCGAAAAGGCTTTCGGCTGCGCGGTTCTCGAGGGTTACGGGCTGTCCGAGAGCTCCCCCGCGGCGGCGTTCAACCATCCGAACCGGCCGCGCAAGGCCGGCTCGATCGGCACCCCGATCGAGGGTGTCGAGATGCGGGTGGTCGACCTCGACGGCGTCGAGGTGCCGCAGGGCCAGGCGGGCGAGGTCCAGATCCGCGGCCACAACGTGATGAAGGGCTACTGGAACCTGCCGGAGGCCACCCGGGCCACCATCACGCCCGACGGCTGGCTCAACACCGGCGACGTCGGTCGCGTCGACGAGGACGGCTACTTCTACATCGTCGACCGGACCAAGGACATGATCATCCGCGGCGGGTACAACGTCTATCCCCGCGAGATCGAGGAGGTGCTCTACGAGCACCCGGCGGTGGCCGAGGCCGCCGTCGTCGGCGTCCCGCACGACTCCCTCGGCGAGGAGGTCGGCGCCGCCGTCGCGCTCAAAGAGGGGGCGGCCGTGACGCCCGACGAGCTGGTCGAGTACGTCAAGGCGCGGGTGGCCGCCTACAAATACCCGCGTCTGGTCTGGCTCCTCGACACCCTGCCCAAGGGGCCAACCGGCAAGGTCCTCAAGCGTGAAATCACCGCTCCGACAACCGAAAGCACGCGATAACCATGGTCACCCAAAACTCCAAAGGCGACGAGCTCGCCGCACCTCTGGACCTGCTGCTGAGCAGTGCCACCAAACCGTTTGCGAGCCGGATGATGCCCGACGCGACCTGGGCGCGCTTCGGCGCCAACCTCGCGCAGCGTCCCGGAGCGGTGGCGGGCCGGGCCGCGGCCCTCACCCGCGAACTCGGCGCCATCGCCGCGGGCAATTCGCACCGCGTCCCGGCGCGGGCCGACAAGCGCTTCAGTGACATCGCCTGGCAGGACAATCCGTTGCTGCACCGGATCATGCAGGCGTATCTGGCGGCCGGCGAGGCCGCCGAAGGGTTGCTCGCCGATGCCGAGTTGGATTGGCGCGACAACCAGCGGATGCAATTCGTCCTCGACAACGTCGTGGAGGGTCTGGCGCCGAGCAACAACCCGCTGATCAGCCCGCTGGGCTGGAAGGCGATGATCGACACCGGCGGGATCAGTGCCGTACGGGGTGTCAAAGCCTTTGTCCGGGACATGGTTTCGAAGCCGCGGGTTCCCGCGATGGTGGAGCCGGACGCTTTCGTCGTGGGCGAGACTGTGGCCGTCACCAAGGGGGCGGTGGTGCTGCAGACCTCGATGTTCGAGTTGATCCAATACGCCCCGCAGACAACGAGAGTGAATGCGATCCCGTTGCTCATGGTGCCGCCGGTGATCAACAAGTTCTACATCATGGACATCGCGCCCGGGCGCAGCCTGATCGAGTACTTCGTCCAGCAGGGGCAACAGGTCTTCGCCATCTCCTGGCGCAATCCGCAAAAGCGGCACCGGGATTGGGGCTTCGACGCGTACGGTGCCGCGCTCGTCGAGGCCATGGACGCGGTGCAGAAGATCGCCCGGACCGACAGCGCCCACCTGTTCGCCACCTGCTCAGGCGGCATCCTGGCCGCGATGACGGCGGCCCACCTGGCCGACATCGGGGAGGGCGACCGGGTCGCCGGCCTGAACCTGTCGGTCACCGTGCTGGACGAGACGCGGGCCGGTTTCACGGCCGCCATGATGAGCGACCGCGCGGCCCAGGCGGCCATCCGCGTCTCGAACCGGAAGGGCTACCTGGACGGGCGCGACATGGCGGAGATGTTCGCGTGGCTGCGGCCCACCGACCTGGTCTGGCGGTACTGGGTGAACAACTACGTGCAGGGCCGCAAGCCGGCGGCGTTCGACGTCTTGTTCTGGAACGCCGACACCACCCGGATGACCGCCGCTTTGCACCGCGACATGATTCTGATGGCGCAGCGCAACGCCCTCGTCACCCCTGGCGCGCTCACCATGCTGGGCAGCCCGGTCGACCTGGGGAAGGTGACCGCCGACGCGTACGTCGTCGGCGGCGTCGCCGACCACATCTCCCCGTGGCAGGCGACCTACCGCAGCGCCCGACTGCTCGGCAGCAAGGACAACCGCTACGTGCTGTCCACCAGCGGTCACATCGCGGCGCTGGTCAACCCGCTGGGCAACCCGAAGTCGTCGTACCGGACCGGGCCGGTCGACGCCGAGGATCCGCAGGAGTGGCTAGAGTCGTCGCAGAAGTCGAGTGACTCCTGGTGGCCGGACTACGTGAACTGGCTCGCCGAGCGCAGCGGCCCGCAGGTCGATGCTCCGAAAGTGCTTGGCGGCGAGGGTCTTCCGCCATTGGGCCCGGCCCCCGGCGGCTATGTGATGGAGAAGTGAGTGAAGCGGAGCCCACAGCAGAGGCGCCTGCGGGTGGTGCAGGCGAGCACGGTCGGCGAGGAGCGCTATCTCAGCGCGGGTGGGCAGCGGATCCGGATCAACATACGCCAGGGAACGGGCGTGCCGCTGGTGCTGTGCAACGGCATCGGGGCCAGCCTGGAGGTGCTCGATCCACTGGTCGAGCAGCTGGAGACCACGGTGGTCAGGTTCGACGTGCCGGGTACCGGGGGCTCGCCGACATCCCCGCTGCCGTACGGGTTTCCCTACCTGGCCTGGGTGTTGGGCCGGGTGCTGTCCCAACTCGACATCGGCGTGGTGGACATCTTCGGGCTGTCCTGGGGCGGCGCGCTGGCGCAGCAGTTCGCCTTCCAGAATCCCCGCCGATGCCGGCGCATGGTGCTGGTGGCGACCGGCACCGGCGTGCTCATGGTGCCCGCCACCCCGTGGGTCCTGGCGAAAATGGCCACGCCGCGCAGGTTCTCGGATCCCGATTACGCCGCGGCCATTTCCGGTGATCTCTACGGCGGCACCGTCCGCGCCCACGGTGAAGACGTGGCGCGACTGTTCGTGCGGCAGTTGCACGCCGGATCGAAGGTCGGGTACGTGCATCAACTGCTGGCGGGCTCGGTGTGGACCAGCCTGTTCGCCCTGCCCGCGCTGCGGCAGGAGACGCTGATCGTGGCGGGCACGGATGACCCGATCATCCCGGTGGTCAACGCGCGCATCATGCACGCGCTGCTGCCTCACTCGCTGTTGCACCTGCATGCGGGCGGGCACATCGACATCGTGCACAACGCGACCGAGCTCGCGCCCGTCATCGAGAACTTCCTGCGGGAACCGGGCGAACGAGCCTAGGGCTGCATTCGCTGACTCATCTAGGCCTGGATGTCCGCGGTGACCGCGCCCGTCAGCCGGATCAGATCCTGCGGCGCGACCGCGACGTCCCACCCGCGCCTGCCGGCGCTGCAGTACACCCGCTCCCAGGCGAGCGCGCCGGCGTCGACCACCGTGGGCAGCGGCCTGCGCTGCCCGAACGGCGAAATGGCGCCGACGACGTAGCCGGTGGCCCGCTGCGCGGCCCCGGGTTCGGCCATGCTCGCTTTGGCGACCCCCAGCGCGGCGGCGGCCGCCTTGAGCGACAGCCGGCCGGAGGCCGGCAGTATCGCGACCGCGAGCCCGTTGGGCACCATGATGACCAGGGTCTTGTAGATCTGCTCCGGCGCGATGCCGCCGGGAGTCAGCGCGTGGACCGCCTCGAGGCCGAACGACGGTTCCCGGGGATCGTGGGAGAACTTGACGACCTCATGCGGAACACCGGCCCGGACCAGTGCCGCGATGGCCGGTGTCGCGGCGCCCGCCACGCTCGGACCGACGGGTCAGGGCCCGGTGTAGCCCGGCGGGTTGACGCCGTCCACCCAGAAGTCGACGCCGAGCTGCCCACCCGGCACGCAGTTGTACACCGACAGGTCGGTGACGCCGGATTCCACTAGCACGTCCTCGCACAGCAGGGTGTTGCCGGTGTACTCGCGGGCGGGTTTGTTGAGGATGACGTAGGCCGCGTCGGAGTACACCTCCGGCTTGCGGGCGCGCGCCATGGCCTCGTCCCCGCCGAGCAGGTTCTGCACCGCGGCCGTCGCCACCAAGGTGCGCGGCCACAACGTGTTCGAGGCGATGCCCGCCTCGCGCATCTCCTCGGCAATCCCCAACGCGCACAACGTCATCCCGAACTTGGCCATCATGTACGCGGTCGGCTTCAGCCACTCCTTGCCGAGCAGCACCGGCGGCGAAAGCGTCAGGATGTGCGGGTTCTCCCGGCCCTTCAGGTGGGGGATGCAGGCCTGCGAGACCGCATACGTGCCGCGCACCTGGATGCCGTTCATCAGGTCGAACCGCTTCATCGGCACCTCGGTGATGGAGCCCAGGTTGATCGCCGAGGCGTTGTTGACGCAGATGTCGATGCCGCCGAATTGCTCGACGGCCTTGGCGACCGCGGACTCGACCGACTCCGGGTCGCGCACGTCCCCGACGATCGGCAGGGCCTGCCCGCCCGCCTCCTCGAGCTCCTTGGCGGCGGTGAACACCGTCCCCGGCAGCTTCGGGTGCGGCTCGGCGGTCTTGGCGATCAGGGCGATGTTGGCGCCGTCCTGCGCTGCGCGTTTGGCGATGGCCAGGCCGATGCCGCGACTGGCACCGGAGATGAACATGGTCTTGCCTTGGAGGGATGTGGCGTGCGACATGGCGTCACAGTAACGCCACCGGAGCGCGGTCGGATCGGGGACCGCACGCCCGGGAATGAGCCGGCCGCCTGATGCTGTTAAAGAAGTCGGTTTCTGATGCAGATGCGGTAGGCCCGGGCAGACACTGTCGGGGGCAGCCTCTAGATTGGGAGGAGCAGTCTGGTGCCAACGGCGACGTGCCTATTGGGTGGCACCGAGCGGGAGCAGTTGACCCGCCTGCTTGCGAGCTCGGCGGCGCTTCCGGTGCCGCCCGGCGACACCGCTGCGGAAGGGACCGTGTTAATCGAGATGGCCGATATCGACGGCGCTAGGGGTTCAGAGGGGTTGGAGGCTCCCGAGCCGGCACCGCCCGAGGAGACCGACGAGGAGCTGACGGCGCGCTTCGAGCGCGACGCGATTCCCCTGCTGGACCAGCTGTACGGCGGCGCGCTGCGCATGACGCGAAACCCCGCCGACGCGGAGGACCTGCTGCAGGAGACGATGGTGAAGGCCTACGCGGGATTCCGCTCGTTTCGGGCTGGCACCAACCTCAAGGCGTGGCTGTACCGGATTCTGACCAACACCTATATCAACAGCTATCGCAAGAGGCAGCGCCAGCCGGCGGAATATCCGACCGAAGAGATCACCGACTGGCAGTTGGCGTCCAACGCCGAGCATTCCTCGACCGGGCTGCGTTCGGCGGAGGTCGAGGCGCTCGAATCGCTGCCCGACGACGAGATCAAGGAGGCGCTGCAGGCCTTGCCAGAGGAGTTCCGGATGGCGGTCTACTACGCCGACGTCGAGGGATTTCCGTATAAGGAAATCGCAGAGATCATGGATACGCCGATCGGGACGGTAATGTCACGGCTGCACCGCGGCAGGCGTCAACTG
>Ga0335069_10008359_pt1 | contig 14823 bp, 12 predicted proteins | sample Lox_Sample_11_FD_206714 | JGI IMG/M metagenome (GOLD analysis project Ga0335069, IMG submission 206714) | Soil microbial communities from Loxahatchee National Wildlife Refuge, Florida, United States - Lox_Sample_1.1 | ecosystem: Environmental > Terrestrial > Soil > Wetlands | place: USA... | reverse complement strand
ACCCAGAATGCCAATCTCGTGTCGGCGATCTCGGACTACAAGACCAACCTCAGGGCGGTCGTTACCGACCTCCTCTCATACGTGCAGACCGCTCAGAAGCAGTACGACACGACGGCGCAGGCTGCCCAGATCTCTCAACAATTCATGGTCCTGCAGGGCCAAATTGCGCAAATGCAATCCGCCGAGGCAGATGAGGACGAAGCTTTCGCGAAACAAATCACGTCGTTTGCACGGGATTACGGCAACGTCACAAGCTCCGGTGCGATCGACCCGAACGCTCTTGTCAAAGTAGACGGAGCTCATTTCTTCAAAGACTTCGACGAGAGCGAGGCGAAATTCACTTCATCCTCGACCCAAATCCCGGCCATAGCGGTGGGGGCTTTCGACCAGCAGAGCGGAGCCGTGTGGAAGATTACTGCCCCCGCCGGGTCCATCCTCACCATCAGTTCTTCCGGCAAGTGGTCTCCCACCTGCGGCCTCAGAGAGAAATTCGGCGCCGCGGGCAGCACCGTCGCGCCTGGATCTGTTGCGATCACCTCGTATGACGGAGCCCTCGCGACCTCTGAGGGGTTCACACTGACTTCGACGGACAGCGGGTACTCGCTTGGGACGCAGTCGCACTCCGACACGAGCTCTGACAGTCTCACGCTGGGTCTGTCGGCAACGGCATGCGCCGGCACTCCCGGAATATCAAATATGTTTAACCCAGTGTCCGTTCAGATCTGCGCAAGCATGAGCTACAGCAACGTCACTTCATCCTCGGACCAGACCCAGGGGAGTGTCGGATCGCAAACGCAGACCTCGGCCTCATTTGTCGCTGGACTCCGCATCCCGAACACGCCATTCCCGACCATGCCAGCGGGAAGCTTGCTGCTCGTGACGATGAAACCCGGCGGAGTCGGTTGGCAAGACATGCTCGACGTGCGACCCGTTCTCAGCGGAGACAACGCATACGTAGCCCCGGCGCCAAACAGTACCGCTAGTAACACGGTCGATATGTATCTCGTGGCAAACGACCGCGCCCTGAGCGATTGCCAAGGGCTTAGCGCAACGGGCAACAAGTTGCATATCGAGACGACACTATTTCAACCACTCGGGACTTCATCAGTGATGACAACGCTTATGAATGCGATGAGTAGCGCACTTACGTACATTTCGCAGCAACGCGTGGAAATCGTTAATGAAGGTCATCTACTTCCGGAACGGGAGAGCGAACTTAGGAGCACTGCGCTGGCGTTCCTGGCTGAGGGTTCCGATGGGGGAGGTGGCGTGGACCTCTCGCAATACCCCAAGCCCCTCGCCGATCTGTTTGATGCCTGGATCGATCGAGAGATCGCAAGTATCGCTCGCGCCGTCGAGATTGCCGTCGCCACGAACCAGTCTGAGCTTCTCCTACTGCAGATCAATGCGCTGCAAGCCGATCAGTCGGCGGCGAGCGCCAGTACGCGGCTGGCGCAGCTCCTGCCAGAATGGTCTTTGCAAGACTTCGCACTGCAGGATGGATTCGGCGCGCAGTTGCGATTCCAAGCGTCGCTGGTCGCCAACTTGCTGAACGCGCTCTATCCGGTTCTCCACCTCCGGAGCCCCGAACTGCTTACTCAGATTCAGGCATCAACCGATATTCAATCCGCACTCCAGACGTTATCCGGCGGTACCGTTGTGACCTCGTTTTCGGATCTCGCTACTGCGATGGAAGCCACAGCGGACAAGATTGTCAATCTCGTCGCTAGTTACCAGAGTGCACGAAATCCGCTCAATCCGGTGGCACTCCAATTCCCTAGGAGCGACCGAATCAACACGCTCTATCCAGGTTGTGGAACGAGCGTATCGCAGACTCCACTCGATGCGAGCGTTCCACCGGATTCGGCGGAGGGGGGGGCGGGTGCCTCGTGCATATTGTGTTACAAGACGGCGGGCCAAGACCGCAGCGATTCGCTGTGGGATGGCCTTTGCCGCTCTGGCCTCGGTACGCTCGACCTCCGACCAGACGATCTTTACGACCCGAATGCTGGCGCTTCCGACCTTGATTGTCAGGATGGCGCACCGGTAATGCGTTCGCTGTCGCTCGTCATCACAATGGCTGGCGTCTCGACAAGCGATCCGATCACTAACTTTGCCTTCGAAGCGCCGGTGGGCATGAGCAATCAGATGCCTTTCCCGACGGCCCTCGGCCTTGAAACATACACCATTCAAGACCGATCCTGGCTTCCGTCGAAGCTAGCCGTGCTCGGGTCGCCTGTTGGAGACGAAATCGTCCAGTTCAATAATAACAAAACGGATGTAGGCGCCGGCGATGGGCTATCGCCGTTCAATACTTATCAGATCAACGTTCGTGCATTGAAGGGTGCAGCCGACAGCCCACTTGTTCGCGCCACCGCGTTGACCGTCGTCTTCTTGGCCGAGTCTGCGAACTTGGGGCAGACGGTCGCGGGAGTGACGCCGTGCTCGTCGCAGCAACCTCAGATCGCCCGTCTAGTCGGGGGCACGCCATTGAGGGACGTGTCCTCCACCACGCACCGCTCCCCCGGTCGTGGTGCGGCACAATGACTGCCGGGGCGCTTCGCATTAGGGCCCTAGCAGCCGCCGTTGCTATCTGCATCGTAGGACTGACGCGCCCCGCTCATGCGGTGGACGGCGCTCAGATGCCGGAGTTGGCGTTGCCGCAGCGGGGGTCCGTCGCCGGCGAGTATGGGGGGGAGGCGTTCAATGCGGGGCAACTGAGCCGAGGAGCCTTCAATCTTCCCGCTCCTTGCACCGCACCGGAAACGCGCGGCCCGCTGCTCGCGCAAGTCTTCCCCACCTACTCGATCGACGCCAGCCTGTCGGAGTGGGGACAAGGCTGGCACACGAGTCTTGTCATCACACGTTGGCGGCCCAGCGGCGATCTTGACTACGCGACGGACGACCTGATGAGCCCCTGGGGCCGGCTACGCAAGGGCGGCGACGGGGATTGGTATCCTGACGGCCTGCCTACGCCGGTACGAATGGAGACAGGTCCAAACGATACTCTTGTCGCGTACCTGCCAGACGGGGAGCAGATGACCTTCGGGGGGGCTCACCGTGTTGTCACTCCCCTCGGGACGTATGCCTGGCTGCTGGTTTCAGCGCAAAACGCAGCGGGACAGAAGACCTCGATCGACTACGAAGTCAACGCATCGAACCGAAGCTTCGTCACCACCGTGAGTTACGGCGGCTGGGGTGACGACTACCAATATCAGATCGCTTTCCAATATGAGCCGCTGTCGACGCCCATCACGAGCTATGCGCCAGGGATACCTTACGTTTTGGACCGCCGAGTCACATCGGCCACGGTCACTGTTAAGAACGCAACCACTGGCACGTTCGGCGCCCGCTGGGGCTACACATTCCACTATTTGCCGGCAACGCTTGGCCCTGGCTTTTTCTTAAAAGAAATAGATCAGACGTTTGCCTCGGGGCAGTCACCGCCGCCGGTTACCTACTCGTACTATCAAGCGGCCGATCAGCTTCATGACGCGCAGTTCGCGCCGGTCGACAAGCTGTCCGCCGTCCTGACTCAGTACGGTCCCGACTTGGTTCAACCGGATGGGAGCACCGTACTCGACATCGACCATGACGGGCGCCCCGACATGGAGGAACGCACAACCTATTCGCTGCTGACCCAGCAGGATACTCAGTTCGCGTCTACCCCGCTAAGCCCCGCGCCTAACGCGTACGCGGGGTGTCTCCCGCCGCCCTCTGATCTAAACCCCCCACGCAACTTGGCCCAACTCCGGAACGGTGATGACTCGTTTCAGGTAGTTGACCTCGAGATCGGGCCGTCTGCGAGCCAGACGACCATGTACGCCTGCAACCGCGAGGGGTCACCGTTAGGAACGTGGGTGTTCGAAGGCAACTGGACCCTCGGACCAACGACCCGGCTTGTGGACTTGAACCGGGATCACCAGCCGGATTTGCTTGCGGTGTTTGCTGGGCAGTATGCGGTCCTCCCAAACACGAGCTCTCCCCAGAAGCTCGCCTTTGGGACGGTCACCACGGGGTCTCTATCCCCCAGCTTCCAGCCACAAGCCATTTGGGTCCAGGACTTCAACGGCGACGGGCTGGCAGACTTGATCGCGCGAAGCGACTCAAGCCTGACGGTCTGGTACGGCACTGGGCGCTTCCAGTTCATCGCAAACGGACAGGTGTTCGACATTCTCCAGTCGGACGGCCTACCAGTCACCGCGCTTGGCGCGTATCAGGTTCAGTTCTTCGATGCCAATCGCGATGGCCTGACCGACCTCCTACTCACTTCCGCCACTAGCGCACAGGTATTCGTCAACACCGGCCTCGCTTTCACGGAGGTCGTCGTACCCGCGTTGCAAGTGTCGTGGAATGCCGACACAGGACAACCGGTTGCAATCGACTTCGCGGGCACGGGCAATACCCAAGTCTTGCTGACTAACCTTGCGCAGGCGGAGTCGATCTCACTCGACAGCCCGCAGGTAGCCCTGCTCGAAACGGCCGACGATGGGCGGGGGACCGTGCTGACCTTCGCTTACCAGCGGAGCCTAGCCACACCCGGCAGCCGGCAGAGACAGAGCGTGCTTTCAAGCCTCACTGTCGCGAGCTCGGGATACGACGCAGTCACCTATTCGTATGCATTTGGCAGCCCCTACCTACACAGCTCCGGTCAGTTTCTGCTTGGTTATCAGCAAGTGTCGGCGACAGGCCCTACGACGGCGACGTCCTCGAGCTTCTTCTTCAGCGACGACATTAGCGGCGAGCTTCTAAGTGAGGAGCGTAGCGACACCCTCTCGCCTGGCGTAGTTCGCACTGCCACCCACACCTACGACTCGCTTCTGTTTCAAGGCATCCCTTGGATGCGTCCCCACGAGGACCAACTCGGGTGGACTTCGAGCGATTCGACCCAGACGGCGGTCGAGACGACCGAGTACCTGGCGTTCGAGGCAGACTTCTGCCCTTCGCAAGTACTGCTGACCAAACCCGCCGGTACAATTCAGACCGTCTGGTCAAGATCGAACATCGACGCGCTCTCGAAGAATCTTCACTGTCTGGTGGGACACGAGGTGCAAACCGGCACTCACACGGACGCCGAACTCAACTTCCGGCATGAGCAGCAGATCGATCGCAATCCTGCGGGTCTCGTTCAGACGGTAACGCGCCTTGGCGCGCTTGGCGCCTGGGTCGTCCAACGAGTTGACTACAACTCGGATAATACGATTCATGCCACGAGCAGCCCGGCAACAGGCAGCACGGGCTACGGGTGGGACGCAAAGACGCATCTACTTCTGTCTGTCACGAAACCTGACGGATCCACCACGTCAGTTGCTGCACGTGATCCAATTACAGATGGGATATTGCAGATCGCGGAGGGCCACGGCACGCTCCAGTTTTCGCAGGGTTTTCGTTACGACGGCCTAGAACGCCTCAGCAAGAGCTGGGATAGCATCGGAGCGGGAACGGAGGAGACTCCGGACGAAAGCTACGCCTATCAGTATGCGACGGCTAACCAGCCGGCTTGGATCTCTACGACGACGATGGTCGACATGGGGACCAACAGCGCGCTTGTATCCATGGATCTAGAGACCGCTACCGGGGCTCTCCTTACCCGCGCGCATCGCGTCCCGAATGGTTGGGCCTTCGACGAGATGAGGACGGAGATCCGGTCATTGGAAGAAACCGATCATTGGATGCGTCCCGCCCTGGTCGGCGGCGTGGATCCGACGACTTTGGACTACTCGGGTCTTGCGACGGGCCGCGAAATGGTTGCGTCCGAGCACGCGTCTTCGCTTGGCTTTCCGGCCGATTCCCTTCGATACCTTCACGATGACGTGACACGAGCAACTCACACACAAGTCAGCGTGCAAGGAGGCACGCTTCAACGCGTTGATCTTGAAAATGGGTCACTCCCAGAGTCCTTTGCTTTGGACGTAGGGCAGCGGGTCACGGACTACGTCGACCAGGGACAAGTCAATTATGTGTACGAATACGACGCTTTGGATCGGCTGCGCGTAGTCAGACTGCCGGACGGCTCCACGCACCGGATCGATGTGGACGACTACGGACGCGATGCGCACGTTTCGCGAAGCGGCATCGGTACGATTGACTACAGCTACGACGCGACCACCGGACTTCTCTCGACCACCAAGTACAGCGGCAATGACGGGCAGCTTCAGCGCCAGAGCACGTTCCGGTACGACTCGGTTGGGCGCAAGCGGACACGCGTCGACGCATTGGCTTCGGGCACTAGCCTGACATTCGAGTGGTTTTACGACGGCGCTACGCCTTCGGCGCCGACAAGCCAATCCACCCCGGGCCTGCTGACGGCGATCGCGGGTGACGGCTTCGTCAAGCTCTTCACCTACCGGGCCGACGGCCGACTCGCGACACAGATCACGCAGCTGGTTGGATGGCGAACGGTCGAGACCGACCTCGCCTACGCGGAGAACGGGGCCTCCAAGGGGCACACGACTACGGTCCGAGACGCGACCGATGCCGTCCTGTGGACAACGCAGATCGCGGACTCTTACGACGCGTACGGACGGGTCAGTGCAGTGACCCTGGGCGGATCCAATTTGGCCACGCTGGGGTACGACGACAACGGATTGCTTGATACTGCGGCCTTCGCTGACGGTTCGACCGTTCAGCTGACGTACGACTCGCTGACCCGAGCGCCGCTCGGGATGAGCCAAACCACGTCAGCATGGGTGACTGAGAATCTTGTTCGGTTCAACTCGCGGGCGCTCCTGGATACGGAGACGGTAAGCGCCGGAACGACGAGCTCATCTCGTCAGTACTCATATTCGGCCCGGCGCTTCCTTACCAGGGCGGCTGATGCGACGTCGAATTATGGCTACGCTTATGATGGTGCACTCGGTCTCTTGACGAGCGTTAGCGGTCCCGGAACTGCAGGACCGATTGCACGCGGAAACGGGACCTTCTCGGCCGCTTCGGGCACCTATGGGCTGGACACACTTGGTCGCGTCACAAGCGCCGGCAACGTGCAGCTGACGTATGGCCCTGACGGACAAGTTGCAAGCGCCAATGTTGCCGGCGCCACGTGGACATTCAAGTACGATGAGGAGGGTCGCCGGTTACTAAAGTTGTCCAATGGGCAACCAGTTGCGGCGTACCTGGGCGAAGGCTACCTCGACGCAGCCCAGTCGATCGAGACGTTGAAGTTTGCCAATACCGCCGTTGGAGTGATCCAAAACGGCGTGTTCTCCATGGTGCCTTTGGATCGTCGGGGCACCCTACTCGGGGATGCGAATGGGAGCGCCTGGGTCCCCTCCCCGTATGGAGAGCGCGCGACGCACCCTGCACTCGCGGCGGCGGTGGACTACGTGCTGCAGGGCTGGGATTCGGACCTTGGTATTGTGCGCATGGGCGTACGCGATTACGACCCGCGCATTGGACAGTTCTGGACGCCCGATCCCTTGTTCTTCGCGCATCCAGACCGGTGTCGCGGAAGCCCCACTGAGTGCAGTCTTTACGGGTACGCCGTCAACGATCCAGTGCTTGCGACGGACCCAAGCGGCATGGCCGCGGAGTGGGTTCACGATACCCTGAACGTCGCTTCCTTCTTTCCGGTCGTTGGCGGCGTCGCAGACGCAGCACACTCACTTGTGTACCTCAGCGAGGGCAAGATTGCGGCGGCCGTACTCTCGGCGGCTATCGCCGTTCCGTTCCTCCACGAGGCGGGGGAGGTCGTCAAGGCCGCCAAGGCTCTCAATGAAGGTACCCACGTTGCGATGGTCGTCGCGGAGCGTGTGGCGGCGCACGGTATGGCCGAGGTGGGGGAGAAGGCGACGGTCGAGAGAGTCAACGAGACGGCGGCGGAGCGTGCCGAGATCGCGACGACAGCGAAGGCCACGGAGGGGCCGACGACTGCCGAGAGGGCCGCACAACTAACAGAAGCCATTCCGGCAAAGCAGAAGGGGCGCATCACGATGGGGGTCGGTCTCGCGGAGGACGCTACGGGGGCGCGGAGGGTCCTGATCGGGACGAGCGAGCCAGGCGGGTACCTACGTCCGGGTGTGACGCTGGCACCCGGCGAAACCGTGGCTGCGGGAATGGGCCACGCGGAAGCGGACATCGTCGCGCATGCGCAGGCGAATGGCCTTCAACTCTTGGAGGTGGGCGCAACACGGCCGATCTGCTCGTCTTGTGCCGAGCTCATTGAACAAGCGGGCGCCACGCCGGTGACACCGCTGAAGGGGGGGCCGTGATGAACACACCCTGGCGGTTGGACTCAAAGGCTCCGAGGTTAGCCGATGCATTTCGGAAGGCTGCGCCGGAGCAGCGGTGGCGAGCGACGCGCCTGGCGTGCGAAACGTCGACACGGACCGCTGGCCTCGGCGCAGATGATGATGTCAAGGCTGGGCTCCGAGCTTTGGAAGAGGGGCGGACGAACGACTCAGCATTGCGCGCGCGCCTTATTGCACTCTCCGGCCGCTTCGATGACGAGTACCTCCGACTCGACGAGGAAGGCGACCAGAGCAGGAAGTCCGAAGTGCTGCGCCTCTTCGCGAAGGCACGAGCGGCGGCAGCCGTTGCCCTCGCCCTCACGGACGACGACTCGCAGCTACACGAAGCCATTTACGAAGCGATCTCGGCGCTCATCGAGAAGCCGAGTGAAATCGCTGGCACCTTAGAGGCTACGCTTCGAGGGAGCACACCAGGCTGCTGATGGGCGTCGGCTGCTCAACACTGCGCGAGGCGCAAACGTCTGCTCCCCGACCTTCGACGAACTGCTCCTGCTGATGCCCGCGTGCGCTCGGTGCAGTGCGTTTCACACATCCGAGCCATGCCGCGTCGGCCTACGCGGGCCTGATGCCGGTGATCTGCGTGAAAGCTCTTCTCGCCGGTGGGATCTGCCGCCACGCCGTCGCGCCAGGCGCGGTTGAGCACGCGAGCGCCGGGCGGGAACTGGGCGCACGTAAGCTTGAGCCGCTCTACACCGCTCCGCGCCCTTGCGGAATGCCATCGGGTAGGGTGCGTGTGGAGGAACTCCTCGACTTCGCGCGGGTAGATGTTCTCGCCGCGTCGGATGATCATGTCCTCGATGCGGCCGACGATGTTGACGTAGCCCTGCTCGTCCATCGTCGCGAGGTCGCCCGTGGGCATCCAGCCGTCAATCGAAGCTGTCCCACTTCTTCCGCGCGGCGGCGTCCAGGGCCGCAGCCTTGAGACGCCTTAGCAGTGTTGGGTCGGCGACCAGCGCGTCGGCCTCGAAGGGGATGGAGCCGGGGTTGTAGCCCTGGAACCGACGAGACGCCGATGAGCGCCCGTCACGCCACTGCTCCTGCGGCTGCGCCAGGAGTGCCGGCTGCGCACGTCGTGCCTTCCATACTTCGAGCAATGCCTGGGCAATGCCGTTGGAAAACGTGAGGGACGTCGTCATTAGGCCGTCAAGGGCTGTGGCCGCATCCTCGGTGACCACCGGCGATGCTGCCGCTACGAGAACTTCAACGTCGGAGAGGCCGGGGTCCTGGGCGAGCTGTTGGACCGCTCGCGCGAGGATGACGGGCCTACTTTCGCCTCCTCGAGGACGCAGGAGCGAGAGCTGAAGTCGACGGCCGCGGTGGACCAGCATGTTGCGGTAGTCCATGGCCCAGTCGAGCCAACCCGCGGGTCCAGCGTCGGCCACCAATCGGCGAAACGCACCGCGAATTCCGCTTGCATCCTCTCGCCGTCGGTTGCGGGGTTCTTGTTGCTGTCGAGTGCTCGGGTGGCAGTACCGAGGTCTGCCCTCAAGAGGGACGTCGGGAGAGCGAGGACTCCTACGACTGATGCGCCGAGGCAGTCCAGAGCGGAGCCGATGGCGCGGAAGAAGCCCGCGACGTGCCAGGTGGACATGCGATGCGGCAGGTCGTCGCTGGCGCTCATGCGCTCCGGCATCGCTATGTCGGATGGCCTTGGCGGTCGTGCTTCACCGCATGCGCGATGATCGCGTCCTCTTGGTCATCGTAGTCGCGCAGCTCCATCAGGTGCAGACGCGGCTCGACAAGGTTCGTCTCGACGCCGGCGATGCACTGAAGCAAGTGGTCGCTGATGAGGATGCGACGTGACGTCCCCGGATGAGGGGCCCACCAGCCGATGCCAAACCCTGTCTCGTCGAAGTCTGCGAACACCTCTCGGCCCAGCTCACGCACAGCCGTGGCCTTGACGCCGATGGCGTTCGCGAAGCGCTCTGGGATGGGCGTCGCAGGGGGGTACGGCTCTCGAAGTCGGTCGCAGTCTGCCTGGCGCACGGTGCGATCCAAGAACGAGAGCCGTCCGACTGCAACAGCTCATGGGGCCTTCGGCGCGATTCGCGTTTCGTCCCACGTGTCGGCAGCGGTCTCTACTCGCAGAGCGCATCGCCGCCGTTCGCCGCATCTCCCCGCACCGCGTCGACTTCAGGCTCGCGCGCTCGCCAGTGGCGGACGATAGAAACGTGCTGGGCGTCTGGATCAAGGTGGACGGCGTCGAGCTCGGTCCCGCCGGACAGCGGCTCGTCGAAGCGTGGTTCGCCAAGATGGGGATATTGCCGATTGGCCAGGCATGACCTCCGCGTCACGCGGGAATCGGACGAGCCGTCTCCGGCAAGTGCAGGCGCAGTCGCACCCCAGTACGCGGCGGCGGCCCGTGCATCATCTTGGGCTCTATCTTCGGCTCCAGGGGAAGTGGACGCGGCTGGTCTGAGGGAATCGTCCGATTCTTTCGCTTCCAGGCTGGTGCGAGGTCTGGATCGACCGACGCCCACGATGCAGACGCCAACGCGGCCCCCGTCCCGAGCAACGTCACGACCGCCAGCGCCACCACGCGAACGAACAGCATGCCCAATCGGACATGACGTCACCGAGCAGGTTCCCGCGAAGCTACCTGCCTATGTCGATACCGATGCGCCCCGAATCGTCATCCACGACGACTTTCGAGGCGGCGAGCAACGACTCTCGCGATCGCGTCCTAGTCGTAGCTAGCGCGCTTCGAGACGAGATCGTTGGCGCGGCCAACGACGTCCTGGCCGGGCTGCGGCAAGGCGCTGGCAAGCCGAGCCATGAAGCGCCGCGAGCTGGCGCGTGAGAACGGGGCTGACGAGGCCCCCTGTCCCAGGACAGGCTGGGACACCCCTCGATCTGTCCTGGGGCAGATCCTTCGCGCGCAAGCCCGCTGGATCCGGTGGCTCGGGCGTGGCACGTGCCCTGCTCTCGTCGGGGCCCGGAGCTAGACTCGGAAGGAGATGAAGATGACCGTGCACGCCCGCGTGAAGAACGGCCGGCTGCTCGTCGATGAGCCGACGGACCTGCCCGACGGTAGGGAGCTCGTGCTCGTACCCGCAGGGGAGCAGGAGGCCTGGGACCTCACGCCAGAGGAAGTGGCTGAGTTGAAGGAGCGCCTCGCGCAGGCCGATGACCGCGTCCCTGCGGACGAGGTCCACGCGCGTCTTCGTGCAGGGAGATGAACCCGCCGCTGCGGGTCTCGTATCAGCGGCGAGGCATCGCGGCGGACTAGCCCCAGCCCCTACGGCAAGCAGCTACTCGGTGCGCCATTGCACATCCCCGAAACATTCACACACACGGATCCACTGCCGCACTGCCCGCCGTCGCTGGTGCACGGCTTCTCACACCAGCAGGAGCCATTGGCCACCGAGACGACGCAGTAGCCAGATTGGCACGACGTCCCGGTAAAGCAGTTGGTGGCGGTCGAGCCCGTGGCGCAGTCGTACGGTCTGCCGTCGGCGGGCTTGCAGACCAGAGGGCCGATCGGATTGCCGTTGACGTCTGCGATGGGAGCGCAGCAGCCGTTGGGGCAGTCGGAAGCCGGGTTGCAGAGCCGGGCGCACCCTGCGTCGCCGTAGGGTACGGACCCGTCGGCACACGCGAACGCATCGGCGCCGGCGTCCTGGTCCATCGATTCGCTGTCGGATCCGACGTCGCCGCCGCCGTCCGCAGCATCGCCCGCAACCGAATCGACGCTCGCATCTGCGGCTCGCGGCGTCGGCGACTCGATACCCACTATCGAGGCACAGGCGACGATTCCGGCGGAGGCAACGAGGGCGACGATCGGCCATGCCCGACCGTTCTTCACGGGATCCCTCACCACGTGCCTCGCACCCCGAGCGCCGCCATGTTGGTCGTCGACTTCGGAGCCGTGAGGTAGAGAGCGACGCCTCCGCCAATCGCTGCCAGCCCTGCGCCGAACAGGATCGTCGAGACCGTCGCGTCGCTCAGCGCGGTGTTTCGGAGCGACACACCGGCAGCGTCGCAGCCGGTCGAATCGCAGTGCCCATTCGCGTTCGAGGCGTTGTTGTTCGAGATGGCTGCGATCCCGAAGGCGCCTCCCACGAATGCGGCGAGGACGCCGCCCACGACGAGCGCCGCCGACGCCTCGTTGCGCGGCGTCGCGGTGATCGTCGCCCAGAGAGACGATGGAGCCTCGCCGGAGGTCGACTTGTCGTTCGTGGGCGCCTGCCCATAGGGGTTGGCCGGGAGCGTCGAGGTGGGTGGCCCGACATCGACGAGCAGCTCGCTGCGCTGCCCGTCTGCCAGGCTCACGTCGTAGGTGCGATCGTCCCGCCCCGGGGCCTTCACGGTGATCGTGTGGGGCCCCGGATTCGCGGCGACCGCCGTCCCGATCGTAGCGGCGTCCACGGCCACTCCGTCGCGAACCACCTTGCAATCGGTGGGTACCCCCGCGGCGAACTTGATCGTGAGACGAGCCAAGCGCTTGTCGACGGATGCGATGAGCGCGTCGGCAACGGTAGCGAGCTCCGTGTCCTCCTGTGTCGTCCCCGGGCCATGACCTTGGCGCGTGAGCTCCCGCCCCTGGGTGGCATGAAGCTTCGCCGAGACGAGGTCACCGGTTCGCGACTCGCAGTCGGCGGCGTTGAGCAGCGCCTTGGCGCTCGGGCTCAGGCGATAGGCGCTGATGAAGTGCGGAAGCGCTGCCCGACAGTCGCCGTTCTGTTTCAGCCCGTAGCCGAGCTTGAGCTCCGACAGCGCCGTGGTGGCATCGTCGGCCTGTGCGGCGGCCGTCCAGACCAGAGGCGCGACGAGGAGGAGCGTGGTGAACGCGAGGGCGCGCATGCCGAGACTCAAGGAGCGAGCGGGTCGTGCCTCATGGGCTTCGGCTTCGGCGAGGCGGTCGGCTTGAGCGGCACAAAGGGAGACGACGTTGCCGGCGGCCTCCCCGCATCCATCGGCGCGCTCTCGGGATCGGCGGCTGCACTCGGCACCGCCGTGAGTTCCGTCCTCGATGAAGAGAGAGCCGCGGCAGCCGCACCGGCCGCGGCGGCGCTCGCGATGCTCGGAGCAGCCGTCACGGCGCCGCCATCGTGTGAGCTCGCGCGCACGGCGAAGAGTGCGATCGTCCCGAGCGCGAGCGACGCACCCAGACCGATCGCCGCTGTCACCACGACGCGGCGCCGGTACCGCACCGTGCTGCTCGCGGTGAGGACCGCGAGGGTCGAACCGAGGCGCCGAAGAGCCTTGCCGACGCGAACCATCGGGTGTGCGGCCCGCATCCACCGCACGATTGCATCCGAGAATCGCCGAAGCGCCTGCACGAGTCTGCGCGGGTAGCGACGTCGCGCACTGTCGCTCGCCACGCCGCCGACCGTGTTCGCGATCGGAAGCGTCATCATCGGCAACGTGTGCACGGGGGGCTCCGAGTCTCGGGTTTGAGACCAGGCTTGCACCATCATCTCCGGGGGCTTCGACGCCACCCGCGTACGGCCGAGCGCGTCTTCCACCTCGTCGTCGTCGAACATCGAGTTGCGGATGATCTCGTCCTGCGCGGCGGCGAGTGCATCGCGCATGGCCTCCGCGCTCGGCCAGCGATCCTCGCGGCGAAAAGCGAGAGCGCGATCGATGACGGCGGCGACGGACGCCGGCACGAGCGGAGCGACGCTTCGAATGGGCGGCGCGGCCTTCGTCGATGCGAGTACCAGCGCCTGCTGGACGCTTTCGTTCCCGTCGCCGTGGACGTACCGCCCGGTCAGCAGCGTGAAGGCCGTGGCACCGACTGCCCACAGGTCGCTTCGCGCATCCACTTCGCGGCTGCCCAGGGCCTGCTCGGCGGGCATGTACCAGGGCGTGCCGAAGACGTCGCCCGTCAGTGTGTTCTTGCCACCGATGACTCGCTGGCGCGCGATGCCGAAGTCGAGAACGCGCAGACGCCCGTCGGTGGCGAGGAACAGGTTCTCCACCTTGAGATCCCGGTGCAGGATCCGACGCGAGTGCGCGGCGATCAGGACGCTGAGGAGCTCCAGCATCAGCGTGACCGTCTCGGTCGTGCTGAGCTTTCGGCCCTGCTTCACCCAGCGTGCTTCGAGCGGCTCGCCGGAGAGCAGTTCCATCACGAGGAAGAGCGAGCCGTCCTCGGCGGCCCCGTCGTCGAGCACGCGCACGACCCCTGGGTGGTCCACCGCATTCGCGAGGTACCCCTCGCGCAAGAACCGATCGCGGACGCCGGGGCTGAGCGCGAGCTCCGGGTGCAGGAGCTTGATCGCCACGCGGTTGGCCAGGCGCACGTGGGTCGCCGCGTAGACGGCCGCCATCCCACCCACACCGAGGAGCCGATCGAGGCGGTACTTGGCCTGGAGCACGAGGCCAATGCGCGCTCGCGCCCGTACGGTCAGGTCGTCTTCGGCCAGCATGCTCGGGCCAGCTCCTCCGACCGTTACACAGTACAGCTGTGCTGTCGCGCTGACCAGTCAGTGACGCAATCGCTCCACTCCCTGCAGCTCGGGCTGGTCGACTCCTTGGTGTGCGCAGTCGCCGAACGGCGCGACACGATGAGGGTGCTCACGACCGATGTGCGTGACTTCTCCGTCGTCCGCATCGGCGCTCGCTACGA
>Ga0335069_10008358_pt1 | contig 14823 bp, 10 predicted proteins | sample Lox_Sample_11_FD_206714 | JGI IMG/M metagenome (GOLD analysis project Ga0335069, IMG submission 206714) | Soil microbial communities from Loxahatchee National Wildlife Refuge, Florida, United States - Lox_Sample_1.1 | ecosystem: Environmental > Terrestrial > Soil > Wetlands | place: USA... | reverse complement strand
GCCGCTCCCGCCTCGTAGGTGGAGTGTCCCCAGCCGACGCGGCTCGGGCCGGCCTTGCCGTCGTACTCCTCGGGCAGGTACTGCGCGTCGTACACGAGCACGTCGGCGTCGCGCGCGAGCGAGACCAAGCGCGGATCGACGCAGGCGTAGTGCTCGGTGTCCGTGGCATACACGACAGCGCGTCCGGCGTGCTCGACGCGGTACGCGAAGACGGCGTCCGGGTGGTTCGCGCGGGCGATGCGCACGCTGGCGTCGCCGATCTGCACGCACGACCCGTCGCGCAGCTCGAGGTAGTCGATCGACGAGGGAAGGTCGTTCCAGTCCACCGGGAAGTTGGGGGCGCTCATCTGCCGGCGGAGCGAGTCGCGCAGCGGCGTCGTCGTCGCGCCGCCGCCGAGGACGAGCTTCGTCCCGGGCACGTAGATGGGCGCGAAGAAGGGCAGGCCCTGGATGTGGTCCCAGTGCACGTGCGACAGGAGCACCGTGAGCTCGGTCGGCTTGCTCGCGCCGGACATCAACGTGCCTCCGAGCCTACGGAGCCCGGTGCCGGCATCGAGCGCGATGCGCGTGCTCCCGGCGACCACCTCCACGCACGAGGTGTTGCCCCCGACGAGAGCCGTCTCGGGCCCTGGCGTAGGGCAGCTCCCGCGAACGCCCCAGAAACGAATCGACAGCGACATGCCACCCCTTCAGAGCAGCCGGCGTGCCGCGCGGATCCCTGCGGATTCGCTGGGCGTGCCGGGGTGGTCGATCCACGCCGGCCTATCCGGAAAGGAGCAACCGGTTCGAAGTGGATCGTGCGACACTCAAGGGGCGGGCGGGGAGTTCATGAGCGACCCGGAGAAACCGAAGTTCCAGGCGGGGGCGACCATCCAGATCGACCTGGATCAGGTGCAGCTCGTCGATCCCGACGCGGCCACGGGTGGCGATGCGGGAGCGCCGCGTCGAACGGCGCCTCCGCCTCTGCCCGCGGCGATGCCCGAGGTGATGGCGTCGGCGGCGACGCCCGCTCCCCCGCGCAGCCCCGCGCTCGCCCTGGCGGCACGGCAGAAGGCGGCGCAGAAGGATCCGAAGCTCGCGCTTCACCTCGGGGTGGTGATCGGGGTCGTCGTGCTCGCCGTCGTCGCCGGGCTCGTCGTGGCGTCGCGCGTTCGAGGCGGCTCGGCGCCCGCGGCATCCGCATCACCTTCGGGGACGGAAGCGCCGTCGGCGTCGGCGCCCGCATCGAGCGCCGTGCTCACGATCCCGCCCATCGAAGTCCACTGAGCGGCGCTCAGAATCCGTCGTCGACCGAGCGCCGGCGCGCGGGGGCGGACGACGGCGCTGCCGCCGGCGTGGGATGCGCGACCGGCGGGGTGGGGGCGACGTGAGGTCCCGCGTGCTGCGCCGGTGGCGCCGGCGGCTGGTCCGCCTTTGGGAGCTCGGTCCACGAGATGACGGGGATGCTCGAGTCCGCCGCCGAAGCTTGCGGCGCGGCGCTCCCCGAGGGCGCAGGCGTCGGCGTGAGCGTGAGGGCACTGGCCGCGGGAGCCGAGTGCGCGACCAGCGGCTGCGAGCGCAGCGTCGCGAACGCCACGCCGCCCGCGACGATGAGCAGCGCGATGACGGCACCGATCACCACGGGCGTGCGTCGCGATCGGGGTAGCGTGATCGGGCCGGAGAGCTGCGCCTCGGTCGGGGGCTCGGTCGAATCCTCGGCCAGCCCTGGAGCCATCGCCGCGGACATGAGCTCTTCCGGCCGTCGCATCGCGCCGGGCATGTCCGGGAAGGTTCGGGCGCTGACGGGTGACATCGTGACCCCCGAGCCTGTCCGCTCCAGGCTCGGTTTGAGGACCTGCTCGACGCGCTCGCGTTCCGCCGCGGCGGAGATCGCGATGTCGATGATCTGCCGCCGCTTGGCGGTCCTGTCCGCGAGCTGCTCCACGACGAACGCCGACACGTCCCCGGTCGTCGTCGGCACCCTGGCGTCGATCATCGCGGCTTCCATCGCGTCGCGCATCTCGGCGGCGGTCTGGAATCGCTTCTCGGGCGGGTTGGTGAGCGCCTTGCGCGCGATCGCCGCGATCGACGGGTGAATGGTCGGCGGCAAGGGCATCGGCGCCCGCCCCGAGGTCAGCAGGTGCAGCGTCCCCAGGGTGCTGTCCGCGTCGAACGCCGGCTTGCCCGTGACGAGGTGATAGAGCGACGCGCCGATCGCCCAGAGGTCCGCGCGCCTGTCCACCACGCGCCCGAGCGCCTGCTCGGGGGCCATGTACTGGATCTTGCCCTTGAGCACGCCGGCGTTCGTCTCGCCGGCCATCCTGTCGCGGGCCTTGGCGATCCCGAAGTCGATGACCTTCGCGATGCCCTTCGTGCTCACGAGGATGTTGTGCGGCGACATGTCGCGGTGCACGACCTCGAGCGACTTGCCGTCCTCGCCCTTCAGCTCGTGCGCCTCGTGCAGCCCCGAGCAGGCGTCGGCCAGGATGCGCATGATGATGCCGATGGGCATCACGAGCTCGTGCTCCTTGCACGCGCGCCTCAGCCGCGACAGCGAGTCGCCGTCCACGTACTCCATGACGAGGTAGAGCACGTCGTGCTCCTCCCCGAGGTCGAGGACGCGCGCGACGTTGAAGTGCTCGATGCGCGAGGCGACGCGCGCCTCGTCGAGGAACATCTTCTGGAAGCGCAGGTCGGAGGCGAACTGGGGGAGGATCGTCTTGACCGCGACGAGCTTCTCGAACCCGTGCTTGCCCCGCTGGCGCGCGATCCACACGCTCGCCATCCCGCCCTCGGCGAGAGGTCCGAGCAGCTCGTACCGATCCAGCCTGTAGCCCGGTACGAGCGGCGAGGACGCGTGATCCCCTGGCACCTTGCCAATGTATCACCGGGCCTCCAGGGAGGAGCAGTGGTACTGGAAAAAGGCCAGATGCGCCGACGCGTGGTTAACTGAGCATCGTGACCATCCTTGCGCGCTCACGATCCTCCTTTCCTCGATTCGCCCTCCTTCTCTTCGTCGCCGTGCTGGTCGCGGCCATCGCGGCGGCGTGCGGGAGCTCCAACAGCAACTCGGGGTTCCCAGGCGGCTCCAACGATGGATCCACGGGGAGCAGCAGCGGCGGAGGCGACGGGTCGAACGGAAGCGACGGCCCGAGCCTCCTGGGCGACGGGGGCGTCTTCGACGCGAACGGCCCCCTGGTCATCTCCCCGGCGAACAAGCTGCTCGACGTCAACTACGGGCAGATGACGCCGACGCAGACGTACACCGCGACCATCGGCGGCGCGACCGTGCACGCGTCCTTCGCGATCGACCTCGGGCAGATCGGAAGCATCGATGCGTCCAAGGGCATCATGACGCCCACCGGGCGCATCGGCGGGACCGCGAACGTGACCGCCACCTACGGCTCGCAGAAGGCGACGACGCAGGTCACCGTACGCATCCACATGGGCGACAACGGTGCGCCCAGCGGATACGACGCCGGTGGTGGCACCGGCGGCTTCGGCGGCGTCGGTGGATCGGGCGCCGGAGGACAGGTGAGCGCGGGCAACCAGACCGTGCTCACGGGAACGGCGACGACGGACATGGGGCTCTCGTGGCTCTACCCGTACGACAAGACGGTGTGGCCGCAGGGCGTGCTTCCGCCGCTCCTGCAGTGGCAGCCGGGGTCGGTGGGCAACTACGACGCGGTGCTCATCCAGCTGCAGGAGAAGGGGTTCATCTACCAGGGGTTCTTCTCGGCTCCGGCCACGCCCTTCGTGAACCACCCGATCCTGCCGAGCGCGTGGGACACGCTCGTGTACTCGAACCAGGGCGAGCCCGTGACGGTGACGCTCGTCTTCGCGTCGGGCGGCAAGGCGTACGGGCCGCTCACCGAGACGTGGACGATCGCGCAGGGCGTGCTGACAGGGACCGTCTATTACAACTCGTACGGCACGTCGCTGGCGACGAATTACTGCGCCGGCACTTCGTGGGGCAACCCGAACTTCTGCTTCGGCGGCGCGACGCTCGCCATCAAGCACGGCGCGACCAACCCCGTGCTCATCGCCGGGACGAACTCGGCGGCGGGCGACGACAGCGGGTGCCGTGTCTGCCACTCGGTCGCGGCGCAGGGCACGACCCTCGTGACCGAGCACGGCGAGAACTACAACGAGTCGAGCAGCTACGCGCTGACCTCGGGGAACACCGAGACGGTGATGATGCCGGCGAACGGCACCTTCGCGTTCCCCGCCATCTACCCGGACGGGACGTTCCTGTTCGCCAACATGGGACCGCTGCCGGGCATCAGTCCCTCGCCGTCGGCTGGGCTCTTCGCCATCGCCTCGGGCGCGGCCATCACGTCGACCGGCCTGCCCGCCCAGAACTTCCAGCCGGGGACGCCCGTGTTCTCGCCGGACGGCAAGCACGTCGCCTACAACGATTACGCGAACGCGACGTCACCTCAGCGGCCGGTCGCGTCGCTCGACTTCGACCCGGCGACCAAGGCGTTCTCGAACCAGCAGACGCTGGACACGGCGCCGTCGGGACAGCGCGACCTGTTCCCCGCCTTCCTGCCGACGAACGACGCGGTGATCTTCGAGCGCGAGGTGGCGAACGATGGCGAGTACGGTGCCACGCGCGGAGGCTCGGAGGGTGAGCTGTGGTGGGTGGATCTCAAGACGCACACCGCCGCGGCGCTCGCGAACCTCAACGGCGTGGGGTACCTGCCCAACGGAGGCACCAACCACGGCAACGACGCGGTTCTCCAGTACGAGCCGACCGTGAATCCGGTGCCGAGCGGTGGGTACGCGTGGGTCGTCTTCACGAGCCGCCGCATGTACGGCAACGTCGCGACGCAGGACCCGTTCCTCAGCGATCCGCGCAATTACGACCCGGCGACGGGGATCACGACGAAGAAGCTGTGGGTCGCCGCGATCGATCTCAACGCGAAGCCGGGGACCGATCCGAGCCACCCCGCCTTCTATCTGCCGGGCCAGGAGCTGCATGCCGGCAACTCGCGCGGCTACTGGGTGGTCGATCCGTGCGAGCCGAACGGCTCGTCGTGCCTCACCGGCGACCAGTGCTGCAGCGGCTACTGCGAGGACGTCGATGGCGGTTTCGTGTGCGGTAACCAGCCCCCGGGGTGCACGGGCCTCGGCAACAAGTGCAAGCAGGCGAGCGACTGCTGCGGCGCCGCGCAGGGCATCCAGTGCATCGACGGCTTCTGCGCGCAGCCGAACCCGCAGTGACGATCAGTGCGCGATCAGCCGCCAGTGGGGCAGCGGTCGGCGTTCGATGCGCAAGAGCGTGCCGTCCTCCAGGTCGTGCCACGGCTCGTGCGTCATCTTCTCCGAGGCGATGAGGACCGCAGTGCGTCGCTGCGACCAGGGGGTCTCCACGATCGTGCCGTCGTGACTCGCGCGCCGCGTACGGACGGCGTCGTGCGGGCCCCTCTCCAGCAGGTGCATGGTGCGGCCGAAGCGATGCGCATAGAGGGTCGCCCCGTCCGAGAGCAGGAAGTTGAACGCGCCGAAGTGAGGGCGCTCACGCGCCGAACGCGTGGCCTTGCCGATGGCTCGATCGGTCTCCTGACTCGCGGCCGCGTGCGCCACGCCCGCCTCGTCGAGACGGGTCAGGAACCAGGCGAACAGGAGCTCGCTGTCCGTTTCGCCACGTATCTCGGCGGCGCGCTCGGGAGACGTGTGGACGCGAAGCCAGGCGACGTCCTTCACCGTGCCGTTGTGTGCGAACACCCAGCGGCCGCGCTGGAAGGGGTGTGTGTTGACCAGCGACGTCTCGCCGACGGTCTTCTGACGCACGTGGGCGACGAACAAGTCGCCGCGACTTCCGCCCGCGAGCCTGTGGAAGCGCTCGTCCTCCCCGGCGCAGGCGACGCCCTTCTCGATGGACCAGCCGGCGTCCTGGTCGAAGACGGCGATCCCCCAGCCGTCCCTGTGCTCGCGTGAAAGGGCCGCAAGTGAGCGCGGTGACTCTCTGAGGCAGATCTTGAAATCGGTGGGTTCGCTTGAGGCGATCCCGAGCAGACGGCACATCGGCGCGCTCTAAACATAGCTCACCGGAACGCGATGCGCGCGCGCCGCGGACGGGGCGGCGCGAGGAATGCACGGCGCACAGCGGGCCCGGTAGAGCCCGAGCAGACGCCGATCTCTTCTGACGCTTTCTCCCTGTTTATCGAATCGACACCTCAGACATTTGCGCGAGTACCATCGACCTTCACCCACGGTGCCGAGCTCCGCACGCGCAGTAGCGCTTCTCCTGTCAGGCGCGGTGCTGGTGTGCCCTGCGACGCTGCGTGCTCAGGCGCCGCCGGCAGCGGAGCGTCTCCAGGTCTATTCGCCGTACGAGGAGGAGACGATCCGTGACGTGCTGCAGCAGCGCCGGCTGACTCGGGACGCGGCCCCCGAGGGGAAGCTCGTGGAGCGCGTCGAGGTCGTCCCGCTCGACGTGTTCGAACCGCGCGACAAGGTGCCGACCTGGCTCAACGTCTTCCACGTGACGACGCGCAAGAGCGTCATCGCCCGGGAGGTCCTCATCCACGAGGGGGAGCGCTACGAGCAGGCCCTCGTCGACGACACCATCCGCAACCTGCGCCGCGTCCCGGGGGTGCCCCAGCTCTCGGCCGTGCTGGTCGTCGCCGCGCAGGGGTCGGCGCCGGATCGCGTCGTCGTCGTGGTCATCACGAAGGACGTCTGGAGCCTCCGCCTCAACTGGAACATCCTCGCGGACGCGGGCGGCATCGACAACCTCACGCTGCAGCCGTCGGAGACGAACTTTCTGGGCCTGCACCAGATCCTCGGCGCGACCTTCATCCTCGAGCCCGCCGCGTACACGCTCGGTCTCAACTACATGGTCCCGCGCATCGAGGGTTCGCGCATCGCGGTGCAGACGAGCGCGAACGTCATGATCAACCGCGACAGCGGCTCGCCCGAGGGCACCTACGGGCAACTGGTCGCCGGCGAGCCGCTGTACGCCGGCAACACCGAGTGGGCCTGGGATTCGTCGGTGCAGTGGCAGGACGCAATCTACCGAGCGTATTCCAACGCCCAGGTGCGCACCTACGTCGACCCGCGCACCGGCTGCAGCGCGGCGGATCCCACGTGCGTCGTGCCCTTCTCCTTCCACCAGCGCGTGTACCAGGCGCAGTACGAGCTCACGCGCTCGTTCGGCTGGACCAACAATCACGACTTCACGCTCGCCGCGAACATCTCGCGCGCCGCCTACAACACCCAGTTCGTCGGCGCGAATCCGACGACGACGAACGACTTCGTCAAACAGTACGTGCCCCTCGGCGAGACGCGCGTCGGTCCGTCGCTGCAGTATCACACCTACGAGTGGCGATTCCTGCGCGTCGTCGACTTCGACACGCTCGCCCTGCAGGAGGACTACCGGATCGGGTACGACGTCGTGCTGCGCGCGTACCCCGCGTTCAAGGCGATCGGGTCCTCGCGCGACGTGACGGCTCTCTACGGGGCCGCGCAGTACACCTGGCCTGTTCGCGACGGGCTGTTTCGCCTCATCTTCGAGTCGGACGCCCAGCCGGAGCAGTCGCGCATCGCTGACGCGTTCATCCATCCCACGGCGCACCTGGTGACGCCGACCATCGGGAGCATCGGGCGCATCGTGGTGGACGGCTCGTGGCTCTGGCGATGGCGCAACTACCTGAACCAGACGGAGTTCCTCGGCAACGGCGATCGCCTCCGCGGTTTCCCCACGAACTTCCTCGTGGGGCCGAACCTCATGACGTACAACGTCGAGTTCCGGACGCGTCCCGTCGAGATCCTCTCGATGGAGCTCGGCGCGATCGCTTTCTACGACGTGGGCGATGCCTATGGAAACGGCGATCGCTTCCAGCCGTACCAGTCGGTGGGCGCGGGCTTGCGGGGGCTCTTCCCGTGGCTGGACCGCACCGTGTTCCAGCTCGACTTCGGAGTCCCCGTCGAGCGGCCGATCAATCCGGCGACTGGGGCGACGATTGCTCCGTACAACTTCGTGGTGTCGTTCGGGCAAGCGTTCCCGACGCCGACCATTCCGGTTCTGGCGCCCGTGCTGCCGACCGGGCAGGGGCCCGATTCGCCCTGACCGACTCGAGCACCTCGCGCAGCGCGGCGGCGCTTTCGGTCCACGTCCTCGGCCCGCAAGCGCGCACGGCGTTCTCGTCCCACTCCTGATGTAGCGCCGAGACGATCGCGTCGGCGAGAGCATCCGGATCGCGAGGAGGTACCAGGATGCCCGCGCGGTCGTCGGACACCACGTCCGGGATGCCGCCGACGCGCGTGGCCACGACGGGGCGCCCGCAGGAGAGCGCCTCGAGGACCACGTTGGGCGTGCCCTCCATCCAGCTCGGCAGCACGAGCAGATCGCTCGCGGTCATCCACTGGCCGATCTCGGCGTGAGGACGTGCGCCGACGACGCGTATCCCGCCACGGCTCGCCGCGGCGTGCACCCGCGCCGTCGCGACGCCGTCACCCACGAGGACGAGACGCGCGTCGACGCGGCGGCGCACGCGCTCGAAGGCCTCCAGCAGATCGAAGATGCCCTTGCGCTCCTCCAGGCGCCCCACGAAGAGGAGCACGCGCTCCTCCTGAGGGAGCCCGAGAGCGCGGCGCGCCCTCGCGCGGTCGGCCGCTGCGAAGAGCGATGCGTCGATGCCGTTGCGCACGAGGTGGATGCGCTCGCGGCGCACTCCCAGGGTCTCGAGCTCCGAAGCGAGCGGCCTCGAGACCGCGACGACGGCGTCCGCCTCGGGGAGCAAGAGCGCGGCGATGTGGCGGACCAGGGGCCGGTGGAGCACGTCGTTCACGTCGGTGCCGTGCACCTTGACGACGCACGGCTTGCCCAGCGAGCGTGCTTCGATGACGGCGGCGCATCCGTCCGGGTAGGCCCACGTCGCGAGCACCACGTCGGCACGCCGCAGGACCTCCCGGTGCGCGGAGAGCGATGCGCGGTAGAGCGGCACCGCGATCGCCAGGCCCACGCGCGGAAGATAGAGCTGACGCACGTAGGTCACGTCGACGCCGTGCACGCGCTCGCGTTGCGGCAATGCCGCGAGACGCGCCGCACGCGCGGGTACTCCCGTGATCGCCGCCAACGGAAAGTGCGGGATCGCCGCCAGCACCTCCACGTCGCACGTGCGCGCCAGCGCGGCGATCTGTTGTCGATTGAAGGGAGCGCTGTCCGGTTCGAGCGAGCTCGGGAAGATCTTGGTGACGACGGCGACGCGCATGGTGCGTGCAACGTAAGACGGTGGGTGCCCATGCGCATCGTGCACGTCGTGCAAGGGCTCGGCATCGGAGGACAGGAGCGCCTCGTGGCGAGCCTGTCGCGCGTGCTCGTCGCGCGCGGTCACGAGCCGGTCATCGTGAGCCTATCCACCGGTGGCGAGGTGCGCACCGAGGTCGACGGCGTCCCCGTCTACGACGTGACGCGCGGGCCGCGAGCCGACCTCACGGTGGTCGTGCGCCTCGCGTCGCTGCTGCGGCGGCTCGGTGCCGACGTCATCCACACACACAACCCGTCGCCGATGCTCCACGGCGTGCCCGCTGCCCTGCTCGCCCGCGTCGGCCGGCGCGTGCACACCAAGCACGGCGTGAACATCTACGGGCGCAAGGGGCTCTGGGCGGCGCGTGCCGCCGTGCGGCTCCTCGACGCCCTCGTCGCCGTCTCTCCGGAGACTGCGAGCATCGCCCGCAGCAAGGAGCTCGTGCCCGACCATCGCCTCCGGGTCGTGCCGAACGGCATCCCGCTGTCGGCGTTCGGTCCCGATCCCGATGCTCGTGCTCGCATCCGTGCCGAGCTGGGCATCCCCGGCGACGCGTTCGTCGTGGGCACCGTGGGTAGGCTCGCGCCCGAAAAGGACTACCCGCTGCTCGTCCGGGCGCTGGCCCCCGCGCTCGGAGAGACCATGCGCCTGGTCATCGTCGGCGACGGTCAGTGCCGCGATCGCCTCCGCGAGGCGATCCCAGCCGAGCGCGCACCCTACGTGACCCTCACCGGCGCGCGCCGGGACGTACCGGCGCTGCTCGCGGCGTTCGACCTGTTCGCTCTCTCCTCGCGCACGGAGGGGCTCCCGCTTGCGATCCCCGAGGCGATGGCCACGGCCCTCCCTGTCGTCGCCACGGCCGTGGGTGGGCTCCCGAGCGTCGTTCCGCGCGAGTGCGGTCTGCTCGTCCCGTCCGGGGATGCCTACGCGCTCGGCGGCGCCATCGACGCGCTCGCACGCGATCGCGATCGAGCGCGCGCCATGGGACGGGCCGCCCGCCGTCACGCCCTCGACCGCTTCTCGATCGACGCGATGACCGACGCGTACGAAGCCATCTACCGGGGCGAATGATGTGGACCCTCCCGGTCCTCCCCGACACCGACACGGTGGGGCGGGTCGCCATCGTCGAGGGCTACAACACGAACACGTATCAGGCGCAGGACAACCCCAACGTGCCTCTGGTCGAACGGCATCCGTCGCCCTTCACCGGCGTCGATGCGGCCCTCGAGCTGCGCTTCCACGGACGCGACGAGGACCTGACCACGCTGGTGGTCGACGCGCGCGGCAACCACTACGAGCCGCTGCAGCGCGAGTACCAGTCCGACGACGGTGCCTTCAACACCTCGCTCCACTCCCGCATCACGCTGGCGCCGCGCACGTACGTCACCCTGTCGGACGTCGCCTCGGTCGCCTCGCTCAATGGATCCCACACGACCGACGGGACGATGTTCGCGTTCGACCCGACCCAGCTGCGGAGCACCTACTGGATCGAGGAAGTGTCGGCCGCGGTCTTGCACCAGCTCTCGCCCAACTGGCGCATCAGTCAGTCCGTCGGCGTGACGGCGTCCGGCACCCTCCAGTCGGCGCCCATCCCGCTGCCCTCCGGTCAGCTCACGGAGCACCGAGGTCTCGACTACGTGCTAGCCAGCATGGAGAGCGACGCCTCGCACGACTTCGACGAGCGCAACTCAGGGGATCTGGCGCTTCGCTACCAGTACGCTCTGCAAGAATACGTGCTCGACATCACCCAGAGCCCGCCGCGCAACATCGGGCCGGACAAGTCAGCGTTCCTCTCGCTGCTCGCGGGCCACTCGTACCGCTGGAGCCAGGAAGTCGCGACGGTGCTGCGCGCAGGCGGCGTGGTCGCATCGGCGGCGCCGCGCGACGTCGATCAGCGGCCGATCCTCGCGCCCGCGGTGGCTGCGGAGCTCTTCTACACGCGTGAGTTCTTCAGTCTGGTCGCGACCACCGGCTACACGTGGGACACGATCAACCCGCGCCTCGGATCGGGGCCATCGCTGACAGCGTCTCTGCAGGCCATCGGCGTCCCGGAACACCGGGGAAACTGGCAGAACCTCGCGATCGTCGGGCGCGCGCAGCTCGGCTACTCGGAGCTCATCACGGGGACCGACCAGACGGGCGGCTTCCAGTACGCGGGTCTGGGCGCCTACGGCGTGGGCCTCGAAGCACGCTATGCCCTCAATCGCTGGCTCGGCGTGATCGCCGGGTACGAAATGCGCTACGCGACCTACCCGTCGTCCTACGGGCCGCCGTTCTTCCAGGAAGTGTTCTTCCTGGGTCTGAGCGGCTACTTCTCGAGCGACCGCTCCATCCTGCCGCTCACCACGTTCACCGCGCCGGTGCAGCCGCCCGGCTAGCGTGCTCCGATGCGCAGGAGCACGACCTTCACCGTGTCGAGCATGATCGAGAGGTCGAACGCGACGGAGTAGCTCTTGATGTAATAGAGGTCGTACTGCAGCTTCTCGAGGTGGTCCTCGGTCGTCGCGCCGTAGCGGCACCGGACCTGCGCGTGACCGGTGACGCCCGGCTTCACGTAGAGCCGCTGCTTGAAGTAAGGCACCTGCTGCTCGAGCTGCTCGATGAAGACCGGCCGCTCGGGGCGCGGGCCCACCATGCTCATCTCGCCGCGCAGCACGTTCCAGAGCTGCGGCAACTCGTCGAGGCGTGTCTTGCGGATGATGCGGCCGATACGCGTGATGCGCGGGTCGTTCTCCTCGGCGAAGCGGGCCCCGGTGGTCTCGGCATCGATGCGCATCGATCGGAACTTGTACAGCGTGAACGGGCGCCCGAGCTCTCCGGCACGCACCTGCCGGTAGAGGATGGGCCCCGGCGAGTCGATCGCGATCGCGATCGCCGTGAGGAGCATCAGCGGCGCTGCTAGCAGCAGGCCCGCGGCGCCGATGGACAGATCGAGCATGCGCTTGAGCCGGCGCGTTGCCGGGCGGGCCGTGAACCCTTCCGCGAAGATGAGCTGGGACGGTTTGAGCTCCCGCACGAAGATCTTGCCGGTCTCGCGCTCGTAGAAGGCGATGCCCTCCTCCACCTCCACGCCACGGAACTTCACTTCCAGGAGCTGCTCCACGGGCAGGGTGCCCCGGCGGTCGGGGTAGGCGACGAGGACGACCTCGATGTGCTCGCGCGTCACCACGTCATAGAGGTCACGGTACGTACCGATGACGCCTCCCTCGGGATCGACCTGGGCCCGGTCGCGGGCGAGCATGCCGACCAGGGTCATCCCGAGGTCGCGGCGCGCCTGGACCATGCGCACGAGCTCGTGGGCCAGCTCCCCGTTGCCCACGACCAGCGTGCGCCGCAGGAAGTTCGAGCCCTCGGTGACGCCGTTATAGAGGATGCGCCACGCCGGCACGACGACCGCCGTGAGCGCCAGGGCGACGAGGAACACACCGCGGCCGATCTCTATGGGCGGCGCCACGTAGAACGTGAGCAGCAGCGCGATGGCGCCGAGCAGCAGTCCCTGCAGCGCCCGCTCGTAGACGACGCGCGCGTGCCGGGTCGCCGCCAGATCGTAGAGGCCCGCGTAGTAGAGCGCGCCCTGCACGACGAGCGCGAAGAGAAGCGCCTTCTTCGCGACGTGCGGCATCGTGAGCCCGGTGTGCATTCCGAGCCGCAGGCACGCGGCCACGAGCACCATCACGGCGACGAGCGTGCCCTCGTAGCAGAAGAGCAGAAGCTTCCTGGGAGACCGGATCAGCTCGAACATCGCTCTCTCGGCTCCATCCCCTCAGGGCACGATCACCGTGTCGCCCAGCTCGAGAGCGATGTTCTGCTCGAGGTCCCCGTGGTTGACGACCGCGCCGTAGTCGAACGGAATGCGCCGCTCGCCGCGGGCGTCCCGCCGCACGATGACGATGCGATCGGGGTCGGCGAAGCGCGTGAAGCCGCCGGCGAGCGAGAGGCTCATGAGCACCGTGACCTCCTGGCCAGGTGCGAACTCACCCGGCTTGTTCACCTCGCCGACGACGTAGATCTTGTAGCTCTTGACCTCCTGGACCTGCACCGTGACGGGCGGGTCGTCCTGGTAGAAGCGATGAAACCGCTGCTGCACGTCGGTGGCGATCTCGCCGGCGCTTCGCCCCGTTGCCTGCACGTCGCCGACGAGCGGCAGCGAGATGGCCCCGTCGGGGCGTACGGCGACCTGGGTGCTCAGGTCGTCGTGCTTCCACACGACGATCTTGAGGGAGTCGCCCGGTCCGATTCGGTAGCCGAGGGCGCTCTCGGCCTTCCAGTTGTAGGTCGGCGCCGGCGCACATCCGTAGAGCACGGCGGCGGCGAGGGCGGCACGAAGCCACATGGTCTCCCACGTGATCACGAGCCGCGCCGACGTCCACGACGCGACCGGGAAGCCGCTTCTCGCAGGACTTCCGCGAACTCCCCTGCGAGAGCCCGCCTGTCGTAACGCCGCAGGTCCGCACCGTTTCGCCACGAGCCGCATCCATTCACCCCGGCGGCGAACGTACGCAGCCTCGCGTGGAGCTCGCTCGCGATCGCCTCCTCGTCGCGCGGAGGGAGCACCGGTCCCAGCGAGTGCCGGAAGGCGAGCCTGGCCAGCGCGCTCGCGGAGGGAGCGAGGGTGAGCACGGGGCGACCGAGGTGCATCAGCTCGAACACCTTCGCGGGGTAGATGCGCTCGGCACCCGGGACGTCGTCGAGCAGACAGAGCACCAGGTGACTCGCCGCGAGCTCGCGGAGGACACGCGCGTGTGGGACGTACCCGACGCGCTCGACACCCAGCGCACCGCTTCCGTCGAAGGAGGGGAGCTCGGTGTCCACGATGCGGCCGACGAATCGGACGTGCATCCGGCGAGCGAGGTCGCCGTCACGCTCGTGCAGGCGCCTCACGGCGCCGAGGAGGCCGCGTGCGCTCGTCAGCGCGAACACGGTGCCGGCGTAGGTCACGACGAAGCGGTCACGCGGCGGATCCGGCAGGTCCGTGGGGAAGTCGTCCGGGTCGTAGCCGTTCGGGATCGCGTGCACCCGCGCGGAGTCGACCGACGGGAAGCGCGCGAGAAGGTTCTCGCGGAACTCCTCCGTCGCCGTGACGACCGCGTGTGCGCATCGGAGCAGCGCGGCTTCGAGCGGATCGCCGAGCGCGCGGGCCACGGCCGAGCGGCCCATCTCGTAGCTCGCGCGGAGGGTGCTCCACTCGTCCCGGTAGTCGAGCACGACGCCGAGGCCGGACGCCCGGGCGAGCGGCGCGAGCAGGAACTGCGAGAACGGCGGGCCGCTCACGAGCATCACGTCGTCGCGCCCGGCGGCGATGCGGGCGAGCAGTGCCGCGTGCGCCGCGGGCTGCCAGAGGACCTGCGGATCGGGGAAAAGGAGGTTGCGTACGACGACCGAAGTCACACTCGTGCGCGACTGCCACGCCTTCGCCTTCGCTCGGTAGCCAGGCTCGAGGGTCGGTGCGCGCTCCACCGGTACGTCGAGCGGCACGTCGGCGAGCAGCGACTCGTCTCGCAGCGGGACGCTCGGGTTGCGCACGGTCAGCACGGCAGGGCGGACGCCGTGCTGCGGCAAGTACTTGGCGAGCTTGACGACACGCTGC
>Ga0335069_10008357_pt1 | contig 14824 bp, 15 predicted proteins | sample Lox_Sample_11_FD_206714 | JGI IMG/M metagenome (GOLD analysis project Ga0335069, IMG submission 206714) | Soil microbial communities from Loxahatchee National Wildlife Refuge, Florida, United States - Lox_Sample_1.1 | ecosystem: Environmental > Terrestrial > Soil > Wetlands | place: USA... | reverse complement strand
GAGTTTGCCGCGCAACACTCTGGTCCCGACGGTGCGCTGAGAGGGTTGGGGCGGCAGGACCCACCGGCCCAGGAGGCCGCTGAACAACGCGGTGCTGTGACGGAGTTGAGGCCGGTGTGTTCCGAGTTGCGTGAGTGGCAGTATCAGCTAATCGTGTTGTGCCGCAGTACGTTTGCATAGTGGCTCTTAGGTTATTGTCAGCGCCACGTATTGGATGACATGCTTCGTGGTGCGCAGCGGTCCGCGTTTACAGCGGCGATGGCCTGGCACGACATATGGGCCGGCGGTCGTTCGAATGGCTACTCAGCCGCGGTCGCAAACGGTGGTCGCAGGTCTTTGAACATGGGGAAGTGTCGCACGTTGAGGGTTGCCAGCTGCAGCCCCTTGACATCCGCTGTTGCTGCGATGAGGTAATCGCCGAGTCCGATACCGGTGTGACTGCGGCGATATCGACGCATCATCTCGCCGGCACGACGGGCGACGATCTCGGTGGCCGGTTCGGCGCCAAAGGACGAAACGAGCCGCCACACTTCGCGACGCTCGACTGACCGCATACCGCCGACGAGCTCGGCGATCGACACCACGCTAATCGCCAGAGGCCCGTTCTTTCGGGCGTCGATGAGCCAGTCTCGGGCCGGGCCGAGCCCGCGTAGATGCGCGATCAACACATCCGAGTCGACCAGCATCACGATGAGCGGCCCCAGCATCGTGCCAGATGCTGTTCACGGCCGCCCGGGCCGCGCACCGGCACGTCAACATCACGCAGCGCGCCGAAAGAATGCTCGATCGCGTCAAGGTCGGAGGCGAGACTCTCGTCGGAACTCGCCAGAACGCGGTCCAGGAGTTGACGGATCACTTCAGCACGCGACACACCCTCTTGTGTTGCCAGCCGGTCGAGTGCCGCCGTCTGCTCCTCGTCGAGGTATATGTTCGTTCGCTTCATACACCATACTATACACCGCGGCGGACGGACGCGAACTGGCCGGTTCCAAGTTTGAGCTCACGGAGCGACGGTTGTCGGCTGGGGCAGATGGAAACGGGGTACTTCAACTTGACATAATTAGATATTATCGGCGAAAGTGGTTGGGGTGCAACAGGTCACAGTGATGGCTTCACAAACCCAAGAAGGCCTGGGGTTGCACGCCACCGGATGGTCGGTGACCCGTCGTGTGGCCGACGTCGATCGAGGCAGGTTCTTGCTCGGTGGTTTTCGGTTTGCTGTGGCGCGTTGTCGGTCGGTCACGGGCAGTCCTTCGCCTAGCCTCCGTGTCGGCCCCATCACGACCTGTTAGGTCGGCCGGTGCGTGACCAATCCCTCTCGCCGCCATACCGATTCATTTCGTCACTTGTGACGTAATGGTGGAGGATAGGACCCCTCGGAGCTCTATCGTTTCGCGATGCTCACTCAGCGTACGGTGAGCACCGGGAAGATCGCGGTCGGTTTGCCAGGAGGCTGCCGCGCTTCCAGGGTTGTCCTTGGCCCCATTCTGCTGTGTTCGACCGGGCCGACCGCGGCAACGTTAGCACTTTGCCGTGGGTCGCACCGGGACCCATGCCCACACGCCTGGGCTAACAACGTGAAAATGCCATCACTGCAACGTCACTGGGCCAGCACACCGGGGTGCTGTTAGAATCGGAGTCAAGTCAGCGCCGGATCGAACGGTCACGCTGCGCCCGCGTTTTAAATATCGCGTGCTGTTGGGCTGATACGATCGTTTCTCCGACTGCTGCTGAGGGAATTCGTATGATTCACAGCTTGTCAGCCGCATTGAGATCGGATCCCGTGGTGGATTCTTCGCGGGCCAGCACTGCGTCCCTGGGTCGCCAGGTTCAACGCTCGGCGGCAGGACGGCGTCTAATGCGCCCATCGCAGGTCCCCGTGGATAGTTATCGGGCTGGTTCGGGGTTGGCGATACAGCGCTCGTGCGCAGGGTGCAGCCACCAGGATGCCTGCGAAACCTGCAAGGCGGCCACAAAGAGTGCGGTCCAGGCTGAGGGACGTCGGTCTGCGGACGCTATCGACGCGCAGGCAGCGTCGAGGGCTGTAGCAGTGGTTGCCCGCGAGGGAGAACCTCTCGACGACGCTGTTCGGGGCGACATGGAAGATCGACTTGGCGCGGACTTTTCATCTGTGCGGATTCACACCGATGCCTTGGCCGCCGCCTCAGCTGAGGGCATACATGCGAGGTCATACACCGTCGGCGAGACGGTGGTTTTCGGCGCGGCGGCGTATGCCCCGCAAACTCTAGAAGGCCGGCGCACGCTCGCCCATGAGTTGGTCCACGTGCAACAGCAGCGTAAGGGGTTGGTAGCCGGCACTGACGTCGGCGCGGGCATCACCGTCAGTGATCCTGCCGATCGCGATGAGCTCAAGGCGGTGCGGCGTGCTGCCGACGCCATGAGCGCTCCCCAAGCGCCGACGGTGAATCGGGATCGGCCTGGACCTGCAGCTCCTGTCGGACGCCAGTCGGCGATAATAGGTGGCCCGGGGGTAGCCGCTCAGCGCCCGACCTCGCCACCCCAACTCCAGCGAGAAGGGGCCCCTCCGGCGCCGTCCGCTCCTGCACCCGCGCCATCCACTCCGTCCCCGGCGCCCGGGTTGGCGCCGATCGACGTGGCGATGGTGCTCGTCGACGACCCAAGCATGTGGGCCGAGGCTCAGGTACTCAGCAGCAACCATGCGTATGCAGCGTTCGGGGCGAGCGCGCTCGAGCAGCAGATGACGAAGGTCGACAGCCTCGGCGTTCCCATTGGGACGCTTTACCTTATGGCGCATGCCAACGACAAGGGCGAGCTCATATTCGAGACCTCCAGGGGCCTAAAAGAGAACCAGAAGCCCTCCGCCCTCAGGATTACCTACTCGAACCTTCACCTCAAGAATCCCCCGGCAACGGTGAGCATCCGAGGCTGCCGCCTCGGCAAGGCGTCTTCGGAGCTCGCTAGCTTCGCTGGATGGGTCGGGGCTCAGTCGGCGTCGGCGTCCAACTGCTACTACGCGCAGGTTGCCGATGGTCCGGTCGCGCTCGCCGATGGCACTAACGTGCTCGCCCAGAGCGATGTCCAGGATCCCGCAGCCGCGAAGGAGTTTCAGAGGCTGTTCGACCAGATGGTCAACGCGTATCCGTCCCGGCAGTGCATCGCTCCGCTGGCGAAGGGCGAGTCGTGGCCGGCCGCCCGCCAGAAGGTCATTGATGCCTACTTCGCCAGCGGCAACGGCCAGATCTCCATCGCCTACGTCAACCAGGCCCACACGGGGGCCTTCGGGCCAACCTCGACATGCGTCAAGGATCTGCCGGCAGGGCAGGGCTCGGCGGCGGGATGCGTTATGGTGACCGCTGCTGCTCCAACTCCAGCCGCGCCGCAGAACCCGGCGCCGCCCGCTCCCCCGGTTCCTGCGCCTAAGCGGTCCGGTTCCCCGTAAGAGCGCTGGTAGAGCTGCTCGGCAGCCAACCCGGGGACTTATGCCAGCGATCCGCCCGTCCGGTGTATCGCCGAATCTGATAGTGACGGCTTGGTGACGTAGGAATAACCCGACTGAGGGAAGCTTTTGGGCTATGCGCATAAGCTTCGATGCGCGAACAGCGCCGGCAGTTGGTGTCGAACGCTCTGAAATTGTTGTCCGACAAGGTGACTTGTAATCGCCCGCTCGCGGACGCGGTCCCCGCGTGGCTCGCGGCTGCCAACCCTGAGCCGCTACGCCAGCGCCCAGGGGAGGTCAAGCACAGGTCGACACGTGGTTCGGCTTCCCTGAAGCCAGGGACGGGACAGATCAGCGATAGGTCGACATGTGGTTGGGCTGTCGGACCGACGCGGGCGGAATCAATACCGCCTTGGTGGCGCCCCTCAAGAACCAGCGGACCGCGTACTCCCATTCGAACCGGACCGGCCAGTGCCGGGGGTCCTCGTCGAATGGCCCCACCTCCCGGCAGAAGGCGGCCCGGTTGATGCCTGGGCGAAGGGAGAAGAGAGGCCAGGCAACGCCCATCCCATGACTGTGAGCCAGCCTCTCGTAGTCAGCGACGCTTGCCCCGCGGAGAACCTCCGCCGTCTGGGCGTGCGGCAAGATCTGCGCGTACATCGTCCCGGCGGGGGTGGCTGACCGCATGGTCCGCTCCGCGCCGATGTCGAGCCAATCGGGGGTGAGCTGCACCTGGGTCAGCTCCGTCGACTGCATGACGTCGAGTGCCTCGGCAAGAAACGGGCGCGAGCACACCCAGGACTCCTCCCAGTGGAGCCAGTATTCGTAGCCGCGGAGTCGCTCCAGGATCATGTTCAGCGTCCGGGCATGTCCACGCGCGTCTTGGCCCTTTTGCGTGAACTCGATGCGCGGGTCGATCGGCCGCACCGCCTCGCCGTGGTCCGCGTGATCGTCGGCGGAGTACTCGTTAATGACGACGATCTCCCGCACGAGCGAGAGCTCGGACTGGCTGTGACAAGAGAAGATGGATCGGAGGGCGGTCCGCAGCTGTGCACGCTTGTTCGGCTTCGACAAAAACGCCGAGCACGTGAAGAGCACGGAGGAGCTCATCGCGCAGGGCCCTTGTTTTCAAGGGGAACATGATCCGTGTACGGCTTCAGCACGCGGAAGTCCGGCCGAAGCGCCACAATCTCCGAGAGGCTCGGCTGCCCGTCGTTCGGCTTCCGTGGTCCCTCACTACGGAGGACCGGCCAGGGCCGGGTCGGCCGTGAGCGCCACCGATAAGGCAGCGTCCGAGCCGTCCGCCAGGAGCAAGATCTCCGCGTCTTCTTGACCATCGGCCTGCAGTGAACGCACCGTCTCTTTCAGGTGTTCCGGCTCGGCGTGCGCGTGAATGCCCACCACGAGCGCCGAACACATGTACTTAACGCGGCGTCCGTCACCTGCCCGTCACGACGGCGCACGAGGCTCGCGGCGGGGCGCGCTGCCGGGCTCGCGTAAGTGGACCCGCCCACGGAAGGTTCGTGGCTTGGTACCAGTGGCCTTGCTCCGCGCAGGTTCTCGATCGACGGCATCAGCTAGCCGGTCGCCCGGGGTGTTCCGCGTATCGGTCTCGGTGATGCGTCGGGCCTTATTTTTACGGCGATTTTGATCGGAGGGGGTCGCGGTGAGCTTTGCCACAGCCTCGAGGTTGCTATACGACTGCGCCACCGCCGCCTGCATAATTCGAAGCGTTTCAGGGCTATCCGAGAGCGTCTTGTCGCCCGATAGTTTCCAAGGAGGGTGGCCTCTGGCATTGGTCACCTCGAGCGCATTGCTGGGATCTTTGATCGATTCGTTTAGCTTATCGTGAATCAGCCGCGCAAAAGCGTTGAAGAACGCAGGCTTCTTATCGCTTATCTGGTAAATGAACTCGGAGAAACGTTGCTCGCTGACGTCTCCCCAGTCGATCTCCTTCAACTGCTTCTTTGCCATGAGCGCAGCCACGGTGGGATCGGACAATACTCGGCGGGCGACGCTCTTTGTAAATGCCGACTCCTTAAAGATGATGCCGCTGAAACTCGGTGCCTTCCACGCGGCCTGCCCTTTGGCCATCGCATCGTCTTTGTTCACGAGATGACCTGCCGCAAATGCGTCGGTGAGGAAGTGCGCGGCGAAGCCATTGAGCACCATGGCCTCCTGTGTAACTCCCGACTTCCCGGACGCTGTCGAGGCGATCGTCGCAATGAGCGCTTGCTGATGGTATTTGCGCCACTCGATTTTGTGGTCGTTTGTCGGTCCAGGCGCGCCGCTCGTGGGCGGCGCGAAGTGAGGATCATTTCGCTTTGCGAGTTCCACGTACTGCTGGTCATTCGGACGGGCCTTGGTCGCATTTGCCCATTCGGCGTTTGACAACGGGCGTTCCGCCATGTCCAGAGGTAAAATTTCTTGTCACGCTCGATGAGCGTGACAAGGGTTTGGAGTTCGGTGGCGGGTGCGTTATAAATGTCATCCGGGCTTCTCGTACAGGTCTCCGAGTGCAGTTAGATCGCCCTCGTCCATGGTGACGCCATTGATGGTCACCTTGCGCGCCGTGCTGCCCGCGCGGGCGTGCTCGCCGCTCTCGTAGCGATGCAGGCCCGCCTCGCGCTGTGCGATGTGTGCAAGTTCGTGGGCGAGGACCGTATAACCGGTCGCCTCTGTCAAATTGGCTCCGAGGACGACGTGGCAGCCGGCCGTGTAGGCGATTGCTCCGACCGCCTCGGCCGATGCCGAGGCGAGTTCGCCTGCATGGACGCGCACGTCCCGCATGTCGTCATTCAACTCAGTCGCGAATCGCTTGCGTACCGGCTCATGTAACGGCCGATTGGCGGCGCGGAGTGCATCGTGAACGAGGGCCGGAGCGACCGCGGGAGGGACGTGGCCCGTGACCGAGCCGTGGCCGTGTACCTGAGATCGTGGCCTCGAGCTGACGTGCACGCTGCTCGGAGTGGCCGACGGGATCTGCGATCGGCAGCGTGACGCTGGGCCAGGCGCCGCTAGGCCGGGGGCGGCCTGGATCAAGGCCGCTCGTCCACCCTAGAGGGATGGAAATGCAGGCTGCCTGGCCCTGCCCTCGAGCGGAATCTGCGACGGACGCGGCGGCGTGCTCGCCGACTGAGGGCGACTGGTGTAGGCGCGTGCTGTCGGCTCCTCAGCCTGGTGCGCTGGAGCTATGTGCTGGCTGTTCCTCGCCGCTGGCCGGGTGGCCGCTTTCTCGGACATCGGGCCCCGACCCGTCACTGCAGGACGCTCCCCGATGGGCATCACTTCTTGGGCGGTTTCGGCGGGGTGGGTGCGGCTTTGGCGGGCAGCGGCGGAGGCTTCGCCGAAGCGATATTCGGCCCATGTTGGACCATGCGCTCTGCCGGGTCCCCGCCCCAACCAAAAGAATAATCTTTGACGCGATGCTCCAGGACTCTGAAGCCGCCAAAGGCGTCTATCTCAAATTTCCCTTGGAAGGGGTATTCTCCTGGCCCGTAGGGATCGAAGTTTCCTTCGTAAATCCACTGCATCGACCATAGGCGAGGATCATCACCCTTCCTCGGCATGGTGTCCAGAACCGTAAAGGTCGCCCCAAGAGACGAGCCATGCTCATGGAACTCCGTGCTCTCATCCAGTGACAGCTGAACGTAGGCACCACCCATCTCGCCGAATTTGTTCCCCTGCCAATGCACATAGAAGAAGGCCCTTACGTTGGGGTACAGTTCATGCCTCCTCTCTGCGTGAATAACCAGCGCGCGGTATTCCTGGTCCACAGGTTGAGGAGGGTCGCCGTGCCGGCTGCCTTTCTCGCTTTGATAGTGGAGGCCGCCCTGGGTGATTGCAGTCTGCTCCTGCACAGCGATTGTCGCCGTCAACACGATTTCCGCCACTTCCGCGGCTACCGGAAGCGCCCGTTGGACTATAGGTGATGCCGCTCTTCGATGAACCGCCGGGCGCGGGCTGGCTGGCGCAGAAACGGGCCGCGGAGAACGGGCCGAGATCAGCCGACCGGCGGTTGACTCCGCTTCTCTCTCAAAGGAGTCACCCGGGTCACTTACCGCTACGCCCAAGCCGGTGTCACTCCCGGAAACGGGACCGCTGCGCTGTTGCTGAACGTGCACCAACTCATGGGCAAGGACAAGCCTGCCGTCATTTGTGCCGGGAGAGTACGACCCAGCGCCGAAAAAGATGTCGTCGCCCACGGTATAGGCCGCCGCTCCGACCGCCGCGGCTGAAGCAGCCGCCCGTTCGCCGGTGTGGATGCGGACATCAGAAAAGTCAGCACCTAGGCCGGCTTCCATGTCGGCCTGCACATCCGCGGCCAGTGGCTGCCCACCGGCCGTGCCCACCACGCCGAGCAGTGGAGATGGCTCTTCGTGCCCTGCAGCCCTCCGGCTCCGGAACACGTCGGCGGGAACCTGGGACGGCCGTCGTTGCAGGCGCAGGGGGGGCCCCGCGTTCACGCCGGACCTGCGAACCGGGATCCGCGAGGGCGCAAAACCCGCCGCAGTCGGACTGCGCGACACCTCAGGTGCGGAGCGCGACACGATGGGTGCCGGGGCCAGGATGTCCGCCGACGCAGGTCGGGGCCCGCGAACGCCTGCACTGCTGATCGAGCCGCGGTTCACAATCTTCCGAATCCTCCGACCGTGGGCGTGCTGCGACGACCAGCCTAGCTGGCACCACGTCACCGTGCCGTCACCACTACGGCCACGGGCCGGCCCGGGCTGAGCATCCTGTCCGGCGGCATGTCATGTCGCGCGACGCGGCGATGACGACTGCCTTACCGCGCCGGTCGGGTCAAAGACTTCGGCCCCTGATCCACCCCAAACCGGGGCCACGCGAAATAGGCTCGAGCATGACCGGCGTAGTCGTCGCCATGCTGGACGACCGCGGGCTGAAAAATTTAGCGATCACGAACCATCGCCCCGCTTACCGGCTGGACGTGGCAAAACGCTGCAACCAGTTGCCGACAAACGCTAGCGTGTCCTCGATGCTTGAAGCCGTCGCGGTGTCTTGCCCGTTCCGTGCCAGGCTTTGCTGGCCAACCATTCGGACCCTTAGCTGCCGACCGGCGCTGCTCCCCTCCTGCCAGACCCTGATGATAAGCACTCCGGCCGCTGCCGATTGGTCGAGCCTCGCCGTGTCGAGCATCTGCGCGACGGTAGCCACCTACCGTCACCGGAGCGTGTGATCTCCGGCTGATCCCTCATAGCGCAGCGGGTGACGCCGGCAGTCTCGTCGTCCCTTCGTCACAGCGATTTGCAGCGCCGCCCCTTCAAGCGCGTTAAGCCACGGCGATGCCCCAAACAGCGCGACGGACAACCTGCTGCCGGGCGCTCCGCTCTGCGCCCGTCGCGCCTAGTTAAGTCGAAACTAACTACCAGTAGATCGTCCACCGTCCCTGTCGACGCACGCCGTGGCCCTGCAGTGTGATTCGCTGCCCATAGGGCGCCGTAACGGAGGGCGCTCCGATCGCGTGCAGCAGAAATCCGTCGTGCAGCACCATCCGGCCGATCTCGTAATCGACGATTTCGCAACGACTTTGCGCCGCTATGTCGCGGGCGGGCTGATCGTAGCCAAGGATTTCCTCGTGCCGGACTGGCCACACCGCGAGACTGCCGCCTCCTGAGGGCAGTCCCAACGGCAACGTGAAGCTCAGCGTCGCCTCCGGTGTCCACTGCGGAACAGCGAGGAGGAATTGCAGGTCGAAATGGGCTCGCTCGGCCAACATCTCATCTGCAACTTCGGTGCCGTCGAACTGAAAGATGTGGAAACCCGGCAGAGCCAAGCGCTCGTCGTAGGTGACTGGGTCGCCGAGTACGTCCTGCAGAAACACTCGCAGGCCGCTGTAAATGTCCCCGAAGACATCGGACAAGATCGGGTTCGTTCGCGCCGCCGCCGCGAGATAGGTGTCGCGGGACTCCGCGGCGTCAAGGTAGGAAGCGGCGCCCAGGGTGCAAAAACCGTAACCACCGCGCATCGTCCAGCGATCCCATAGCCGATTAACCCGCGACAGCGTATCGGCGCACTCGGACGCGCCGAGGAAGTCTCGCGAGAACATCGTGGACAAGAGCGGATGGCTGTTAGTCAACATCGCGAAGCGCCACGGGCATCGGCTCGATCCCATCGCAGTGGCATGGGCTGCTTCGGTTCACGGCACATAAACGACCCGGACCGGAATGTCGTTGGCAGCAACGCGCTGCGGGCCAAGGCGCGGGAATCCTGTTCTGCGGCTACATTTGCGACTCGCCTGCGCGCCGCGGGAAGCTCCTGCATCAGTTCCTCCAGCCTTCGTGACCGAGGACACGACCATCGTCGCCACCAGTTTGGCGAGGCACCGTCACCTTCATGTCACCGGCAGTTGCCGATCTGCCTGCGCAGCTCACCGATTCCACGGTGACGCGCGCACGTGGGGGTTTCCTGGTAGCAACTGAGTTGGCGCGCTGCGCAATTCACGTCCCGTTTCCCGATATCCGGCGGACTCGACCGGTGACGAGTGGGTGACGCGGGGGTAACCCGGCTCGGACAGCATTGATTTATGCGCACCGGTGTCGTGGTGGGGGTACACGCCCACGCCGAGCCGGAGCGGCTGGTCGAGACCGTGCGCTGGCTGCAATACGGTGGCGGCGCCGACCGGATTGTGCTGCTGCCCGACGGCCCGGACGCGGCCCTGTCGGCGGCGCTGAGGTCCGAGCCGACGTTGACCCATCTGGCGCAATCGGGTACCGCCGAGCCGCTGGGCCCACCTGCCTGTTTCAACCGGTTGGCCTCGGGCAGTGACGAGCCGGTGATCGTGCTCGTGGAAAGCGGCACGCTGCTCGGACCGGGATGCCTGTCTTTGCTGGTGGAAGCCCTCGGCCAGCCAGGGCGCGGGCTGGCCGGCCCGTCCACCAACCGATCGTGGAACGAACAGGGCGTGTTCAGCGCTGCCGGCCCGTCGGAGATTGCCCGCACCGCCGCGCTGGCACGCCAGCAATTCGGCGGGGCGGTCCGCTCCCTTGCACCGCTGCACAGCCTGGCGGACTTCTGCTTTGCTGTCGCGCGGCCGGTCGCCGACGCGATCGGCGGGGCCGACGAGGCATACGGCACCGGGCCGTGCTGGGAGATGGACTACAGCATCCGGGCGGCCCGAGCCGGTTATCCGGGGGTGTGGGTGGGCGCCGCTTATGCCTACCGCTATCCGCCCACCGAGCGCCGGCGTGCCGCCGAGGTCCGGCAGATGGAAGACGCCCGCCATCTCTATCAGGACCGGTTCTGCGGGCTGCGCCTGAGCCAACAGAGCAGTGATTACAATCCCCACTGCCGCGGCGAGGCCTGCGAGCATTTCGCGCCCACCAATTTGATCACCCTGTCCAAGCCGCTCGGCAAATCTGGGGCGCCAAAAAAGCCCGCGGCGCGGCCAGACCCTGCCCTGCCGCGGTTGGCCGCTGCGGCCCCCAAGCCAGCGGTCCCGCTGGTCAGCGCGATCATGCCCACTCGGGACAGGCCGGAGTTCGCGCTGCAGGCGGTGCGCTACTTTCTCGCCCAAGACTATCCGAACAAGGAACTGCTGGTGCTCGAGGACGGTGCCCCGGCTCTGGCGGGCCGGTTACCCGAGGACCCCCGTATCCGCTACGTCGCGACCGGCGCAGCGCTGCGCAGCATCGGGGCGATGCGTAACGAGGCGTGCCAGCTGGCAGGTGGCGAAATCATCGCTCACTGGGATGACGACGATTGGTACGGTCCCGAGCGTCTGAGCCGTCAGGTCGCGGCCATCCGGGCGGGCAGGGCCGACGTGACTGCACTGCGCGATAGCTTGATGCTGGATCTGATGACCTGGCAGTTCTGGCGCTGCCGGCCCGAGCTGCACCGCCACCTCTTCAGGCGCGATGTGCACGGGGGAACCCTGGTGTACCGGCGACAGGTCTGGGAGAGTCGGGCCAGGTTTCCGGACAGTTCGCTGGCCGAGGACGCCGCTTTCCTCGAACATGCTGTGCTCGGCGGTGCCCGGCTCGAAGCGCTCGACGCAGACGGCATCTTCATCTACATCCGCCACAATATGAACGCCTGGCAGATCGACTGTGGGCGGACCGGCGGAACCGCCGGCTGGGAGCACGCGTTCGAACCCGACCTGCCGCCCCAGGCGCGAGCTTTTTACGCTGCCCGCTCCCCCGCGGCCCCGAAGCCCAGCCCGCGTCCGCTGGTCAGCTGCGTCATGCCAACTTTCGATCGGCGGGAGTTCATATCCCAGTCGGTGCGCTATTTCCTGCGGCAGGATTACCCGGCCAAGGAGCTGATCATCGTGGACGACAGCCCGCAGCCGGTGAGCGACCTGCTACCCTCCGACCCGCGCATCTTGTACCACCGGCTCGAGGGCCGTACCGTGCTGGGGGCCAAACGCAACCTGGCCTGCGATCTGGCCCGCGGGTCGATCATCGCGCACTGGGACGACGACGACTGGTCGTCGCGTGACCGGGTGAGTGTGCAGGTGGCCGCCTTGACCGACGGCGAGGCCGACGTCTGCGGCACCGGCAGCCTGCTCTACTACGACCCTGTCGGCTCGACGGCGTGGCGGTTCACCTGGCCTGATGGGCTACGCCCGTGGGCCGCCGGGCCCAGCCTGTGCTTCCGCAAACAGATGTGGTCCCGCTCCCCGTTCCCCGACGTGGGGATCGGCGAAGACACCCGCTTCGTCTTCAGCCCGAACGTGCGGCAACTCGCGGACGTCCGGGCCGCCGAATGCGTCGTCGGCATCATTCATCGGGGTAACACGGTCGCGAAGTCGGTGCAGAGCCCGAATTGGAGTTCCCGACCCGTTCGCGAGGTGGAAGAGCTGCTCGGCGACGACATGGCGTTTTACCGCCGGCTGGCCGAAACCGGGTCCGGGGACCGCCCGGTTATCGCCGAACCGTCGCCCTGTACCTGAGTGTTTTGTTGAGTTGAAGGAGGGATCGGTGCCGAATCTGGTCTGTACCGGAGCCACGTTGCAGTGTTCGTTCGGCACGACGCCGGCAACATTTTCTGCCTCGGGCACCCAAACGTCGGCGGGCGCCGCTGCCGGTGTCGTGAACGACGTCGCGGCGGCGAACATCCCGCCGTTCGGTCTGTGCATGTCGCTGGCCAATCCGCAAGTGGCCTCAGCGACGTCCGCGGCCGCCGGCACCCTCACGCCGCAGCCCTGCCAGCCGGTGTTGTCGCCGTGGTCTGCCGGCTCCGCGCACGTCACGATCGACGAGGTCGCCGCCCTCGACGATTCGTCCCAATGCAATTGCACGTGGAGCGGTGTGGTGACGGTGAGTTCCCCGGGACAGACCGACGTGATGCTTCAGTGATTGTGCCCGCCGGGTGTCACGGCGGACAGACTGTCTGCGGTTCCGGGCGAGTCGGAGCCGCTGATCAACAGCCCGGCGATGGCCTCGTCGATGCGCTGGCCGGTCGCGCTCTGGTAGAAGTCGAACGCCGGAGAGGGGTTCACCTCGAAGCAGTACCACTTTTCGTCGGGGGTGCGCCGCAGGTCCACACCGCTGACCGCGAGTCCCATTGCCCGCGAGACCGCAACGCACCGCTGCGCAACCTCATCGGGGATGCTGACGCTCTGTATGGTGACGTCGTGTCCCTGTCGGCCTGCATACCGGTAGTCGGTTGCCGCTGAACGTATTTCAGCGGCGAATGTCTGCTCCCCCACGACATGGACCCGATAATCGGTGCCCGCGACCAACTCTTGAAACTGGGTCGGGCACCAGCGCAGGTTGCCGAGCCGCGGCAGGTGTTCATCGGTCAGTTCGGAGACGATGCTTCTGACGCCGCTGACCGATTTGTAGATCACCCGCCCGTGTCGTTCGCGGAACTCGATGACAGCTGCGGGATCTGTTGTGATGAGGGTGTCCGGGACGTTGAAACCAAGATCGCGAAGCTGCCTGGCCTGGAATGGTTTTGAGCAATTGTGTGCCATCGCTGAGGGTCGATTGACGACCAGCGCCTCGGTGAGTTCCACCCAGGAGTGCAGCAGATCCTGCAGTTGCACAGCGTTGCGGTAGGTTTCGCTGTCCGGGCCGGCTTGCTGCACGGCCGGCAGGTCCTGCGCGTCGTAGGGGCGCAGGTAAGTTGCGGTCACATCGCGAAGATCAACCACTCCTTCGTCGGTCGTCACGGTCGCGGTCAGGTGCGCGTCCACCGACATTTCAGCGCACGCGCCGAGGGTAGCTCGTTGATCGAAGAACGTTGGGGCACAACCCATGCGAATCAGCGCTTCGTGCACCTGCGCCATCGGGCTGTCCCCGGGAAGCCCCCAAAGTAGGATCATCGGTGCCGCCCCTCGGCGAAGTAAGCCAATATCGCTTCCGATACTTCAGGATTGGCGATATCCACCCAGTAATCGGCATCGAGAAACGCTGCGCCGGCGTCGGTAGTCGTGAATCTGGCCCTCAGCACTCCGACGCCGGCTTCGGCTGCCAGCGCCATCGCCCACTGCCGCAATGATGGGTCGCCGTCGCCGAGGCACCTTTGCCCCACCACACTCACCTCGGTCGAGCTGGACAGAAGATCGGCGGGAGCGTCATCCATCGGGGCGGGAACAGACCGCCGTGCCGTGACAACCGGGATGCCCAGCTTGGCAGCGGTGAACACCCATTTCTCGGTCCGCCAATACGGGCCCATCAGGGATTCCGCGGTGGGCCGGTTGAGCACCGGGCAGCGCAGACCGGACAGCCATGCGGACAAGAACGCGGTCATCTCCGCTGCGACGTACGCACGGTCACCGGGATGTATCTCGCCGAGCTCGCTCGGGGCTACCGACGGTAGCCTGCTGAGCACGCCGTCGATCTGATCGGCCCCAATGGGCCTGCCACCGATGACCGATGCGCCGAGCTCACCGTGTGGACAATGCCACCAGCCTTCGGCGCAGAGATCTCGACAGGTCAGGAGGCTCGCCTCATCACCCCAGCCCGCGACGAGCCCGCCGACCGTCTGGTCATGACGGCTTGCCAGCACGACGAGGGTCACGACGGGTTGTCCGTCCCGTCCCGCAGCGCATTGAGTCCCACCGCGGGCCGCTCGTCCGCCGCGATGAAGGCTCGTCCGACCGCGAGACCGGCCATGGGGCGGTCAACCAGCGCTGGATTCTGCTCGAACACCGGGCTCGGCTGAATGATCTCCGCCCGGATCTTCTCGGGAACCAACTTCTCTAGGCCTTCCTTGTCCTTGTCTTTGATGTCTTTGCCGTCTTTGTGCTCCTTGCCATCCTTGGCCTCTTTGCCTTCCTTGGCCTTATAGGTGAACAGGTCGGCGGCGACCTGAGGTGAGATACCCAGCGGCGTGGTCACAGTGACGTGCACCTGCCCGGAACCGGCCGGGACAGTCACGGTCAGCGAAGTCCCGTCCGGGGCAACAACCACTCCGGTCCCAGGGGTGTTGCCGAACTGG
>Ga0335069_10008356_pt1 | contig 14824 bp, 9 predicted proteins | sample Lox_Sample_11_FD_206714 | JGI IMG/M metagenome (GOLD analysis project Ga0335069, IMG submission 206714) | Soil microbial communities from Loxahatchee National Wildlife Refuge, Florida, United States - Lox_Sample_1.1 | ecosystem: Environmental > Terrestrial > Soil > Wetlands | place: USA: Florida... | reverse complement strand
TTCCACCGCTTCGCTACCAGCGCGTGAGCCGGTATTGGCCAAGTCGAATTCAGCGGTGACTATCGGACCTTTGGTATCGTGGCCGGGAACGAGTTTTAAATTGGAATATTCAAAGGTTGTGTAGCTCAGGCCGAAGCCGAATGGGAATGCGGGCTCGATGTTTTTGGCGTCGTTCCAGCGGTAGCCGACTAGCAGTCCTTCCTTGTAAAACAGGGAGCCGTTCGTGCCTGGATAGGTGTCCAGCGCGTGCGCGGGCGAATCCGCCAGTTGTTTCGGATAGGTCGTGGTCAGTTTGCCCGACGGGTTCGCCTCGCCGAACAGGATGCGGGCGAGAGCGCGGCCGCCTTCCATGCCTGAGTAATGCGCCTGCAGCACCGCCGGCACCTGCGCCAGCCACGGTCCCAGCACGATGGCCGGTCCCGAAACCAAAACCACAATCGTCCGCGGGTTCGCCTGGACCACCTTCTGAATCAACTCGTCCTGGCCGTAGGGCAGACACAGGTTTGTCCGGTCCCAGCCCTCGTCATCCTGGTTGCGGCAATGACTGAGCCCGGCGACGACGATGGCCACGTCCGCCTGTCGCGCGGCAGCCACGGCGCGCTCGACCATGTTTGAGTCGTTCCCGGACTTGCTGTAACCGGTCGAGTAGGTGACGTTCACGTTGCTGTCGATCAGTTGGACGATGCCATCGAACGGGCTGACCTCGTACATGGTCTTGACCCCCGCGCCGAAAAATCCCGCCGCGTTGTGGCGCACGGCATTTTCGCCGATCACCGCCACCGAAGTGAGGTTGCTGACGTTCAGCGGCAGCGTGTTGGTTTCATTTTTCAGCAGGACCATGGATTCCTCGGCGACGCGCTGGGCGACGGCCCGGTGTTCGGGGGTGTTGAGCGAGCCGGACGGGCGCGGGTCAAAAACGCCGGCGGCGAACATCACGTACAGGCTGCGCCGCACCTTGTCGTCGAGAACAGACATCGGGTAATCGCCCTTGCGGATGCCGTCGAGAAATGGCTGGGCCAGAAAAAATTTATTGTAGGCCGACTTTTCTTCCGACCCGACCAGCGTGCCCATTTCCACGTCCAGCCCGCCAAAGACCGCTTCGCGTGTGCTGTAAGTGCCGCCCCAGTCGGACATGACAAACCCGGGAAAGGCCCATTCCCCCTTCAGGATTTTGTTGATGAGGTAATCGTTGTAGGCGCAGTGTTCGCCGCGGAATTTCGTGTAGGCGCCCATGATGGCCAGCGCGTGCGCCTCCTTGACGGCGGCCTCGAACGGGGGCAGGTAAATCTCGCGCAGCGTGCGCTCGTCCATGTCCATGTTGATGATCGAGCGGCCTTCCTCCTGGTTGTTGCCGGCGTAATGTTTCACACACGCGGCCACGGCGTTGGATTGCACGCCTTCGACGTAGCTCACCCCCAGGCGCGCGTTCAAATACGGGTCTTCCCCCAGGTACTCGTAAATCCGGCCGCATAACGGTGTGCGCCCGATGTCCACAATCGGTGCGAGGATTACGTCCTTGTTGCGCGCCCGTGATTCCTGCCCAATCACATTGCCGTAAGCCGCCGCCAGGTCCACGTTCCAGGTCGAGCCCAGCGCGCTCAGCGCCGGCATCCAGGTGGCGTAATCGTCGGTGCGCCCGGCCGGGTTCCAGGAATAAGGCCCGACGTCTTCGCGCACGCCGTGCGGGCCGTCGTCGAACCAGCGCCGCGGAATGCCCAGCCGCGGCACGGCTGCGGTGGAAAACTTGGAGTCGGCATGTACCTGTGAAATTTTTTCCTCAAGTGTCATGTATGAGAGCAGATCTTCAACGCGCTTTTCAATCGGCTGGCTGGCTTCGAGGTAAAGCGGATGTTCTTTAGCCACCTGCTCAAACGTCACCTTTACCGCTTGGCCGGCGTAGGTCACGGTCCGATCCGGCGTCGGCGCGAACGAGAACTCCACCGGCTTGTCCGGCGTGCCGAGCACGATGTCGAACGTGCGTTGCTGGAGCATTCCTTTGAACGAGCCTTTACGCTCGCCGATAGTCAGCGTCTGCGTCTTGTCATCCCAGCTCATCGGGATGCGCGCAAACGCTCCTTTCTCGTAGCCGTAGGTCAAGCCGTCGTCTTCGTAAAGCGTGAACTCGCCGTCCGCGCCGGTGTAAACGTAAAGCGTGATGGGGTCAGCCGGTTTCTCGCCGGTGTACTGCAAATCAGGCCCGAACGGGATGATGGACCCCGCGCGAACGTACAATGGCAAGGCATCGTACGGCGCCGGGGCGTCAATCGTCCGGCCGCCCGGCGCGCGGGCGCCGGTCCAGAAATCGTACCAACCACCGACTGTCGGCGGCAGATAGACACCTCGGCTGCGCGCCTTGTATGTTGTGACCGGCGCCACCAGGAAGGCCGGACCGAACATGTATTCATCCGTGATTTCGCGTGCTTTCGCGTCGCCGGGAAAATCCATGACCAAGGGTCGCATCATCGTACCAGCGTCCTGGGTGACCTCGCCAGCCAGCGAATAAATGTAGGGCAACAAGCGGTATCGCAGGCGGTCGAATTTAATAATGGTCTGGTAGGCCGGGTGTTTGTCGCCGCCGAATGTCCACGGCTCGCGCGGCTTCAGTTCGCCGTGGAGGCGCGTCAACGGGCAGAACGTACCGAACTGGAACCAGCGGGTGTTGAGTTCGCGCCATTCCTCCGTCGCCTCGGGCGTGGGGTGGTCCGCGGAAAATCTCGTGTCCATCGTGTAGCCGCCGATGTCCATCGTCCAATACGGCAGGCCGGAAACGCAGAATCCCAGGCCGGCGGGAATCTGCTTGGCCAGCCCGGTCCAGGTGGCCGTCGTGTCGCCAGACCAGGTAGCGGTGGCGTAACGCTGGATGCCGGCAAAGCCCGAGCGGGTGAGGATGAAGACGCGCTGATCGGGCGCGACGCTGCGCTGGCCTTCGTAAATCCCACGGCTGTTCTCCAATGCCCAGCTGTTCATTACCCGCGACGCGGTGCCGCCAGCCGTGGGCATCATGTACTTGCGCTGGCCTTCCAGCGTGGGCGGCGACGGCGTCAAGTCGGGCTCGCTCGCGTCCATCCACCAGGCGTCAATGCCCCGGCGAAACAGGTTCGTGTTGATCTGCTCCCAGAAGAGTTTGCGGGCCGCGGGATTGAACGCGTCGTAAAACGTGTACGGGAAATTGATCCAATCCATCATCTTCTCGTCCAGGTTCGGTTGGTAGAGAAAGCCGGCCTTGTGCATGGCGTCGAAATTGGCGGTGCCGGTGTAGAACTTGCCCCACACCGAAATCATCACGTGCGCGTGCCGGTCATGCAGCGCCTTGAGCCAGCCGTCGGGGTCGGGAAAGCGCTTCGGATCAAACTCATGCGAGCCCCACGCATTGAGCGGCCAGTATTGCCAGTCCTGCACGATGTTGTCGAAGGAGATGGCGCGGCGGCGGAACTCGTCCACCACGTCGAGGCTTTGGGTGGCGGTCTCGTACCGCTGGCGCGATTGCCACAGGCCGAACGCCCACTCCGGCATTAGGGTAGCCTGGCCGGTCAATTGCCGGAACCCGGCGATGACCGTGTCGAGCGCCGGTCCGTACACGAAATAATAATCCACGCCATCGGCGACCTCGGACCATAGCGAGGTGCGGTCGTCGGGATTCGGCGTCTTCCAGCTCAATTGCATCGTCGAGGCTTCGTCGCCGCCGAACTCGACTTTGATGGCGTAATGGTGCCCAGCCTCCAGCCGTACCTTGATCTGGTCATAGTCCGTCAGCCAGCCCTGCCGCCAATGATTGATGATCAGTTTGTCATCGAGCCACATCCGAATGCGCCCATTCGAGTAGGTTTTGAATTGAAAATCGCCGGTTTCTGGCGCGACGAGCTGACCTTCCCACCGGTGCCAAACTTGCGTGCGATTGGTGGAAACCAAGGAAATGTCGCTGGTCGAGTGAACATCGGCCAAGTCATCGGGGTTGGCGGTCGTGAACGTGCCGGCGGTCAGCCCGCCGGATTGGCTGGAAGCGTCCACCAGGCAATTGGCGGGGATGGGCGTGAACTCGCGCAGGTCGCCGAAGCGTGTGTACGACAGGTTGTCCCACAAAATTCCGTAGCCGCGGCTCGACACCAGGAACGGAACGACGACGTGGGTGTTGTGCTGCCAAAGGTCGAGATCCCAGCCCTTGATGTCGAGGATGCCGATCTGCCGCTGGCCAAGGCCGTAAAGCGATTCGGCGGCGTTCGCCTCCCATTGTTGGCGCACGTGAAACGTTTTTTCCCCCTGCACCTCGGCGGGCGTGATCGTCCGTATCCCCTCAGCTAAAATCAGTTTGCCGTTGGCATCGAAAAATGAAATCGCGCCGGTCGCGAGATTCACCCGCGCCTGGAGTTTGTCGGTCGAGAGCGTCGCCACGCCGGCGCGGGTCTCGAGTTTCCACCGGGTCTTTTCCTGGTGGCGGACTTCGGTGGCGGGGGTGCTCCGATCGAAGAATTTGCGGTCCTTGGCCGCGGCGACGCGGATGATGTTGTCAGCGAAAACCTGAATGCGGAGGAACGTGCCGTCCAGGGAAACAACGAAACCGTCAGAAAGTTTTTCCGGCTTCGGGCCGGCGGCCGGTGCGGGCAGCGGGCTGCCGGCCACAATTAGAGCCGCCAGGCATGGGAAAAGCATTTTCATGTATTGGGAGCTATTTTGAGGGAATTCGGCGCTTTCGGCAATGACATCAAATTGTATGACTTGACGCCCGGCCCGATTTAATACCTATCTGCAAACGTGGTGACCGATCTCCAGCCGCGTGGTTTGACCTGCAATTCAAAACGGCGCGGCCATGGTCTTGAAAGTGAGACTTTTGGGGGGCTTTTTCTGGGCGAACCGCTTCATCGCGGCATCTGCAAGCCCGCTTTGTCCGCCACCTGCGCCACGTCCTTGTCGCCCCGACCGCTCAAGTTCACGATGATGAGCTTGTTCTTGCCCAGTTTTGGCGCCTGCTTGACGACTTCGGCAATGGCATGGGCGCTCTCCAGTGCGGGGATGATGCCTTCGAGCCGGGCCAGTTTCATGAAGGCCTCGAGCGCCGCGTCGTCCTTGATGTAGGTGTATTCCACGCGCTTCTGTTCGTGCAGCCAGGCGTGCTCCGGCCCCACCGCCGCGTAGTCCAGGCCGGCACTGACGCTGTGGGTGAGCTGAACCTGGCCATTTTTATCCTGCAAAATGAAGCTGCGCGTGCCCTGCAACACCCCCAGCGAGCCGCCGTGAAACCGGGCCGCGTGCTGGTTGGGTCTGATGCCCAGACCCCCCGCTTCCACGCCGATCATCTTCACGGATCTGTCGTTCAGGAACGGATAAAACAGGCCCATCGCGTTTGAACCGCCGCCGACGCAGGCGATGAGCAGGTCGGGCAGGCGTTCCTCTTTTTCCAGCATCTGCCGACGCGCTTCGTCGCCGATGACACGCTGGAAATTCCGGACCATCTCTGGATACGGATGCGCGCCATAGACCGTGCCGAGGATGTAATGCGTGGTGCGGACGTTTGTGACCCAGTCGCGCATGGCTTCGTTGATAGCCTCCTTGAGCGTCTGTTGCCCGGCTTTCACCGGCACGACCTCCGCGCCGAGCATTTTCATCCGGTAAACATTCAGCTCCTGCCGCCGGCAATCCACGGCGCCCATATAAACCACGCATTTCAATCCAAACATCGCCGCGACGGTGGCGGTGGCGACGCCATGCTGGCCGGCGCCGGTCTCGGCGATGATGCGGGTTTTGCCCATGCGTTTGGCGAGCAGGATCTGGCCGATGGTGTTGTTGATTTTGTGCGCGCCGGTGTGGAGCAGGTCCTCGCGCTTGAGATAAATCTTCGCGCCGCCGAGCGCGCGGGTGAGGCGTTCGGCGAAGTAGAGCGGGGTGGGGCGGCCGCAGAATTCCCGGAGGTAATACTCGAATTCACGCTTGAACGCCGGATCCTTCTGCGCGCGCCGGTATTCATCCTCCAGTTCCTGCAACGGATTGACCAGCGTTTCCGGCACGAATCGTCCGCCGAAGGGGCCGAAATGGCCCCGGGCGTCCGGCATTGGGGCGCTGGAGGGCTCGCGCATAAAACGGGGTGTAATCTCGCCCAAAGTGGTCAGGCGCGCAAAGGAATTTATTGGCCTTGGGTCAATGAGGCGTTTTCGTGGGCAAGCACAAAGAATCGCCGGCTCATGGCTTTTGAAGCCGGAAAAAGCGGTTTCCCGGGTCAAGCGTTTGCGTGACGACCAGTTGCCCGCCATTGGTCTGCGCCCATGGGCTGACCGGCGCCCAGCTGGTTGCAGCCAGATTGGTGGTGGTGTAAAGACCAAACCCGCCGCCGCCGACATCTGCCGGCCAGGTAAAAATGAGATTCGTTCCAACTGTCACGGTGGACAGCGCAGGCTGAGAAACCGGGTAGCCGGTTCCGATCAGTTCCATATCGAATCCTATGGCGGCGCCGTTTGTCGCGAGCTGATGCAATTCCACGGCAAGAACATTCGTGCCCGGCGACAATTTGGCCACATCCACGTTGACCGGGGTGAAAATGTAGGGTGAATCCGTGTTGGCCGGCTTAACCAGCGCCAGATTGGTATAAACGATGGGCCCGACGGGCAAATTGGTCCGCCAGAGTTCCCGGCCGTTCAGCCAGACGACCGTTCCGTGTTCCTGCTCCAGCCGCAGTACCAGGTTGGTCATCGTCACATTGTCCGGCACGACCAAGGCATGCCGGAAATACGTCGTCGGATATTTATTGGTCGATGCCGGTCCGTAACTGACTTTTGTAGCGAAAGCCAGATCCCCGTATCCGAGCCGAGCCGGGCCATTGCTCCAGCCACTGTCGTCATAATCCGGCCGCACCCAGTTCGTGCCCAGATCCTGGCCAGCGTCGAAGTACTTCCAGTTATCGCCGCCCTTCACCAGCACAGAAACAATCTGGTTCGTTCGGATGGTGATGCTTTGGATGCGGGTGAACCATTCGCCAGCCATGGTTTGCAGGCCGAGGGGATTCGGATGCAGGTGGTCGCTGTTGAACATGGTGAAGTAATCCACTACGGAAAACATGTCCGCCAGGAACACGTTTTGCCCGGCCGCGCGGCGCTGGTTAACCATGCCCTGCAGAGCTGCGTTGTAGATCGGCACTTTGGTGGCGTAGAGGCCGTAATTCAGGCTGCCGGTGGTGGCATCCCGCAGGGTGGTGATCTTGGCGAGAATCACATTCGCGCTGGGTGCATTGGAGAAAATGATGTTCAACAAATTAGCCATGTCGTTGGTCGCCGTCTGCCAGGGGTCGCGGCCATGGCCGATGTCATTTGCCCCCACTAACACCAGCACCAAATCCGGCGTGGCATTGGTCAGCGCATCACCGGTGGTTAACTGCACATATACATCCGTGCCTGCGTAACCGTGGACCGAATAGGTCAGCACCCCGGGCGGGGCGATCACGGCGCCGCAGTAGCCTTCGTGCAAAGTTTTGGTGAAGTTTCCGGTCGGAGCGGAAGACTGGCGACCGACAAAGGTGAAAGAATAGCCGTTGGCCTCCAGCAACGGCTGCAGGAAAAGCCGCCATGCCCCGTTGGTGGAACAGTCGTCGGTGATTGAATCGCCGACGGCCATAACCTTCAGCGGATTGCCCGGCCCGAAGTTAGTCAACACCAATTCCCCGCGCACCGGGGTCATGATCGAAACCAGCAGAATTCCCAGCAGTTTTGAGAGTAGGCGCATCGTTGCCATGGTGAACATTGTCTCATCTGCTTTCTCGCGCGTCAAATGCCAAGAACGGAAGCCGATAACAACTCTTCCAGGCCCAAAAGGCCAAGGCGCTTCTCCGCCGCGTGGTCGGGGCCTTGAAGTCCGGCCGCCTCAGCGGACCCATTTTACTTCCGCCGGCGGCTGGAAGGCCTCCAGTCGGCGCAGCAATTTCTCGGGGTCTTCCTCGACGAGGACCAGCTCGCGGTGGTTGGGGCGGACAAATCCCTCGCGGGTGGCGTGGTCGAAGAATTCCAACAACCCGCGATAGAATCCGGCCACCTCCAGCAGGCCGAACGGCTTCTGGTGATAACCGAGCTGGCTCCAGGCAAGCACCTCACAAAACTCCTCGTAAGTGCCGTAGCCGCCCGGCAGCGCGATGAACCCGTCGGCCAGTTCGGCGATCAGTGCCTTGCGCTCGTGCATGTTTTTTACCACGCGCAGGTCCGGCAACCCTTCGTGCACGACTTCCTTGATGACCAGTTTCTCCGGGATCACTCCGATGACATGGCCGCCATTTTGGAGCGCCGCATCGGCGAGTATGCCCATCAACCCCACGCACCCGCCGCCATAGACGAGCTCCAAACCGCGCCGGGCCAGGTGTTTGCCCAATTGCGTGGCTGCGGTCGCGTAGTCGGCTCGGGTCCCCCGATTGGAGCCACAATAGACGGCAATGCGTTTCATTTCCGACAGTCTCGCTCTCGCCGTTCCTGAAATCACGCTTCTTTTGAGGCCTAGCTCCAAATACACGTCTTTCTTCGCTTCTGTGTTCAGCCCGATCGATTTTCCGATTTTCCCCCATTTGTGTCTTTCGGGGGCCACCCCGTCCTCCCCGACACCGCTGCCCTGACGTCCGGTCTGCCTGGCTGGCGCCCGGCTCATTTCCTGCGGGCGAGCTGGCGGTGCCGGAAGCAGGTCACCAAATGATCGTTGACCATCCCGGTTGCCTGCATGTGCGCGTAGCAGATGGTTGTGCCGACGAAGCTGAACCCGCGCCCGTGCAAGTCCCGGCTCATGGCGTCCGAGATCGCCGTCCGTGCCGGAACCTCCTTCATCGTTTTCCAGGAATTGATGACCGGCCTCCCGTCCACAAACCGCCAGATGTAGGCGGTGAAGCTCCCGAATTCCTCCCGCACCCGGAGAAAGGCCTTCGCGTTTTGAATGGCCGACTGGATTTTCAACCGGTTGCGAATGATCCCGGTGTTTTTCATCAGCCGGGCCACGGTCGCCGCGTTGTAGCGGGCCACCTTTTCCGGATCGAACCGGTCGAACACCGCCCGCTAATTCTCCCGCTTCTTCAAAACCGTGTGCCAGCTCAACCCGGCCTGGGCGCCCTCCAGAATCAGAAACTCGAACAGTCGCCGGTCGTTGTGCAACGGCACACCCCATTCGGTGTCATGGTAGCGGATATATAGTTCGTCCGTCGGCCAGGGGCACCGCGCCTTGGATTGCGTCGTCTCCATTTCTTTATCCCGCCCCCAGGACGGCTTTGATGAACGCCTGCATTTTTGCGGGGTCCTTTTTCCCGGGCGAACTTTCCACACCGCTGGCAACGTCCACGCCGAACGGTTTCACCCGGCGCACCGCGTCGGTAACATTTTCCGGCGTCAGCCCGCCGGCCAAAAAGACGGGTTTGCCCAGTTTTTTGGCCTCGATCGCCAAGTCCCAATTAAATATTGCGCCGGTCCCGCCGCGGGCCTCCGGTGACCAGGCATCCAGCAAAAAGGCGTCTGTCGGGTATTGTCCCATTTCCTTGAGGGTTTCGGCGTCCCGAATGCGAAAGGCCTTCATGGTCATCAAACCGAATTTTGTACAGAATTCCGGTGGTTCATCCCCGTGAAACTGGAGGAGGCTCAATCCGCATTCGCCGATGGCCCGGGAGACCAGCTCCTCCGGAGCATCCACAAACACACCGACGCGCAGGATGACGGGGCCGAGCCGGCGAGAAATGTCCGCTGCCGCTGAAAGCGCCACGTGGCGCGGGCTTTTTTCGGAAAAATTAAATCCCAGCGCGTCGGCGCCCGCCGCAACGGCGGCCTGTGCATCCGCGAGATTTGTAATACCGCATATTTTGACGCGCGTACTCATTTCTCTTTTTTAGTTTTCGTTCTGTCGAGACTCAAGCCTTTTGGCCAGTTTTGTTTTGAGACTCCATTCGTCGTCACCTACTTTAGCACAGAATGTCGCGGACGATTTATCTGGATTACAATGCCACGACCCCGCTGGACCCGGCGGTGCGCGAGGCCATGCTGCCGTTTCTCGGCGAGGTCTGGGGTAATCCCTCCAGCGTACATCACGTCGGGCAGCGCGCCCGGGCGGCGTTGGACGACGCGCGCGACCGCGCGGCCAGATTCCTGGGCGCCAAACCCAGTGAGGTGGTTTTCACCAGCGGCGGCACCGAGAGCAACAATCTCGCGATTTTGGGCGCGGCCCGCCTGCTGAAAACGAAAGGAAACCACCTGATTACTTCCGCCGTCGAGCATCACGCGGTGTTGCAATGCTTCGACTTTCTGGAAACGCGGGAAGGTTTTGCGGTAACGCGTTTGCCGGTGGACTCCGCCGGCCGGGTTTCGCCGGAAGATTTAAGGAACGCGCTTCGTCCGGATACCGTTCTGGCTTCCATCATGGCGGCCAACAATGAGATTGGCACAATTCAACCGGTTGCTGAATTGGGCGCGATTTGCCGCGAACGGGGAGTGATTTTCCACACGGATGCGGTGCAATGGTTTGGCAAGGAGCCGGTTTCGAACATCCATGCGTTCAACGCCGATCTGGTCTCGATCTGCGCGCACAAATTTCACGGTCCCAAAGGCGCCGGCCTGCTCTTCATCCGGTCTCCGCTTCATCCCATTCCTGTCCTGTTCGGCGGCGGGCATGAGAACGAGCGACGAGCGGGAACGGAAAACCTGGCCGCCATTGCCGGTTTGGTGGCGGCCTTGGAACTCTTTGTTTCTCCAGCGGTATTTGACCGTTACCAATTGGCAGCATTGTCGGCCTCGCTGCTTGCTGGCTTGGAGACGATTGAGGGGGTCGTAGGCTTCGGTTCCCGCCGGCAATGCCTGGCCAACACGGTTGCTTTTGCAGTTCACGGCGCAGACAGCATCGCGCTACTGGCCGGTTTGGACATGGAAGGAATTTGCGCCTCGAGCGGTTCGGCTTGTTCGGCGGGTTCATTGGAGCCTTCGCACGTGATCCAGGCGCTGGGAAGGCCGGAATTGGCTGGTTCACTCGTACGTTTTTCCATTGGACGCGAGACGACAGCGGCTGAGGTGGCCCACGTTTGTGAGCTATTACCGACGGTGATCCGCCGCGCACAACTCGGGAAATAAACCGGTGAGTTTCTGTTAATGGTCTGTGGAAACTGTGGAAAACTCCGACTTGGCGGCTTGTTCCGCTTGTGAACAATTCGAGTTTTTTTGTTCGCTTTCAAAAAACCCCGCGTCCGCCTTGACTTTTAAAGTTGTTTGCCCTATTCACAGCCCTTAATACGGAGAATTTAGTAAGAGAAAAGATTACTATTAAACAAGCATGAACCTCACCATAACCAAGGAACAAATTCTCATCGGTCTGCAAGCGGTGCAAAACGTCGTCAGCTCCCGCACGACGTTGCCGATTCTATCCAATGTGCTGTTGCGCGCCGAAGGCAACCAAGTGGAATTCACCGCTACCGATCTGGATGTGACGGTTGCCTGCAAGGTGGAAGCCACAGTCAAGAAAGGCGGCAGCACCACGGTGCCGGTGAAAAAGCTCTTTGGCATCATCCGCGAGTTGGGAGGAAGCGAAATCGACATCGAGACCGACGAAAAAAATATCACCAGCGTCCAGTGCAGTTCCTCGTTTTTCAAGATTCACGGACTGGGAGCGGATGAATTTCCGCCGTTGCCAAAGTTCAAAGACGAAAAGAAAGTCGTGTTGCAACAGGGAACGGTGAAGGCGATGATGCGCAAAACCTCCTTTGCCGTCTCCACCGACGAGTCGCGCTACGTGCTCAACGGCATTTTCATCAGTTTGAAGGATCACAAAATGACCATGGTGGCCACGGATGGCCGCCGGCTTGCCCTGGTGGACGAAGAAGTCGATATCGCGGAAAAGGGCAGTGGTGAATTCATCGTGCCCGCCAAGGCGGTCAATGAATTGAATCGGCTGCTTCAGGACGAAGGAGACGTGGAAATCAAGTTTGGCGAGAACCAGGCGTCGTTCGCGCTCAAAGATGAAAAAGGGTTTTCCGTGCTTGTAATCTCAAAATTGATCGACGGCAACTATCCCAATTATCGTCAAGTGATCCCGTCCGAGGTAAAGGAACGGGTGCCGCTGATGCGCGAGGAGTTTCTGCAAGCCTTGCGCCGCGCTGAAATCATGACCAGCGAAAAGGCCAATTCCGTCAAGCTGACCTTCGGCAAAAACAACCTGGCGATCACCGCCAACTCGCCGGAAGTCGGCGAGGCGCGCGAAACCCTGGCCGTAAACTACAAGGGCAAGGAAATCGCCATCGCCTTCAACCCGCGCTATCTGATCGACCCGCTCAATGCGCTGTCGGAGGACGAGGTGTTTTTCGAGTTGATTGACGAACTCAGCCCCGGTGTTCTCAAGATCAATGGCCCCTTCCTCTATGTGGTCATGCCCATGCGGTTGAGTTAAAAAGCCGGGCAAAAAAGAAAAGAACCGGAAGATTCCGGCTCTTTTTTATAAACTAAAGCGATTAGCTCTTGCGGCGCAGGGCCAGCAAAGCAGAAAGCCCACCCAAACCCGCCAAGGCCAGCGAGGTCGGTTCGGGCACAACTCCTACAACGGTAAAATTGTCAACGCGATCCGTGCCACCCGAAGCAACGGTTCCGCCATTGATTGAAGTAGTGTTCAAATCAATCAGCCGGAAAGTGATTGAGTTGGCATTATCAAAAGCGCCGCCTCCTGCAAAAGCCAGGCTGGACGGCTGAACCGTTGTTGTATTCCAAGCACTTAACAAAACTGAGTAGGTTGCAAACGAAGTAAAGGCGCCACTGTTGATGCTGTAACTCAGACCGAAGTTTGCCGGACCGGTCGCACTGCCTGCTTGATCGAATGAGATCGAGACGCCGGTATAACCGAGCGTGCTGGTGGTGAATGACCAGTAATCGCCGACAGACCAGTTATTGGCGCTGAACGAATGAACAGACGGTGACGCATTGGCAGCGCTGGATCCAGGAAGCCCGGGACCGGAAGCACCGGGAGCCAAAGCGGCAATGGTGGGATCCAGGTCTCCCGCCGGGGTGCTGTAAGTTGCTGCAGTCGCATGAAGCCCGCTGGCCACACTTCCACTATAATTCAAGCCGTTATCGGCCTGAATCGTTCCAGGGGAAGTATTAGCACCGGGAGAAAAGATGAACCCATTAGTATTTGCCACGGTTTCAAAAGTCCACTGGGCAATGGAGCTTTGCGCCCAAGCATTGGCAGAAGCAAACAAAATTGCCGCCACACAAGAAACGAACATTTTTTTCATTTTAGAGTTCCTTTTTTGGTTAATGTTACTGAAAACGGACCATTCCGATTAAAAAAACCCTAACTGAAGCCTGGTTACGGAGCAAGGAAAAAATCAATAAAAAAGGGGAAACGGCAAAAGAAATTCAAGCTTTTCACAATCTCACGCCGACGAAAATTTTTGGTGTTGTGGCAAACCGCAACGCGAAAAGCTACATCTGCTCCACGGTTTCGATGCCAAGTGTTTCCAGTCCCAGCTGCAAAACGCGCGCCGTCAAATCGCACAACGCGAGCCGCGAATCCTTGGTGGCGGCAGCTCCTGCTTTTAGCACCGGACAATTTTCATAAAAGCCCGTGAATCTGCCCGCCAGCTCAAACAGGTAATTGCACAGAAAATTCGGGCGATATTCCTCCGCTACCGCCTCCAGGGTCAGCCCGAAGTTTAACAAATGCTTGGCCAGCGCCAATTCTTCCGGCGCCTCCAGAAACAATTCTGGACTCTGGACTCTGGATTCTGGATCCAGTTTTCGAAAAATGCTGCGGATCCGCGTGTAGGCGTACTGCAGGTACGGCGCCGTATTGCCCTGCAGCGCCAGCATTTTGTCCCAACTGAACACGTAATCACTTTGCCGGTTAGGCAGCAGGTCGGCGTATTTCACCGCGGCCAGCCCGACCACGCGCGCAATCTCGCGCCGCTGCGCTTCCGGCGACTCCGGGTTCTTTTCGGAAACAATTTTGAAAGCGCGCTCCTCGGCTTCGTCGAGCAGGTCCGCCAGCTTGACCGTTTCGCCGCTCCGGGTCTTGAATGGCTTGCCGTCTTCGCCCAGGATGGAGCCGAACCAGACGTGGGCCAGTTTGATTGCCGATTGCCGATTGCCGATTGCCGATTGCCATTTCTGAAACGCCGTGAACACTTGCTGGAAATGCAGTTGCTGCCGGCCGTCGGTGACGTAAACGATCTCATCCGGATGCCAGGTTTCCAGACGGTACGCCAGCGTGGCTAGGTCCGTGGTCGTATAATTGAACCCGCCGTCGCTCTTGCGGATAAGCGCCGGCTTGTCTTTGAGTTGGGCATCCCCCTCGAAGAAAAAGGCGATGGCGCCCTCGCTTTCGCGCGCGAGGCCCACGGCCAACAGCTCGTCCACGAGCGGCTTGAGTCTTGGATTATAGAAACTCTCGCCGAGGGTTTGGTCAAATTTCACGCCCAGGCGGCCGTATATCGCGGCGAATTGCTTTTGCGACAGGGCAATCATCTCCCGCCAAATCCCCAGATTTTCGGCGTCGCCGCCTTGGAGATTGACCAATTCCCGGCGCGCGGCTTCCCGCACGGTTTCCATGGATTCGGCGGTGACGCTGACCATCCTGTAAAGCCGCTCCAGTTCGGCGATGGGGTCAGCCTTGAGCGCCTCGGGATTAAGATGCTGTTTCCATCCCAGGAGCAGCATCCCGAACTGCGTGCCCCAGTCGCCGATGTGGTTGTCAGTAATGACCCGGTGGCCCAGCAGGCGCAGCGTGCGCGCGAGGCAGTCGCCGAGAATCGTCGAACGGATGTGGCCCACGTGCATCGGCTTGGCCACGTTCGGCGAGCTGAAATCGATCACCACCGTGCGCGGTTGCACGGCTTTTTCAAAAAACAGATGTT
>Ga0335069_10008355_pt1 | contig 14825 bp, 10 predicted proteins | sample Lox_Sample_11_FD_206714 | JGI IMG/M metagenome (GOLD analysis project Ga0335069, IMG submission 206714) | Soil microbial communities from Loxahatchee National Wildlife Refuge, Florida, United States - Lox_Sample_1.1 | ecosystem: Environmental > Terrestrial > Soil > Wetlands | place: USA... | reverse complement strand
GACGTACGACGCCTGGCGCCAGCAGCCGACGCTGGAGCGGTTCGTGGCCTATCTCACCCTCACGACACGCCTGTTCGGGCTCGCCGAGCCGCTGCCGGACCCGAGCGCGCTGACCGCCGACAGCCCCGGCGCCCACGTGCTCGATCGGCTCGTGCAGCGCCTCGCGGCGGGGCCGTGGAAGAGCATCGTCCTGCTCATGCCGGAGAATCCGCTGCTCGCCGACGACCGCGCCGGCGCCTATCACAATCCGGTCTTCTCAACGCGCAGTGCCGAGCTCATCCGCGCTGCCGCTGCACGCTACGGCGTCGAGGTCGTCGACGGGCGCCGCTGGCTGCCACCACAGGCGTTCGTCGACTTCAATCACGTGTTCCCCGATCTGGGCGGCTTCCAGACTCCGCTGGCGAAGGAGATCCTCGATGCCCTCGGACCGTGAATCGACGCCCACCTGGACGGCGGTCGTCGCCCGCGCGCTGCTCTACGCGGTCCTGATCGTCCTCCTGGTCCTGCTCGCCCCGGCCGAGCAGCAGTCGTTCATCTACATGGGCTTCTGAGCGCCGCGCGCGGCGCTCACGAATTCAACGCCATCAAGCTGCGTCGTGGGCTCCAGCCGGAATCGCGGCCCATGCTCTTCCAGCGATCCTCGGCTGCGATCCATTCGTACATGCGGTACGGGTTGGGGATCTCGAGCGCCCGCATAGTGGCGACGAAGCGCTCGAGCCGATCGAAGGCCTCGGCGTGCGAGAAGTCGCGCGCGACGACGTACGGCGTCACGCCCAGAATGGCGTTCAGCTCCGCCGAGAACCGGTAGCGCGAGCCCTTCTCCTCGTCGATCTCCCGGGAGTGCGCGAGCCCCTCTGGGTGATACTGAAAAACCTGGGCATCCGCTTGATAGATGTGCTCGGCATTCTCGCGGATGAACTGCAGCGTCGAGTCGAACTCCGCGTCCGTCTCGCCCGGATAGTTCACGATCCACAGCGTGCTGGTCATGATCCCCTGCATCGCGAGCGCGTGCAGGCTGCGCGCCATGTTCTCGGGGTTGGTCATCTTCACCATGGCATCGAGGATACGTTGGCTGGCCGATTCCATCCCCAGCCGGGCTCGGAATAGCCCCCCCTCGCGCCAGGCGCGGGTGCGCTTTTCGTCCGTACAGATCTGATCGGCGCGCAGATAGCAGTCCAGCTTGTAGGGCTTGCGGCTCTCGGCCACGCGCGCGGTCAGCGGCCCGATGACGTGATTCGACAGGGAGTCGCACACGAAGAAGGACGAGCGCTGGTGGCGGGTCGCGAGATCGTCCAGGCGATCGAACAGGCTGTTGGGCTGGAGCTTGCGAAATCCCTTCCAGAAGACCGTCTCGGCGCAGAACGAGCACTCGAACGGGCAGCCGCGCGAGCTCGCGATGGAGAGCTGGAGGTAGCGGTTGATCTCGAGGTCGCCGTAGTCCGGCTCGGGCAGCTCGGCCATGCGCGGCGACCGCCGCTTGGCCTCCTCCAGCGTCAACCCGCGCTGCGGATCGAGCACGCCGCGCGGAAGGTCGGGATGATCGAGGATTTCCAGGAAGGGCGCTTCGCCCTCGCCGACGACGTAGTAGTCGACGAAGGCATGGGCGTCGAAGAACGATTGAACCTCCGCAGCGCGCGACGCGATGCCCATGATCGGCCCCGGTCCGCCGATCACCGTCCGCACCCCCGGGAGCAGCTCCTTGACGCGGCGCAGGACGAAGAGCGCCCCGGGCCAGGTCGGATTGAGCAGTGTGCAGCCGACGACGTCGGGCTGCGTGCGGGCGAGCAGGCGCTCGAGCCGCGCCGATACCTCGGCGTAGAGCTGCGCGAAGATGGCGTCGAAGCGCGCGGTGTCGAGATGCTCGACGAACGAATTGAACGGCCGCCGGTCAAGGTTCAGCACCTCGGCCACCAGCTCCCGATAGTCGCGCCGCTCCCGTCCGAACAGGTACAGGATCTGATGAAGCGCCAGCATCTCGGTGCCGTTGCGCTCGATGTACCACTTCTTCCAATAGGGAAACTGGCGCTCGCCCTCCTCGTAGTAGGCGCGTTGGGCGCTGAAGACCTTGGGGACGGTGTTGAAGTCGTACACCTCGACCCGGTGCCCGGCGGATTCCACATAGGCCTTGAGCGAGGTGATCCCGAGCGGGACGCAGACGGGATCCCAGAAGTGCGGGACGATCAGCAACGCTCTGGTCATGGGTGCAAACCGCGATCGAGCGCCCGCGAACCGGAGTGACAACCACGGACGCCCTCCCTGTTCCTAACAACAGGCTGCAACAGTGGGTCAAGCCCATTGTGCAGGCGCCGGTGTTTTCCAGGCCCTGTACCGGGCGGACCACTCCGCCGGACGCGCGGGGGCTCAGGGGGCGGCGCCGGTCGGAGCGGTGCATGCCACCGCCCCGGGCTCGTCTTCGAGCGCCTGGCAGGACACCTCGGCGCAGCTCGACAAACCCGGCACCCAGCCGGCGAGCGATGCCCGTTCCTGGGCGCGGGCGGGCCCGGGGTCGGCGTGCAGGCTGTTGAGCTCCATTGGATCGAGGGTCAGGTCATAGAGCTCCGTGGCCGACGGTCCGGGGTCGGCGTCGTACTCGACGTACACCTGCGCGCCGCAGACGTCGGCCGCGCCGGTCCGCACGGCGACGTAGGTGGGCGGGTCGAGCTCCTGCGACGCGCCGTAGAGGTGCTCGACCGCGAACCGCCGGCGCCATTCAGGCCGGGCCGGGTCGGCGAGCAGGGGGACGATCGAGCGCCCGTCGAATGGCCGGCCGGGCGCCGCCCCGGCGAACGCGGCGATCGTCGGCGCCAGGTCGTTGTTCACGACCAGCTCCTCACTCACCTGCCCGCCCGGAACGTGCGGGGCGCGGATGAAGAGCGGCACGCGAATGCACTCCTCGTACGCGCACTGCTTGCCGGACAGCCGGTGCTCGCCGGAGAGCCAGCCGTTGTCGGACGTGAAGATGAGCACGGTCCGCTCCAACTCGCCGATGCGTTGCAAGGCTTCGACCACGGTGCCGATGAGATCGTCCACGGCGCGCAGCGCCGTCAGGCGATCGCGGTACTGGCCCGTCAGGTCGGCGATGTTCTTGGAGGTGAGGGGGGGATCGGCCTGCAGCCACGACGGCTTGTCGCTCACGTCCACTTCGTCGAACGAGGCCGGTCGGGGGAGGTCGATCGCCACGCTGCCGGCATGGCGCGGCGCGGGCCGAATCGTGAGCGCCCACTGCGCTTCCTGCACGGAGGCTTCGCCGGTGGGCCACAGCAGCTCGAAGTGCGGGGCCAACGGGGTCACCCAGAGGAAGAACGGTGTGCCCGCCGACCGCATGATGAAGCGCGCGGCGCGCTGCGCCAAGACGTCGGTCTGGTAGTCGACGGCCGCGTCGCCGTACGTCTGCAGCCGTCCGTTGTCGTTCACGACGTAGTCGTAGACGACGTACGTCGACGGGTCGACGAGAGCCTGCCAGTCGTCCCACCCCGGCGGGACGTACGCGGCGTCGGTGTAGACGCCATACCCGTTGAGGTACTTGCCGACCAGCCCGGTGCGGTAGCCGGCCTGGTGCAACCAGGTGCCGAGGGTCGAGTGGTCGTCGAGCGCGAGCACGCTCCCCATCGGCGCCAGGTTGGTGCGCACGAGGTGGTTGTGCGGGTACTGGCCGGTGAGAAACGTGGCTCGCGACGGCGCGCACAGCGAGTTGCTCACGAACGACTGCGTGAAGGTCATCCCGCCGTCGACCAGGTAGCGCCATAGGTTGGGCATCAGACCGGCGTCGAGCATGCGGTCGGTCGACGCGACGTCGAGATCGTCGGTCATGATCACGACGACGTTCGGCCGCGGATCCTCGCCCCGACACCCGAGCAGCAGACCGTTGACGGCCATCAGCAGCTCGCCCATGGTGACGCGCCCGTCGTGATCGGCGTCGAAGCTGGCGCAGTGGCTGGGTGGCGCGGCGCCGAGTGCCGCCGCAACCCCGAGCACCACCTCATCGACCGACACCAGCCGATCGCCGTTGCAGTCGCCGACACAGGCCGCTGGCCCGGCTGACGCCGCATCGCCCGCCGCCGCGCCGTTGGCCAGGCACAGGACGACGGCGCCAATCAGAATCGGCAGCGGGCGCAACGCGGGCATCGCCCGAGAGTACGTAACCCGCCGGTGGCGTCAAGGCGCGCCCGCGCAGGCCCTCCGTGGCCTCTGTGCCCTCGGTGGGGAAATCAAACTGAGGCACCACCCCGCGCGGGCGTCATGGCACGGCTCGGGCGACGGCGAAGATACCGGCACACGCTGCCCACGGCGAGAGCCGCTGCAGCCCCCGCGCCAGCACGCGGCCCGGCCGATTGAGATCCCAGCTGCCGGCCGGCAGGTTCGCCGGGGTGACCAGCGCTCCCAGATCGACGCACAGCCCCTTGGCCCATGGATAGCGGTAGTCGTCGGGCTCGACGTGCTCGATGCGAAACCCCGCCGTTTCGAGCCAGCCGAGCAACTCGCGCTGCCCGAAGCGGTGCTCGTTGAACGCGAGCCCGATGCCGCGCAGGCGCGCCCAGAGATAGAACGCCTGCAGGACGCGGTGGGTGACCAGGCGGCGGAAGAGGTTCGCATACGGTACCACGACCAGCAGCAGGCCGCCCGGCTTGAGCAGGCGGCGCGCCTCGCGGAAGAACGCCAGCGGGCCGTCGTCGAAGTGCTCGGCGACGTAGGCGGAGAAGACGACGTCGAACGTCGCGTCGGGGAAGGGCGCGCAGCGCGCGTCGCCGCGCACCAGGCGCAGCGCCGGATCGTGCGCGCGCGCCACCTGCAGCGGGCCCGGGCTGTCGTCGAGGCCGATGACGCGGTGGCCGGAGCGCGCGAAGAAGGCCATCCAGCGCCCAGTGCCGCACCCCGACTCGAGGATCAGCTGCCCGGGGCGCTCGAGAACGCGTCGCAGCAGCGGCACGCACGTCTCGCGCTGCTCGATGACCGAGACGTGCACGTCGTAGTAGGCGACCCCGGCAGCGGCGTCCCGCCAGGTCTCGAATCGATAGGTCTCGTCGAGCCCGGCGGCGATGGACTCACGGACGTATTGCCGGAACGGCATGAATCGAACTACGTGACCGGTGGAAGGTGATCGGTGACCGGGGGACCAAGGAATGCCGGCCGGCGACACACGGTTGGCGCGCCCCGCTGCCCGGTCACTGGTCACCGGTCACGCCGGGCTCCACGTACCACACCCGCTGCACGGCGACGCCGCGCTCGCGTTCCGCCGCGGGTTCGCCGGGGTGGATCATGACCTCGACCTCGTCGCCCGCGTTGGGGTGATGCGGCCCGATCGGGAACACGAGCGTCGACCATCGCCCGCGTTCGATCTGACGCGCCGAGTCGACATAGACGTTCTCGGCCCGGACGCGACCGAGCCAGCGATCCCAGAGCACCAGTCGGACGGTGGCGGGCGGCGCGTCCGCCCCCGGCGCCGCGTACACCTCGAGGCCGACATGGGTGGCGCCGCGCGGCGTCTTCAGGAAGGCCTGGCCGCGCTCGCCGCGGGTCCAGCGCAGCGCGCGTCCATCGGCACCGTGCTCCAGGTCGTGCCATCCGTCCGCCGTCTGGATGGTGTCGTTGATCCCCATCTCCATCCACGGGTGGCGCACCAGCGTGAAGAACTGCATGTTGTCGAAGAGGTCGGGCGGGAAGTTCCAGCGGAAGCGCTCGCCGCGGCGCGCGCGCAGGAAGATGTGCTCGTCGCGCGGCGCGTCCGAGTAGAGGGCGAGGAGCCGCTTCCACACGACGCGCTGCCAGCGCTCGTTGCGCGGCACGGTGACGAGGTCGCGCAGGACCATCTCCTCGACGGTGAACCCGCAGCCCTCGAGCAGCTCGCGCAGCTCGGCCGGACCGTACTCGCGGTTGTGGCGGCCGCCGTAGCCGAACAGCGGCGAGTAGCGGTCGACCATCTGGCTGCCGCCGCGCACGAACGTCGCCAGCCGCTCGAGCGACAGCTTGTTCGGCGTCGTGACGATCACGCAGCCATTGGGGCGCAGCACGCGGTGGATCTCGCTCAGCGTCCACACCGGGTTGACGACCAGGTGCTCGATGAGCTCGGAGAAGACGACCAGGTCGAAGCTCGCGTCCGGGTGCGGGAACTCGTCGGTCTCGATGTTGAAGAGATCGTAGTCGAACGACACCGCGTCGCCGGTGCGCTGGTGCACCAGGCGATCGCTGCCGCGCTTGTCCGCGGTGCCGAAATAGTTGCCCAGGCAGAGCCGTCCGCTGCACAGGCGCCGCAGGCAGAGGCTGAGGAAGTAGGGGCTCGAGCCCAGCTCGAGCACGTCGCCGCTGCGCATGGTGTCGGGAATCAGCGCCAGCACGTTGAGCAGGCGCGGCAAACCGGTTTCGATCAGCGCGGCCCGCCGCCCGGCCTCCTCGAGATCGGCGCGGTAGTTGAGCAGGTCGTCCTTGAGCAGCTCGAGGTCGGGCGGGCGCATGGCGGAGCGAGCACAGCTAACATCAGGCCGGAGTGCAGGGCAATCACGGCGCCGGCATGGCGCGCCCGAAATGGGCTTGCATGAGGCGAGTGGGGACCGATAGCGTCGAGAGGAGCATGTCGCCGCGCCGGTGGGTCTCCCTCATCGCTGCCGCCGTCGCCGTTGCTGGTGTCGCGTCGCTGCTCCGGTCCCCCGCTCGCCAGGCCGGCCGCCCCAACGTGCTGTTGATCGTCGTCGACAGCCTGCGCGCCGATGCGCTGGGCGCGTATGGAAGCACGGCCGGGCTGACCCCGGCGCTGGATCGGCTGGCGGCGGACAGCCGCGTGTACGAGCGGGCGTACGCGGCGAGCTCATGGACCGTGCCGAGTGTGGCCTCGCTGTTCACCGGCCAGTATCCGTCCGAGCACCAGGTCGCGACGTTCGCCGCCAACCTCCCTGCCGATCGGTTGACGCTCGCCGAGGTCCTCGCGGCGCACGGGATTCGCAGCGCCGGATACGTCGCCAACCCCAACATCGCGCCGGTGCTCGGCTTCGGCCAAGGGTTCGACGACTATCGCCTGGTCGGCGACTTCAACGGGTTCTCCAAGGGGGATGCAGACGCGGTGAACCGCGCGGCGATGGAATGGGCCGAGCATCACCGCGACGGCTCCGCGCCCGCCGCGCTGTATCTGCACTACATGGAGCCGCACGTGCCGTATCGGGCGCACCCGGGCCTCACCGCGGAGCGGCGTCCAGAGGTCGGGCCGACGGACGCCGCGCTGAACGCGCGGGTGACAGGCCCCGCCAGCCCGTCGGACCTGACTGGGCCGCGCTGGCGGTTCTCCGAGGCGGAGCGCGCGCGCTTGATCGATCTGTACGACGGCGAGGTGCGCTACGTCGACCAACGGATCGGCGAGCTGCTCGCCGGTCTGGAGCGCGCCGGTGCGCTGGCGAATACGATCGTGATCGTCACCGCCGACCACGGCGAGGAGTTTGGCGAGCACCAGATCTTCGGACACGGGACGTCGCTCTATGAATCGGTCCTGCGTGTGCCACTGATCGTCCGCCTGCCGGGCGGCGCTGCGCCTGACCGCGTCAGCCGGCCGGTCGAGCTCGCCGGCCTGGCGCCGGCCCTGCTGCAGGAGCTCGTCGGCTCGGTGCCGCCCTCGTTCCACATCGCGCCGCTGCCCTTGCGCGCCGCCGGCGCCGGGCGCCTGGCGTACAGTGAGCTGCTCGACACGCACTTCCATACGCTGCGCCTGCACGAGTCCGCCGCCGCCGACGAGCATGCGACGCTGCTGCGCGCTCCCGACGGCGACGCGGTGGCGTTCGACGTGCGGACCGATCCGTTCGAGCGCAGCCCGCTGCCGCCCTCCCCGGCGGTGGACGCCCTGCGCAGCGCCGCGCAGCAGGTGCGGGCGGGGCTGGCGGCTGCCAATGCCCCCGCCACGGGCGTGCTGGACGAGGCCACCCGCGAGCGCTTGCGCGGGCTCGGCTACCTGCCCGACGAGCCCCGCTAGCGCGGCGCGCCGTCGCTTGAGCCGGGGGAGGCGAGCCGGTAGGGACTGGCGCGATCATGGAGCCCCGCAGCGTCACCATCATCGTGCTCAACTGGAACCTGCGCGACGAGACGCTGGCCTGTCTGGAGAGCTTGCAGCAGGCCGACCTCGGCGGCGCCTCGGTCCTGGTGGTCGACAACGGGTCGCGCGACGGCTCGGTCGAGGCGATCCGCGCCCGCATGCCGCAGGTGGAGGTGGTGGCGCTGGCGGAGAACCGCGGTTACGCGGGCGGCAACAACGCCGGCATCCGCGTCGCCCTCGCGCGCGGCGCCGAGGCCGTGCTGTTGCTCAACAACGACACGCGCGTGGTGCGCGACTTCCTGCTGCCGCTGCTCTGGGTGTTCGACCGCGAGCCACGCGCCGCCGCGGTGGGCAGCGCCATCCATCGGTTCGACCGCCCGGAGATGCTCGACGTGGCGTACATCTCGGTGTGCTTCGCGCAGAACGTGGTGCAGCTGCAGGGCGTGAACAAGCTGCCCGGACACGGCTTCACCGAGACGGTTGCCGTCGACGCCGCGCCCGGTTGCTCGCTGCTCATGCGCGCCGAGGCGCTGCGCACCGTGGGGGTGTTCGACGAAGAGTACTTCGCCTACTACGAAGAGGTCGATTGGTGCATCCGCGCCCGCCGCGCCGGCTGGCAGATCTTCTATGAGCCGCTCTCGCGCGTCCTGCACCGCGGCTCGCTCAGCACCGTGGCCCTGCAACCGCCGGCGCCGGCGGCCGATCCCGCCGACGCGGCGGCGCTGAAGAACGCCGAGCCGCCGCCCTGGAACGTGATCCGCACGTACCTCGGCGCACGCAACCGCATCCGCCTGCTGCGCGCCTACGCCACGCGCGGCGAGCAGCTCGCGTTCACGCGCTGGAGCCTGTACGCGGTCCCGCTCGAGTTCCTCGCCTGGGTGATGCACCGTGAGGGCTGGTACGCGCTCGGGCGGTGGAGCTACCCGTCCATGCTGCGGTTCTACTGTCTCGAGCGTCACGGCGGTGCACGCTGGTCGTTCGCGGCGCTCGTCCGCGCCGGGGTCGATCTGCTCTGGGCGTTGCCGCGTGATGTCTGGCGCGCCCACCGGGAGGGACGCACTGCGCAGATCGAGGCGCACGTGCGCGGGCTCTTGGACGGCCTCCTCGATCGGTCGGTCGACTTCGCCGCGCTCGGCCTGCGGGAGTGACCGTGCCGACCTCGCCGATGAGCCGTGCAGCGCGACGCGTCGGGCTGGCGGGCAAGTTGCTCCTGGCGCTGGCCAGCATGGTCGGCACGGCCCTGGCGCTCGAGGGGGGCGCACGATGGTTGAACCTGGATACCGGATTCTTCCTGGTGCCGGGGGGCGCCAACTGCCTGCAGCGCAGCCGGACCCTCAGCGTCGAGTTTCGACCCCATTGCATCGGCGAGCTCAAGGACACGCATTTCGGCACCAATGCGCTCGGCTACCGTGGAACCGAGTTGCGCGATGACGGGTCGGTGCGCATCCTCGCCGTCGGCGACTCGTGCACCTGGGGCTGGCGGGTCGGCGAGGACGAGACCTATCCGGCGGTGCTGCAACAGCGGCTCGATCAACGGTACGGCGTCGGGCGCTTTCAGGTGCTCAATGCCGGCGTGCCGGGCTACACGAGCTACCAGGTGTTGAACGCGCTGCGCGAGAAGGGGCTGCCACTACGGCCGGCCATCGTGCTCATCGCCGCCGGTTTCAACGACCTCTTTCGCACCGGCGACGTCGAGCAGCAGATCGCCAGCGAGCGCCGCCTCTTTCCGCTGCTCCGGGTCGATGACGTCCTGCTCGACAACTCGCGCTTCTACCGCTGGGCGCGCTGGCGCATGGGGGGCAGCGGGCAGGCGGTGGGCGCGGTGCGGGTCACGCCGGCGGGCTACGCACGCAACGTCCGCGACGCGGTCGACGCGGCGCGCTCGCACGGCGCCCACGCGATGTTGGTCAGCTTCTGGTTTCCTCTGACTGCCGACCAGGACTACCGGCTGGCGCTGATCGATGCGGCGCAAACGGTGCAGGCGCCGCTGGTGACCTACGACGGCCCGCTGATCGACCTCGTGCACCCCACCCCCGAGGGCTATCGTCTGCTCGTCGATGACCTCGTCACGGCGCTGCAGACTGAGGGATGGCTGTCGTGAGGCGGGCGCGCTCGCGCCCATGTCGGCACGCCATCCGCTCGAGTCATGACGCGCTGGATTGACCGCATCGGGATCGCCTGCGCGATCGCGGCGGGGTTGTTCGCGCTCGGCGCGCAACTGGCGACGGCGACGCACACGGCGCTCGAGTTCGATGAGTCGTACAACCTGCAGGTTCCACTGAACCTCTACCATTTCGGTCGCTATCAGACCTGGTACGACAGCCCGATCTTGTTCCCGCATCAGATCACCACCGGTCCCACCGTCCTGCTGCCGATCGCCGCGGCCTTCGCGGTGACGGGACCCAGCTATCGCACCGCGCGCGGCGTGCTGGCGCTGTTCCTGCTCGTTGGCCTCTGGCAGGCGCACCGGGTGGCCGGACGGGCGGCGGGACGCGCCGGACCGTTCGCGTTCGCGGCTGGAGCGCTCCTGTTCACGCTCGCGCCGTATACGCTCTGGATCGCGAGCTTGACGCTCGGCGAGCTGCCGAGCGTATGCCTGTTGCTGGTAGGGCTCCGGCTGCTCGATCGCTCGCTCGGCGCCGGCCGCGGGTGGACCGCGTTCCCAGCCGGCTTGGCGCTTGGGCTGGCGGCGCTGGCGAAGGTCGTGGCGCTGATCGGCGCGGCCGGCATGCTCGCCGCGTTGCCGCTGGCGGCGGAGCTGCGCGGGCGGCGGCGCCACGCGTGGCGCCTTGGTGTCGCCGCCGCGGTCGGATTGGCGCTGCCGGTCGTAGCCTGGGAAGCGGTCATGGCCGCCGGCCTGGGCGGCGCTGGCTACGTCGAGCACACCCGGCGCTTCTGGATGCTGATGCAGTTCGGGGGCAGCGGGCTCGGGCCCGACGGCCTCGCGCCGGCGCCGAGCATCGCCCAACACGTCGGCGCCCTGGCGAGTGGCATGGAAAGGCCGGCGTGGTCGATCTGGGGCGGGCTCGGCCTGGCGCTCGCCGCCGTGCTCTGGGTCGCGTTACAGCGGCCGCGCGGATACCTGTTCTGGGGCCTGACGCTCAGCACGGCCGTCTATTGGACGTGGTGGCTCCGCATCAGCACCTGGCTCTCGCTGCGCCATTTGGTCAGCGGCTACGCGCTCACGGCGTTCCTGCTGCCGATCGTTGCCGGCGTGGCGCTCACCGACCGGGGCGCCGCGCGCGCCTCTCGGGCGGTCCCGGTCACCGCGCTCGTCCTCGCCGCGCTGTGTCTCTTCCCGTTGCGGTGGCCCCTGCCGGAGCTGAGCGGGACCGAGCTGAGGAACCAGGAGGCGGTGGCGCGCACGGCGCAGCTGATACACGCGAGCGATCCGCTGAGCGAGTTGTGGGGGTTTGGCTGGCGGCAGGCGCCGGAGCTCTCGTTTCTCGCCCAGCTGCCGTTCCGCGATCTCACCCAGCACGCACCGTCGCCCGCCGCGCACAACTTCTTCGTCTTTTCCGGCTCGAGCCTGTTCGGGCCGATGACGCTGTCCGACTACACGACGGCGCACTGCGAGACGCTGGTCGTGCACGAGGGGTGGTCGAGCCTGTGTCGCCTGCGGGCCGACGCCCCGCAAGCCACCGACACGATCATGCACCCATAGGCCCGGCGAACCGGTGCTCATCGCAGGCCGAGCCGTTCGAGCGGCAGCGGCCGGCCGCGGGCGCCATCCCACAGGCCCCGGCAGTACTCGGCGAACTGGGCCAACCGGCCCTCGGCCCGCGCCCGGGCGAGGTCGCGCGGCACGCGCCAGAGCAGCATGGCCGGGAGGCCGCGCGCGACGCGCAGCGCCCGCACCAGGCGCCCGCCGCCGGATTCGGCCCCGGCTCCGCAATAGAGGGCTACCGCGCGCCGATAGGTCCACAGGCCGAGCGAGAGCTCTTCCTCGCGACGCAACAGCACGGCGAGGAGCTCGAGCGGCATCGCGTACAGGGTCGAGGCGACGAAATAGAGTCGCTGGGGCCAGCGTGCGCGGGCGTGGATGAAGCGCACCGAGTTGCGCGCGCCGAGATACGAGCGCACCGGGTTCCAGGGGAGCGGCACCCGGTTGGGGAGCGCCTCGCCGCTCTCGACCGTGCGCGCGACCCCCAGCGCGTCGCGCAGGGTGCCGGTGCTCTTCGAGCCGCCGTGCCAGACACAGGCATGCGGCTCGTAGAGGATCTCTCCTCCGTCGGCGCGCGCGCGCACGCACCAGTCCACCTCTTCGTGGTAGGCGAAGTAGTCCTCGTCGAGCAGGCCGACGGTGCGCAGCGCGTCGGCCGCGAGCAGCAGGCAGCAGCCGACGCCGGCATCGACCGCGAGGCGGCTGTTGAACCCTTCGCCGGGGAGCGCGTTCACCCCTTGGCGCCGCACGATGCCGTGGCCGTAGTAGACATCGAGCCAGGCGACGTCGAGGGTCTCGGGCTGGTCCATGCGCAGGATGGCGGCAGACGCGGCGGCGACGTCGAGATGCGAGTTGAGCGCCCACACCAGCGGGTGGAGGAAGTCGGCCGCCACGCGCGTGTCGTTGTTCAGCAACAGCACCGCCTTGGCGCCGCGTTCGAGCGCGACGCGGATGCCGGCGTTGTTGCCGCCGGCATAGCCGCGGTTCTCGGGCAGCGCCAGTACTTCGACCTGCGGCATGCGGGCGCGGATGGCGGCGGCCGAGCCATCGCGCGAACCGTTGTCCACCACCAGCACGCTGGCGCCGCCGAGGTCGGCCTGCTGCAGGCTCTCCAGGCACGTGATCGTCTCCTCGGCCTTGTTCCAGTTCAACACCACGATGACCACGTCGGCGGTGGTGATGCGGGCGCCGCGCAACCAGACCCGCCGCGCTGCGACGCCGTGCAGCGCGGGATCGGGCTCGCCGCCAGGTGAGGCCGCATCCTCGACCTCGATCGTCACCTCGACCTTGAGCTCGCTCTCGAGTGGGACGCGGAGCGGAAACTCGAGCCGGTTCCAGACACCGGACGTGAGCCGGAAGGCGACGTCCAGCGACGGCGGGTAGTCGGGGCGCGCCGCCACCCAGGCGTCGCGGACGACGAGGCGACCGGTCAGGTGCCGCCCGCGCGGGACCCACAGCTCGATGCCGGCGTGCGTGGCCAGCGCCGGGGCGTGCAGGAGCAGGCGCATGCGGCCGCCGGCCAAGCGCGCGGCGGGGAGGTCGCCGAGCTCGGACGGTGTCCAATCGCGCAGCCAGATATTGCGCAGCGCGGCGTTGCAGGGTTCCGGAGCGGTTCGACCCCAGCGCGCCGCCGAACGCTCGAGCTCGAGGGTGGCCTCGGCAGTAAACTCGCCGCTGGGCGGCGCCGGCAGCGGGAACTCGAGCGCGTTCCACCGGCCCGGGGTGACCCGAAAGGCGACGTCGAGCAAGGGGGGGAACTCCGGCAGATCGGCGACCCATCGGTCGCGGAGGACGAGCCGACCGTCGACCCGCGGTGCGCGCAGATGGCGCGGCACCCAGACCTCGATGCCGGCGTGCGTGGCCAGCGCCGACCCTTGCACCGCGATACGAGTAGAGCCCGCGAAACGCACCGCCGGCAGGGGGGCTCCCTCCGTGGTTCGCCAATCACGCAGCCAGAGGCGGTGCACCGCCGCGCGGGGCGGGGTCGAAGCGGGATCGGGCTGCGCCGCCGGGTCGTCGATCTCGATGGTGACCTCGACCTTGGTATCGGGGGCGAGCGCTTCCGGGAGTGGGAACTCGAGCTGGTTCCAATGCCCGGATGCAAGACGAAACGCGACGTCCAGCAGCGGAGGGAACTCCGCCAGCCCGGCGACCCAACCGTCGCGCACGACGAGTCGGCCGGTGACCTGCGCCTCACGCGTGCGCCGGGGTGTCCACAGCTCGATACCGGCGTGCGTCGATACCCCCCTGGTGCACAGCCAGAGCCGCGCCCGCTCCTCGAACCCGCGCGCCGGCCGGCCGCCGCTGGGCTCGACCGGCGACCAGCCATCGAGGCAGTGGGCCGCATCGTTCGATCCCATCACGACACAGTGGCTGAGCGTCTCGGGCGCTCCCGCGCCGAACGTCGCGTCGGACGGGTCGGGCGTGGCGCTCGCCATTTCGACCGGGGCTGGAGACGTTGCGCTCACGGGCCGCGTGGCATAGCACAACGCGCCCGAACGTGCGCTAGTGCGTGCCATCGCGCCTTGCAGCAATCCAGCGCCACTGTCATGGTGAGAAGGTCCATTCCTCCATCGCTCCATCCCCGTACGGCAAGCGCCGATCCGTGAACCTCTCCCGCGTTGCAGCGTGGTTGAGCGCCGCCGCCCTGATCGGCGCCGGTGGGCTCGTCGCCTGCCGGCGACCGCCGACGGGTGCGCCGCCAAACGTGGTGCTCATCGTGCTCGACACCCTGCGTGCCGACCGTCTCGGTGTCTACGGCAACCAGCGCGGGCTGACGCCGTTCCTGGATCAGCTCGCGGCTCGGGGGACCCGTTTTGCAAACGCGTACGCCCCCAGCTCATGGACATGTCCGTCGATCGCCTCGCTGTTCACCTCGCGCTATCCGAGCCAGCACCGCGTCACCACGTTCGAGTCGGCGCTCGGGGCCGACGAGGTCACCCTGGCTGAGCGCTTGCGTGCGGACGGCTACGCGACCGTCGGGTTCACCGCCAACTTCCGGATCGTCGAGAGCCTTGGCTATACGCAGGGGTTTACCGACTGGACGGCGTATTTCGACGGCGCCGACGGCGGACCGAAGCCGCGCGGCGCCATGCTGCGCGCCGACAGCGTGCGATGGCTCAGCGCCCGCACCGATCCCACCCGGCCCGTGTT
>Ga0335069_10008354_pt1 | contig 14826 bp, 10 predicted proteins | sample Lox_Sample_11_FD_206714 | JGI IMG/M metagenome (GOLD analysis project Ga0335069, IMG submission 206714) | Soil microbial communities from Loxahatchee National Wildlife Refuge, Florida, United States - Lox_Sample_1.1 | ecosystem: Environmental > Terrestrial > Soil > Wetlands | place: USA... | reverse complement strand
GCGCGGGCCGCCGCGGTGCTGGCCGGCCGGGACCCGGCCGACCCGGCCCGGGTCCGGGCCGAGATCGAGGTCGTCAGCGCGCTCGGCGCCGAGGCCCAGGCCGAACTGCGCGCGGTGATCGACGGCCTGGCCCCGCCCGACCTGGAAGCCGCGGGACTGGCCGAGTCCCTGCGCCGGTACGCGGTGCTGGCCGGGCGGGCGCACGGGATCCCGGTCACATTCACCGCCGGCTGCCTGCCCGCGCTCGGGCCCCGGGCGGAGGCGGCGCTCTACCGGGTCGCGCAGGAGGCGCTGCACAACGCGCTGCGGCACGCCGGGGCGTCCGCCGTCCGGGTCGCCCTGTCCAAGGCCGGGCGCCGGGTCGTGCTCGAGGTGTCCGACGACGGCCACGGGTTCGCGGCCGGCGCGCCGTCCGGCGGGCTGGGGCTGGACTCGATGCGGGAGCGCGCGTCGGCGGCGGGCGGCACGCTGACCGTCCGGTCGGGCGAGAAGGGAACCCGGGTGCGGATGAGCGTGCCCGTTACCGTCGTGCCGGTGCAGGCGGGGCCCGCCCAGGCGGGCGGCGAGCGATGACGCGGCCCATCTCCGTGCTGATCGTCGATGATCACCCGGTGGTCAGGCGCGGGCTCCGGGTGCTGCTCGAGGTGCAGGACGGGATCGAGGTGGCCGGCGAGGCGGGCGACGGCGCCACGGCACTCGCGCTGGACGCCGAGCACGCCCCGGACGTGATCCTGCTCGACCTCAAGCTGCCCGGCATGGACGGCCTCGCCGTGCTGGGCGAGCTGCAGGCCCGGGACAGCGCCGCCCGGGTGCTCGTGCTCACCAGCGCCACCGAACCCGCGTCCGCGAGCCTGGCCGTGCGCTCGGGCGCGGCCGGGGTGCTCTACAAGGACGTCGACCCGGACGCGCTGGTCCGGGCGATCCGCTCGGTGCACGACGGTCACCTGCTGCTCGCGCCCGAGGCGGCCGGCACCCTGATCCGCTCGGCGGGTTCCGGGGGCCCGGTGGCGGGGCTGGACGCGCTCACCGGCCGCGAGCGTGAGGTGCTGGCCGAGATCGCCAGGGGCCGGTCCAACCGGGAGATCGCGCGGGCCCTGGGCGTCTCGGAGAAGACGGTGAAGGCGCACGTGAGCTCGGTGCTGGCCAAGCTCGGCGTGCAGGACCGCACGCAGGCCGCCCTGCTCGCGGTCAGGCACGAGCGAGGAGCGTAGCCCGGTTAGGCTCGGCCCCGGTAAGTTCGGTCTCGGCGGCATTCGGGCTGGCCCGGTGAAGCCAGCCCGGTGAAGCCAGCCCGGTGAAGCCAGCCCGGTGAAGCCAGCAGGGCCATGGCGGCGCGTGCGGAGAAAGGGGCCCCGATGTCCGACGAGGTGCTGCGGCTGCGCGGCGTCGAGGTCCGGCGGGACGCGGCGGTCCTGCTGCGCAACGTGGACTGGACGGCGCACGGGGACGAGCGGTGGATCCTGATCGGCCCGAACGGGGCGGGCAAGACGACCCTGCTCCAGGTGGCAGCCACGCTGATGTTCCCCACCGAGGGCACCGTCGACGTGCTCGGCGAGCGGCTCGGCGAGGTCGACATCTTCGAGCTGCGGCCGAGGATCGGGCTGACCAGCGCCGCGATCGCGGAGCAGGTCCCGCCGGGCGAGAAGGTCATCGACCTGGTGCTCACCGCCTCCTATGCCATCCTCGGCCGGTGGAAGGAGGAATACGACTCGGCCGACGTTACCCGCGCGGTCGAGATGCTCGACGCGCTCGGCTGCGCGCACCTGATCAGGCGCAGGTTCTCGACGCTGTCCGAGGGCGAGCGCAAGCGGGTGCAGATCGCCCGGGCCCTGATGCCCGACCCCGAGGTGCTGCTGCTCGACGAGCCGGCCGCCGGGCTCGACCTGGGCGGGCGCGAGGACCTGCTGCGGCGGCTCACCGGGCTGGCCCGTGATCCCAGGGCGCCGATGATGGTGCTGGTCACCCACCACGTGGAAGAGGTGCCCGACGGCTTCACCCACGCGATGCTGCTGCGCCGGGGCTCGGTGCTGGCGGCCGGGCCCATCGAGGAGGTCTTCACCGCGCGGAACCTGTCCCGGTGCTTCGGCATCCAGCTGGAAATCGAGTACCGCCAGTCGCGGTGGACCGCCCGGGCGCGGGGGGGTACGGGGGGCCGGCCAGCCCCCCCGTGAGCGGGGGGGTCTTGGGGGGTCGTCCCCCCGGCTAACAGAGCGTGGCCGCCTGCTGGCTCAACTCGCTTGCGGTCGGTAACGCAGCGGACAAGCCCGGAAACCCCGGAAGTCACCGGGACACCGCACCGGGCGCAGGAGTGAGGCAGCCATGGGCACTGTGATCGGGACCATCGTGCTGGTCGTCTTCATCGTCCTCGTGGTCGTGGCGGTCGTCCGGTCGGTGCGCATCGTGCCGCAGGCCACGGCGGGCATCGTGGAGCGGTTCGGCCGGTACCACCGGACGCTGAACGCGGGCCTGAACATCGTGACGCCGTTCATCGACCACCTGCGCCCGCTGTCGGCATCCTGACCGCGGAGGGCGAGCGCGAGGCGGCGGTGCTCAAGGCGCGCGGCGAGTCCGAGGCGGCCGTGCTCAGGGCGGAGGCGGACGCCAGGGCCCAGGCGGTACGGGCCCGCGGGCAGGCCGAGGCGATCAGCACCGTGTTCAAGGCCATTCACGAAGGCAACCCGGACCAGCGGCTGCTGGCCTAGCAGTACATGCAGATGCTGCCGCAGATAGCCCAGGGTGACGCGAACAAGGTCTGGATCGTGCCGAGCGAGATCTCCAAGGCGCTGGAAGGGATCGGCGGTTTCTTCAGCGCGGCCAGCACCCGGTTCGCCGGCCAGCCCGCCCCCGCCGGATCCGGGCCGCCGGTGCCGGACGGGATGGTGCCGGACGGGATGGTGCCGGGCTCGTCAGGGCCGGGGCCTGAGCTCGACGCGCCCGTCGCTCGTCACGCGGGTCTCGAAGGATGGCTGACGAGCGGTGGCGGGCCCGTGCACGACGGCGCCGTCGGCGATCACGAAGGTGGATCCGTGCCAGGGGCAGGCGATGCAGGCAGCGTCCCGCTCCACGACGATCCGTCCCTGATGCAGGGGCCCTCCGAGATGGGAGCACCGGTCTGACAGCACGCTGACCTCGGATCCCTGCCGGTGCACCAGCAGGGACAGGTAGCCGAGCTGGCGCCGGACCGGGCGCCGGTCGGGCAGCTCGCGCAGCCCGCACAGGTCGTGCCAGCCGAGTCCGGACAGGTGGCTGACCTGCTCGGCGTGGCTGGTGCCCGCGCCGAGCCGCAGCGCCAGGTGCCCGCCCAGGTAGGCGCCGATGATGGCCGCCAGGAGCCCGGACGCGGACAGCGCCCGGCCGTAGCCGGTCCGGCCGCCGGCCCGGGCGGCCAGCGAGCCGAGGAACAGCGTGGCCGCGCTGGCCTGGCAGACCGCGTGCACCAGGCCGACCCGCTGCTGGTCCCGGTGCAGCGCCGACCAGTCGGCCAGGCCGGTGGCCGCCGCGGGCGCGGTGCCCGCGATCCCGGCCGCGATGAGCACCCCGGCCGCGCGTTCGGTGCCGCGGAACAGGTCGAGCAGGACCGCCGAGGTCCAGCAGCCGAGCGGTACCCGGACCAGCGCGGGATGCGCGGGCTGGCCGAACGGGACGCCGTGCAGGGCGTCGGTTCGCGCGCCGGCCGGCAGCGCGCGGACCACGGTGTCGGAAAGGCTCTGCACCACGGGATCGAGGGCGTGCGCACGCTCGATGCGCTCGGCGAGGGCCGCCGGCTGGGACAGCAGGCCGGCCTTGCGGGTCTTGCGCGCGCGCCGGCCTGCGGGAAGGAGGGATTGCCGCACGTTTAGTGCGTACCCGTCACCGCGCCGCCTATCCGCGAGAAGCGGCTCGCTGATCAAGATCGGCGCGCTGGCGCGGCCGGCCTGAGGCAGGACGTACGGTCCGGCATCAGCCACACGACCATCGCCGCGAGCGGGGTCCGCGGTCACGTCCGGGCGAAGCCGCGCCGGGGCTACGAACAGGTCCGCGATCTGCCGTAAGGTCAGGCTGTGGGTTCGGAGGCGCCGTTGACGGCGGTCGGGGGCGTGCACGGTTTTACGGCAGGGCTGACGAGTTTCGTCGGCCGGGCCGCGGTGGTGGACAAGGTAGCCGCCTTGCTTGACGAGGGCCGGCTGGTGACGGTGACCGGGCCGGGCGGCGTGGGCAAGACCCGGCTGGCCGGCGAGGTGGCGCGGCGGGTCGCGGGGCGGTTCGCCGACGGCGTGTGGCTGGTGGAGCTGGCCGGGGTGACCGAGCCGGGCCAGGTGCCCGAGGCGACGGCGGCGGCGCTCGGGGTGCGCCAGGCGCCCGGCCTGTCGGTGACCGAATCGCTGGCGTCGGTGCTGGCGCGGCGGCAGATGCTGCTGGTGCTCGACAACTGCGAGCACCTGCTGGCCGCGGTGGCCCGGCTGTGCGGCGCGCTGCTGCCGGCCGCCGATGACGTGCGGGTGCTGGCGACCAGCCGGGAGCCGGTCGGGGTCGGCGGGGAGACCCGCTACCGGCTGGCGCCGCTGGGGCTGCCGGAACCAGGCGACCCGGAGGCGTCCGAGGCGGTGACGCTGTTCGCGGCCCGGGCCCGGCAGGCCGACGCGCATTTCGTGCTCGATGACGAGTCGGGCCCGGTGGTGGGCGAGATCGTGACCCGGCTGGACGGGATGCCGCTGGCCATCGAGCTGGCCGCCGCGCGGGTGGAGGCGCTGGGCGTGGAGCAGTTGCGTGACCGCCTCGACGACCGGTTCACCGTGCTGACCGCCGGAGACCGGCTGGCACCGGTCAGGCACCAGTCGCTGGCCGCCACGGTGGAGTGGAGCTACCGGGTGCTCGGCCAGGCTGACCAGCGGGTGTTCCGGCTGGTCTCGGTGTTCCCCGGGCCGTTCACCCTGCAGGCCGCCGAGGCCGTGGCCGGCCCCGAGGCCGGCCGGGCCGTGCTGCGCCTGGTGGACTGCTCGCTGCTGATCCCGCCGCGCAACGGCCCGGACGGGCGGGCCCGCTACATGGCCCTGGAGACCCTGCGGGCCTACGGCGCCGAACGGCTGGCCGAGGCGGGCGAGCAGGCCGAGGCCGAGGCCGCGCTGGCGGGGTATGCGCTCCGGGTCGCCGAGAGCGCGGCGGCGGGCCTGCAGACCAGCCCGGGTGAGCTGGCCGCCGCCCGGTGGCTGGACGCCGAGGATGCCACCGTGCACCTGGCCCTGGACTGGGCGGTGAGCCGCGACTCGCCCGCCGCGCTACGCCTGGCGGTGGCGCTGGCGCCCTGGTGGTATCTGCGCGGCCGGTGGGCCGCGGGGCGTTCCCTGCTCGCCGAGGTGGCTCGGCACGTCGCCGCGGGCGGCAGCGACTGGTGCGCCGTGCAGGTATGGCTGGGCCGCCTGGCCGCCATGATGGCCGACTACGCCGCCGCGGCCGGCCACTTCACGCTGGCGTGTGACGCGCTGGCCGCCGCCGCCCCCTCGGCGGTGCTGGCCGACGGCCTGGCCGGCCGGTCCACGGCGCTGCGGAACCTGGGCCGCCTGGCCGAGGCGACCGAGGACGCACGTCGCGCCCTGGCCATGGCCAACGACCTAGGCTACCCCGCGGGCCAGGCGTTCGCCCTGATCCAGCTCGGCATCCTAGGGAACTACCAGGGCGAATACCAGGCCAGCCTGGCCTGGCTGCGGCAGGCTCAGCAGGTGGACCCGGCCCGGGTCCCCGGCCGGCTGGTGCGGCAGGGCAACACCGTGCTGGCGATGGTCCTGACCGCGGACGGGCAGGTGGCGGCGGCCGAGCGGATGAGCGTGGACGGGCTGGCCCAGGCCCGGCAGGCGGGGGACCTCTACGACCAGGCCCTCTGGCTGGAGCTGCTCGCGCACCTCGACCAGCGGGCGGGCCGCATTCCCGAGCTCGGCGCGCACATCAGGGAGGCACTGAAGTTCGCCACCCGGACCGGTGACCGGCTGCGCCTGATCGCCTGCCTGGACCTGTGCGGGCGGTTGTGCGCGGCCACCGGACGGCCCGCCGAGGCCATCACGTTGTGGGCGGCCTTCGAGGCGCGCCGGCAGGACTACGGGCTCCCCGATCTGCCCGCGATGATGCAGATCAGGGCGGAGTACCTGGCCCAGGCCGCGGCGGCCCTCGGCCCCGGCCAGATCCGGGCCGCCGAGGAACGCGGCGCGGCCATGAGCCTGCAAGCCGCCGACGAGTACGCGGCCATGCTGGCCGCGCCCGGCCCGCCGCAGCCGTCGGACATGCCGGGCCTGGAGCACCTCAGCGCGCGGGAGAAGGAGCTGATCACCCTGGTCGGCCAGGGCGCCACCAACGCTCAGATCGCCGAGCGCCTGTTCATCAGCGTGCGCACGGTCGGCTCGCACCTGGACCGGATCAGGGACAAGACCGGATGCCGGCGTCGCGCCGACCTGACCCGGCTGGCGCTGCAGGCGGGCCTGATCTAGCCGGGCGGCCGGGTCATTCGACCCCGTGAACCGCCGGCCGCGCAAAGGGGTCGGCCGACCCCTGCCGCCGCACCCCCCGGGCGGGGCAGCCTGGTCTCAGCAGGCCGGGATCCGCCCGGCCGCCGCTCAGAAGGAGACCGCCCCATGTCCACCCGCCGCCTTCCCGCCCCGGCCGACGCGCCCGCCGACACCTGGACGTAATCCGGGTCCCGCCCGGCCCGCGCCGCGATCAACGCGCACCGCGAGCCCCGGCCCGGGCTCCCGCCCAGGGTCCTGCGGCTCGGCGGCCGTGATGGCGGCGTCGACTTCGGCCTTGCGGGCGGCGAACTCCGCGGCGTGCTCCTGCTCGATGCGCTCGGCGATGTCCTCGTCATCGCGCATCAGCGCCTCCAGGTCGCTGTCGGCGGCGCCGAGCACGCCCAGGTCGGCGTAGGCCCGCTGGACCTTCTCGCCCCATAGCCCGATGTCCTTCACGCAGGGGACGATCCGGCTGAACAGCAGGGCGCGGAAGGCCTGCTGCACCGGCGAGTGCTCGGTGAACTCCAGGCACTCCTCCACATCGAAGCCCATCCGCTCCCAGACCTCCTGGGCGCGGAACCGGTTCCGCATCAGGTAGCAGCCCTCGACCACGAACTCCTCGCGGTCGGCGCGCTCGGCGTCGGTCAGCTGCGCGTAGTAGTCGCGCAGCGCCAGCCGCCCGAACGCGACGTGCCGGGCCTCGTCCTGCATGACGTACGCGAGCACCTGCTTGACCAGGGCGTTGCCGGTGATGTCGCGGTGCACCCCGAACGCTGCCAGCGCCAGCCCCTCGATCAGCACCTGCATGCCCAGGTAGGGCATGTCCCAGCGGGAGTCGCTGAGCGCGTCGGCGAGCAGCTTGGCCAGGTCGGTGTTGATCGGGTAGTACAAGCCGATCTTGTCGCGGATGAACCGGTGGTACAGCTCGACGTGCCGGGCCTCGTCCATGGCCTGGGTGGCGGCGTAGAACTTGGAGTCCATGTCCGGCACCGACTCCACGATCCGCGCCGCCACAGTGAGCGCGCCCTGCTCGCCGTGCAGGAACTGGCTGAACAGCCAGGATCCCAGGTGCTGGCCGAGTTCGTCGCGTTCGGCCCGGGACAGCTTCTCCCACTGCCGCGACCCGTAGATCGGGACCAGCTCATCGGAGGTTTCCATCACGTTCGCGGGGTCGACGGGCAGGTCCCAGTCGATCCGCTTGGTGGCGTCCCACTGCTTGTCCTTGCCCCGCTGGTACAGGTCGAGCAGCCGCTGCCGTCCCTCGTCGTACTCCCAGGAGAACCGCGCCGCCCCGGTCGACGGAACGTCCCAGGTGCCCGGGTCCACCGGCGTCGTGTACAGGTCGTAGGTGCTCATGGAGTCTCCTTCGGACGTCCGGTGGCTCCCCGGCGGCACGGTACGGCGGCGTACCGCTTCTTTCATTACTGCACAGTAGCCATGGCTGGCGCAACGCCCGGGCCGCAGGAATCTACGGCTTGAACCGGTAGCCCATGCCCGGCTCGGTGAGCAGGTACCGCGGCCGCGACGGTTCCGGCTCCAGCTTGCGGCGCAGCTGGGCCAGGTAGACCCGGAGGTAGTTGCTCTCGGTCTCGTAGGAGGGGCCCCAGACCTCCCGCAGCAGCTGCTTCTGGGTGACCAGGCGGCCGCTGTTGCGGACCAGGATCTCCAGCAGCTGCCATTCGGTGGGGGTCAGCCGGACGTCGCTGCCGTCGCCGCGGACCACCCGCTTCGCCGCCAGGTCCACGGTGAAGTCGGCCGTCGCGACCACCGGCTCGTCCGGCGCGGGCGAGGCGCGGCGGACCGCCGCCCGCAGCCGGGCCAGCAGCTCGTCCATGCCGAACGGCTTGGTGACATAGTCATCGGCGCCGGCGTCGAGCGCGGCCACCTTCTGGCTCTCCTGCCCCCACGCGGACAGGACGATGATCGGGATCGAGGTCCAGCCGCGGACGCCGTGGATGACCTCGGTGCCGTCCATGTCCGGCAGCCCGAGGTCCAGGATGATCACGTCGGGGCGGTCGCGGGCCACCGCGGCGAGCCCGGTGGTGCCGTCGGCGGCCGTGCTGACGTCGTACTCGCGGGCGCTGAGGTTGATTCGCAGCGCGCGCAGGATGGACGGCTCGTCGTCGACGACGAGCACCCGCGTCATGACCCCGTGCCGAGCGCGGACTTGTCCCCGCTCGCCACCGGGAGCGTGATCTGGACCGTGAGCCCGCCGCCCGGCGTATCACCGGCCGCGATCCGCCCGCCCATGGCCTCCGCGAATCCCTTGGCCACCGCGAGGCCGAGCCCCACGCCCGGGTAGTGGCTGCCGACGCGGGTGAACGGCTCGAAGATGCGTTCCTTCTGCTCGTCGGGCACGCCCGGGCCGTGGTCCACCACCTCGATCAGCGCCGTGTCCTCGACCAGCTGGGCGCGCAGCTCCGGCGGCCGGGCGGCCGGGGAGTGCCGCAGGGCATTGGAGAACAGGTTGGCCAGGATCCGCTCGAGCAGGCCGGGATCGGCGAGCACCAGCGGGAAGCCGTCGGGCACCGCCATCTCGAGCCGCAGGCAGTCATCCAGCCCGCCCACGGCCACCGGCGCCACCTCGTCGATCGCCGTCGGGCGCAGGAACGGCTGCAGCGATCCGGTGTGCAGCCGGCTCATGTCCAGCAGGTTGCCGATGAGGGCGTCGAGCCGGTCCGCGTTCTGCTCGATCGTGGCGAGCAGGTCCGCTTCGTCCTCCTCGGACCATTGCACGTCCGTCTGCCGCAGGCTGCTGACCGAAGCCTTGATCGAGGCGAGCGGCGTGCGCAGGTCATGGCTGACCGCCGCGAGCAGCGCGGTCCGCATCCGGTTGCCCTCGGCCAGCGCCTCGGCCTGGGCCGCCTGGGTGCGCAGCCGTTCCCGGTCCAGGGCGGCCGCCGCCTGGGCGGCGTAGCCTGCCAGCAGCGCCGGCGTGGCCGAAGGAGCCTGCCCGGTGACCAGCAGGGCCAGGTCGTCGCGGATATCGATGCGCGAGGCGGCCGGCAGCTTGCCCTCGACCCCGCTCGAGGCGGCCCGCACCCACCGGCCGCCGGCCCGTTCGGTCAGTTCGGCCTGGCCGCCGTGGGTCCGGGTGAGGTGATCGAGGACGGCCGCGGGCGAGTCGGCGCCGCCCAGCACGGTCTGCGCCAGCTCGAGCAGCGAGGCCGCCTCTTCCCTGGCCCGCGCGGCCTGGATGGCGCGCCGGGCGGCGAGGTGGACCATGCTGCTGACGGCGACCGCGACGGTCACGAAGAGCAGCAGCGCCAGCAGGTTCTTCGGCTCCTGGATGGTGAAGGTATGGATCGGCTCGGTGAAGTACCAGTTGAGCAGGAGGCTGGCCGCCACGGCGGCGAGCATGGCGGGCCAGAAGCCGCCGATCACCGTGATCGTGACCACCGCGACCAGGTAGATGAGCAGGTCGTCGGCGAGGTTCAGGTGCGGCCGCCAGGCCGCCAGGACCGCGGTGATCAGCGGGAGCAGGACGACGGCCAGGACCACGCCCGCGAGCCGCCGCCGGGTGCCGATCACCACATCCGGGTCCGGCGTCCCGTCGCCGGGCAGCGCGGCATCCGGGGCCGTCTGGCCGGGCCTGGACCCCCAAGCCCCCGAAGCCGCCGAACGCCCGATCCGCATGCCCGTATACGTACCCATGCTCACCAGTCTGAGTCGCCGGCAGTACCAGCGGAACACCAGGCCAAGGCAGGCGCCGCCCAGCGCGCTCGCGGCGACGACGACGGCCGCGTGGACGGCGGCCGGTCCCGTCGGCCGCAGCTGCGCGTAGGGCGGCCGGGAGAACCCGACGACGGTGAGCCAGCCGATGCCGGCCAGCGGCACCGACGCCGCCGGCTCGGCGGCGAACGACATGACCCCGGCGACCGCCGCGCAGGCGATCAGCACCCCGGTCGCGGGCAGCCGGCCGTGCAAGGCGGCAGCCACCGTGCCCACGGCCAGGAACATGGCGAAGCCGACCGGCAGCGCGTAGGGCGCCGGTACCGCCCGCTGTCCCAGATCGTGAGTCATCTCCTGACCTATTTCAGCCGCGTTACCAGTCAATACCAGCGTTCCTGACGGAACCTTAACGGCCAGCCCGGAAAGCTTGACGGCCCGCATACGGCGGCGCGGGGCGGGGCACGAATAGCGTCGGATGACGTGATCAGCAACCGAGCGCCAGGGACGGAGCTGGAAGCCTAGTGGCTGTGCGAAAGGCGACTGGCCTGCTTACCGGCGGCCAGGCCGGCGAACTCCCGGAGACCTTCTGGTACTCGGCCAAGCGCCGCCTGCTCGGTCCGCCGATGATCAACGCGCAGCTCCGGGAGCAGCGGCTGTCGAAATTTCTCGCGCTGGGCGTGCTGTCCCCGGACGGCATCTCCTCCTCGGCCTACGGCACCGAGGAAATCCTCATTGAGCTGATCCAGCTCTTCGGTATCGCCGCGTTCGCGGTGCTGATGCCGATGACCGCGGTGATCTTGTTCGTCATGCTGCTCGTGGTGCTCCTCTACCGCGAGGTCGTCGTCGTCTACACCCGGGCCGGCGGGTCCTACGTGGTCGCCAGGGACAACTTCGGGCCGCGGATCGCGCAGGTCGCCGCCGTGGCGCTGCTGATCGACTACGTGGTCACGGTGGCGGTGCAGATAGCGGCGGGCACCGCGGCCGTCGCCTCGACGTTCCCGGCTATCGGCCCCTACGTGACCGAGATATCCATCGGCATCATCCTGCTGATGTGCTTCGGCAACCTGCGCGGCATCCGGGAGGCGGGCAAGATCTTCGCGCTGCCCACCTACCTGTTCTCCGGGTCAGTCATCCTGATGATCGTGGTCGGGATCGTCCGCGAGGCGCTCGGTAACCTGCCACAGCAGAACATCTACGACCTCCACGGGCTTTACAAAATCGGCCCTGGCGCCTCCAGCTTTACGAGCTTGGTGATCATCTTCACGCTGCTGAAGGCGTTCGCCAACGGGGGTGCCTCCCTGACCGGCATCGAGGCGGTCTCCAACGCCGTCAGCGCGTTCAAGCCTCCCGAGGGCATCAACGCCCGCCGGGTCCTGGTGACGGAAGGCCTGATCCTGGGCACGCTGGTGGCCGGTATCTCCTGGCTGGCGCACCTGACCCACGCCGCCCCCTATAAGCTCGGCTTCCCGACCGTGATCTCACAGGAAGCGGACATAGTGTTCGGGTCCGCTGGGCACTTCATGTTCTTCGTGGTGCAGGCCGCGACTGCGCTGATCCTGTACACCGGCGGCAACACCAGCTTCAACGGTTTCCCGTTCCTGACCAGCTTCGTCGCCGAGGACTCCTTCCTGCCCCGGTGGATGATGAAGCGCGGCCAGCGGCTGGTCTTCTCCAACGGCATCATCGTGCTGACCGTGCTGTCCGTGACGCTGATAGGGGTCGTCGGCGCCAACGTGAACGCCCTCGTGCCGTTCTACGCGATCGGCGTGTTCACCGCATTCTCGATGGCCGGATTCGGCATGACGAGGTACTACCACACGCACAAAGGACCAGGCTGGCGGCACAAGCTGGTCATCTGCCTCTCGTCCGGGGTGCTCACCTCGATCGTGGTAGTGATCTTCGCGGTGGTGAAGTTCACCGCGGGCGCCTGGCTGATCCTGATCATCTTCCCGATAGGGGTGTTCGCGCTGATCCGGCTCAACCGGGAGTACCGGCACGAGGCGCAGGCCCTGGAGAGCATCGGCGAGCGCCGCGCGGCCGGCGAGGCGCCGCGGCAGCCGAACTACACCCGGCGGGTCGTCATCGTGTTCGTGGATGACTTCGACCTGTCCACGGTCGCGGCGCTGCGGTACGCCAAGAGCCTGCGGCCCACCACGGTCCGGGCTGTGCACTTCGTCATCGACACCGAGCGGGCGGAAAAGCTGCGGGCCGCGTGGCTGCCCGATCGCAGCGTGTCGCTCGACTTCGTGGACTGTCCCGACCGGAGGCTGACCCGGGCCGCCGCCGACCTGGTCCGCCGCGAGGCGGAACCGCCGGGCACGCAGGTGACCGCGATCCTGCCCCGGCGCAGCTTCTCGCCGCTGCTCGGCCGGCTGCTGCACGACCGCACCGCGGACAAGATCGCCGGCGTGGTGAGCCGGGTACCGAACGCCGCGGCCACCATCATCCCGTTCGACGTGCAGAACCGGCTGCACGTGCTGCAGCAGCGCCAGGCCGAGCGCGACGGGACCGCGCCCGCCAGCCTGACGCCGATGCCCGGCCCGCCCGCCGGCGCGGCGGCCGAGGAGCGGCACCTGGCGGCCGCGGCCGCGGTCGCCGCGTCGGGCGACGACAAGCCCGAGCCGCTGCCCGGGGCCGGCGGGTACGACCGGCCGGTGCCGCCGCCGGGCGTCACCCCGATCGGCTCGATCCACCAGCCGGGCCGGACCACCGTCGAGGGCCGCGTCCGCGTGGTCGAGATCAGGTCAGTGGAAAAGAACTCCGTGCTGGCCTGCGAGATCTCCGATTCGACCGGGGACCTCACCGCGCTGTTCTACGGCCGCTCCCGCATCGCCGGGCTGATATGCGGATCCAGGGTCCGGTTCCGCGGCCCGGTCGGCATCAAGCACGGCGCCCCGGTGATGGTCAACCCCGCGTACGAGCTCATCGTCCCGTACACGACCGGCAAGCCCGGGAAGCCCGGGAAGGACAGCGAGTAAACAGGCCGAACGGGCTGGCCAGGCGCCCTGGCCGAACCATCTTGCCGATACCGGCGTGGCCAGGCGGCCCTGTCTCAGACGGCAGGGAAGATCAGCTCGTAGGCCGGGTTGATCATGACCGGGCGGCCGTTCTTGATGCCGACCGTGCCCTTGAAGCGGACCCGCGCGCCGCACGCGATGCCCGGGATGTGCGAGCGGCCGTAGAACATCGCCGTGAGCTGGCCGGTCCCGTCGGATATCTCGCAGGCCAGCACGGAGTTCCGCTCGACCGGCTTGATCTCCACCACCCGGATGCGGCCCTCGACGGTGAACCGGCCCGGCCTGGTCACCGAGCCGATCGGGGTGACGCCGGGGACCGCGTCCGGCTGGCCGGCCGCCTCGCCGGCCTGCGCGGAGCGCTGGCCGTTGGCCTGCGGTTCCCCGGCGGGCGGCGCGGGTGCCGGGCTGTGCTGGGCCGCCACCTGCGCTTCGGAGGACCTGGCGTGCTGGTCGGCGCTGTCCAGGGCGGCGGCCATCTTGGCGGCCTGGCGTTCCTGGAGTACCCGGACCCGGCTCTCGACGTCGTAGGGGATGATGGTCGCGGCCGACCGGGGGATGCGGCTCACCACGGCGGCGATCTTGTCCGCGGTGCGGTCGTGCAGCAGCCGGCCGAGCAGCGCGGAGTAGCTGCGCCGCGGCAGCACCACGGTCACGTGCGTCCCCGGGTCGGCGATCTCGCGCTCGACCAGTTCGGCCGCCGCCCGGGTCAGCCTGCGGTCGGACACGTCGATGAAGTCCAGGACCACGCCGCGATCGGCGCGGGTCCACTTCTCCCGCAGCCGGTCGGCCCGGACGCTGTCGATGACGAAGTGCACCGCGCGGATGCTGGTGGGCCGCAGGCTCCGCGCGTACCGCAGCGCGGCCAGGGTGGCCAGGTCGAAGTGGTCCACGAAGACGAAGATGGTCCGGCGGGCGTAGTGCGGCGGAGGCGGCGGCTGGTTCTCGCTGATCGTATCGAGTACCTCGCCCTCCGCGGTGTACTCGTGGTTCATCCTGATCAGCGCCGGGACCAGGACGGCGAACAGCACGACGACCACCCAGGCGCCCTCGGTGAACTTGACGATCGCGAAGACGAGCACGACGATCGCGGTCATCACGCCGGCCGAGAAGTTGATGACCTGCCGGCGCCGCCAGCCCGGCGTCCGGTGCTTGCTCTGGTACTTCGCCATGCCGAAGCCGGCCATGGAGAAGGCGGTGAAGACGCCGATGGCATACAGCGGGACCAGGCTGTTGACGTCGGCGTCCTTGATGATCAGCAGCGCGACGGACACGATGGTGAGCAGGATGATCGCGTTGGAGAACACCAGCCGGTGCCCGCGCTTGAGCAGCCACCGGGGCAGGAACGAGTCGCCGGCCACGTAACTGGTCAGGAACGGGAAGCCGTTGAAGCTGGTGTTGCCGCCGGTGTACAGGATCAGCATGGTCGCGGCCTGCAGCAGGTAGAAGAAGGCCTGCCCGGCCCACGTGTGCCCGAAGACGACCTGAGCCTCCTGCGCGAGCACGGTCGGGTAGCCTGCCGTTCGCGGTGTCGCGTGGGTCCGGTAGGCCAGCCAGGAGATGCCCGCGATCAGGACGCCGAGGATCGCGCCCTCGGTCATGAGCACCTTGCGCGCGTTCCGGCCCTCCGGCGGCCGGAACGCGCCGACGGCGTCCGAGACCGCCTC
>Ga0335069_10008353_pt1 | contig 14827 bp, 13 predicted proteins | sample Lox_Sample_11_FD_206714 | JGI IMG/M metagenome (GOLD analysis project Ga0335069, IMG submission 206714) | Soil microbial communities from Loxahatchee National Wildlife Refuge, Florida, United States - Lox_Sample_1.1 | ecosystem: Environmental > Terrestrial > Soil > Wetlands | place: USA... | reverse complement strand
CATGATTCCATTCTCCTCAGCCGTCCTAATAACCAGGAGTTTGCCTCGGATGCCAGAGCCGGACGCCGGGGGCCTGCGGCCAGGGCAGGGGGCTAGATGTGAGACAACGCCCGGTCAGTCGGTGCCCGGTTCGGGTGCGGTGGGCGCGGTGAGGGCGTGGGGGCTGACGGGAGTGATGCCGGGGTAACGGCGGAAGTCGTCGGCGTTGAACGTCAGGATGTGGTCGATGCCAGCTTCGATCATGATGGCGGCGAGACGGGCATCGAACACCTGGCGGCCCCGCACGGCGTGCGCCTGAGCAAGCTGCCGCCAGCGTGGGTACAGGGCGGGCGGTTCTGGAACGAGCGGAAAGTTTTCTGCGAAGCGGTCCACTTCTTGGGCGGCGGCTGTTGGCGCGAGACCGAGCCCGTTATTTTCGGGCGGGCGCGTGGCGACGGCCCAGAACTCCATCAAGGTCTGTGGGGCAATGGAAAGCTGGTCCTGCTGCCGTCTGAGCTGATCGACCGCGGTCAGGGCGACCGGTTTGAGTGGATCGCGCGGAGAGACGAGACGCACGAGGATGTTGGTGTCGATGAGGTAGCGGCTCACAGCCGATCCTCGTAGATGTTTTCCCTCCGCAAGGCTTCGGCGGGCAGCACCGGGAGATTTGGATCGTGCGCATCGAGCCACTCGTGAAACTGTGTGATCCATTCCTCTGCGCTCAGGGACTCGTACAGAGGCACCTTGCGCTCGGCCTCGATCGGCCGCAGTGTGACCTCTACCGGACCTTCGAGTTGGTCAACGGGTTCATCGAGCTCGATGGTCTTCGCATCCTTCAGTGTGCCGCGGATGACAAGAGCGGTTTGCATGGCGAGTCTCCTCTCGATCGCGTGCGTTCAGCCTAGCGCGACTGCGGTGGAGAAGCGACCGCCGGCGGCGGTGGTGTAAGCGAGCAGGGGAGGGCGAGGCTTAACGGACGCGCGGTCAACAAGACTGAGAGCCCCCACGTCCGACAGCTAGAATCTGCTGCGCTTGCACCAGAACGGTGGCGTAAGTAGCTTGCGGTCCATGCCACGAAAGGTCGAGAAGTCGGAAACGGAATGGCGCCAACAGCTGACACCCGAGCAGTTCGCTGTCTGCCGGGAGAAGGGCACCGAACGGGCGTTTACCGGGAAATATTGGGACAACCACGCATCCGGCACGTACAACTGCGTCGCCTGCGGCGCGCCGTTGTTCAGTTCCGAGACCAAGTACGAGTCCGGCACCGGCTGGCCGAGCTTCTACGAGCCGATCGATGCGCAGAGCGTCGAGACCGAAGAGGACAAGAGTCTATTCATGCGGCGCACCGAAGTGCATTGCGCGGCCTGCGGCTCGCACCTCGGCCATGTGTTCCCGGACGGCCCGCGGCCCACGGGTCTGCGCTACTGCCTCAATTCCGCCTCACTCGATTTCGAAGCAAAGAAGTAGGCGCCCGGCTGCGACGGCATGGGCACGTGGTTCGATACGGCTCGGTTCGGCATGTTCATCCACTGGGGACTGAGTAGCGTCCCGGGGTGGGAGCTGTCGTGGCCGTTGGTGGGCGGCACCGCCAGCTTGCCACGCTGCCAGAGCGTCGCCATCGATGCGTACTACGCCAATGCCAACGTCTTCAATCCGCAGCGCTACGACCCGCACGCCTGGGCCAGCCTGGCGAAGCGTCTGGGCATGCAGTACGCCATTCTCACGGCGAAGCATCACGACGGCTTCGCGATGTTCGACACCAAGCTCTCCGACTTCTCGATCATGCACGCGCCGTACGGCAAGGATGTCGTACGCGCCTACGTCGACGCGTTCCGCGCCGTGGGCCTGCGTATCGGTACGTACTTCTCGCTGAGCGACTGGCACCACGCCGACTATCCGGCGTTCACCGAACGTGACAAGCCGTACAATTTCTTTGCGCTGCCGCAGCCGACCGCCGCCCAGTGGGCGCGCTACACCGAGTTCCTGTTTGGCCAGGTGCGTGAACTGCTCACCAACTACGGCCGCATGGACGTCATCTGGTTCGACGGCGGGTGGGAACGGCCGCCCGAGAAGTGGCGGGCGGAGGCGTTGCGCGCCATGATCAAATCGCTGCAGCCCGACATTCTGATCAACGATCGGCTGCCCGGCTGCGGCGACTTCGACACCCCGGAGCAATTCATCCCGGCGCAGCCTCCGGCGGCGGCGTGGGAAACGTGCATGACGATGAACGACAGCTGGGGCTACAGCCCGCAGGACACGCACTACAAGTCGCCGCGGCAGCTGATTCACAGCTTGTGTGAGGTCGCCGGACGCGGCGGCAACTTGCTCCTCAACGTCAGCCCGAAGGGTGACGGCAGCTTGCCGGAGGAACAGGTCGAGCGCCTCGAGGTGGTCGCGCAATGGATGGCGCGCAACGGCGAGAGCATCGTGGGGACGACCCCGGGCCTGGCGCCCTGGCAGTTCTATGGACCCTCGACCCGCCGCGGCGAGCGCATCTATCTGCAGGCACTGATGAAGCCGTACGACACCCTATCTGTTCGCGGCGTGCCGATTCGACGGATCGCGGCGGTGCGTGCCGTGGCTTCCGGTAACGCGCTGGCATTTGCGAGCCGCTGCGCGATCATCGACGAGTTGTTCAACGCCGATCCGCTGGGTGAACTGACGGTCACGGTCCCGGAATCCGAAGTCGATCCGTACGCAACCGTGCTCGCTGTCGACATCAAGCCCGTGGCATGACGGCGCCGGGTGCGCTACGCAGCGTGCTGCTGAACGGTCAGTTCATCCGCGACCATCACGGCCGGAACGGACACGGTGAAGATCGAGCCGTGACCGGGTGTGCTGGCGAGGCTGACCTCGCCGTTCAGCTGCTCCACGAAGCGTTTGACGATGTAGAGGCCAAGGCCGACGCCGCCGAGGTGATGGCCGTTGCCGGCCTGCCGGAACATGTCAAAGATGTGTGCCTGGTCGTCTGCCGAGATGCCGGCTCCGGTGTCGGCGACCGAGAGGTGCAAGCGCGCGGTCTGGATGTCGTAGCTGGCCTGCACGGCGACCTCACCCGACTCGGTGAACTTGAGCCCGTTGCCGACCAGGTTCTTCAGGATGATCTTCAGCTTGCTGGCATCCGTGCGCACGCGTTTGTCGCCGACGATGACGTCCCACCGCAACAGGACACCCCGCCGCCGCGGGAGCTGCTGCAAGTCCTCGTGCAGTTCGTCGAACAAGGTGCGTAGGCTCACCTCGTCGAGGTGCAGCGGCAGGCGGCCGGCCTCAATGCGATTGGCGTCGAGCGTGGCGTTGATGAGCTCCAGGAGCGCGTGCGCGCTCTCGTGTACGCGACCCAGCGTTTCGCGTTGCTCGTCCGCTAAGGGGCCGAAGGCGTCCTCACGCAGTAGTTCGGTGTATCCCAGGATGACGTTGAGCGGCGTGCGCAGCTCGTGCGACATGGTTGAAAGGAATTCGGTCTTGAGCTGATTGGCGTGGCGCAGGTCGTCGACCAGCCGGACGTTGCTCAGCGCGATGGCCGCGTGCGGCGCGATGCCGCGGAAGAGCTGGCGCACGCGCCCGGAGATGCGGTCGAGCGCCTCGTCTCCGCCAACCGCGAGAATGCCCACCACTTGCCCGTTGCGGGTGAGCTTCGTGGCCAGTGCATAGCGTGTGTGCCAGCGATGCATGAAGCCGACGGTGACGGGGTCAGCCGCTGACGGTCTCGGGATCTCGACCAACTCGCTGCGCAAAATGACGCCGATGAGCGGAAAGCTCTCGGGCGTGAATTGAAAGGCCATGATTTCTTGCAGCGCGTCGGTGTGCGGGCTCACCGCGCCGGCGACGCGAAAGGCCGCGTCCGTCTCGTCCCTGAGGAGGATGAGACTCCAGTCGCACGCCAGCGCCGCCCGCGTCGATTCGCAGATCCGATCGAGCGCGTCGGGGCGGCCCAACACGGCGTTGATCTCCTTGGCAATGGCCACCAGGTTGCGGTTGACCGCCCCTTCTTCGTCCCGCGCCGTCGCCTCGCGAAAGATTGTGAAGCGATGCAAGTCGAGATGCCGTGCACCCAAAACCGAGAGGGCACCGCCGGTGCACACGGCGAAAAACAGGAACGCAGGGTCGGTGGAGACCGCGCCGTTGATGCGCAGCGTCATGCCGTAGGCGATGAGGTTGCCGGCGACAACCACCGCTTGCCCGCGTGCGCCCCATGGCATGACCAAGCACATGCCAGTCACAGTGCAGACGGTTGCGATGCCCATCAGTTCGCTCGGGAGACCGGCCAACACCGTCTGCGCATGTGGCAGCACGGAGAGCAGCAGCCCGACGGCAACGCTGCTGCGCATCATCCAGCGCTGCCGCAGCAGCCAGCCAGAGGCCAATGCGGGGGGGAGGGTCACCAGAATTTGCAGGATGAACAGAACGAGGAAGCTGCGCAGCGATGCGGCGTCGTTGACATACTCGAAGATCCCAAAGCCCGCGGCGCACAGCAGAAACAGGCCCGCCGATGGTCCAAACCGCTCCGCCGTGAGCGCTTCGACCTCCGCCCGATAGGCCAGCAACAAGTCCGACGCACGTCGCATGCGGTCGCGTCGGTGCAACATCGAGGCCAGAGCCGCTGCGTTGTCTGGCACGACAGGCGCGGCGATCAACCGTCAGGGACGAGCGAGCCGTGCGTACCGCTGTGCTCGCCGCCGTACCGCCGCGCGGCGGTTGCCAGCAACGGTGCCGCCAGTTACTCAGCGGGCCATGCGAACTACGCTCGCGGCGGCCGGTGGGCTGCTCTGCTGCTCTTTGGGATGCAAGGTCGCACGGACGGCTGAGCTCGTCCGAGGATGACGCTCGAACGGGTGATCGCCGATGCGTCGGCGCAGGCTGTCCCGCTGCACCCGTGGCAACGTGGCCCCCCACACTACCGTAGAGTAAGGCGGGCCTCGTTGCGGGCGGCGGGTGGCTTCGCCACGGTGGGTACAACGGAGCAAATCAGCAGTGCCGGACGCTCACCGGACGAGTGTCGCGTGTCTGTAATGGTGAGGATGTTCGATTAACCGGAGCATTTGCGTGGTATCACGATCGACAACGCCATGTCAGCGAGAGTCGGGCGCGGCCGTTTAGAAGTTCAGAGAGAGCCGGAGGGGTGCGAAGGTGAAGACTCACGGCGAGCAGCGTGTGCCAACGCCCTCACGTGCAAGACGAAAATGGCCTCCGAGAATGCTCGGAGAGGACGTCCGGGTGCAGTTGGGCGTCTTCAGGTGCCAGGGCTTGAGGGGTGCCGCAGGCATCGTTTGTCGCCGATGGCGCGCGGTGCGGCTTGTGGATGGCGCAACCGCGCGCCGTTCAGCCGCCTCCGGAGCGGATCGTCATGGAGGAGGTCGACGGTCTTACGGGCCTTCTCCTACCAAGTGAGCCGCACGTCCCGACCTGTGTCGTTGCGCTTGCATGGGAAGATCGGGAGTGCGTAGAATCCCTGACCATGGCGAAAGCTGCGGGAGAAGCCTACGTGGTGCACGCTGAGTGGGACGATGAAGCTGAGGTGTGGGTGGCCACGAGCGATGAAGTGCCGGGGCTGGTCACAGGGGCTGACACGCTGGAAGAGCTGATTCGGAAGCTGCGGGTGATGGTACCGGAGATGTTGGAAGCCAACGCTGTGCTCTCTCCCGAAGCGGCGGCGCAGGCTGCCTTCACGGTGATTGCTCAGCGAACCGAGCACCCCCGAGCTGTCGCGTAGTGGCCAACTAAAGGCCCGAACTGAAGCGCATCTTGCGGGAGGCCGGCTGCCGCTTCGAACGTCCGGGCAAGGGTGATCACGAAATCTGGTACAGCCCGATCAGCAATCACCGCTTTCCCGTCGACGGCAAGATCAAGTCCCGGTACTGGGCAAACATCGTGCTCAAGCAAGCCGGGTTGCCGAAGCAGTTCTGAACACTCCGGTCGCTGTGAGCCAGGGCGCCGGCGGTTGTGACCGTCATGGGGTCCCGGACTTGCGTCCTGCACGCCGCGGCCGTTTCGTGTCACGCTTCTTCTGTCTTGAGTCAACCGCACTGCGGTCAGCCGTATCGCCCTCCAGGCACTCCAGCAGCGCGAAGTCGATCTCACGGCGACGCAGGGAGACGTTCGTCGCCTCGACCAAGACGCGATCACCCAGGCGAAAGCGCCGCTTCGTACGCATGCCCTTGAGTGCGCGTTCCGCTTCGATGAGGTAGTAGCGGTCGCCGGTCAGCGTGTCGGCACGTACCAAGCCTTCGACCGGGAAGGCGTCGAGTTCGACAAAGAAACCGAACGATACGACTGAGACAATGGTCCCTGGCAGCGGCTCGAGCAGATGGTGCAGCATGAACTCGGCCTTCTTCAAATCGAGCATGGCCCGTTCGGCCTCCATGGCCTCGCGTTCGCACTGCGAGCTCTGCACGCTGGCCGCCTCGAGGGCTTCGGCTGCGCCGCGCGCGGCATCGATGCGCCCGTCGAACAGTCGGCCGAGCTGCCGATGCACGAGCAGATCCGGATACCGCCGAATCGGCGATGTGAAGTGGCAGTAGATCGGGAAAGCCAGACCGAAGTGCCCGACGTTGGTGGTGCTGTATTGTGCCTGTTTCAACGAGCGCAGCACCTGGCGGGAGAGCACGCGGGCCAGCCGGTGTTCCTGCAATTGATCGAGGAGGCGTTGCACGTCGCGCGGCTCGACGCGGCCGTCGTAGCGGACGGTGACGCCGAAGGCCTGCAGGAACTGGTTGAGCTCATCGACGTCGTCCGGATCAGGCGGCTCGTGAATGCGGTAGGGCAGGGGGAGGCGTTGGTCCCGCAGAAACGTGGCGACTGCGCGGTTGGCCTCCAACATGAACTCTTCGATGAGGCGATGCGCATCGTTGCGCTCGAGCAGGCGCACGCCGATGCTGCGCCCCTCCTCCGACAGGTCGACCAGCGCCTCAGGGAGATCGAGGTCCAGCGAGCCGGCGGCGACGCGGTTGCCGTAGAGCACGCGCATCAATGCGAGCATGGCCCGGAGCTGTGGAATGAGCGGCGCCAGCTCGGCACGCCACACGCGGATGTCCGTGGTGTCAGCCTCGGAGAGCACCGCCGCGACCTTGGTGTACGTCAGGCGCGCCCGACTCTTGATCACGGCACGGTAGAAGCGTGCATCTTGGCGGTGGCCGCGGTGGTCGTAGGCCAGCTCGGCGACCAACACCAGGCGTTCGCATCCGGGATTCAGCGAACACAGCTGGTTCGAAAGCTGCGCGGGCAGCATCGGGATGGCCCGATCCGGGAAATAAACGCTGGTGCCGCGCCGCGCCGCCTCGGTGTCGAGCGCCGACCCCTCGCGCACGTAGTGCACGACGTCGGCGATCGCCACCCACAAGCGCTGTCCGCCTCCTGACAACATCTCCAGACACACGGCGTCGTCGAAGTCGCGCGCCGTCTCGCCGTCGATGGTGACGAAGGGCAGATGCCGGAGATCCTCGCGGCCTGCACAGTCCGCCGGCGACGGGTTCTCCGGTAACCGTTCCGCTTCAGCACGCACCTCGTGTGGAAACTCGGTGCGCAATCCGTGCTCCAAGGCGATGCAGAGGAACTGCACTGCGGGATCGTCGGCTGCGCCGAGGACCTCGGCGATCTCGCCGCCGGGGGCACGCGTCGGCGTCGGCGCGCGCGTCAGGCGCAGCAGCGCGACCCGCCCGGCGTCCTCGCGTCGGGCGACATGGTCTCCAATCACCTCGACCGCTGGCAAGAGCTCGTTCTCAGGAACGAGGAGCCAGCCGCTGCGGCCGCGCTGCAGCGTGCCGATGATCTGTTCGTGCACGCTGCCCGTTACGGCGGTGATACGCCCGACGAAGCGCCGCGCCCGCAGGTCCCGACGGACGATCTCGACTGCCACCCGATCGCCGTGCAGCGCTGCCCCCTCCATGCCGGCGGGAATGAGGATGTCGCGCGGGAAGCGCTCGGCGGCGCGGCCGAGCACTTCGACGAAGCCATAGCCGGCGCGCACGCGTGAGTAGTGTCCCTCAACCCTTGTGTGCCTGCGGTTGCGCGCCCCCGCAGCGCCGCGGGACGTGTCGACTTCGCGCCGCCATTGGTAGCGCGTCTTGCCGATGCGTCGCAGTTGCTGATTTGCAACCAGTGCTTCCAGCGCTGTTCTCAGCTGCTTGGGGTCGTACTGTTCGAGATCGAGACCGCGCGCGATCTCCGCAATCGACAGCGGTCGCGGCGCGCGTCGTTCGAGCACTGCGAGCATCCTTCGAGACGGCGCCTGAAGGGACGGCGCCTCCTCAGGAGGAGCGGTTGTCTGATTCATTTTCGAACTATTTTCCGCTCGCCCTGAGGAGGCCGCATCTTCTTGCGGCCGTCGCGAAGGGCGCCAGCTAGGCCGGACGGTCCTCACGTTACCGTCATTGTCCCGGTGCCGGCGCGCGCGCATGGTCTTCACACTTCGAGACCGACGGCGCGCATCAGTGCCACGGCGTTGCTCTTCTCCACAACGCCGGGGCGCATGCGGTAGTCGAAGATCATCTTGCTGTCTTCGAGGTGGTCCTCAAAGTGGACGTTGACGGCGTGTCGGTCGGGCATATCCGCGATGTGGGCGAGCGCCAGATCATGGGTGGTCACCAGCCCGATCCCGCCACGTTCGAGGAAACCCTGGACGACGGCCCTGGCACCGATGCCGCGGTCGTGCGAGTTGGTGCCGTGCAGGATCTCGTCGAGCAGGAAGAGCAACGGCGGTGGCCCGCTCGCCAAATCCATGAGCTGCCGCAGGCGCGTGATCTCGGCGTAGAAGCGCGACGTGCCGTTCTGTAACGAGTCGTTGATCCGGATCGAGGCCCCGACCGCCAGTGGTGAGAGCCGCAAACGCCGGGCACGCACCGGCGCGCCTGCCAAGGCGAGGACGGTGTTCGTCCCGACGGCGCGCAGCAAGGTGCTCTTGCCGGACATGTTGGAGCCGCTCACGATGAGCAGCCGAACATCGGTGCCGAGGCAGATATCGTTGCGGACGCAGCGGTCCTCCGGGATCAACGGATGTCCCAGCCCTTCCCCGTCGAAGGCGGGTGAGCGCTCCACCATTTCCGGGAACGGGTCGTATGGGTGCTCGTACGCATATCCTGCCAACGCGCCGAACGCCTCGATCTCGCCCACCGCGGTGAGCCAGCGGAGGACACTGGCGCCACTGGTGGCGTGCCACGCGTCGATCGCCAGCGCCAGCTGCGTGCTCCAGAGTAGCAGCGCGGCGAGCGGTGCAAAGAACTGGTTCTGGCGTGCGTCGAGGAGATGGATGAGGCGGTGCAGGCGCGCGATGCGGACCGACGGCGGCTCGCCCTGTGTGTCGAGCGCGGCACGCAACTCGACGAGGCGCGCTGACGCGAACTGCTCACGCTCCAGACGTGCCAGCACATCCGCCAACAGCCGCAGGTCGCGCCCCGGTCGCTGCACCCTCCGAATCACGTGCACGACGCGGGTCCGCAGGCGAAGCGCCAGCGCCGCCTCGGCCAGCAGTACCGCACCCAGAGGCAGCGGTCCGACGAGGCCTGTGAGCCAAGCGCCAGCCGCGAAGATCAGCGCACCGACGAGCCCTGCGGCGCCCTTCCGAAGCAGCGCCGGCGATTGCACCGGCGCCGCCGCGGCCCACGCGGCCAGCGCCTCTGGGTCCAGCCCGGCGCGCACGTCGGTACCCAGCAGCCCCAGGTCTTCGCGGAGATCGAGTTGCGGGCGGAGTTCGGCCACCGCAGCTTGACGTGCCAGCACGACATCGGCCAGTGCCGGCCTGCATAGCCAGCCGGCGAGCGTGTCTTCGCCGGCACGCGTCCGTGCCGTGCACAGCAACTCGAAGAGGGAGCCGCGGCCGAAGAGGTCGAGATCGGCGGCGTAAGGGTGCGATGGATCCGCGAAGCGCTCGCCGCGCTCGCCGCTTCCTGCCCAACGATGTTCCAGCCGGGCGATGCCGTGCTCGTAGAAGGCGACGGCACGGTCCGCACGCTGGCGTTGCCTGATGACGCGGTCGTGCACCAGAACGAGGCCGACGAACGCCGCTACCGGGGCGGCGAGCCACCACGGCGACACCGCATGATGATCCAGGGCGACGAATGCCAGCACGCCGCCGGCAACGAAGACGCCGAGGCGCGCCAGAGAGATGCGGCGCTCGAGCTGCGCGAGCCGCGCCGCCGCCGTCTGCCGTGCCGCCAGCCGCTGGGCGTATGCCGCTGCCGGATCTTCTCCCTGCCGATCGGAAGTCACGCCGCCGCTGACTGCAGCCCCCCTACTTCTTTCCGTCGATCTGTTCGTACATCTTGATCTCCGGCCGCCCATCGAGCAGGCCGCCGGCGAGGCCGAAGAACTTCTGCATCTGCTCACTCCCGCCGTGGGTCGCCAAGGCGCCCTGGTCGGTGTAGACCTCGTAGAAGACGAACTCCGTCGGATCGGCCGTCGAGCGGTGCAGAACGTAGGTCAGCGTCCCCGGCTCATTCGCCTTGACATAGGCGATCATCTCGCGGGCGGCCTTTTCCAATGTGGCTTCGTTACCGGGCTTCACTTTCAGTGTCGCAATCACCGTCACCATCTGTTCTCTCCCTTCTGTTCCGACATCTGTCTTTGCCGCTTGCTGCCGAAGCGATTCCAGTGCGTGATCTCCTCCGCCGGGCGCCGCCGCCCGACGCGGAACGGCTTGCGCGGGCGCCCCATCGGCACGAGTGCGATGACCTCGTAACGGTCCGGGATCGCGCAGATGGTCCGCACCTCGTCCTGATAGATGCGGTAGACCGTCGTGAGCGTCGTCCCAATGCCAAGGCCGCGCGCGGCGAGCATGAAGTTCTGCACCGCCGGATAGACCGAGGCGAAGGGTGTGCCCACGTCCAGAACGCCGTGCTCGTCCTGCAACGTCATCGAGATGTTGGGCATGAGGAACAGCACCAGCGCGGGTGCCTCAGCGAGGTGCTCGGCAAGATGCCGCGAGGCGCCCATCATGCGTTCGAAGCTGGCCTGGTGCTCTGCAGAACGGAACGGCGGCAGCGACTTCAGCAAGGCGGGCTCGTAGCGATCGTAAGCACGGCTGTAGACAGCGGCGAGCGCGCGTTTGGCCTCCGGGTCGGTGACGACCAGGAACTGCCACGGCTGGATGTTGCCACCACTCGGCCCCTGCGTCGCCGCGCGGATGCACGCCAGAATCTCGGTGTCGGTCACCGGTTCGCGCGAGAAGCGGCGCACGGAGCGCGTTGTGTTGATGGCTTCAAAGAGGTCCATGGGAAGAACACAGAGCACAGAACACAGAGCACAGACAATAGGTCCAAGGGCGCCGCGGCCAGATCTGGCTACAAGCCCAGGCGCTTGGCGATGATCTCGTTCATGATTTCCTTGGCGCCGCCGCCGATGCCGAGGACGCGATTGTCGCGGTACAGCCGTTCGACCACGGTGCCGGTCATGAAGCCGCTGCCGCCGTGGATCTGCACGGCGGCATCGATGACGTGCGCGGCGACATCGTAGGCGAAATTCTTCGCCATCGAGACCTCGGTGGTGCAATCGTCGCCGTGCTTGAAGCGATAGGCGACGCGGCGCACGTACTCGCGGGCCACGTCGACCTGCGTCGCCATCGATGCCAGCTTGTGCTGGATGACCTGCTTGTCGCTCAACGGCCCGCCGAACGCCTGCCGTGTCTTTGCGTAGTCGACCGCCTGGTGCAGCGCCAGTTCCGCGCTCGCTGCTGCCATCGTTGCCAGCATCAAGCGCTCGGTTTGGAAGTTGGCCATGATGGCCTTGAAGCCTTCGTTCTCACGACCGAGCAGGTTCGCCACCGGCACGCGGCAGTCGACGAAGGCCAACTCGGCAGTATCGGAGCACCGCCAGCCCATCTTGTCGAGCCTGCGCACGACGGAGAAGCCCGGGGTGTCGGTTGGAATCACGAGCAGCGAAATGCCGCGATGCCCGTCGGGCCCGGTGCGCACGGCCGTGGTGACGTAGTCCGCTTCGGCTCCGCACGTGATGAACGTCTTCGCGCCGTTGACGACGTAGAAGTCGCCGTCGCGCTGGGCGCGCGTCCGGATCGCCGCCACATCCGAGCCGGCACCCGGCTCAGTGATTCCGAGTGCGGCGACCCACTCACCGCTGATCACTTTTGGAAGGAAGCGGCGCTTTTGCTCGGACGTCCCGAGAGTGCGGATCGGCGGCGTGGCGATGTAGGTCGTCATCAGGGTCGCCGCCAGCCCGCCGCACTGGCTGGCGATGACCATCTCCTCGGCCATGATGAGGAGATGGAAGATGTCGGTGCTCGGGCTGCCGCCATAGGCTTCCTCGTGTCCGAGGCCGAGCAGGCCAAGCGCGCCACACTTGCGGTAGAGGTCGCGTGGAAAGCCGTTGGCGGCCTCCCATGCATCGACATGCGGCGCCATCTCGCTGCGCGCGAAGCGCCGTACCATCTCACGGAACGCACGGTGCTCCTCCGTGAAGTAGACAGCGTCGGTACTCATCGTCCCTGAAACTTCGGTGGCCGCTTCTCGCGGATCGCTGCCAAGGCCTCGCGGTGGTCGTCGCTGTGGAAGGTGAGCAGCTCGAGCGCGGTCGAGGTGTCGAAGCCGATGTTGAGCGCGTCCTTCACCAGCTTGTTGATCGCCAGCTTCGTGTAGCGCACCGCCAGCGGCGCGCCGGCGGCGAGGCGCTGCGCAAACGCCAGCGCCTCCGCCTGCAGGTCCGCTGCAGCGACGACTTTGTTGATCAGGCCGATGCGCTCGGCCTCTGCTGCGCTCAGCGGATCGCCGGTGAGCAAATACTGCTTGGCGCGTGCCGGACCGAGCGCCAGCGGCCAGATGGCGACGCCGCCGTCGCCGGCGACGATGCCGACCTTGACGTGCGGGTCGCCGATGGTGGCCGTATCGGCCATGAAGATGACGTCGCAGAGCAACGCGACGGAGGCGCCCAGACCCATGGCGTGACCATTGACCGCGGCCACGATTGGAATCTCGACATCGAGCAGGTCCCAGATGAGCTGCTTGGCGTCACGGCGCAACGCTTCGAGGCGCCCCGGTTCCTGCAGCTGGGGGAACCAGTTGAAGTCGCCGCCGGCTGAGAAGGCGCGTCCCTGGCCGGTGAGGACGACGGCACGGGCGGCGTCCTCACGCCGCAGTCCGCTGAAAAGCATGGTGAGATCGTGATGCAACGCCTCGTCGACCGCGTTCAGTTGACTCGACGGATGCGCGATCGTCACGCGCAGCACGTCACCGATGCGCTCGGTCTGCAGAGTGGTGAAGTCGGTCATAGGTGCAGCTCAAAGGTGAAAGTTGAAAGGTGAGAGCCAGATTGCTCCCTTCTGGCTTGAGGCTCTTTGCGTTTCACTTGCGACTATTCCTTCACAGCAACGACGTGTCCGTGTCGATCCCGAGGAAGACGCGGCCGGTGAGTTCATAGGTCGCTGGGGCGACCATCATGTGCTGCGTTACTACGTGGATGTCGCGGAACTGCCGCTGCAGCGGGCTGGTAGCGTACACCGACGTCCCGCCGCCGGCATTGTACATGAGGTCGACGACCTTGGCGGCGCTGGTCGCGGCGTGTGTGGCGGCGAGGCGCAAGAGGCTCCGCTGCGCGACCGAGATCGTCCGGGAACCCTGCGCGGCACGCCAGGCATCGCCGATGGTGTCGAACAGGAAGGCGCGTGCCGAGCGCAGCAGCGCCTCGGCTTCAGCCACGTGCACTTGGATCATCGCGCGCTCGGCGAGGCGCTTGCGGCTGCCGGTTGGTGTCTTGGCAGCGGCGAGCTGCAGCAGTTCGTCGATCGCGCGGCGCGCGACGCCCAGCGCGACGCCGGCGATGCCAAGCGCCAACAGGCCAAAGACGGGAAACATGTAGAGCGGTCCCGGTTGGCGAGGACGATCGGTGAGCAGTGACACCGAGCGGTCTTCAGGAACGAATCGCTCCGCGACCGCGATGTCGTGACTGCCGGTGCCACGCAGGCCGGCGACGGTCCAGGTATCGATGATCTCCACGTCCGCTGCCGGGAAGAGCATCATGCGCGCATCCGGTTGGCCGTTGGGCAGCAGGCGGGGCCGGCCGTCGTCGAGGATGACGCAGCCGCCCATCAGCCAGGTACAATGCTCGCAACCGCTGGCGAACGGCCAGCGGCCGCCGACACGGTAACCGCCGGGGACGACCGTGGCCTTCCCATGCGCAGCAAACACACCGCCGGTGACGTGGAGCGGTGGACCGTAGATGTCATGAGCCACCGTCTCCGGCAGATACGCGCTGACGAGCCCGCTGGTCGCGCCGATCATGACGCACCACGCTGCCGAGCCGTCGGCTTTGGCGATCTCTTCGATGGCTTCTACCATCGTCGCGGCGTCGACTTCGCCTCCGCCGAACGCCCGCGGAACAGACATGCGGAACAAGCCGGCTTCCGCCAACGCGTGAACCAACTCCGTGGGCAGACGGCGATGACGTTCGATGTGTTCGGCCCGGTCGCGGATACCTCCCGCCAACGCGCGTGCCGTGTCGACCGGTGGCATGCTTGCGGCACTCTCGTTCTGTCTCGGGGTTGCTTGCACGCGGCACCTCGGCTGCGGAACGGGATCTTCATAGCCGATTCCAAGCGCAGAGCGAAGGGGGAGAGGCTACGGCTGTTGCAGCACTGCCAGTAGATCCGTGAGGCGTGTGATGATGTGCTGCGGCACAGGCGCACCGACGGTCAGTGGTGCGTTGTTCGCGTTGAGCCACGCGACCGGCACGCCGGCGCCGTGCGCGCCGACTACATCGTCTGCCACGCTGTCGCCGATGAACAACGCTTCGGCGGCGCGCACTCCGACCCCGTGCAGCGCCGCTTCAAAGATCGCCGGGTGCGGCTTGCGGCGGCCAAATTCCGCGGAGATCAGGGTGGTCGGGAAGAACTCGGCGACGCCGTGGTCGAGCA
>Ga0335069_10008351_pt1 | contig 14827 bp, 8 predicted proteins | sample Lox_Sample_11_FD_206714 | JGI IMG/M metagenome (GOLD analysis project Ga0335069, IMG submission 206714) | Soil microbial communities from Loxahatchee National Wildlife Refuge, Florida, United States - Lox_Sample_1.1 | ecosystem: Environmental > Terrestrial > Soil > Wetlands | place: USA: Florida... | reverse complement strand
TTGGTGCCGCGCAGCAGAGCGCCGATGTTGTCGCCCGCCTCGCCGCTGTCCAGCAGCTTCCGGAACATCTCGACGCCGGTCACGATCGTCTTCACCGTCGGGCGCAGGCCGACGATCTCGACCTCCTCGCCCACCTTCACGATGCCGCGCTCGACACGACCCGTCACCACCGTGCCGCGGCCCGAGATCGAGAACACGTCCTCGATCGGCATCAGGAACGGACGGTCCTTCGGGCGATCCGGCTGCGGGATGTACTCGTCCACCGCCTGCATCAGCTTCAGGATCGAGTCGTGGCCGAGCTCCGGCTGCTTGTCCTCCAGCGCGCAGAGCGCCGAACCCCGAATGACCGGGATCTTGTCGCCCGGGAACTGGTAGGACGACAGCAGCTCACGCACCTCGAGCTCCACGAGGTCGAGGAGCTCCGGGTCGTCCACCATGTCGACCTTGTTCATGAACACCACCAGCGCCGGCACGCCGACCTGGCGCGCCAGCAGGATGTGCTCGCGGGTCTGCGGCATCGGGCCGTCGGCCGCCGAGACGACCAGGATCGCGCCGTCCATCTGCGCCGCACCCGTGATCATGTTCTTCACGTAGTCGGCATGGCCCGGGCAATCGACATGCGCGTAGTGCCGCGCCTTGGTCTCGTACTCGACGTGCGCCGTCGAGATCGTGATCCCGCGCGCCCGCTCTTCCGGCGCCTTGTCGATCTGGTCATAGGCGGTGAACGTCGCACCGCCGGTCTCCGCCAGAACCTTCGTGATCGCCGCCGTCAGCGACGTCTTCCCATGGTCAACGTGACCGATCGTGCCGACATTGCAATGCGGCTTGTTCCGCTCAAACTTAGCTTTCGCCATCTTCCTTCGACCCTATGCGCCGGAACCTAGGTAACGGCTCTCTCGTTTTCACCGTTGACCGAGCATTCGCCCGATCCGTTTCATGCCTATCGCCTCGACCGGAGCCGAGCTTTGGAGCGGGTGACGGGAATCGAACCCGCGTAGCCAGCTTGGAAGGCTGGAGCTCTACCATTGAGCTACACCCGCCCGGCTCGGCCTGGCACCCGTTCTACCCCACCCAATCCCGGGCCAACGCCCTGGGCAGGGGTCGTGGTGGAAGGGGTAGGATTCGAACCTACGTAGGCCGAAGCCAACGGGTTTACAGCCCGTCCCCTTTAGCCACTCGGGCACCCTTCCGAAACTCCGAATCCGCCCCGCGGCGGAGACGCGGACTATGAGCATTTAACGTGTGCTGTCAACTTGAAAACACACGAAAAACTCCCATCCGCGCCGATTTAAATTTCCGGCCCGGAGGGAGTTGATGTAATGCTCTTTGTCCCGGCCATCCTAGGACCCTCCCATGCCCCCGCGCAAGCCTTTCCGACCCGACAAAAACCGTGGACCGGGCCGCTCCGGAAGCGGGTCTCAGGGGGGCCGCCGGGGCGAAGCCGAGGGTGAAGGCCGGGGTCCCCGCGGCAAGCGCGATTCCCGCGACTCGCGGCATAAGAGCTCATCCGATCGGCAAGCCGGCCAGTCCAAGCCCTTCCGGGAGCAAAAAAGAGACTTCCGGAAGCCCGATCGCCCGGCGCGCGACGCGGAGTCCCGGCCTGAACCAGCCGAGCGCCCGCGGACGGAACATCCACACCACGAGGGTCCCAGCTTTTCCGGTCCCCGGGGCAGCTATTGGCTCTACGGGCACCACGCCGTCGTGGCGGCGGTCGATAACCCGAAGCGCCGGATCCGCCGGCTGCTGCAATCCGGCGGCCCGGTCGGCGAACGGGCCGCGGTCGGCGGCAGCGAGCGGCCGCTGCCGCGCTGGGAGACCGTCGATCGCGCCATCCTCGACCGGGTGACCGGGCGCGAGACCGTGCACCAGGGCATCGCCGCCCAGGTCGATCCCCTGCCCGAGGTCGAGATCGAGGACATCGCCGCCTTGGCTGCGGACCAGGCCGAGACGACGGTGGTGATCCTCGACCAGGTGACCGATCCCCATAATGTGGGTGCCATCCTCCGCTCCGCCGCCGCCTTCGGCGCCCTCGCCGTGATCCTGACCGAGCGCAACGCCGCCCCCGAGACCGGCGTCCTCGCCAAGGCCGCGTCCGGCGCCTTGGAGATCGTGCCGCTGGTGCGCGTGACGAACCTCGCCCGCGCCATGGAGCAGCTGAAGGCCGCCGGCTTCTGGTGCGTCGGCCTTGCCGCCGAGGCCGAGCGCAACCTCGCCGAGGCGCGCCTCTCCGGCCGCGTCGCCATCTGCCTCGGCGCCGAAGGTCCAGGCCTCCGCCGCCTGACCCGCGCCCATTGCGATCTCCTGGCGAAGCTCCCGACCAAGGGACCGATCGACCACCTGAACGTCTCCAACGCCGCCGCGGTGGCGCTCTACGAACTCGCACGCGGCGGCGGGCGGTGATCCCACCCGAGTTGGGGCACATTCCGCCGGTAGCAGCGGCCTCTTATCCAGTCCGTGCCGGCAATCGCGTCCGGCCGCTGATCGACAGCGTGCCGGCCTATCGCCGCATCTCCGAAGCCGTCGAGGCGGCGCGGCACAGCGTCTGGTTGACCGTCACCTTCTTCGCGACCGACTTCGAGCTCCCGGACGGACGCGGCACCGTGTTCGATCTCCTCGACCGGGCGGTGGCGCGCGGCCTCGACGTGCGCGCGATCTTCTGGCGTCCCAATCCGGAATCCAGCGGCTATGGCCGGACCTTCGCCGGGACGGCGGAGGACTTCGCCCTGCTCCGGTCGCGCGACGCGGGATATCGCATCCGCTGGGACCGCGCCCCCGCCGCCTTCTGCCAGCACCAGAAGAGCTGGCTGATCGATGCCGGCCAGCCATCCGAGACCGCCTTCGTCGGCGGCATCAACCTCACCTATCGCGCGGTCGGCAATGTCGGCCATGCCGCGGAAGGCGAGCGCCACGACATCTATGTCGAGGTGACCGGGCCTTCGGCCACCGACGTCCACCACAATTTCGTGCAGCGCTGGAACGAGGCCAGCGAGCGCGACGCAGCGGATGGCGCCTGGCACAGCGACGGCGACGATGTGCTTCGCTTTCCGGACCGCGTCAGCGCGGGCGCAGGCGCGACCGCGGTGCAGATTCAGCGCATGGTGGCGCCGGAGCGCTATCGGAACGGCCATCCGAGCCCCGGCGCCGGCGCCTTCGAGATCGTGCGCGGCGAGCGCGCGGTCCTCGCGCAGTATGCAGAGGCCTTCGCCGTCGCCAAGCGCACGATCTACATCGAGAACCAGGCTCTACCAATTCCGCTGGTGGCAAAGCCGCTGGAGGCGGCGCTGGCGCGCGGCGTCAGGGTGGTGATGCTAACGCCGGCGGAGCCGGAGGAGCATGTGCGGAAGGCGCGCCGCAATCCCGCCAACCGCGCGCATTTCGACCAGATCGCGGCACTCGGCCGGTATCCGAACTTCACCCTGGCCGGCATCGCCTGCCAGACGCCGCAAGGCCGGCGCAGCCCGATCTATGTCCACGCCAAGATCATGCTGGTCGATGACGCCTGGGCGACCATCGGCTCCTGCAATCTCCATTGGAACTCGCTGAACGGGCACAGCGAGATGAACGCCTCGTTCTGGGATGCGGCGGTGGTGCACGATCTCCGCCGCGCACTCTTCCAGGAGCATCTCGCGCGCGATACGGCTGCGCTCGACGATCCGGCGGCACTCGCGCTCTTCCGCGAGATCGCCGCGGCCAACCGCGAGAAGCACGATGCCGGCGATCCCGACTGGCAGGGCCTCGCCTTCACCCTCGATCCCGCGACCTACGGCGCCTAGCGCGCTCGCGCTGTTACCAAATGCCCCCTTGCCGCGCCGGTGGCCTCTCCCCTAAGTTCAGGATCCATTTGAGAATAATTCGCAATTAGAATCATGCCCAAGTCCTTGACCCGCCGTCGTTTCCTCTCGTCCGTGCCCCTGGCCGCCGCCGGGGTCGGCATCGGCGCACCTTATATTTATATAAAGCGGGCGTCGGCGGATGCCGGCGAGGTCAACGTCTATTCGGCGCGGCACTACCCTTCCGACCAGACCTTGTTCGACATGTTCGCCAAGGAGACCGGCATCAAGGTGAACGCGATCCAGGGCGTCGCCGAGGAGCTGATGCAACGCCAGCAGATGGAGGGCGATTCCTCGCCGGCGGACGTGCTGATCACCGTCGATGCCGGCAATCTCTGGCGCGCCCAGCAGGCGAACCTGCTGCAGCCGATCCAATCGGACGTGCTGGAGAAGGAGATCCCGGCGAACCTCCGCGATCCCGGCGGTCTCTGGTTCTCGTTCTCGACCCGGGCGCGGGTGATCCTGCGCGACACGAAGAAGGTGCAGGGCGCGGACATCGCGACCTATGAGGACCTCGCCGATCCGAAATGGAAGGGCAAGCTGCTCATCACCACCTCGAACAGCATCTACAACCAGTCTCTCCTCGCCTCGATCATCGCCACCGACGGGCCTGAGAAGGCGGAAGCCTGGGCCAAGGGCCTGGTCGCCAACCTCGCCCGCAAGCCCGAGGGCGCCGACACCGAGCAGGTGCTGGCGCTCGCCGCCGGCGTCGGCGAGATCGCGGTCAGCAACTCCTATTATTACGGCCGCCTGCTCGGGAGCGGCGCCGATACCAGGGCGAAGCTCGCCGATATCGCCATCGTCTTTCCAAACCAGAGCGGCGACGGCGCGGCCGGCCGCGGCGCGCATATCAACGTCTCCGGCGGCGGCGTCGCCGCCTATGCGCCGAACAAGGCGAACGCCGTCAAGTTCCTCGAATTCCTGATCAGCCCCGAGGCGCAGAAGGTGTTCGCCGACGCCAATTTCGAGTTCCCGGTGCGGGCGGGCGTCGCGCCACACGAAATCGTGAAGGCCTGGGGGCCGTTCAAGGCGGATGCCTTGAACGTCTCCGCCCTTGGAAAGAACAACGCCGAGGCCGTGCGGATCATGGACCGCGCCGGCTGGCGCTAAAAACCCCAGGTTCGGCTCAACTTCAGCGATAGTTTGTTAATCATTCCCGCCTAGCCTCGACAGGATTCCTCTCCCCTGGCGATGGTGCCTCGCGGATGATCGGGCTGTTGCTGCGCCGGCCGCTCCTGGTGGTGGCCGCCTATTTGCTGGTGGTCGGCGCCCTGGTCGCGCTGCAGACCGCGCATCACACGCGCCGGATCAAGGAGGCGACGGTGCTGCAGGCGGCGGAATCCTATTCCGCGGCGATCTCGCAGTTCCGCGACTACTATTCCACCGAGGTCGTGCCGCGGGCCAAGAAGGCCGGCGTCGAGGTCACCCACGACTTCCACGCCAAGGAGGCGGCGATCCCGCTTCCCGCCACCCTGACCATCGAGCTCGGCGAGAAGCTGAGCCATGACGGCGGAGGCCGTGGCTTCCGCCTGTTCAGCGATTTCCCCTTTCCCTGGCGCAAGGATCGCGTCCTCGACGGTTTCGAGACCGCGGCGATCGTCGCCGTCGCGGGCAACCCGAAACAGCCCTTCGTCGATTTCCAGGAGCGCGACGGCAAGACCTTCATCCGCTATGCCACCGCCGTCGTCATGGGGGCGAGCTGCGTCGCCTGCCACAACAGCCATCCGGACAGTCCGAAGCGGGACTGGGCGGTGGGTGATGTGCGCGGCGTCCAGGAGGTGACCCTCGCGGTCGATGGCGGCTCGGGCCTGAGCGCCGGCGATGTCGGCGAATCCATCCTGTTCTATGGCTTGCTGGCGGGAGTGGGCCTGCTGCTGATCGGCACGCTGCTCGGCCGCCTGAAGCGCTCGGTAAAGGACACCCAGGCCTTGGCCGATCTCGCCCAGCAACGCAACGTCGAGCTGGCGGCGGCCAAGCGCGAGGCCGAGCGCGCCAACAAGGCGAAGTCGGAATTCCTCGCCAATATGAGCCACGAGCTTCGGACGCCCTTGAACGCCATCATCGGCTTCTCCGAGGTGATGACCGCGGAGCTGTTCGGCCCGCTCGGCAACGAGAAATACCGCGACCATGCGGCTGACGTCGGCGAGAGCGGCCGCCACCTGCTTGGCATCATCAACGACGTGCTGCAGATGTCGGGGATCGAATCCGGCCGGGTCGCGCTCACGCTCGATCGCTGCGAGATCGACGCGATGGTAACGGTCTGCCTGAGGATGATGCAGGAGCGCGCACTGGCCGGCCGCGTCACCCTGGTCAACGAATGCGACCGCGACCTGCCGCCGCTGAAGGTCGATGAGCGCGCGCTCCGCCAGGTGCTGGTGAACCTGCTGTCGAACGCGATCAAGTTCACGCCGGCCGGCGGCAAGGTCACGGTCTCGACGGCGCTCCGCGAGGACGGCGTCCACATCAGCGTCCGCGACACCGGTATCGGCATCGCCGCCGAGCACCAGCTCGAGGTGTTCGACGCCTTCGCCCAGGTCGATGGCGGCCTCTCGCGCAACTTCGAAGGCACCGGCCTCGGCCTGCCGATCGCCCGGGCGCTGATGCAGCTCCACGGCGGCGAGCTGCGCCTCGAGAGCAAGCTCGGCGCCGGCAGCACCTTCACCATGGTGCTGCCGCCCGCCTGCGTCATCCGCGACCAGCAGGGACAGGTCGCCGCCTGAATCGCACCGGTCGTTCGTCGCGATCAGTGGACGATGTCCGATCCCGTCACCGTGGCATTGAGGACCGTCGCAAGCGTGATCGGCGGCGTGCCGCCGGCGCCGTCCGGATCGAACTGAACCACGGTGTCGGCCCCGCTGTGCGTCAGCAGGATATGCCCGCCGGCGAGGGCATCGCCGGAATGGGAGAGGCCGAAGTCCGAGAACAGGTCGCGGACGTCGATCTTGTCCTCGCCGTGCTTGAAGTCGGCGATCGTGTCGCCGCCGACATTGAGGAGCTCGGTCGCGCCGGAGCCGGCCGTGCGATAGAGGAAGACGTCGCTGCCGGCGCCGCCGCTGAGCGTGTCCTGGCCGAGCCCGCCTTCCACCACATCGTTGCCGCCGCCGCCGCTCAGCGCATCGTTCCCGTCCTGGCCCCGCAGCACGTCGTTGCCTGCCCCGCCGTCCAGGCTGTCGTTGCCGCCCCGGCCCTCGATCACGTCGTTGCCGCCCTCTCCGGTCATGGCATTGCCGCCGTCATTGCCGACCAGATGGTTGTTGAGCACGTTGCCGTGGCCGGAGATGTCACCGCCGCCGAGCAATGTCAGGTTCTCGACATTGGCGGTGAGGGTATAGCCGTCGAGCCCGGTCCGGACTTCGTCGGTGCCCTGGTTCTTGCCCTCGACCACGAGATTATGGAGGTCGTCCAGCAGGTAGAGATCGTTGCCGAGGCCGCCCTCCAAGCGATCGTTGCCGGCGCCGCCCTCCAGCGTGTCGTTGCCGCTGCCGCCGATCAAGTGGTCGTCATCGGCACCGCCGTTCAGGACATCGTTGCCGTTGCCGCCGATCAGCAGGTCGTTGCCGAATCCGCCAATGAGCGTGTCGTTGCCGTCGCGGCCATCAAGATGATCGGCGATCGTGTTTCCGGTGATCGTGTTGCTGAGGACATTGCCGACGCCGGTCGAAGCGACGCCGGTCAGGATCAGGTTCTCCACATTGTCGCCGAGGACGACGCCGTCGACCGAAGAGATGACCGTGTCTATGCCGCCATGGGCATTCTCGACGATGCGGTCGTGGAGATCACCGGCGGCGGAGAGGACGTAGGTGTCGTCGCCTGCGCCGCCGAACAACGTGTCGGCGCCGTCACCGCCGACGAGCGTGTCGTCCCCGGAGCCGCCGACGAGCGTGTCGTTCCCGCCCAGGCCGTTCAGCAGATTGTTGCCGGCATTGCCGGTCATGACGTTGGCGAGCTCGTTGCCGCTGGCGCCGATGTTGCCGGCGGCCGACGCCAGGATCAGGTTCTCGACATTGGCCGAGAGCGTAAAGCCGTTGGCGGAGAGGATCACGGTGTCGATGCCGCTGCCTTTGCCGGCCAGCTCGGTCACGGTGTCGGTCAGGGCGTCGACGAAGTAGATATCGTTCCCGCTGCCGCCGATCAGTGTGTCGTTGCCCAGGACGGTGGCGTTCGCGCCATCGCCCATCAGAACGTCGTTGCCGGCACCGCCGATCAGCGTATCGCTCCCGCCGAACCGGCCGCCGGTCAGGATGTTGTCGAGGGCGTTGCCGGTCCCGGTGAAGTTGCCGGCGCCGCCATAGATCAGGTTTTCAATGTTGGCGAACTGAGGCGCCGAGAGGTCGAAGCCGGCAAGGATGGTATTGACGGTGTCGATCCCCTGGCTCCTGGCCTCGACGATCGTGTCGTTGGCATCGAGGATGACGTAGGTGTCGTTGCCCGCGCCGCCGATCAGCGTGTCGTGGCCGGGGTTCAGTGCTCCGGGATCGTCCCCGATCAGCACGTCGTCGCCGGCACCGCCGAGCAGCGTATCGTTGCCGTCGCCGCCATGAAGCTCGTCGTTCCCCGCCCCACCGTTGAGCTTGTTGTCGAGCTCGTTGCCGAACATCCGGTTGCCGAGGTCGTTGCCGATCGCATCCTTCGCCGGCGATCCCGCGGCAAGAACCAGCTCTTCGACATTGGCCGCCAGGACGTAGGGCGTCGTCCCGCCGAAATGCAGCTCGACCCGGTCGGTGCCGATGCCGCCGGCGGTCTCGACGATCCGATCGTGCTCGTCGCCCGCATTGAGGACATAGAGATCGCTGCCGTTGCCGCCCACCAGCGTATCCACGCCGGTGCCGCCGGTCAGCGTGTCGTTTCCGGCGCCGCCGAACAGCGCGTCGTTGCCGCCTCCGCCATCCAGCTTGTTGTCGCTGGCATCGGCCGTGATGACGTTGTTGAGGCCGTTGCCGGTGGCGCTGACGTTGAGGGTGGACCCGAGCAGGACCAGGTTCTCGACATTGTCGGCCAGGGTATAGCTGCTCGGCGATTGGAACCGCAGCTCGACCGTGTCGATGCCTTCCCCGGCCTGCTCGGTGACCGTCGCGGTGCTGCCGTCGAGCACGTAGGTGTCGTTGCCGACGCCGCCGATCAGCGTGTCGCCGTTATGGCCCTCCAGAGTGTCGTTGCCGCCGAGGCCGGACAGCACCGCCGTTCCGTTGCCGGAGGCGATCAGATTGTCGAACCGGTTGCCGGTGGCGACGACATTGGTGCCGATCGGATTGAAGAACCGCAGGCCCTCGATGTTGTCCTGCAGCGTGTAGGAGGTCAGCGTGGTGAATATCTGGTCGAAGCCCTGGTTGGCCCCCTCGATCACGATGTCCCCGGCATTGTCCACTTCATAGGTGTCGTTGCCGGCACCACCGACCAGGACATCGATGCCGGTGCCGCCGTCGAGCACGTCGTTGCCGGCATCGCCGAACAGGGTGTCGGTGCCGTCGTCGCCGGTGATGACGTCGTTCCCGGCGCCGCCGTGCATCGTGTCGTCGCCGGCATTGCCGGTGAGGCGGTCCTCGCCGAGGCCGCCGCTGACCGTATCGTTGCCGCTGCCGAGCGTGATCCGATCGTCACCGGCACCGCCGTTCACCACGTTGTTGCCGTCCTTGGCGTCGATGGTGTCGGCACCGTTGCCGCCGGAGATGATATCGCTTCCGCTTCCGCCGGTGATCGTATCGTTGCCGTCACCGCCGGAGATGGAGTCGCCGCCACTGCTGGCTTTGAGATTGTCCTCGCCGTCGCCGCCGATGAGGATGTTGTGGCCGGTCGCCAGGGAGGCATCGATCAGATCGTTGCCGGTGCCGCCGTCGAGGATACTGGAGCCGTTGCCGAACAATTCCAGCAGATCGTCGCCGGAACCGCCGAGGAGGTGGTTGTTGCCGCCCTTGGTATCGAACAGCAGATCGGTGCCGGCGCCACCGATCAGGGTGTCGCTGCCGCCGGCCCCGACCAGCTCGTCGCCGCCGCCGCCGCCGTCGAGGATATAGTTCACATGATCGTCGAGGCCTTCGATCGTATTGCTGCGGGCATCGCCCGATCCTTTGGTCGCGGCGCCCGCGAGATCGAGCTCCTCGATGTTGGCGCCGATGACATAGGCCGTCGGCGTAGCGAAATGCACCTCGACGACGTCGTTGCTGAGATTGATGTCGTTGGCGGCCTCGACGATGACGTCGTGCTGGTCGCCATTGTTGAGGATGTAGCGGTCGCTGCCGTTGCCGCCGCTCAGGATGTCGATGCCGGCCCCGCCGGTGAGCGTGTCGTTGCCGTCGCCGCCGAAGATCCGGTCGTTCCCGGCCGTGCCGATCAGATTGTCGTTGTTCGCCGTGCCGAAGATGTCCGCCATGATCGCGCTCCACAGGCTGCTGGTCGCCTCGCACGCCATGGAGTTATTGATTCTACAATCTGCGGAAATCTGAGACGGGCATCACAGGTGCGTCCGGCAGGGCCCAACATTCCACATGCGCGGCCGTGCAATTCGGAAATCAGTCCTGACGCAGCAAGGCCCGATCGATGGCGGCAAGCAGCTTCGCGCGATCCGCCGGCTTTAAGACCGGATAACGCGTCCAGTCGCCTTCGGCGCGGAGATCGGCAAACAGACCGGCCGGATCTTCGTGGAAATGCAGGAACGCCCTGCCCTTGCGGTAGAAGACGCCGGGGCGCGGCTCCTTCAACCCCTCTCGCCTGCGGATCTCGGCGATCAGCGAGGCGAGCGTGTCGAGGGCGGCGGGACCCGCATGCTTCAAAGACCCGCTCCTGCGCGCTGGTCGTTCACAGCTCGCGCACCAGGCGGATGCTGTTGCTGACGCTGCGGATCTCGGGATCGATGCGCCCGCGGGTCGCCGAGCGGAGGAATTGCGGGCCGCGGCCCCAGGAGCCGCCGCGGATCACTTGCTTCTCGCAGCTCCCGCCGCCCGCCGGTGCCGCATCCCCGGCCGCGGCCGTGTAATCCTGGAAGCAGTCGGCGGTGATCTGCCAGGCATTGCCCAGCATGTCGTAGAGGCCGAAGGGATTGGGCTGGAACGAGCCGACCGGCGCCGTCCGGGCATAACCGTCGTCGCAATGCTGGTTCCAGCCCGGATCCTTCAGCAGCATCTTGTGGTAGCTCTCATCGGCACCGTTGGCATAGCGGCATTGCTCGGCGTCGGAATCGCCCCAGAACCGCGCGGTCGTGGTGCCGGCCCGCGCGGCATATTCCCATTCCGCCTCGCTCGGCAGGCGATATTTCTTGCCCGTGGTCTGCGACAGCCAGTCGGCATAGGCCACGGCATCGGCGTGGTTGATGCAGACCGCCGGGAAGCGGTCGGTCTGCTCGAAGCCGGGATCGTCGAAGTTGCGATTCTTCTTCTCGATCCACTCGTCGCTCTCGTCGCGATAGTACCAACAGGAGCCGTTGGTGTTGCGGCCGGTCGCCTGGACGAATTTCCGGAACTCACCCACCGTCACCACGTATTTGCCGAAGGCGAGCGACTTTGCGATCGTCTCCTTGTGCTGCGGGCCCTCCGGCTTGTTGCGGCCGGTCTCGTCCACCGGCGAACCCATGGTGAAGCTCCCTGCCGGCACCACCACCATCTCCGGGCAGTCCTTGCAGTCGCGGAACACGGTGCCGGGCTTCAGGCTGCCGGAAGCGGGTGTGGTCGTCTCCGAACGCGTCGTGGAACCCGGCTGCGCCGCAGCGGACGCCGTTTGCGTGGTGCCGGTGTTCTTCAGCGCCGCCAACCGGTTCTTGGCGAGATCGGCGAAGCTGCCGTTCGGGAATTTCTTGAGATAAGCCTGGAAATCGGCGGGGTCGCTGCTGTCCTTGATCGAATCCCAGAATTCCTGCTCGACCGCGCCCGAGGAGCCGGCGGCGCCGAAATCCTTGGAGAAATAGAACGGCGCCGTCAGCGAGGAAGAATCCCAGGGGATCTGCTGGCTGTCGGTGGCGGCGATCACCTTGGCGCGGACGTTGCGGAAGGTCTCCTCGATAGCGGTGCCGGGGCGTTGCAGCTCATCGGCGAAGGCGGCGGCGAACGGGCTGTTGTCGCCCTTGCCGTCAGCCGCGACCGAGCCCGGCGCCGTCGAATAGGCGACGAAGCTGCCGATCGGCGCATCCATCTTGGCGAGGCCGAAGGTGCCGGAGCGGAAGCTGCGCATCAGCGGGTTGTTGCGGCAGGCGTCGAGGATCACGATCTGCACCCGGCTGCCGCCGTAGTTGATCTCCTTCAAGACCGCATCGGCGGAGAGCGCCTCGAGATCGACGTCGCCCTCGCGCTTGATCGCGGCGCCGACCGGCACCAGGTAGTTCTCGCCGTTGAGCTGGATGCCATGGCCGGCATAGTAGAATAGCGCCGTGGCGCTCGGGCCGGCATCGGCGAGCGCCTGGCCGAAATCGGTCAGCGCCTTCTTCATCGCGCGCTGGTCGCCGTCGGTGAGCAAGGTCACGGTGAACCCGACCTTCTTCAGCGCCGCCGCGACCAGCTTGCCGTCGTTGACCGGGTTCTTCAGCGAGCCGATGTCGCCGCCGTAATCGCCGTTGGCGATCACCAGGGCGACACGTGGTTCGGCGCGCGCCGAAGCTGCGGTCGCGATAAGTCCTGCGAGCAGCAGCACCGCTGAAACCGCGGCGACCAGAAGCCTCATGATCCTCCCCCGGATCGAGAAGTGCTGCCTCCACGCCGAGCCCATTTCCCCGGCTCGCCACTGGGTGCAGAATCGTGACAGGTCCGGAACAGGAAATCAATCCGAGGGCGACGGAACTAGTCTGCGGCGTAGAGGCGGATCCAGATCCAGTCATGGCGCGGATCGCGCGGGCCGTCCCGCGCTTGCAGGTTGACGAAGCGCAATACCTTCCCCGGCAGCTTGAGCTCGGCCTCCTTCTCGCGCCCGAGATAGGTGCGATAGAGCGGCGTCGGCTCGGACGGCAGCGCCATCGCGGGCACATCGCCGAGCCGGATCACGTTGGGGCCGAGATCGCCGAGCTCCGCGAGGAGGTCGGCCAGCAGCGGTTGCTCCTCCAGCGGCATGGCCCAGCGCAGGAAGCTCGCGGCGATGTCGCGGGCGAAGGCGCCCTCGGTGCGGTCCTCGACGAAGGCGCGGTCGAGACAGAGCGTCACGTCGGTGACGCAGGCCGCGTCATCGGTTTCGAGGTTGACGGTGACCAGCCGGTTGAACTTCTCGCCTTGCGGCCGGAACCCGTGCCAGGTCGCCCCGTCCGCCAGCGCCTGCGGCTCCTCATAGCGCGCGAGATGGAACCAGCGGAAGAATTCGTGGTCGAGCGACTCCTTCAGCCCTCGCCCCAACATATCGATATATCCTCTCGGCTCGACTGCGTCGGCTCCCGTGAGTTTGACAGGCGAGCGTAGCGCATTCCACACTTGAACCAACATTCAAAATGGGGGCCTGCCCGTGCCGCGCGATCCGCGTTTCGACCCGCTGTTCCAGCCCATGAAGATCGGGCCGAAGACGGCCCGCAACCGCTTCTACCAGGTGCCGCATTGCAGCGGCATGGGGTACGACCGGCCGAACACGCTCGCGGCCATGCGCGGCATGAAGGCGGAGGGCGGCTGGGCGGTGGTCTCGACCGAATACTGCTCGATCGATCCCGCCTCCGACGACACGCCCTATCCCTATGCCACGCTGTGGGACGAGGGCGACATCAGGGCTCATGCGAAGATGACCGAGGCCGTGCATCGCCATGGCAGCCTCGCCGCGGTCGAGCTCTGGCTCGGCGGCGATGCTACCTCCAACCTGAACAGCCGGAAGGCGCCGATCTCGCTCACCGGCGCGCCGGTGATGCGGGTCGATCCCCTGCAGGCGCGGGTGCTCGATCGCGAGGATATCCGCGAAATCCGCCGCTGGCATGTGGAGGCGGCGCGGCGTGCCGAGGCGGCCGGCTTCGATATCGTCTATGTCTATGCTTGCCATCACTACCTGCTGCACACCTTCCTCTCGCCGGCCAGCAACCCGCGGAACGACGAATACGGCGGCAACGCCGAGAATCGCGTGCGCCTGGTGAAGGAGCTGCTCGGCGACGTCAAAGATGCCGTCGGTGGGCGCCTGGCGGTGGCGATCCGCTGGTCCGCCGACAGCGGCAGCGAGACCGGCGATCAGTTGGATCCCGAGCGGCTGGAGATGGCGGCATCGCTCAACGGCCTGCCCGATCTTTGGGACGTGGTCATCGACGACTACGGCGCCGAGATGGGCGTCTCGCGCTTCCACAAGGAAGGCGCCCTCGAGCCGAAGGTGGCCCAGCTCCGGAAAGTGGTGACGGGACCGCTGGTGACGGTCGGGCGCTACACCTCGCCGGAATCCATGCTGCGGCTGCTGAAATCAGGGACTGCGGATTTCGTCGGCGCGGCGCGGCCCTCGATCGCCGATCCCTTTCTGCCGCGGAAGATCGAGGAGGGCCGGCTCGACGACATCCGCGAATGCATCGGCTGCAATATCTGCTATGCGCACAACTCGCTGAACGCGCCGATCCGCTGCACCCAGAACCCGACCATGGGCGAGGAATGGCGCCGCGGGTGGCATCCGGAGATCATCCCGGCGGCGAAAGAGAAGCAGCGCGTCCTGGTGGTGGGCGGCGGCCCGGCCGGGCTCGAAGCGGCGCTCGCGCTGGGGCATCGCGGCTTCGACGTGGCGCTGGCGGAGCGCGCGCGGCGATTGGGCGGTCGCATCAACCTGAAGGCGACCCTCCCGGGCTTCGCCGAATGGGCGCGGGTGCGGGACTGGCGCGAGAGCCAGATCGCCAAGCTCGGCAACATCGAAGTGTTCCGCGAGAGCCCGATGACGGCGGAGAGCGTGCTCGAATTCGGCGCCGCCCGTGTTGTCATCGCGACCGGCTCCGCGTGGCGCAAGGACGGCTTCGGCCGCCTCACCCCGACCCCGCCGCTCGCCGAGGACGCCGCCAATGTCTTCGCGCCCGAGGAGGTGATCCGCGGCGCCCTTGACGGTGCCGATGCCGGTCCGATCCTGATCTACGATGACGAGCGCTA
>Ga0335069_10008349_pt1 | contig 14829 bp, 11 predicted proteins | sample Lox_Sample_11_FD_206714 | JGI IMG/M metagenome (GOLD analysis project Ga0335069, IMG submission 206714) | Soil microbial communities from Loxahatchee National Wildlife Refuge, Florida, United States - Lox_Sample_1.1 | ecosystem: Environmental > Terrestrial > Soil > Wetlands | place: USA... | reverse complement strand
CAGTTCCGATGGCGTTCGAGCGGGTAAATCACTTGCCTGACCATGATTTGCACTTCCAACAAAGGATGGACGCGTTATGTCAAAACTCTCAGTTCGTGACCTGGACTTAAAAGGTAAGCGCATTTTTATGCGCGTGGATTTCAACGTTCCATTGAACGACGCGGGTGAGATTACGGATGACACTCGCATTCAAGCTTCGCTTCCCACCATCAAGCACATCGCCGAACACGGCGGCCGCCTGATTCTCGCTTCGCACCTGGGCCGACCCAAGGGCAAGCCAAATCCGAAAATGAGCTTGAAACCAGCGGCAGTGCGCCTGGCGGAAGTACTTGGCAAGCCAGTGGCCTTCGCGGCCGATTGTATCGGCCCGGAAGCAGAAGCCGCTTCCAAGGGGCTCAAGGACGGAGACGTGCTCTTGCTGGAGAATCTGCGTTTCCACCCGGAGGAAGAAAAGAACGTGCCGGAGTTTGCCCAAAAGCTTGCCGCTCTCGCCGAAGTCTATGTGGATGACGCGTTCGGTTCCGCGCATCGGGCGCACGCCTCGACTGAAGGCATTACCCATTACCTTTCCCCCTGCGCGGCCGGATTGCTGATGGAAAAAGAGCTGGAGTACTTGGGGAAAGCGGTGGGACATCCTGAGCGGCCTTATGTGGCCATCGTGGGCGGCGCCAAGGTTTCCGACAAGATCGAACTGCTGCAAAACCTCATGAAGTTTGCCGACGCGGTTTTGGTCGGCGGCGCCATGGCTTACACCTTTCTGAAAGCCCAGGGCGTGAAGGTGGGATTGTCCAGGGTGGAGGAAGATAAGCTTGGTCTTGCCAACGACCTCCTGAAGTTCGCCGAGCGCCGGAGTATCGAACTTCGCCTCCCTCTGGACCACATTGTGGCAGAGAAACTCGATGCCAGCGCCGCGGCGGAAGTGGCGCCGGGGCGCAGCATTCCGGCCAACCGCCTGGGCGTGGATATCGGCCCCGCCACGCGTGCCGACTACGCCGCCCAGATCGCCAAGGCCAAGACCATTGTCTGGAACGGTCCCATGGGGGTTTTTGAAATTCCCCAGTTCGCCGAAGGCACCGTCGCTATCGCCCGCGCTGTGGCGGAATCGTCTGCGGTGTCCGTGGTGGGCGGCGGCGATTCTGTCGCGGCGGTGAAGAAGGCCGGCGTCGAGGCCAGGATCACCCACATCTCGACCGGTGGCGGAGCATCACTCGAGTTCCTCTCCGGCCTCACTTTGCCGGGAGTGGCCGCCTTAACAGACAAGTAGGCAGCTGGCACTGGGCGGTAGGCTGTCGGCCGAGATCAGGCGCCGGCGTGTATTTCGATGGCGGCGGAGGCGGTTTGTGTAGTGTCCGAGTTTGGGCCGTAGCGCCGGCTTCCAGCCGGCAGAGGAGCCGCCAAGATGGCGGCGTTACGCCCAATCCAGGACACTGCCAGTTTGTGGCCGGGATGAAGAGAGTGGCCTTTAATGGAAGAAGCGCCAGTAGCGGTCCGCGGTGTGACGGGCGGGTCCCTCTCTGATTCCAACCCGTCAATATGGTCGAGCAACACCGCGGTTCTGATCTATATGGCGTTGGCGACGGTGGTCCTTCACGCGGTCGTGGGGAACCGCTACGGGTGGCACGCTGACGAGTTGGCGACTGTCGAAGATGCCCGGCACTTGGCTTGGGGTTATCCGGCCACTCCGCCGGTGACTCCTTTCTTCGGCCGGGTTGCTTTGAGCTTGTTTGGAACGTCCCTGGTCGGATTCCGCTTCTTCGCGTCGCTGGCGCATGCACTTACGGTGGTGCTGGCCGGTTTGATGGCGCGCCAACTGGGCGGAGGGCGCGCGGCGCAGATCCTTGCCGGGGCGTCCGCCCTTCCTTTCTGTATCGGCGGTGGTGCGCTGATGCAGTACGTATCGTTCGACTACGCGGCATGGGTGCTGACCGCGTACTTCATCTTATGCGTGCTCGAATCCGAAGATCCGAGATGGTGGGTGGCGGTAGGGGCCAGTGTTGGCTTCGGCATGCTGTCAAAATACAGCATGGCCTTCTTCGGCGTTGGGATCGGCGCAGGGCTGCTCGGGACCGAGGCGCGTCGCTATCTCAAGAGCAAATGGTTATGGGCCGGAGTGGGCGTCGCCCTTCTGATGTTTCTGCCGCACCTCGTTTGGCAAGTGCAACACCACTTTGTGTCGCTGGCATTGTTGCGGCACATCCACGCTCGCGACGTCCAGAACGGGAAAACCGCCGGGTTCATTTCCGCGCAAATAGGGCACTCTTTCCTTTTCCTGGTTCTGCCGGGCCTGTATTTTTATCTGATCTCTCCTCGAGGAAAACGACTCCGCATGCTGGGGTGGATGTACGTAGTCACCTTGCTGCTCTTCCTGATGGCCAAGGGCAAGAGTTATTACATGTTCCCGGCGTACCCCATGATTTATGCCGCAGGCGCCGTCTGGGGAGAGGGTTGGTTGGCAGCGATGCGGCGGAGAACCGTGGCAATGACGCTTTGGGGTCTTGCCTGGGCGGTACTTGCGCATGCCGTGGTCTTCACCATTGTCTATTATCTCCCCCTCGCGCCGGTGAATCCGGGAGCGAGGTGGTGGGAAAAATCCAGCGCCATGCAGGAAACCTACCGCGATGAACTTGGGTGGCCGGAAGAAGTGAAAGAGGTGGCGCGAATTCGCGACTCGCTCACCCCGGAGGAGCGGGCACGGTTGGGAATCCTGGGAACGACCTACGGCGAGGCCGGAGCGGTTAACTTGTTTGGCCCCCAATACGGCTTGCCACGCGCGATCAGCGGGGTCAATTCATTTCGGCAGCGAGGGTATGGCGACCCGGCGCCACAAACCCTGATTGTCCTGGGACAGACGCGGCGAGTGGCGGACGAGTTGTTTGAGGGCTGCAAGCTGGCGGGACATACCTTCAACCGCTATGGGGTGAGAACCGGCGAGACGACCTGGAACCCGGATATTTTTGTCTGTGGCCCGCCCAAACAAGGCTGGCCGGAGTTCTGGGAGCACTTTCAGTACTTCGACTAGCCGCATTCAGGGGGCGAGTGGCCCGCCGGCGAGGTGCTCATTTGAGGATGGACGACCGATAACAAGCAGAGAGGATTGATTCACATGCGTAAACCTGTCATTGCAGGGAATTGGAAGATGTACAAGACCATCGCGCAGGCGGTGGATTTTATTGAGAAGATCAAACCCGTGGCAGAGAAAGCCGATCACTGTGAGGTGGTGGTAGCGCCGCCCTTCACGGCGCTCGCGGCCGCGGCCCAGGCGGCCAAGGGGTCGAAGGTGGCCGTGTCCGCGCAAGATATGCATTGGGACAAGGAAGGCGCGCACACCGGCGACGTTTCACCCGCGATGCTGGTGGACGCCGGCTGCACGCACGTCATCATCGGGCACTCCGAAAGGCGTCACGATCACGGGGAAACCGACGAACAGGTGAACCGCAAGGTCAAGGCGGCCCTGGCGGCGGACCTTACCCCCATCGTCTGTGTGGGAGAAACCCTGGCGGAGCGGGAATCCGGGCAAACCCAGGCTGTCCTGAAGACCCAGTTCGAGGGGAGTTTGGCCGGATTGACCCCCTCTGAGTTTTCCCGTATCATAGTAGCTTACGAGCCGGTTTGGGCAATTGGCACGGGCCGTACAGCGACGCCGGCAATGGCGGCGGAGAGCCACCGTGTACTGCGCGCTCTGGCTCGCGAGAAGTTCGGTGAAGATCAGGCCAACGCGGTCCGAATTCTTTACGGGGGCAGCGTCAAGCCCGACAATGTGGCCGGGTTAATGGCCGAGGAAGAGATTGATGGAGCGCTGGTAGGCGGCGCGAGTTTGAAGGTGGACTCGTTTACAGCGCTGGTGAATTACTAACATATGATCCATCTCGTGGAAGTAATACATATTATTGTGTGCCTCTTGCTGATTGGAGGAGTGCTCCTGCAAGGTGGCGAAAACGTGGACATCACGGCGGCCTTTGGGGGAACAAGTCAGGCCGCGTTCGGCCCGCGAGGGGCTGTTACCCTCTTGGCGAAGATCACCTGGGTGCTCGGTGCGATCTTTTTCGCCACGTCGATCACCCTCGCCATTCACTCCTCGCGCGGGGGTCGCGGTTCGGTGCTGGAGAACGTGCCGACCAAGTCCGCCCCGGCCGTTCCCAGTCCGGCGAAGAAGTAGAGGACTAGTTGTTAGTAGTCAGTTTTCCGTCATCGGTAAAAACCATGCTTTCCCCCAAAGCGGGTCTGCCGGATGACGAGGAAAGCTGACAACCGGTTACTGACGACTGACAACTGTAAACTGCCTTCTGTGCGGAAGTGGCGGAACTGGCAGACGCACCAGCTTGAGGGGCTGACGCTCGCAAGAGCGTGGGGGTTCGAATCCCCCCTTCCGCACCAACCTTAAAGATCGATCTCATTACCCGAAGGGAATCTAAGCCTCGCAATATGTTGCGGGGCTTTTCGCTTTTTGCCTCACAATACCATCCCCGGCGGAGCACTGCCGTGCCTCGCCCCCCTACAGGATCTCGTTGTACACCGCCAGCGTTGCCTGGGCAGTGCGGCGCCAGGTGAACTCCCCCGCGCGCTGCAGTCCTCTACTCACCAGCGTCGCGCGCAGTGCTGAATCTTCGACGGCGCGAATCACCTGCGTCGCGATGTCCGCGGTGTCGCGCGGGTCTGCATAAAGGGCCGCATCTCCACCGACCTCCGGCATCGACGAAACGTTGGAGGTCACCACCGGCACACCCCCTGCCATGGCTTCCAATATGGGAATCCCAAAACCCTCTTCCAGAGAGGGGAAAAGAAAGACGCTCGCGGATTGGTAGAGGCGGGCCAATTGCGCGTCGTCGACGTGACCGAGCAACTTCACGCGTGTGCCCAGGGACTCCTTACGGATGAACTCATGCACGGCCTCGCTACCATATCCGTCCCCTCCCCCTGAAAGGACCAAGGTGTAATTCGCCGGGAGAGTTTTCAGCGCTTTGAGCATGTTGAGAGTGTTTTTGCGGGTTTGGATTACTCCCACGCTCAGCACCATTTCGCCCTGGCCACCCAGAAACCGCTCGCGTTCGCGTAAGCGATCATCCGGCGAGAGGACTAAGGAAGGGGGATCGACGCCCAACGGGATTACCCGGATTTTCTCCGGCGGTACGTTCGCATGGGAAACCAGCAGGCTCTCTGTGGCATGGGAAGAGGTAATGACCCGTTCCGCCCGTCCCACGGCTTGCAAGAGGAGGGCGGAGAACTTCTCCCGGAAGTCTGCGGTGGAGTAGTTCTCTCCTGTCATGGGGAAGATATCGAAGACGGTCACAATCTCTTTCCGGAAGCGGAAAGCGGGCGGGCGCTGCGCCAGGCTGTGGAAGAGTTGCGCCTGCCACGGCAGCCAAAAGGTGAGGGGTTCCTGATAAACACGCACGGAGAATTGCGCCCGGGCGCCCGGCACACTTCCCGGCCGCAGAAAGTATTGGCGTCTGCCCAGGCGTGACAATCGGTAGCAGAACAGAAATCGGTGGGGCGTCTCCAGCGTGGGCAGGGTTTCGATGAGGCGGCGCGAATACACGCCAATACCATTGAGTTGGGGTTCGGCGCTGTAGGTAGCATCAAGGGCAATGGTGGCCATGGCTCGGGTTAATCCAAAGATCCTCGTGATTGAGGTTCGCCACAGAATCCTAACTTGAAATGGGAGGGATGTCGAATAGGGGGTTAGGCGGCCGAGTTCACATCGATGCCATATTCTTTCAACTTGCGGTAAATGGTGGTCTTGCCGATGCCGAGAAGTTTGGCGGCGCGTACTCGATCCCCGCCGGCAGCTTGGAGGGCCTGGCGGATGGCCTGTTGCTCGAGCGCTTGCAGTGTCCCGAAATCCTGCCGCGACGAAGACTTGCGCGCCGCGTTATAGAGCATGGCGGAGGGCAAATCCCGCAATTCAATGAAGGTTCCCGACCCCAGGGAAACGGCGCGCTGGATGCAGTTTTCCAGCTCGCGAACATTGCCCGGCCAATTGTAGCTCATCAAGCAGCCGAGGGCTTCGTCGGACAGCCGGGAACCGGAGGTCTCGCCCTCCAGTCGGCCCAGGAAATGCCGGGCCAATTGTGGGATATCCTCCTTGCGCTCGCGAAGCGGTGGCATCTTGATGGAGACGACGTTAAGGCGGAAAAACAGATCCTTGCGGAAGCTCCCGTTCTTTACTCCCGCCTCCAGGTCTTGATTGGTGGCGGCGATAATCCGCGCCTCGAAACGAGTCCGCTCGTTGCTGCCCAGCGGCCGGATTTCGTGTTCCTGGAGCGCGCGCAGAAGCCGCGATTGCAATTCGATGGGTAGTTCGCCGATTTCGTCGAGGAACACGGTGCCCAACCCGGCTACTGCCAGCAACCCCTGCCGGGATTGAATGGCCCCGGTAAAAGCGCCTTTGACGTGCCCGAACAACTCGCTCTCAATTAGAGTCGGTGGAAGGGCGCCGCAATCAACCGGCACAAAAGGGCGCTCGTGCCACGGACCGAGCGCGTGGATGGCGCGTGCCACCAACTCCTTCCCCGTCCCGCTTTCCCCCATGATCAGCACGGGGTGCCGCTGCAAGGCCACCTTGGAGACCAATCGGTAGATCTTCTTCATTCGTTCCGATGCTCCAATCAGGCCGGCAAATTGCTCGGAGACCGAACTGGATGTGCCGGTACGAGGTTCGGGCGGTGGGGCGGACGGGGCCTGCAACGCCTCCGCCACCTGTTCGATCCTCAGAGGTTTGGTGAGCAGCGGATATCCGCGCAAGTGCAGAAGTTGGGGGGGATGAAAATTACCGTTTCCTTCCAGCATCAGGATGATCCTGACTCCCGAATGCGCCAGTTGGGCAGGTTGGAGCAGGTTGCACTCGGACCCGGTGGCCAAGGCGAGGTCCGCCAGAAAAACGTCAAATTGTCTGCTTTCCAATAGGGTCCGGGCCTCGGCCGCCGATTTCACTGCCCTGACCTCGCACGCGCAGTCACGCAAGACACGAGCGCACTGCTCCTGCGATGCCAAATCGGGGTCCGCGAGTAATACTTTCCTGGTCATGGCGGCGGGATGCAGGCCCACGGGGGACGAGGCCTCCACCCATTGCGAGGGCGCGCTTAGTAATGACGCAGTATACAGTCCACACCGGGCAAAGTCAAAATTATTACTGGTTGGTAATGGAGTCGGGATTCTGACGAAGTTTGCCCATCCGAACGTGGTGTAACCATCCGGCCGACTTCTTCGGCCGGAAGCTGGCGTTACGCTCAAATGCCACAGGGACCGAGTTGGCCCGGTTGTTGAGCGCGAAATGGGTATAATATATCTTGAAACCGGAGGGGTTCAGCGTGTCAAAGCAGGGCAGAATTCTTGTGGTGGAAGACGACCCCCACGCGCGGCAGGGTTTGTCCGACCTCCTGCGTGCCTGGGGCTATGATACGGAGAGCGCGGAGGACGGGGCCGAGGCTTTGGAGAAGATCGCCATATTCAATCCTGCCGTCATCATTTCCGATCTTCGCATGCCGAACCTGACGGGCATGGAGCTTCTCCGCCGGGTCCGCGACGAGCAGCCCTCTCTGCGCTTTATCATGCTGACGGGCCAGGGCACCATCGAAGAAGCCGTGGAAGCCACCAAGCTGGGCGCATTCAATTTCCTGGAGAAGCCGGTCGATCCCAAGCGGCTCCAGGTAGAGGTGCGCAATTGTCTGGAACGCCAGGAGGGCGAGCGGCAGTTGGAAATCGCCAATCGCCGCCTGCGCGACCTGGGGGTCCTGGGGAGCCTGGTAGGCCGCTCCCCCAAGATGCAGGAAGTGATGCGGCTGATTTCCATGGTTGCGCCCTCCAGCGCCTCGGTCTTGATTACGGGCGAAAGCGGAACGGGCAAGGAGTTGGCGGCGCGCACCCTCCACGAGCTCAGCCCGCGTCAAGCCAAGCCCTTTGTCGCCGTCAACTGCGCGGCGATTCCGGAATCGCTGATGGAGAGTGAGATTTTCGGTCACGAAAAGGGGGCGTTCACGGGGGCGGTGGAGCGGCGCGTCGGCTGCTTTGAGCTGGCCGATGGCGGCACCCTCCTCCTCGATGAAATCGGAGAGATGCCGCTGGCGACGCAGGCCAAGCTGCTGCGGGTCATCGAGGACTCGAAAGTCCGGCGCCTGGGAAGCAAGTCGGAGATTTCGGTTGACGTTCGCGTTCTGGCCGCCACCAACAAGGTTCCGGAGGAGGCCGTTGCCCAGGGACAGCTCCGCAGCGATCTGTATTTCCGCTTGAACGTTGTGCACGTGGCCATGCCGCCCCTACGCGAGCATTTGGACGACCTACCGGACTTGGCGGCATCGCTACTGGAAGGTTTGAACCGCAAACACGGCCGTTCCGTGAAGAGTATATCGCCCAGCGCCCTCGACATGTTGCGCCGGCACACCTGGCCCGGAAACGTGCGGGAACTGCGCAATACCCTGGAGCGCGCCCTGGTGACCTGTTCCGGCGAAGTTCTGGGCAAAGAACACATGGGGCTGGACTTCGGGCGGGCGGTGGTGGCGGGCACCAGCGACAATCTGCGCTTGCGGCCGGGAATGACGGTAGGCGACGCCGAACGCCGCCTCATCTTTGAGACCCTGGAATTCACCGATAATAACAAGACGCGCGCCGCCGAACTCCTCGGGATCAGTCTAAAAACCCTGCACAACAAGCTGAAAGAATATGAGGCTGAGCCTCAAAGCTAAGCTCACCGCACTCATCACGCTGTTGGTGCTCCTGGTGGTGGTGGTCACCTCCACGGTTTATATCTCGAACCTCACCCGCCAGGCCCTTCTGGAAGTCCAAACCAAGGGTGATTACGTCGCCTACGAGGTCTATCACCAGGCGGACACCGCGCTGCGAGGGAGCCATATGCCGGTGGGAGAGAATCCCCAGGACTTCCAGGCGGTGCGAACCTTCGTACAAACTCAGCTTTCTACCGATCCTGGCTTGAAGTCGCTCATGGAATCGGCCATAGGATATGTGCCCTTCGTCCAGTACGTCGCCATCACGGACACCAACCTCACCATCCTGGTGGACAGCAACCCGGATGAAGTGGGCCATCGCCTCACTCCGGCGCCGCACTATTCGGATCTGATGCAGGCGGGGCTATTCCACCAGCTCCGCACCGTCTATATCCCTCCCCCGCGAGTCTACGAGGTTACCCTGCCGCTGGCCATCGGTCCCAATCCCCTGGGGGATGTGCGAGTAGGGGTTTCCACGGTGCTGTTGCGCGATGAGATCACGCCGAGCCTTCGCACCGCACTCCTGCTTTCGCTGGTGGCGATCGCCTTTGCCACGCTATCCGCCGGGGCCGTGTCCTATCGGGCGCTGCGGCCCCTGGAAAAGATCTCGCAGAGCGTCGACTTGATCGCCCGCGGCGAAGCCACCCGGCTCCTGGAACTCAACCGGCGCGATGAGTGGGGGATCCTCTCCTCCAAACTGCAACTTCTGGGCGAGCAGATGCGAGGGGAAAAGGCCGCCTTCGTCCGGTTGCAGGAAAACCTTGGCCACCTCTTCAGCAACCTCAGTGACGGCCTCCTGCTCTTCGACCAGCAGGACCGGTTGGTTCTGGCGACGCCGGCGACGGAACGCTTTCTCGGCGTTGGGATCGAAACCACATCGCACCGCACGGCGCAGGAGGTTTTCTCCCAGGCGACGCCGCTCCACCAACTGCTGCGCGAGGCTTTTCAAAACCGTCAGTCCCTCCTTTGGAAGACGTTGGAACTGCCGGGAGCGCCTTTCCCCCGCATCGCCGTCAACGTGCAGTTCGTGGGGGTAGGGGACCAGCCCGCCGGCTGCCTGGTCACCCTCCGCGACACGGGATCACGCGCGCAGATTCAGGACCAGATCGATACCACCACCAAGCTCGCTGCCATCGGCCGGTTGATGTCGGGCGTCGCCCACGAAGTCAAGAACCCGCTGAACGCCATGGTGCTGCAACTGGAAGTCCTGAAAACGCGCCTGGGCGATCAAGGCGAGAGCGTGCGGCCGCAGGTGAAGATACTCGGGGAGGAGATTCGCCGCCTCGATCGCGTGGTCAAGACTTTTCTGGACTTTACCCGCCCCGTGGAAATTCGTCCCGCCGATGCGGAGTTGGCGCCCCTGGTACGCGAGGTCTTTGCCCTGGCCGAACCCCAGGCGCGCACGAATAACGTCCGGCTGGTATTCCAGGGCAACGGAGCCATACCCGCCGTGCGCGTCGATCGCGACCTGATCAAGCAGGCCCTGCTGAATCTGGTTTTGAACGGCTGCCAGGCGATGCCCCAGGGTGGTGAGCTGATCGTCACGCCTCGCGTCCTGCCCAAAGCAGTCGAACTGGAAATCCGTGATTCGGGCGTGGGCATCCCTCCCGAGGCTCAGAAGAGAATCTTCTCGCTCTTCTACACCACCAAACGGGGCGGCACCGGGGTGGGGCTGGCCATGGCGTTCCGAGTGGTGCAACTTCACAATGGCACGATTGACTTCACCAGCGAAGTCAATCGCGGCACCACGTTTCGGATCACCCTGCCGGCCGGCATGGTGGAAAGTTCCTAGGGGCGGTTCGCGAACCGCCCCTACGATTGGTATATTCGGTACAAGGAACTGGGCACGCGGCAAAAAAGGGTCGGGCCAAGGCCCGCGCTGGAGTTTCAACGCTCTTGTGGACGGGGACTGCGACAACTAATAACCCCGTGCCATCCTGAGCCCATGGCCGGTGCCCAAACCGCCCGACTATCGGAAGTGGCTGAACCATTCGCAGCCGAAGGAAGAGATCGAGAATACTCGCTATGCCATCCAAAGGAGCCGGCCGTCTGGGTCGGAGAGTTGGGTGTCGAAGGCGGTGGCGCGATTCGGATTGGAATCCACGCTCTGTAACCCCTGGCGCCCCGCCAAGGGTGGCGAAAAGGGCTCCTGTGGAACGCGTGAAGAAATTCGTTTTGAGAAGCGCCGAGGGGGGAGAACGGTGGGGGAGAACGGTGTCAGGAACATGTGAAAAAATCGGTTTTATCAATTTCGCAATCTTGCAGTTTCAATGGTTTACATTGTGGATAACGGGCCGAAATTCGATTTTTTCACACGTTCCTGACACCATTCTCCCTCTGAGACAGCCAAAATAGAGGCCGGTGAGCAGATTGTAGGTGAGCAAGGCCCGAATGGCCGGCCGGGTAGCGTCATCTATGCTCGGCCAGCACGCCAGCCCCAGAGAGGGCAACCCAATCCCGGCCACCTGGGCGATGGCGATGCACTGTCAGATCGACCAACGCCGAAAAGCACACGGGCGACAAAGCCGGGAACGGCGATTAAGGCAATTCCAGTTGCCGTTTCAACCACCGCGGACAGCGTCCCCCGAGTCCCCGGTGTCATTGGTCGTTCCGAGCGCGATTTCCGGCCGCCTAGTCTCTGGCTGCGGCGAGTATTTTTGCAGCAGCCGCCTTATCCTCCGCCGACAATTGCTCCGGTCCCAGCTTGAAGTTAAGCTTGTCGATTGTCCCGGTGAAGCGGAATGGGACCTCGTAGGTGAAGTCGACCGGGGTGCGGGTATCGCTCCCAATGTCGAAGGTCTCGTCGATCGACATGAGCATCGGAATGGTGTGCGGGATCGTTTTGCGGTCCGCCTCATTGCCGTCCACCGAGAGCACGCCGGTGCCGCCCTTGCCGGGGCCGGGGCCGTCGTATTTGAAGTCGAACACGATGGTGTGTTTGCCGGCGCTGAGCGCCGGGGCTCTCCACCGGAAGCGCTCCAGGTCCAACAGGTTGTAAACGAACACTGGCCTGCTTTTGCCGAATCCGAAAATGCGAGTGCCAAAAACGGCGACCAGTCCGAGCGCCGCGACGACCAACAGCGCGTAGCCGAAGCGGGCCCTCCACTTCCCGTTCCTACCCCACCAGACTAGAAACAGTCCGAGAATCAATAAGCCCAGACCGACATTCTTAAACAAACGGGTCTTGAACCACCAATTGAAGCTATGGGTAAGGAAAAGGCCGTAGCCGCCGAAGCGGCCGCCCATCGTCGCGATCATTCCCTCCGCCCCCCCTTCGGGGATGGTCACTTCGGCGGTGATGGTGTAATCCCTGTCCAGAATGCTGGGAGCATTTCCGACGGGAATGCCTGTATTCTCACCCGCATAGGTGAAATCGGTTCGCCCGGCCACCGCGCTCGGCCGCGCCGTAAGCAAGCGTGTAAGGACCGAGTTATCCAGCGGAAAGACCTGGTATTTCGCCGCCTCCGTCAGGAACAGCTTCTGTAGCTCAGCCAACTTGCCTTGATTGGTGGTGGCGAGGTCGTTGTTTTCCGAATAGTCCTCGGAGATGTTGTAGAGTTCCCAGTGGTATTGGTCCACGTCGGGCAGCTTTACCGTTCCCAGGAGCCAGGGCGGGGTGGGCGGCGTGGTGGCGGCTATCCAACCGTCATGGTAAATCGCGCGGTTGGCGAACATCTCGAAATACTGCGTGTCGCGCTTCGACGGCGCCTTGGCGTTCGCCTGGTCAAACGTGTAGGCCATGCTCACGCCTTCGATGGGCTTCTGCTTGATCCCGTTGACCATCTCGGGGGCCTTGACGCCGGTGGCTTCCAGGATGGTCGGCACGATGTCGATCATATGGTGGAACTGCGTGCGAACACCGCCCACGTCTTTGATGTGGCCAGGCCACGAGATGGCCATGCCCTGCCGGGTCCCACCAAAGTGCGACGCCACCTGCTTGGTCCACTTGAAGGGGGTATCAAAGGCCCAGGACCATGCCACCGACATATGCGGATAGGTCTTGTCAGAGCCCCAGTCCCGGTAATGCAACGCTTGCATGAGCTCGGGGGCGACCAGAATGCCGTTGTATGCTGTCATCTGGTTGAAAGTGCCAACCAGGGTGCCTTCAGCACTGGTGCCGTTGTCGCCGCTAATGTAGATGATGAGCGTGTTGTCGAGCTTGCCCATGTCTTCGACCGCCTGTATTACCCGGCCGATCTCATGGTCGGTATAGGCCACGTAGGCGGCAAACACCTCGGCCTCGCGCGCATCGAGCTTTTTTTGCACGGCTGGAACTGAGTCCCACTTGGGGAGGGAATCCGGCCACGGGGTGAGCTTGGTACCCGCCGGGATCACACCGAGCCGCTGCTGGTTGGCGAAGATCTGTTCGCGCATCTTTTCCCAGCCCATATCGAACTTGCCCTTGAATTTGTCGATCCATTCCTGGGTCGGCTGGTGCGGCGAGTGGGTGCCGCCAGGCACGTAATAGAGGAAGAAGGGCTTGTCGGGTGCGGCCGCGTTCAGCTCACGCATGTACCGGATGGCCTCGTCGGCCAGGTCGGTGGTGAGGTTGTAGCCGGGCTTGCCGACCCAGGGAAACACCTGGGTCGTGTTGCGGAACAGGTAGGGCGTCCACTGGTCGGTCTCGCCCCCCATGAAACCGTAGAAATACTCAAAACCCATGCCGACCGGCCATTGGTCGAAGGGCCCTGCGGCGCTGTATTGAAAGCTCGGCGTGTTGTGGTTCTTGCCAAACCACGAGGTGGCGAAGCCGTTCTCCCTGAGGATCTCGCCGACGGTAGCGTTTTCCGGCCCTATGACGGAGTCGTAGCCCGGGTAGCCGGTGGCCAATTCCCCGATCTGACCGAATCCCACCGAGTGGTGGTTGCGGCCGGTGATGAGCGCCGCCCGCGTGGGCGAGCAAAGAGCCGTGGAGTGAAACTGCGTGTAGCGCAACCCCGCCTTGGCGATGCGGTCCATGGCCGGTGTCGGAATGACGCCGCCAAAGGTGCCCGACACGCCATATCCCTGGTCGTCGGTCATGATGAGGAGCACGTTGGGCGCGCCTTTGGGCGCCACGATGCGCGGCGGCCACCAAGGCCTGGAATCCTTGGCGCTTTCCTTGATCACGCCGCCGAATTTCGGGGGCGGTGGCGGGAGCTGTTTTCCGTCGATCGTGGTGGTGGCGCTGGGCGAACCCAACTCGCCCGTGACCTGCTGCGCGGAGGCCGCACCGCCGCTCAGGAAAAAGGTTGTGACGGCAAGCACCGCCAGCATTAGCTTCCGAAAACCCGCGTTAAAATCCATCTTGAGTCTCCTCTCAAATAATCCGGGTTAGCATCCGTTCAGCGGAGAGTTACGATTAAGCGGTTCCACGGCAAACGAGCGAGTTGGTAGCCATCTGCCCTATGAGGGGATGTGGCTTTACGCTTCTCGCGAACGTGCCCACGATTTTCAAGATCGGGCTGAACACCCATGTGTTGACCAGTGAATATGGCTCACGCGCTTCCGTGCAGTCGCCGAAGGCAAGACTAATAACTGTGCCAAGCTACTCCCTGCGGCCGCCGCTCACAACTGGCAAAAATGACAGTCTGTTAGACGGCCAGGTGGATTCCTTCGGGTCGCCTCGCCGTCTCTCGCCCCCGGCGGCTGACCAGCCACCAATTCGCGCAAGCTCTGCTATGATTGCCCCGTGCGTGTCCCAACCTCCCGCGTTCGCGCATTGCGAGCCACCTCCACCGAAGCGGAAAAGGCCGCTTGGACCCTGCTCCGTAATCGTCGATTGGGCGCGGAATTCCGCCGGCAATTCCGCATCGAAAACGGCATCCTGGATTTTTACTGCTTCGAACATCGGCTGGCGATTGAGCTCGATGGCGGTGTCCATTCTCAGATCGACCAGATGCGCAAAGATGCCGCCAAAGAAGACCGCTTGCGGACTTTCGGCATTCGATTGTTGCGCATTCCGAATGCGATGGTGCTGGGGCACCCGGACGAGTTCGTGCGGAAGGTGGGGGAGGCCCTCTCGGCGACGGTGAATCGGGCAGAGAAGTAACCCCTCACCCACCGCCTTGCGGTCCCCCCTCTCCCCTGCGGAGAGGGAAATTGTTCTTGGCGCGTGCGCGCCCCCGTGATA
>Ga0335069_10008347_pt1 | contig 14830 bp, 17 predicted proteins | sample Lox_Sample_11_FD_206714 | JGI IMG/M metagenome (GOLD analysis project Ga0335069, IMG submission 206714) | Soil microbial communities from Loxahatchee National Wildlife Refuge, Florida, United States - Lox_Sample_1.1 | ecosystem: Environmental > Terrestrial > Soil > Wetlands | place: USA... | reverse complement strand
GATCTGCTCTTCGAGATCGGCATATGCCTTGGCCAATCGTTCGTCCATGTCGACGCCGATGACTTCTTCGCGATAAGCGGGCAATTCACTCGAGATGTCCTCCAGTGATACGAACGCACCCAGTTCCATGAGAAATTTCCCGAAGAGCAGCGGAGATGCTCCAGGTTTCCGTTTGACTTGCTTCGTCACCTTCGCCTTCGAGCACGCATTTTCTTCCGGAGTAATGATGGTTATGCGTTCGAGGACGCCGTACGTTTCCGCGAAGTTTCGGACGCCCGACTCTCCCCATTCGTATCCTTCGGCGACCATCTTATGGGGCTCCAGACGGTAGAGCACATTGAAAAGATCGTCTGCGTATCCGCCCATGAGGGTTCCGGTAAGCACCGCAATCTTGTCGACCGATCGCGCCAACGTCCCCAGCGCATTCCCCTGAGCTGTATCGTTCGACAATTCATGTACTTCATCGGCGATGCCGTAATCGAAGAAATCCTTCATGTAACGGCCAATAAACTCGAGAGGCGCGAAGCGGCGGATGCGTTTGCCGTCCGCCTGCCAAAGGGGGCTGTAGATCGCGCGCCGATCTTTACCGGCGTCGCCGCCGCCGAGGATCTCGCTCCGGCGTATCTTTTCAAATTCCGTGGCAAGCACCCGTTCATCGTTCACGATCAGCGGTGCGCCCGAGTCGGGATTGACGACACTCCCCAAACAGGGGCCAGACTGCGCCACCGAATACGAATGCTTCCAGAAATAGGACAGCTTTGCTCGATCCCTGCCGACGACCCAGAAGGACGGACCGGAGCAGATTTTCTGCCAGCGCTCGCGTGCCGATTTCGAGCTCTTCCGAAGTCTGAGATCGGTGAGCGTGGTGTGCAGCCCTTCCCGAACGATCCTGCCGTTCCGATAACGCACTTCGTTCACGCCATGCGGGACGGTATTCGACGTCCCGGGAGTTCGCAATCCGTCAATCGTGAAGACTCGTGCGCCTGGGATCGTAATCAGAACCTCGCGGCACCACTTCCCGACAATGTTCGGTGGCGCCATCACCAGAGCCGTGTACGGCCGGCCGGCAGAATGAACGTGAAGCGCCGAAAGGGCCATGAGCGTCTTGCCGGTTCCACATTCCGCAATCACCGCGGCGGCCTTGGCGCGGTTCCAGCGCTTTACGATTCCCATCACCGCGAGGCGTTGCGCGGCAAAGGGAGTCCGCAGCAGGCTATTGAATCGCTCCGAGATGGGATCGCTAGGAGCCTGTAGTGCGGGATAGTCATGCAAGATTCGTTCGCCCAACTCCTGCGAACAGCGCCGCAAATACTCTGCGATTGTTGACGGAATATTCATAGCTGATCATTTCTGTGGGTTAGGGACCTGTCCTCTGCGGTACGCGGGCCGATACGTGGCGATCTTCCGAGCCGCCACGCACAAGAAGGGGAGCGGTGCCGAGGTTTCGGTCACCGACCGGTTGACGACTTTGCGGTCAAACGAGTTGGCGAAGAAAGCCCTATGCCACGAGGGTAAAATCCGTCCTGATAACGAAGGAAACGTCTGTGGGCACCCACAAGGTCAGGACTCTAAACCTGCCTTGTGGTTTCTTCAATCGAGAGAGTTCGCAGGAAGTGGCTTCCAATGGACTGAGGTGCCGTCGTCAGGGATCTCGATTTCCTTCTCCTTTACGGCCATTCCGATCCACTTCAAGAATTCGTCTTTCGTCCCGGCCACCGCCAGCGGACGATATCCCAAGCCGTTCAAGGGCTGTATTCGTCCCTGCTGGACCAACGCGCTCCAAAACCAACTAGCCCAAGTAGGATGAACCGGTAGTCCGAGCCGCTGTGAAATCCGGTATAAAACGAATTCAGGATCGGCCCGGCTCAAGATGATCCTCCCGACATCGGCATCGTCGGCCATTTGTGCTGAGAGCGCTACCAGGTGGCGCACGCTTCGGCTTCTGCTGGTGACGGTTAGCGTCCCGCGATACACTCGGGGATCTTTCCCCAACGACACCCTACGTGCCGCAAGGCCGGGGCCGCAGACCGTCAGCCACTCTTGGCCCGCGATCGCCGCCCAAATGGCTCCGATGTCTACATCGTTTCCAAACACCGAAACGAGATGGCAGACCCCGGACACTTCTTTGTTATCAGGTGGCTCCGCGATGAAACGATCCAGCGCAACGCGAATCTTCGTTCTCGTATCTTGGAGCTGCTTTTCGAACCCCAACCAGCCAAAGCGTTCGTGAGCGTTCTTCATTGGTATCGCCCTCCGATTCCTGATATCGGCGCGCGCCGGCCACGGGGTCTGCCCGCATCCGGCCGCGGGATGAGCTTTCATTCAAGTGTGCCCGTCTCGCCGGTTGCGAACACGACGGAGAGGTCCTGAACGAAGCGCTCCCGCTCGCGGATGATAGTCGTCCCGTCCGCCTCTTCTTCAGTGAATTTCGTTGTAACCTTTTTGCTTTTCCACGCCGCGATGTGACGTTCTTCGCCTGAGCCAAAGATGCCGTTGATGAGGCCGGAACAGGCGACCAGGCCCACCTGACCAGCGTGCAACGGCGTGAGAGGTCTTCCGCCGATTACAGTGGGTTCCGGCGCCAGAATTCTTGCGGCTTGACGTGACGCCAGCGACGTCGGAATCAAGTCCTCTATTTCGTCGAGCGGCAGTCCTTTGAACGTTAACGTTGCCGGCCCGGTTGGTGGAACGGCGTATGGGTCGTCGCAGGACTCGGGCAGCTCTGCGAGACGTTCGTATTTACGTCCGAGCGTAGTAAAGATAGAGCGGCCCTCGCTGATGTCGCGATCGCGGAGTTGTTCGCGCTCGCGGCGAGTGCGACGGACGCCGGCAATCAGGACCTGACGATAACGGACCGATTCCAGACTGCCGAGGCGAAAGATCCGGCAACGCTTGAAATGAGAAGCCAGAACCTGGGCACAGTCTGCCGCACGCTCCGCCGGGATAACGAAGAGCAGCACGCCGCCGGGAATGAGCCACCGAAACGTGTGATTAAGGAAGACCGCCTCCAGCCGTTCTCGCGCATTTGCTGAAAGCGCCCAATCGTAAGGCGGATTCGCGTAAATTAACGAAAAGGATTCGACTTGGCAATGCGTTTCAAGGCAGTTGCCCTGAATGATTTTCGTCAGCACTGTGGCAGCTTGCTCCGCACGGTAAGCGTCCAGTTCTATTCCGTAGCGCCGGACACTGGAATTCTTGGTAACGGCGACAAACGCAATGCCTTCGCCTACGCACGGGTCCAAAGCGGAGAATGGCTCGGCGGGAAACTGTACCAGGATCCGGATTCTTTCCGCTTCTCTAAGCGGTAAAGGGTAATAGTTGCAGCGGACTTTTGAAGCGAGGCGGGACATGAAGATTCCTGAAATTGATGAGGTGACGACGACGACGCAGCTTGTTCGTCGTCGTCGTCGGCGATGACGCGCGCTTCTGCAACCACAGCGATGAACCGACGATCGTCAATGCTCCGGGTGACCCGTCGCCGTGTGTCGCTGCCAGAGCCATCGCGCCTGGCGAGGAGCTCACGCGGGCCTACTTTAGCTTTGCCCGGGACCACAGGAACTCCCGCTGCAGAGCGCATATGCGCACGACCCGAGTACGACTGCGATCCTCGGCGACAAAACCTTGGTAAATGACATGGAGCAGTACCTCCGCTCCCACGGCAATCGCATGGGGTACAACTGGGTCCCGCGCGACGACGTGATGGACGAGTATGGCGTGAACGACAAGTACACGGGCCGCTGCCACGTTGACGTCGGAGGCGGTTGCTGCCTCGACGCCGTCACCCGCTGCAGTGTGCGTGCCCGCGCCGTGCGCAACGAACCCGTGACCGCTGAGAGTTGCTTACTTGATGGCCATGAGGATGCCGGTCTGCCAGTACCGGTATGGCACCGCGACCTCACGGAAACCAGCGTCAAGGAGCATCCGCGCCTGCCCAGGAGGTCGCTTTCCGGATGGTGCGTCTTCGATCGGCTCCAGGCGATTGTACACGCGGTAGTGCTCCAACCAGCCCGTTGTCAGCTTCCGCCGCACGCGGCGCGACAGGAGGCTCTCTACGTTCTCTCCGCCGAGGTACTCTTCGATGTACGATAGCTCGAACGCCAACGCGCGCGTGGACAAGTCCTTGGACTGGAAGCTGAAGAGATCGGCATTCAACAGGAGGCCGCCTGGCCGTAGCACATCGTACACGCGCTGGTACGCCCGACGCTTCTCCCCATGCTCCAGATGGTGCAGGGCGAACGCGCTTATCGCCGCGTGATACCCGTCCTTCCGGTCCGGGAGGGGGAGCACCTTGCGCAGTGCGGCCGGTGCGCACTCCTTGCCGACGATATCCCCGAGGACCGTCGTACATCGGTCGAGACATGTGGCGGCCCGCGCCTTCTTGCGCAGCACGTCGTGCATGGGTGCGCAGAGGTCGACCGCCACCACGCGTGCCTGCGGGAACGCCGTCAGGAGGCGGACCGCCTCTTCTCCCGTCCCGGAGCCGATGTCCAGCACCCAGCCGTCGAATGCCGCCGGGTCGGACCATGAGGCTTGCACGTGGTCGTGCAGGAGGCGGAAGGTGGTTTCGTGCAACGTGCGGTACTGCGGCACGACGAGGTCGATGCTCGCATCGTAGATGCCGGCGGCCGACTCGGCATAGAAGAGGGCGCAGCGGCGTTGTGCTGCTGATTCAGTGACTTTCACGAGATTGTGGTTCCGAATTCCAGGAGTGAGACGAAGCGCTGCATGCGTTCCGTGGTGGGCCGAAGCAGGATCTCCGGCGGCCCCGCTTCGACTAGCCTCCCGCGGTCGAGGAACACCACGTCATCCGCGATGCGCTGCGCAAACCCGAGCAGGTGCGTCACGAAGCCGATGCCCACGCCTTCCTCCTTGAGCCGCAGCAGGAGTTCAAACGCTTTTTGGCTATGCTCGATATCCAATGATGCCGTGGCTTCGTCCAACAAGAGGTACGAGGGCCGCAGCAGAACCGCTCTGATGATCGCGGCACGCTGCCGCTCACCACCCGAGACCTCGTTGGGGTGACGGTCCAAAATCCGCTCCATGTCGAACTCGCGCGCGAGCCCGGCCAGGCCGGATGCGCTATCGCCGCGCTTGCGCAACGGCAGGAGAATGTTCTCGCGCAAGGTCAGGTGCGGCCAGAGGAAGAGCTGTTGGAACACGATCGTGACCCGCGGCCACGGCGTTGGCACAAGCTCCGTCTTCGTCGGGCCAAACCGATACACCTGGTCATCAAGACGTAGCTCGCCGTCGGTTGGCGGATCGACGAACCCGAGCGCGCGCAACAGCGTAGACTTTCCGGCGCCGTTCGGACCGAGCACGGCTGTCGCCTTCCCCGGACGGATCTGCAGGCTAATGTCCGACAGGAGCTGGTTCGTGCCGATGGTCTTGCTGATGTTCGCGGCGCAAAGCATAAGCGATTCTTACCGTTCCGACAAATCCCGACCGTACCGGCGGCGCAGCACCAGCGCGATGCCGTTGAGCGGCAGACAGATCATGAGGAAGAACACGGCGAGCGCGCTGTACACTTCGACCGGCTTGTATTCCGCTGCGTTGATGCGCTGCGCCTCACGGAAGATCTCATCCACCGAGATCAGGCTCGCAAACAGGGTGGCTTGCAGCATGTTGACTTGTATCATCAGGATCGTGGGAGCAATCTGGCGCACGAGCAGTGGCGCCTGGATGTGCAACACCACATCCCGGTTGGAGAGCCCGCACACCTGCCCCGCCATCACAAGTTCCGCAGGGAAGCGTTGCACCGCATCGCGCACGGTGTCGCCCACGGCGATGATATTGATGATGGAGAGCGCGAACGCCGCCGTCACGAACGGATCGATCACGACATTCAGCATGGCTTGGACGGGATAGTGCAGCCAGAACAGGAGCACGAGCACGGGAATCCCGGAGATGACGAACGACGACGCCTTGGCGCCACGCCCGACGCTCGACGGGTGTCGCGCACTGAGCAGCCCGAGCGCACTCCCTACCACGAGCCCAGCTGACCATACGATGAGACACAGGTACAACGTCACGCCCAGGCCGCCAAGCAAGCCTTCACGATACTGCGCGATGATCCGAAAAACATCCATTGCCGCGTCTTGCCTACTGGTCGCTCGTTCCCCGGCGATAGGGGAATGCCAAGGGGTAGAACGCCCCGGCCGACGGCGCATACTGCCGGAGAAACTTGTCGACCGCCCCGGCGTTGATCAACTCCAGGAGCGCAGTGTCCATCATGGAGCGCAGCGCGGGCTCGTCTTTGCCGAACATCATCGTGTTCGGAAAAATCCGCAGTGGGTGGTCGGCGGCGAGGTTCCGCAGTGTTCCCGGGTGCGTCTTGAGGAACAGGTCAGCGATGAACGGCTCAACGAACGTCACGTCGGCCTTCTTGCTCGTCACCTCCAGCAAGAGCTGGGAGACGTCCGCCAGCTGCGGGAATGAGTCCAGGTGCGCCTTGCCGAAATCCTGGTGCGCGATGATAGACGACATCTCGCCATCGACTGTGGCGATCGTCACCGCTTGCGCATTGAGCCTCGTCAGGTCAGCATCGAACCGGTGATCATCGCTGCGGACGTACGCGCCGATGCCACTGTAGAACAAGGGTACGCTGAAGTCCGCGAGCTTCCCGCGCGTGCTGTTCGCCCACACCGGCGAGCAGATCATATCGTACCGGTTGGCGCGCAGCCCTTCGATCATCGAGCCCCAGCCCACTTCCTCGGTCCACTCCGCGCGCAAGCCCATATTCGAGGCGGCAGTATTCATGGCGTCAACGAAAACGCCGGAGAGCTTGCCGGTGTTCGCATCGCGCTGCATGCCCGGGGGGTAAATCACGTAGCCACAGCGGATCACACCGGTCCGCAGCACACGCTGGTACGCCGATTCCCGCGCGGCGACCCCGCCTGACTCGCCATGCGCCAATCGACCGAGTCCTATCGTCACACCGGCCGCCGTAATGGCGGCGACGCCGATGACGAGTACTGACGTGCGAAGGTTCATCTTAATGTAGTCTCCTCTCCACTGGTTTCGTGGGGAGTCTCTTCGGTTTCTGTTTCCCACACATCCCGCGCTCTCTTCAGCCACACATCCTTGATGTGCACAGGCCACGGGTCACTTACGCCTGGCAGGTCTTTGAAGACCCGTTTGGTAAACGCTGCAGCCTGGTACCGTGGGATGTGCGGGTCAAGCGGGAGCGGGCGGAGGCTCGCTGCACCACTCTTGAGCAGATTCACATAGGCACGCGCTACCAGCCCCGGTGAGTTGCGGAAGAGCTCCTGCGTCGCGGTGCGCAGCAGTTGCTCCCATCGGTGCGCGTCTGCGCGCACCACGATGCTCACGGGATAGACGGGAGCCATGTCATCATCCTCAGCCGCGTCGAGCAGGGTCACTGCAGCCGCTGCTTCTCGATACTGCACATGTTGGTGCTCTGGTATCTTGCGATCGGCGAGTATCGTGCCGATCTCAACCCGGAGGAGCGAGCGGACCAAGTTGCACGTCGGCCGATCAGCGACGAGTATTCGCTGAGAGAAATCGACATCGCGCCCTTCTACCAGGCCTTTGAGGAAGGTGAACGCGAGCTCTCCAGCCTGACCCTCTTCGACCAGCTGCAATCCCGGTCCGGTGGGCTGCGGGTTCTCCGGGAAGTTGCAAACCCCTTTAAGAAATAGGTGACCGACCTCTTCGCGAAGCGCGAACGCCTTGAAGTCCCCAGGTGCATCGAGCAGGCGTGACCAGGTCATTTTCCGCGATGTCCCTCCGTTCCCACGAACGCCTTCATAGAGGACGCCAAGCGGCGCCCCGATACCGGGAATGGGAACGAACGCAAGCCCCAAGGTTCGACGATACGCGGTCTCGTAAATGCCGAAGCCCAGATCGCACTCTTTGCGTGGGGACTGCACCGCGTCAATGGCACTGGCGATGGTCTCAAGCAGGAAGGGCTTGTGATCGCGCAACGGATTGACCGTGCCGAGAAGCGCCCGCAAGTACTCCTTCCAAGCCCAACTCTCCTCAACGGCACCGCTGACCTGCACGAACGGCTCCCACTTCAGTATCCCGGCACAGATTTTGCCGCCGCGCTCGAAGATGCGGTCGAGAACCGGGTCGGAAACAATCCGCTGTGGCACACGCCGCGAAAGCACCCGCTCCATGCCCAACTTCACCGCGGGCAGTCCCGGATCGAGCCCGTATTCCTTAAGCACCACCTTCGGGTCGAGTTCGCAGTAGACGCTCAGCCGCGTCAGGGATTCCGCATATCCCCGCACGTTCTTCGGCGTGCCCTTCTCATCCTCATTGGTAAGCGTCCCGTCCATGACCGCGCGCAACGTGCGCGTCGAAACGCCAGCCTTCTGCGCAAGCGCCTGATTCGTTTGATTTTCGGTCGCCTGGAGTCCTCGCAATGCGCTCCGAAGTTTGGTCTCGGAGTTTGCCTTCGACCTGAGGGATCGCCACGCCTTCTGAAGTTCAGTCTCGCCGCCGGATTGCCGCATAAACACTTCGACCCTTTGATGATAGTCCCGCTGCAGGAACACGTCAACCTATCATCCGTCCCGAACCGTGTCCTGATGATGATGAGCGCAATCCATTATCGGATGGAGGACAAACTGGAGCTGGTCCCGCTGAGTCAACTCTTCAAAATCGTCTAATACAGTGTATCGGGACAGTTGCGGGACCGGTCCCGGACAGAATATACTACATCCAGCCAGCGTAGATTCGGGAGGTTTCGGTATGAATCGACGGCACTTCGTCGGCGGAATCATGGGCACCTGGGTGCGGCCGCATGTCGAAGTTCGCAACACGCAACTGCCCCCGCCGTTTTCTCGCGGCAGTCTGGTCGCGGTTCAGCTCGACGGTCACCTCATGGTCGGGGAGATCGGCGAGAAGGTCGCCGGCGGCCTGTACGAAATCATCTTCACAGTGAACGACACCCCCCATTCAGGGGTGTTCCGCATGGACGAAATGCTGAGCGTGAGCGGCCAGCCGCTGGTCCACCGCGGGATGGAGTGAAAAGACCATGGAGACCACAAAGGAGATCCAACAGCAGATCCTGTCATTCTTACTGGCCGGCGTGGAACAGGCCAATGGCGCACTGCAGCACCGGACGTATCTCCGCGTGCACCAGTTGGTCCAAAGCCATTTCCTGGGGTGCCCGAACCAGCATTCGGCTGAGCGCCTCGACTGGCGTGTCGTCCAACGCCTGTTCGGGTTTATATTCTCGCACGGCACGCCCGCCTGGAAGCGCATCGGCGAGGAACTCTACGACGAGATGGCGCACCTCGACGAACCGCAACCGATGCCGATGCGCTGGCCGAGCGACCCGGTGCAGCCGTAGCCTTTTGGCCCGTTCCTGCCGTCGCCGTTCTAGGATCCACCAGCTGGGGTGCCGTGCCTGCGACCCGATAGACCTTGCCGTTTGCTACGACTCAAAGACGGTGGCCAACGTGGGCTTAGGCAGTCCCACTGCGCGCTCCTTCTTCGCTTCCACGAACGAACAGATGAGCGGCATCGTACGTTGAATCTGCCAAGCACAGCCAGGCTGTGGCGGCACCCATCCGGGGTCACGGTACACCATCTGCCCACGGAAAGCACAATAACGCGCATGGCGAAGACATGGCGAACATCACCGGGAGAGCGACCGAATGCGCCTCTTCCTGTCGCCGATTCGATTTGAGTGAAAGTCGACGCCTCTGGCCATTTCCGCCGAAAATGACATTATCCCGGCAAGTCGACCGGGTGGACCCAGCATGTCGAATCGAGACTCAATTCGTGCATCCGAAATCGGGGACTGGTGCTTCTGTCGAAGAGCCTGGTATTTGGCGAACCGGAACACTCAGCCCTCCCTTTTGCAGATCGAAAGGAGACAGGCCGGCACCGCCTATCACGAGCGTCACAGTCGCGTCGTGATGCAGCCGCGGCGAACGATCAGCGCCGAGAATATCGTTCTTCTCTTGCTGCTGCTGTTTGTGTTCGCCTATTGGCTCACTTTGCGCACCTGCTGAAAGGACTCACGATGCTGTTTCTCATTTCGATCATCGCGGCGATACTGGCGTGGTTGCTAGGGCGCTCCCGACTCCCGCAATCGAGCTTGGCGCTGAAGATTCGATTTGCGAATCTCGGCACTGTCTACCAGCAACCAGCCTTGGCGTCCGCGCGGTACGGACTCATCGGCAGACCTGACTATCTGGTTCGCGTCGAAAACGGCATCGCGCCGGTCGAGTTGAAGTCGGGGAAGGCTCCCCGATCCGGCAGACCATATGACGGGCACTTGCTTCAACTGGCGGCATACTGCCTCTTGGTGGAGGATGTCTGCCAAGCGTACGTCCCCTTCGGCGTACTCGAATACGAGGATCGCAGCATCTCTGTCCAATACACGTCATCGTTGCGGGAAGACCTGCTCAAGCTCCTTGAGGAAATGCGAGCCGCCAAACGTCTCGGGGACCTTCACATCAACCACAATTCCCCTGGCAAGTGCCGCTCTTGCGGCTTCCGTGAGGTCTGCGGGGAAGGTCTACGTTGAGCAGCCAGCGAAGCGGATATCGGCACGGACTAAACGCGGCGTTGTTCCGCTGCGCGAGAATCCTCCGGGACGCCATCGCGAGTAATCCGGAACTCTTCCTGCCTGTCGCATGCCTTTTTGTTTGGCAGTTGACCGCGGTTGCGGCGAAACCATCGGTGCTCGTCTGTGCCGCCTTGTTTACTGCGCTCCTGCTGATATACGCATTTCGTGTGCTTGGGAGGACCGAGTGGCTGCGGCGCGTCGGCTGGGCATCACCGCGTCAAGGATTCTGGGCTTACAGCTTCATCGCCGGCATTGCCGCGGCGGGCGGAGTTTGGTGGTTTGCCCGGATTGTCCACCAATCGCTGGGGGGCGTTCCTCCCGCGCATCGAGTCCTCTTGGCCAGCTCCTCTGGACCAATGATCGAAGAGTTGCTCTTCCGCGGCCTAATCTACTGGCTGATCTTTGAGTGCTTGAGGCGGGCAGGCGTTTCAGTCAGGCTGGCCGTCTGCGTTACTGTTTTCCTCACCGCGCTCGCCTTCGCGTTCTCTCACAATGACCGGAACGGTCCACGCCTCTACGCGACGATCCTGACCGGCGTTGCGTTTGGCTGGATGCGGGCCCAATCCGATTCCACAGCGGCAGCAACAGTAATGCACGCCGTCTACAACCTCGCGCTCTTGTTAGCCGCCATGCTTCCGGTCGCATGAGCGCCGCGACCGTCGTAACCCGTTTTTTCTTTTTCGGGCCTATATGCTCTTCGGAATCGGCAGGAACCTCGATGCCGCACATCTTTTCCACACGGGCATTTGTGATCGACTCGCTGCCCAAGGGCCACCATTTTCTTGAACCAGTTATCGGCGGCGCTCGCAGACAGACCCAGCTCATCGCACGCCTCACGAATCGTCTTGCCTTCGACAAAGACGAGACGGCGGAATTCCGGCTTCTTCGACTGTGTCGGATGGTTGATCCCCCCGCGGAAGCTGCGGTCTACCACGAAACTCCGTTGGCAATCCGGATTTACGCAACGCCACCCCCGCGTACCCGAACTGTTGCGTCCCCTACTCTGTGTTTTTCCGCCGCAGAAGATGCACGCTGGGTTGGTGACTGCGGCGCCGACTCGATTCCTCGCGAAGATCAGGTCGAACAACGCGTTGAAAAGGTGCTCCTGGCACTCCTGCCGATCGCGCGCCCACACGATAAGGGTGCCTTGCGCGTCCGGCGCTGTAATCGGAAATTTCCGGGCACCCTTGTACCGCCGGTTCAGGCAATGAACGAGCGAAGTTGCCATTTGCGGATTGAATTCGAAATTAAAATAACTCACGGCTGGATCTCCATCGTGTTGCCGCAATACGAGGCTGGCCCCTTGCCGCTCTTATAGTCAGGTCGCCCGTTTCCGTATGACTCGGCTCGGATCAACTGCCCAGGAGTTGGTTCGGTCGGGATCGACGCAATCTTGATGGAATCCGGTGCAACGTCGATCTCAAACTGAGGTTCCGGTGTACCTTCCCAATCGCAGACATCAAATCTTCCGCCACATCCGCCACAGACAATGAATTCCTCGTTGAATGTCTCGTACGGTCCGCAATCCAAGCCATGAGTCTCGACGGACCTCGCGAACCGCCATTCCCCGGTGGGAGAGCCGCAATCTGGACAAGCCATGGCCGTTCCTCCTTTGATCAAGCTTCTTCGTGGCGCCATTCGGCGCGGTGGCGGCAGACTCGGCCAACCTGCTGCCACCGTTGCCGATTCAGAACTTGCGTGCAAGCCGCTCTTCAAGAAACGCGCCCAGCTTTGCCGTGGCCTTGAATTGGGGTATCGGATCGAGTTCTTTGAAGGCGGACGTGAATGCGTTGGACAGGCTCCACAGGGTCCGCGGCCGGAAGTCTTCATATTGCGGCTCGAAGTACAAGTCATGTACGCGCCGGGCGAGATGCTTCGGGACCTCGAGTTCGCTTTCGATAAACGCCTCGTAGACGATCATCTTCGCCGAGACGTTGCTCAGTTCCATGCTTTGCCAGGACTCGACCTGCTTTTGCATGGGGGCAAAGTTGCGCTGCATCCGATCGACGCCGACCGAGACGGAATCCACGAGATTCAGCGACTTCGAGTGCTTCGCGAGGACTGGCGTGAAGTCCCCGCTGAACGCCATATTCGAGCAAACGAAGACTCGATAGCCGCAAGTCAGCGCGAGCCTCATTGACTTATCGTGGCTGTTCCGCAAACCGATAGAGAAGCGCGCGCCGTGCATCTCGGTCTCAAGATCGAGAACGCCGAACATCTTCATTCCGTCCGGCGATACTGCGTACTCGTCGTGGACCACGCCGATGTGACGAAATCCAAGCGTCTCCACGAGCGCCTGGACGATTTCATGATGTGGTACGGGTTGGTGAGTTGCCGTTGCCGGCGGTGTGGGAACGAGGGCCAGTTCATCGCGATTGATGGTCCGGCCCGCGTACCCGATTAGGGTGCTGGTTTCTGACATGTTATCTCCTGTGTGTTGAATGTTTGGGTGGAAAAAGATGTGTCCCCGCGCTGGCCCTAACGTGCCAGGGCATGTGCGGGAAACTTGAATCGGATCGATATTGACTTGCTGGTGCTCCGAGCGGAGCTGCTCTTGCGGTCAGTCCCGCCGCAATCTGCGACGCATTCGTTTCCAGACCCTCGGTTCCGCTCGGAGAGCGACTAACGCCCCGCTGGTCAGGTTGAGGAAGCCACCGTGGTATACCATCGGCTCGCATCGAAAAAGACGACTTAACAGCGCAAGCGCGTGGTTTGCCAGCGTCTGGTTGATGAACGGATGCTGCCGCTCCAGCGCCTCGGCGGCGCTGCAGCTGGGTTGCTGATCGTCATCGAGTGTCGCATCGATAATTTCCGGGAAGAGCTCCGAAACGGCGCGAAGCCGATCGGCCCTATGTTTATTGGCCCGGTTGAGAGGCTGTCCGAGAACGAACTGCCCCGTGTCGGCATTATTGCCAATATCGAGCCAATAGCCGATACCGCACCATGTGGCGCTGACAGCCTCATGTATCTTTGCTCGGGCGGCGCGGCTGTCCACGCACCCGATGACGAGGTCGAGATCGTTTTGCAGATCGTGTCCCGTTCCCAGATGCTGTGGGACGGCCTGCCAGTCGAGTCCCCAGAACAGGTTCAGGCGGTTGATCAGGACAACGGATTTGAATAGCCCAATCTCGCTCGCGGAGAATGGCTGGCGGACACAGTTTGCCGCTGAGATCCGGTCACCATCGATTACGCTGACTGCTAAACCGGACGGATGCCCGCCGGCGATCAGCGCCTGGTGAAGATGCGGTAGCCCGCCGACAAGCGCGCTGCCCGTTCCCCCGCAACCAACGACCGCGACCTTGATGGTGCGCCGAAGCAGGTAGGGATGAATGGTGTGCATTCAGTCCTCCCGGCCCTGGACGAAGGCTCCCAGCGTGTCGCCGCTCTTGACCAGAAACTCCACGGGGAATTCTGCCTCGCTACTCGCCAGGTCCCGCCACAATCCGAGGAACCCCTCGGGATGCGCCGTCAGGCGCGCGCCGATTGCGGCATGGGTGAACTCACTTTCGAAGAATGCCCTTTCCCACGCCTTCATCGCATCGAGGCACAGCTTCTCCGGAGCGCGCATGCTGCCCTGGCAGACCCGGCCCGCCCCATCGCAGTTCCAATACGGCGAGAACATCAGAGCGGTGTCGGATCTTGGCCTTTTGTTCTCGCCTAAGGCGCGCACCGCAAGTTCCGATCCGCAGACCCTGAAGACTAGCGGCGGTTGGGGAAAGATGTTCCCGTTCAGCGTTCGCCCATCGCTTGAATCGCTGAAGAACATCACGCGGCGCTGCGGCCTCGTCCACCAGACCATCATGTCCGGCGTACGCGCGAGAACATTGGCGGGAAGAATCTCCCGGGCGACGGTCTGGCCGAGTCCTTTAGCCAACTGTCTCAAGAATTCAACCGTGAGCGGCTCGCCCGCGTCAAGATAGGCCGGTCCGCCATCCGGCGCGTTCTTGGGCTCGTGGATCGTCGCAAATGATTCCTGGCCGTCGGAATACACCAGGATCGCCCTCGACAGCCCGTAGCGCCGGTTCGATCCGAAATGCACGGTTTTCATCATGGTTTCTTGTCCTCCCTGCGGATCGGTTCCCATCCGGGCACAAAATCGAGGACGCGACGAGCGGCCAAAAGCGTGTTGAGGGCGTCTTTCAAACAAGCGAAGGCGCATTCGGTACTCATGGCGTCGGTGCCGTCGAAAGGAATCAGCGGCCATGGTTCCGGAGTCGCTTCGAGCATTAACTGGCTCTCTTCGTCGAAGCACGCTTCGATCGCATCGCCCTGCTGAAAGATCGC
>Ga0335069_10008346_pt1 | contig 14830 bp, 15 predicted proteins | sample Lox_Sample_11_FD_206714 | JGI IMG/M metagenome (GOLD analysis project Ga0335069, IMG submission 206714) | Soil microbial communities from Loxahatchee National Wildlife Refuge, Florida, United States - Lox_Sample_1.1 | ecosystem: Environmental > Terrestrial > Soil > Wetlands | place: USA... | reverse complement strand
CAACCGCAGCTCGCGCCGGCAACGCGAGTTCGTCAAGCTCAACTGCGCAGCCATTCCCACCGGACTGCTGGAGAGCGAGTTTTTTGGCCACGAGCGCGGCGCCTTCACGGGGGCAATGACCCAGAAGATCGGGCGGCTGGAGCTGGCGCACCAAGGTTCATTGTTCTTGGACGAAATCGGCGATATCCCACTGGACCTGCAGCCGAAGCTTTTGCGCGTTTTGCAGGAGCGGGAATTCGAGCGCTTGGGCAGCACTCAAACGAGGAAAATCGATGTTCGAGTTGTCGCGGCGACCCACTGTGCTCTGGAGGAAATGGTTATCCAGAAACAGTTCCGCCTGGATCTTTACTACCGCCTGAACGTTTTCCCGATTTCGGTTCCTCCTTTGCGGGACCGCCGCGAAGACATTCCCTTGCTGGTTCGGCATTTCGTCCAGCAATTCGCCCGCAGGATGCACAAGACGGTGGATGCGATTTCCGCCAACACGGTGCAGGCGCTGGCGGATTACCCCTGGCCGGGAAATGTCCGGGAGCTGCAGAATGTGATTGAACGGGCTGTGGTTGTGCACGAAAAGGGAGAACTTTCGGTCAACAAGGATTGGCTCGCTTACGAATGCTTCCTCAGCGAACCCGCCCCTCGGCCGCGTTTGCGAAGGTCGACGGTGGACGAACGGGAAATTATCGGCGCCGCCTTGGCCGAGGCGCACGGCCGGGTCTCGGGGCCGGCCGGTGCGGCTGCCAAACTCGGCATTCCCGCCTCAACTCTGGAATCGAAGATCCGGTCTATGAAGATCAATAAGTATAGCTTTAAGGCCGTCTAGCGGCCCGGGTTGAAACGTGGCTGCCCAATTCAACCGTGACGAAAAACTGGATTTACTTCCAGAGGACCTTGCAACGTGCAAACGGTCTTCACTCGAGTAGGTTGTCGTACACCTGTGGCGAAGGTGCTTTCCGCTTGCAAGCTGCACTGTCCCTTATCCATCTTGCTTGTATCCCCAACAAGTCATACTGCGCGTTGCGGTACGCGGCCTCGGCTGGGGTCATGGAGGAGCAAGCGACGAAGCAGGTCCTGTTGCTGTAGAGAAGGTGCGGGCTCGCCTGTCTATAATGAGAACTCACCAGGGCCATTGACCTCATCGCCCAGACTCTTGATGTGCTCTCGCGGGCTTTGTTCATATTCCTCTTCCTTACGATCATTGTCGGAAGCGACGTGCGGTGCTTTCCCACACATCCGCTTGGGCAACACGCCTTCCAAAAAGTAGCCCACATGTAAGCAACTGAAATCACATGGCCCCAAAAGCAGGTGCAGGACCGGGTCTCAGCATAAACGTTAACGAGCTTCGCGAATTCGCGACGTGATCGGGAATTGGTCGAGCGTGAGTCTCTGTCTTTTCAGCAGCTTGCCAATGGCGTTTGCGTTGCATGGTTGAGGACGAGCAAATACCAAGCGAGGAGGAAAGCCTTGATAGCCGCCGATTGCATGAACACCCAGGTTCTGACGATTGACGTGACCAAAAGCGACGATAGAACACTCGTTTGCCTGGGGGGACGGGTCACGATCGATTCGTCTCCCGATCTTCGCAAGAAATTCCTGGGGCTGCTCAGCCAGCCAGCCCCGCTGCCCCTCACTGTCGACCTCTCGGAGTTGAGATACATCGACTGCTCAGGGATCGCAACGCTGCTCGAGGCGCTGCGTATCGCGCACCAGCGCCATACGAACTTGGCGTTGCAAGGGGTACGCGATGCGCCTCGTCATCTGCTCGAGGTCACCGGGCTTTTGCGCCTCTTCGACGCGAATGACGAGGCAGATCATTCCCCCGTTTCCAAGGTGTCTTGATGCCGAAATTCATCGAAAGCGTCGGAAGAGACACGCTCAATCGCCTGGACTATGTCGGAGGTCTGAGTATTGGAATGTGGGCGGCGGTTCGCGCGCTGCGCACAACGCTGCCGGTCACTGGAAAGCGCTACCGCTGGAAAGCTTCCATTATTCAGATGCTCCAGATCGGCGTCGAAGCGATTCCCATGGTGGGACTCATGGCGCTGTGTTGCGGCTTCATCCTCGCCATGCAAGGAGCGTCGGAGTTGCGCCGGTTTGGCGCCATGAGCCTGGTGATTGAGCTGGTCGCCATCGGATTCACGCGAGAAATCGGACCTCTCCTCACGGCCATTGCGGTAAGCGGAAGGTCGGGTTCCGCCATCTCGGCTGAGATCGGAACCATGGTGGTGACCGAAGAAATCGACACCCTGAAGGTCATGGCCTTCGACCCGATCGAATTCGTGGTGGCGCCGAAGCTGCTCGCGGCCCTCATCGCTATCCCGTGCCTCACCGTCGTATGCAACGTCTGCGGCATTTTTGCCGGTTGGATCTTCATGTTCTTCAGCACCCACCTGGGCCTCAAGCTGTATGTGCACGACGTGATGGACTCACTGGTTTTGCGAGATGTAGTCAGCGGCCTCATCAAAAGCATAGCGTTCGCCGCGATCATCGTGCTGGTGGGTTGTCTTGAAGGCTTCAGCGTGCGAGGGGGGCCGGAAGCGGTGGGCCGGTCGACTACCTCCGCGGTGGTCAAGTCGACCTTCCTGGTGATTGTTGCCGACATGTTCTTCACCGCGATTTTCTACTTTACCGGGAAACACTGATGTCGATGATCTCCGTTCGCAATCTCGTGGTGGAGTACGGCGGGCGCCGGGTGCTGGACGGGCTGAACCTGGACGTCGAGCCCGGCGAAACCATGGTGTTGCTCGGCGGCAGCGGCGCGGGGAAAAGCACACTGCTGCGGCAACTGCTGGGGTTGGAGCGCCCGCAATCGGGCAGCGTGACGATCAAAGGTGTTGACATCACGCGCTCGACGCCAGCGGAACTCAAGCGCATTCGCCGTTCGATGGGCGTCTCGTTCCAGAGCGCGGCATTGTTTAACTCCCTGACGCTTGAGGAAAACGTCGCGTTGGCCCTTCGCGAGCACACCTCACTTGCGCCTTCCATCATCGAGTTGGACGTCTGGCTGAAGTTGGCCGCCGTGGGACTGGCAGATTGCGGCAAGCTTTACCCGCAGGAACTGTCCGGCGGCATGAGAAAGCGCGCCTCAGTGGCGCGTGCCCTGGCCCTGGATCCTGAAATCCTGGTATTTGATGAACCCTCCGCCGGCCTCGATCCGATAGTAGCGGCGGAGCTGGATGAGCTGATTCTGCTGTTGAAGCGGGCCTTCCAGATGACCGTCGTGGTGGTCACGCATGAACTGCCGAGCGCCTTCCGAATCGCCGACCGCATCGCGATGCTCTACAAGGGATCGTTTCTCGCGGTAGGCACGAAAGAAGAAATCAGGGCAAGCCAGGATCCTCACATCCGGCAGTTTCTGGATCGCGTGCCCGACACCGTTCAGCCCGCCCGCGTGGTGGAATCCTTCTTCGAAAAGTACTTGCGCTCGCCGGAGGTGATGGCGTGACCACAGAAGCCAAGGTCGGAACCTTCGTGCTCGCTTCTCTGGCGCTCCTTGCGTATACGCTTATCCATTTGGTGAATGCGGAGTTTCGAGGTGGGGGCGTGCCTTATCGCACGTACTTGAGCTATGCCGGCGGACTTGAGGCCGGCAATGACGTGCTGTTCGCAGGCATCACAGCCGGTAAAGTCACGGCGGTGAGGCCATGGGCCGAAGATCCAACTCGCATCGAGATTCTCCTGCAACTCAAAAAGGAAATACCTGTAAACGAGCGGTCCGTGGCGAAGCTCGGCTCCATCAGCTTCATGAGCGACCCGGCCCTGATGATTACCCCCGGCAACAACAAGGCCCTCAGGCTTCGCGCTGGGACCGTCATCCCCTCTCAGGAAACGCCCAGCATGGACGAAATCACCGACGAAATAGCCGCTTTGGCGAACAACGCCAATGGTTTGGTCACACAGGCTAAGGGAGAGCTGGGCGGAATCAGCACGGATGCGAAGACGCTATTGGCCAATCTGAACTCCATGACCGGCCAGACCAATCAGAAACAAGTTGCCACATTGTTGCAGCAAATGAACAGATTGCTGGCAGACGAGCGGCCAAAGATCGACCACCTCGCTGACCAGTTGTCAGCGCTGACTCAGCATGCGGATACAGTGATGGCGAAGATGGGGCCTGCAGTCGATCATGCCGACGGCGCCATTCAGAACGCCAATTCCACAGTCGACGATCTGCGCAACAAGGATCTTGCCGAACTTCAGCGCACGTTACAGGAGGCCAGAAGCCTGCTGGCCAGCATGCAGGTCGTCGTTCGGGCCAACGACTACAAGGTTGACGACACGGCGGAAAATCTACGCCTCGCCACCGAGAACCTGGATCAGTTAACGGAGTCCCTAAAGCAGCGGCCGTGGAGCCTGGTGCGCATTAAACAAGACAAGGACCGCAAAGTGCCGCGATAGGGGAAGACTATGATGTGCCGCCTGACCTCGATTCTAGCGATACTCGCGACTTTAGTCTGGCTGACCGGCTGTCTCGGCAAGACCAGGTTTCCGGCGTACTACACACTGCATGTGCCTGCAACCGTAGACGTGCCAAGCCCGGCTGCCGTCCGTCCGTCCCTTGCCGTGCGTGAATTCGGTTCCCCCGCATACCTCCGCGAAGGCGCCATTGTTTACCGGACCTCGCCGGTCGAGGTCGGTTTCTATCAATACCACCGCTGGGCAGTTGACCCGCGCGAGTTTCTGACCAACACCATCATTGACCGGCTGCGCGCGACCGGCCAATTCGGCGACGTGAGGAACTACGACGGGCGCTCGGACGTGGATTACTTCTTCAGCGGCCGCCTGGAAAAGCTCGAGGAAGTGGACTACGAAGGGGGCGTCAGGGTAGAAGTCGCCCTCTCCGCGCAAATCACCGACCTTCGTGCCGGCAAAACAGTCTGGGCCGGCGCTGCCTCAGAGACTGCACGGGTGGAAAATCGAAACGTGCCTGCGGTTGTAGCCAAGATGAGCCAGGCGACCGATCGCGCAATTCGGAAGCTACTAGCATCACTCAACCTTCCCACTACATCCAGCCTTAACTCTTCCCTCCAAAAATGACCCGCCACCCGGCCTGCTCCCGGCGCTAAAGCGACAGCAGCGGGCCCCCCTGTCCCTCGGAACTCTTCTGCGCCACTGGTCGTGGCCATATTGGAAAACGTTGACGGGCGGTGACTGTCGCCCGCTTCTGCGCGGTTGCGCGGAGGTCCGGCTCTCACGAACTTCGCGAATTCGCGAAAGAGATGATGAGTCTTTACTGCCCACGCACCATTGCTTTCAATGCATTGGCAATGGCGCTTGCATTGCACTGCTACGTCTTGACAGCAAGAAGGGACTGACAAACAAAAGGAGTAAAAAAACATGGATCGAATGCTGGTAGTTGTCTTTGACTCAGAGAACAAGGCGTATGAAGGGAAGAAGGCGCTCTCTCAATTGGAAAACGAGGGCAGCATTGCCGTCTACGGATACGCCGTAGTAGGCAAGGGCGCCGATGGCACAACCACGTTGAAACAAGGCGACGACGCGGGACCGCTGGGGACTTTGATCGGTACTTCGCTGGGAAGCCTCATTGGCCTGCTGGGTGGGCCCGTCGGTTTCGCGATTGGCGCTACGGCGGGGCTCGTTGCCGGCGGCGCGGCGGACCTGGATAACGCCAGAGTTGGCGCTGACTTTATCGATGACGTGAGGCAAGGACTGCAACCGAACAAGTTCGCGCTGGTGGCAGAGATTCAGGAAGACTGGACGACCCCCGTGGACAGCCGCATGGAAACAATCGGCGGGAAAGTCTATCGGCGAACCCTGTCGGAAGTGGAACAAACGGTCCACGACGAAGACGTCGCGGCCATGAAGGCCGATCTCGCCCAACTGAAGGCAGAGCATGCCAAGGCGCAGGCCGACCGGCAAGCGAAGCTTCAGGAAAAGATGAACCAGCTCGATTCCAAGATCCAGGCACAACTGGAAAAAGCGAAGCGGCAACGCCGGACGGCAGAACGGCAAGCGAAGGCCAAAGTCGAGATCCTGAAGGCCAAGGCAGCAAGCTTGAAGGAAAAAGTAAAAGCCGCATAGGTTTAGTACTCGAGGTCTTGTAGCGCGGCTGTCCTGCAGAATCATCCCAGCTTTGTGTCCAAATCGGGCTGGGCAGCCGCCACACGGCCTCCGGTTAGAAACGCGGCAGAACCGAATCTTTGCTGTCCGGGAGATGGCAATGGAGTTTGGAGACAATCGCAAGGAAGTCGAGGCAGCAGGCTGCAATTCTCCTCAACCTCAGGCACTCGTGGTAGACCAGCGCCCCGACTACCTCGGATATTACGCCGCCATGCTCGAGGCGTATGGCTATCAGGTGCGACGCTGCGGGGGTTATGCCGATGGCGTCCACTGTCTCGATAACGAGACCTTTGATTTTGTAATGGTGAATCAGGGCGGTCCCAAGTTCGAAGGGAGCTGCATCGTGAAACGGGGGATCGAGGCCGATCGCACCCTCTCCGTCGTAGTCGTGGCGCCTTGCCTGGACATGGGCTCCTACCTGGAAGCCATGCAATTGGGAGCCAGGGATTATCTGGTCGAGCCCTTGTCGGCATGGGAAGTTGGTCGGCTGCTGCCCCCTCAACCGTGCCTCAGCGCTGCGGGCTGAAGCAGCGAAACGACGGCCGCTGTAGCACATAGCAAAAGGAGCAATGCAATGTCGAGAATCTCGGATGTGTTCGCGGATGGAATAGCCGACATAAAAAGATCCTGGGGCGGGTTGCTCGCGCTGGGAATTCTGCTGATGGCCCTTGGCGGCCTTTGCATAGTCAGGGCGCAGACCGCCACGGCGTTCTCAATCTTCGTGTTGGGCTGGGTACTTCTGATCAGCGGTGTCTTTTGGCTCGTAAACTCATTTCTCCTGATCGCCTGGCCCATATTCTTTCTGTTCCTGTTGAACGCCCTGATTCGGGGTGGGGTCGGATACCTGCTGCTCCGTCACCCCAAGGCGGGTGCCGAAGGCGTGACCATGGTGCTCGCGTTGCTGTTCATCGTCGGCGGGCTGTTCCGGAGCGCCGGGGCGAGTGTCATTAAGTTTCCGTGGTGGGGAGCGACCGTCGTGGCCGGCCTGGTCTCGATCGGACTTGGGATCTTCCTGTTGGTGAACTGGCCCGTGACCAGCACCTTCTTCGTGGGAGTCGTGATTGGCGTCGACCTTTTGTTTGATGGCGGGGCTCTCGCAACCTTCGCCGGCGCCATCCACAGCTTGCCCAATGAGTAATGAGGGGATATGCACATGTTCTCTGTGACTCTCATCGGCCCCGACAAAGCACGGTCCGTCGTGCAGATCAATAGCGGGTCAACGGTGCGCGACGTTGCGACTTCCAGGTACCACTTGTTCCGGCGGAACACAAAACGCAACGGCATAGTCGTCGACCCATTCACTACTGACGTCGCAAACGGCGACACGGTAGCTGTCGAAAATGCGTGATTTCAACAATCCCAAGTGGCACGACAAGGAGGAGTTATGGCAGACAAGACGAACAAACCCGTTTTCGTTTACGTAGCAACCTATTCAACTCTGGATGACGCGAAGTCAGACTTCAAAGCAGTCAAGCAGCTCTATTTCGATGGCGTCATTGGCGTGTTCGACGCCGCGCTGGTGAGCAAAGATGCGGCCGGGAAGGTGAGAATCCACAAGACCGAGATGCCGACGCAGTATGGAGCATGGAGCGGCCTGGCAGTGGGAGCATTGGTCGGCATCTTTGTGCCGCCGTATCTCGTTTGGGAACTCGCCGCGGGCGCCGCGGCCGGCTCTCTGGTCGGGCACCTCTGGGCTGGGATGTCACGTTCGGACCTGAAAGACATCGGTGAAACGCTTCAGGCCAGCACGGCAACCCTGATCGTGGTCGGTCGCTCGAAGCTGCAAGACGCCCTCGAGAAAGCGACCCGGCATGCGGTCAACCAGTTTGAAAAGGAACTGAACCTCGAAATCGAGTCGTTCAGCAAGGCCCTGGCCGGAGCCGTGAACCAAGGGCTGAAGGCGGCTTGATAGGTGCCGCCGACTTAGCCCGCGCCGCCACGTAGAGCAGAAAGAGAAACGACCATGCGACGAATCCTGGTTGTGATTTGTGAGAGCGAGCACAAGGCTTATGAGGGCATAGAGGTGCTTCGAGAGTTAGATATCCACGGTGACATCACCGTTTATGCCCACGCCGTCGTGACAAAAAATCCCGATGGCAGAGTAATAGCGAGAGAACGTGACGACCAGGGACCGTACGGCCTTCTGGTGGGAACTGCGCTGGGAGCCCTGATTGGCGCGCTGGGCGGGGCTACCGGCCTGGTGATTGGGGCCACGGCGGGACTGCTGACCGGCAACGCGGCAGACTGGTATGAAACATGGGTCGGCGAGGACTTCATTGATGATGTTTCCGACACTCTTTCACCGAATAAGACGGCGCTGGTGGCGGAGATTGAAGAACAGGGAACCGACCTTGTGGACAGCCGTATGAAAGCGATCGGGGGCACCGTATTCCGCCGCGATCTCTCCGAAGCAAAGCACGCGATTCATGAGGAGCACATCGCGGCCCTCAAGGCAGATCTGGTGCGGAGGAAGGCACAACACGCCCAGGCTCACGCCAAGCGAAAAGTGAAACTCCAGGAAACAATCATCGAGCTTGAGTCGAGATTACAGGCGCAGTTGCAAAAAGCCAAAGAGCGGAGTCGTGCGGCCGAGCGCGAGACGCGCGTGAAAGCCGCGTTGCTTCAGAACAAGGCAGCCGGCGCCAGAGCCGAGGCTGCCGCCAAGGCCAAGGCGCGGGAGCTCCCTGTTCACCCATAGCTAGGAGGCGAGCCACTGATGCGCTCCAATATCAAACTCGGAAAAGTGTCTCGCATCGAAATTGGGCTCCACTACAGTTGGTTTGTCATCGCCGCACTCATTGGGTTCTCGCTCGGCGAACACTTCCGCCACGTCAACCCGAACTGGAGCGCCAGTGAGGTCTGGATTACGTCGGTATTCACCGCCCTGCTCTTCTTCATAACCTTGCTGTTGCACGAACTTGCTCATTCCCTCGTGGCCCAAGCCCGCGGATTGAAGGTCAAGGCGATCACTCTGTTTGCCCTGGGCGGGGTTTCCCAGATCGAGGATGAAGCCAGCGACGCGAAGACAGAATTCTGGGTCGCCATCGCGGGGCCAGTGGCCAGCGTGGTTATCGGTTTCGATTGCCTCGCCCTGGCGGGCGGCCTGGGCTGGCGCCCTTCGACCGAACCGCACACGGCAATCACCGCGGTGCTCGTCTGGTTGGGGTATATCAATTTCGGGCTCGGGCTGTTCAATATGATTCCCGGGTTTCCGCTCGATGGGGGGCGCGTGTTCCGCGCCATCGTCTGGGCGATTACCAAAAACGCCGACCGCTCCATTCGTATCGCCGTGCGGGTTGGGCAGGTGGTGGCCTTCCTATTCATTCTCGATGGGGTATGGAGCTTTTTTAACGGCGCCGGCCTTAACGGCCTGTGGGTTGCGTTTATCGGGTGGTTCCTGATGGACGCGGCCCAAAGCAGCTACGCGCAGGTGGACGTTGCCGCCGCCTTGCGCGGAATGCGGGTCTCCGAAGTGATGTCACGCGACTGCCCCATCGTGAGCCACGAGATGAGCATACAGGAGCTTGTCGATACTTGCGTGTTTAGAACCGGCCAGCGCTGCTTCCCCGTCGAGGACCGTGGCGACGTGGTGGGTCTCATCACTTTGAAGGACGTGGGCGCTGTCCCCCGGGACCGTTGGGACTCCACCACCGTCCGCGAGGCCATGCGGCCGGTCGAGCAACTGCACCTGATTGCGCCTGACACACCGGTCCTGGAGGCGTTGCAGATTATGGCTGGCAACGATATCAACCAGCTCCCGGTGGTCGCGAATGGCGTGCTGCAGGGGGTCGTCTCCCGTTCTCATCTCGTGCAGTTGCTGCAGACGCGTTCTGAGCTGCAACGCCCGAGTACGCACTACCCGCCACTTCATCGCCTGCACCAGCGAGGCGTAACACCGTGATTCGCGTATGCGTGTTCTCGGATTATTAGTAATTCCCGATACGGTGTCCAAGTGGGTCCTCAGCGTCGGGGGACTTGGTATGGTCCTGCTTGGCCTGGTGTCAATACCTGCCAGAGCGTGGAATTGGATCTACGGCCTCGGCGGCCTGGGACTAGTCCTGCTTGGCCTTGCCGATAACACCCCTTTCATCTCCGCCCCGCCAGGAAGCGAGGACGTGTTCCTGATTTTTCTTTCGGCACGCCATCCCCACTTGTGGATTTACTACGCTGCCATGGCTACCGCCGGAGAGGTGCTGGGCGGATATTTAGGTTACCGCCTCGCCGCCCGGGGCGGCCAGGAGACCTTTGAACGGAAGGTGGGAAAGCCGCGCGCCACAAGAATCTACAAACAATTTGAAAAACACGGATTCCTGACCGTGTGCGCCGGCTCCATCCTGCCGCCACCTTTTCCGTATTCTCCCGTGGTGATGGCGGCTGGAGTAATGCAGTACCCACGCAAAGACTTCTTATCCGCACTTCTTACCGGGCGTGCTGCACGCTTCTTCGCCGTCGCCTTTCTGGGCAGAGTCTGGGGGCAGCAACTGATCCGTTTCTTTTCGCGGTACTACCTTCTCTTCTTGTATCTCCTGATTGCAGCATTGGCGGCCACAGGTATCGGGACCGTGCTCTACTTTGTAAAGCGCAGGCGAAACCAGAAACCACACGCCGAAACGGGACGCGAAGCATAGGCAATCATGTGCCCGGCAGGCGCCCGCTCGCCGCATTGACCGTTTCCCCACTCAAGACCGGTACCGCAAAGCTTTGGGTAGCTCTCCGCAAGGTTGTCTGTGGATCTTAAGAGTGAGGCATTACCTGAACGCATATGATGACTCATTGCAGAACCGCCAGAGATGAACTTCCCGCGCGGCCATACGAGATGTCCGATCAGAAGAACCGCAGGCTTTGAACCGCAGGTGCGCTACTCATCACCCGCATCTTTGCGAAGTTCGCGAATTCGTGAAGCGTCTGCTTCATCCCGAGGCATGAACTTAAGTGTTCTGAGCACTTTAAGAATGGTAAGTGCCTTGCACTAAAAAAGCTCAAGGGAGGAAAGCCATGAAAACGGATAGAGAAATTCAGATTGATGTGATCGAGGAACTCCGGTGGGAGCCGAGCGTAAACGCCACGAACATCGGGGTGACGGTGAAGGACGGCATAGTCACGCTGGAAGGCAACGTCGACAGCTACGCGGAAAAGTGGGCTGCCGAGAAGGCGGTCAAACGGTTGCCCAACGTGAAGGGCCTGGCTGTCGAGCTCGAGGTCGAGCTGCCCGGCGGCTATGCGCGCACTGACGCGGATATCGCGCGCGCCGCAGAGTCGGCTCGTGAGTGGGATATCTCCATACCTCGTGACCGGATCAAGGTGATGGTCGAGAGAGGCTTCCTGACCTTGGAAGGGGAAGTCGATTGGCAGTTCCAGGAGTTGGCTGCCGAACGGGCCGTGAGGGACCTGACGGGAGTCAAGGGAGTCTGGAACCACATCACCATCAAGCCAAAAGTGGCGCCGGGTCAGGTGAAGGAAAAGATCGAAGCCGCCCTGAAGCGCAACGCTATTGTGGATGCACAGCGGATCAAGGTGCAGGCGGACGGGGGCAAGGTCACCCTGAGCGGAAGTGTGCGCTCCTGGGTCGAGCTCGATGAGGCAGCGAACGCCGGCTGGTCAGCTCCTGGCGTTAGTGAGGTTAAGAACCTGCTTACGGTTTCATACTGAGCGTGGGCAGCGTGGGGGTGCATCCACGACGTCGGGAGGCCGGCAGCATGCGATAAGCGTACTTCCACTGAGCATACAGCGTACGCGCCGGCCTTCGAATGAGGCCAGTCCGGCGCAAGTCGGATTGGCCAGTAAATGCACGGCCCCGGCCGAACGACTTCCATTTCAAGAGAGGTGATTTATGTACATCGTTTCCGAGTATGCAACCCTCATCGCGATGAGTTTCACATTCAGTCTCTTTCTGTTTGCACTTTGTCTGCTGGTTCTCACGATCAAAGACGGACTGACGAACCGAGCCGGTACGGCCCGGACGGTCCAGAATGTGGGCCGGTTCTTCTGGACTCGGCCCGCTCCGGTTGTGGTACGAGAGAGGGTATCTCGCCGTTAGGAGATCTGTGGCGGCCAGCTTGCCTGCCTATCAGCTCTGGCCGAGCGCTTTTTTGCGTCGGACCCGTCGGTACAGGAGGAATCACGTCATGCCGAAAATCGAAAAGATCCTTTGCCCGGTTGATTTCTCGAAATTCTCGGTCTTGGCTTATGAGTACGCGCAATCGGTCGGTTGCCATTTCAAGGCCACCGTGCTGTTACAGCATGTGATCGATTTGACGCCTTACTACCGATACTACGAGTTCCCGACCGCAAATGAGGAACTCTGCGGCCAGCTTCGCACCGCTGCGACGCAGCAGCTTCAGGAATTTGCTAAAAAACGTACTTCCCAGGCTGTGCATACCGAATGCATCGTGCAGGATGGCGCTGTCACGGACTCTATTCTGGGCCTGGCTGAAGATAAAGCTGTGGATTTGATCGTGATGGGGACGCACGGTTTGCGAGGGATCGACCGGCTGGCACTCGGATCGGTCACGGAAAAAGTGATCCGTAAGGCCACCTGCCCGGTGCTCGCCGTCCGCAAGCCGGCCCACGATCTTGCTGCCGTAGCGGGAGTCTCCGAACTTGCTGAGATACAGCGAATACTCTACTGCACCGATTTTTCCGAACATTCAGAGCAAGCTTGGGATCACGCGGTCTCCTTGGCCGCCGAATATCACGCCGAACTCACGCTTCTCCACGTGCTGGAGGATATCTCCAGTTCATCCGATATCGAGGACGCAACTTCGAAAGCACTGGAACGGCTGGACGAACAGATTCCCTCGTGGGTGCGCGACAATGTCGTGACAAGGCCCGTGGTGCGCGTCGGCAAGGCATATCAACAGATCATTCAGCTCGCCTGTGCGTCGCAAACGGATTTGGTGATCATGGGCGTGCACGGGCGCAATACCCTGGATCTCGCGATATTCGGCTCAACAACCCACAGGGTACTGCAGTCCGGCCCTTGCCCGGTTCTGGCAGTTCACACTTCCCAAAAGTACGAGGAGTAGCGCGGACTGCCGCCTTTGCAGCCCGCGTTACTGCTCAAGCCCGATAAACCAGCGCTGGTGGGGCGTCGCCAAGCCTCGCGAGGCGCGTCATTTGCGGCGTATGCGGACCCGAGAACTAAAGTCAATACCGCAGCGTGACGATCGACTGCGAGAGATTGCCCCCGGACCTGAGGGCTCGAATCTGACCCGCGCATCGCGTTGCGGAAGAGCCGCAGACCGCAAAATCGGCGGTCTGCGCTACCAACTCAAGGCTGAACGGATTTCGCCTTCACATTCCAGCCCTCGACCTCGACGACCGGAGCGGACTGGCGCAGGTCTTTTGTATTGTAGGTTGCGGTCACCTGCCGACTCTCGCCGGGGAGCAGCGAGAAATAGTTGTCCTGCCACAGTATGGGTAGCACACCTTCGTCCGTCGGCCCTTCACGGTTGATGCAGCAGCCGGTCTTCGCCCTTTCGATCTTCAACCGGACACCGAACGCAAGCGTCGCGCTCGGATTGCGAAGCGCAACCGTCGTGGAGCTTTGCGATTCCCCGCGCTGCGACTGGGCCGAGAGCTCCAGATCGACGGGCGGCAAAGTGTTCAGTGCGGTGTACTCGGCGAAGGACTTCGTCGGCGTCCAGGTGGAGTGATGCGGGTCACTGGGTTCGTCGCGCGATCTTTCCCAGTCGAGAGTCTCGGGCTGCGTCGAAAGCCAATAGAAGTTTCTGCTGACCAGTTTGCCTGCGGATTCCAGCGTCAGGTTCAGGAAGTACGTTGAACTCAGGCCCTGCGTTGCCGGCAGCGTGAACACGCGAGTACTGCTGTCGGGGCCCGCGTCGATAGTGGCTTCGTGCGAATACTTCTCGGTCATATCCAGGTTGTACACCTTGGCCGCGGCCTTGAGGCCCGGAAAGGCCTGGTAATACGAGTTCACGATCACAATGGAGCGGTCGTCATACGAGTAACGGACATGCAGTGGTTCGCAGGCGAGCTTGACGCCGAAGTAGGAACCGCCGGGACGGAGATACCAATCGTACAAATGCCAGATCATGCTCGGCCAAGCGTTGTTCAGCATCCACTGAATGATTCCCGTGGACGTGTACTTGTTGCGCCCATACGCTTCCATCATCGCACGGTGGGCTTCGTAGGCTTGCATTTGGGCTTTGCGGGAATACTCTTCGACAGAGTTCGACGCTGCGTAGCGTTTGTTGAGCGCCTCCGTGAACACACTAAGGGTGCGGGACATGCCGCCGGCGTGGTACTCCCACACCGAGTCCGTCGGCCAGAGATGATCCGCCGGCAGGAACTGGCGCAAGCTCTCGATGGGCGGGATCGCCGGGCCGGGGCTCGTCTCCGTGTTATAACCATGGGCGCCGCCGAAGTACCTTTCCAGGTACCAGAAGGATGGGGCCACATATTCGTACGGGCCGGTCATCTTCACGCCGCTGGGGCCGACGGTGGTCGGCGCGGCCGAGGCCGAGGAGACGGCGGGATTGGGCCAGTCGGACTCCTGAAGAATCTGCAGGTATATCTTCTCCACTTTGGGCGGAGGCGGGTTGTCGCTGCCGTATAGCCAAGTGAATACAGAGGGGTGGCGCTCCAGCCCGCGGATCTGGTCGCGCATCGAGGCGGCGATCTCCTCATCCTCAGTGTCCCACCTGCCCCACTTCTCCGACTGGTCGCAGCAGCACCACCCGGGCATCACCAGGATGCCCAACTGGTCGCTGAGGTCGAAGAAATGGTCATC
>Ga0335069_10008345_pt1 | contig 14832 bp, 17 predicted proteins | sample Lox_Sample_11_FD_206714 | JGI IMG/M metagenome (GOLD analysis project Ga0335069, IMG submission 206714) | Soil microbial communities from Loxahatchee National Wildlife Refuge, Florida, United States - Lox_Sample_1.1 | ecosystem: Environmental > Terrestrial > Soil > Wetlands | place: USA... | reverse complement strand
CCATCTGCGTCGCCGGCTTCACCGACAGCCACTGGCTGCGGGACGCGTTCGGCACGGTCGCGTACGGATTCTTTCCGCTGCGGACGATGCCGGCGGAGGTCGCCGCGTCGCTGATCCACTCCGCGAACGAGCGCATTCCGGTCGACGACCTCGAGCTCGGCGTCGACTGGCTGCGTCACGCGGCGCAGACCGTTCTCGCTTGACGGTCGAGCTCGCCTCGCTCGCCGAGCTCGAGCCTGCGCTCGCCGCGGAGGAGTTCGAGGTTGCGCGTGTGTTCGTCTCGTACGGCGCGTGCGCGCCGTCCGCGGCGGAGCCGTGCGCGCTCCCGCGCGTCGCGTACTCGCTCGACCCGCCGGAGCCGGCGCGCGGCTCGTTCTCGGTCGGAGACTGGTCGGCCACGTGGACCGAGCGTGAGTACGCGGACGCGGTCGAGGCGGTCCGGCACGCGATCCACGAGGGCGACGTGTACCAGGTGAATCTCGTCCAGCACCTGCGCGCGCCGTTCGCCGGCGACCCGGCGGGGCTCGCGGAGGCGCTCGCGCCGCTCCGTCCGCTCGAGCCGGCGCCCCTCGCCGGCGACGGGTGGGCGATCGTGTCCGCGTCCCCCGAGCTCATGCTCCGGAAGCGCGGACGGACGGTGCGCACCTCGCCGATCAAGGGAACGCGGCCGGCGGGAGTCCCGGTGGAGTCGCCGAAGGACGCGGCGGAGCACGTGATGATCGTCGACCTCGAGCGCAACGACCTCTCGCGCGTGTGCGAGGTGGGGAGCGTGCGCTGGCCGGAGGTGCTCGCGGAGCGGCAGCTCGCAGGCGTGACGCATCTCGTCGCCACCGTCGAGGGCGAGCTGCGCGCGGACGTCACGCTCACGGAGCTGCTCGAGGCGGTGCTCCCGGGCGGCTCCATCACCGGCTGCCCGAAGAGCACGGCGCTCGAGCTCATCGCCGAGCTCGAGCCGGTCGGCCGCGGCGCTTCGATGGGCGTCCTCGGCCGCGTGTACGGAAACGGCGACCTCGACCTCGCCCTGACCATCCGGACGTTCGCGGTGGTGGACGGCGAGATCCATCTCTGGGTCGGCGGCGGGATCGTGTGGGAGTCGGACCCCGCGGGCGAGATCGAGGAGTCGTGGGTGAAGGCGCGGCCGCTGCTGGCAGTGACGTGAAGGTCCTCGCGACCGCCGTCGCCGGCCGCGGCCTCGTGCCGCCCGAGTCGCCCGTCTTCCGCGCCGACGACGAGGCGCTCCTCCGGGGCCGGGCCGTGTTCGAGACGGCGCGGGTCTACCGCGGATCCGTGTTCAAGCTCGCGGAGCACGTCGAGCGGCTCCGCGCGTCGGCAGCGCGCGTCCGGCTGTCCGATCCCGACGTCGCGGAGTGCCAGCGGCTCGCCGCGCTCGTGGTCGCGGCCGCGGGCGGCGGCGACCTCGCGCTCCGCCTGTACTGGACCGGGACGACCCTGGCGGCGACCGCGAGCGAGATCCCGCCCGACCTGGAGGATCGCCGCGCGCGCGGGCTCCGGCTCGCCGTCGTCGGCTGGTCGGCCGGCACGCTCGCGGGCGCGAAGTCGACGAGCTACGCGGAGAACATGGCCGCGCAGGACGAGGCGGCGGAGCGCGGCGCCGACGACGCGCTCCTCGTCGACCACGACGGCACGGTGCTCGAGGCGCCGACCGCGAACGTCTGGTGGCGCGAGGGCGAGCGGCTGCTCACGCCCACGCTCGCGCTTCCGGTCCTCGCCGGCGTCACGCGCGCGGTCCTGCTCGGGCTCGCGGGCGAAGCCGGGTACGTCGCCGAGGAGGGGGCGTTCCCGCTCGAGCGCCTGCTGGGCGCGAACGAGGTGTTCCTCTCCTCGTCCATCCGCGAGGTGATGCCCGTCTGCGCGGTGGACGAGACGGCGTTCGAGCTCGGGCCTGCGGCGTACGACCTGCAGCGCGCGCTACGGTCCAGGACATGAGCGCGGAGGAGAAGGTCCGGCTCGGCGGGATGGCCCTCGCGAACGGCGTGCTCGTCCAAGGCCCGACCGCGTGGGCATGCGCGATCCGGCACGAGGACGGCCGCATCGAGGTCGCGTCCGCGAAGAAGCGGTTCCGCGCGGCGGGCGTGCAGGCTCCGCTCCTGCGCGGCCCGGCGCGGCTGCTCGAGGCGCTCGCGGTCCTGCCCGAGGTGAAGCGCAGGCTCCCCGGCGCCCGCCTCCCGATGCAGGACCGCCGCACGCTCGCGACGATCGTCGGCGCCGCCACCGTCGTGCGCGGGCTGCGCGAGTCGACGCGCATCGCGCCGGCGGCGCGCGAGCTGCTCGCCTCGATCCTCTCCTTCGCCCCGGCCGCGCTCGCGCTACGCGGCGGCGAGCTCACCGCGTACCACGGCGCCGAGCACATCGCGATCGGGACGTACGAGCACGGCCCGGGGGCGACGAAGGAGCACGAGCGCTGCGGCGGCCATCTCGTCGGGCCGCTCGTCCTCACCTCCGCGGTCGGGAGCGCGCTCGCCGGCCTCGCGCCCGAACGGGTCCGCAACCACGCCCGCGCGGCCGCGCAGCTCGGGGCGGTCGCCGCCTCCACCGAGCTCTTCTCGTGGATGGTCCGCAACCCGGAGAGCCCCGTCGCGCAGGCGCTCTCGAAGCCCGGCCACGAGCTGCAGCACCGGATCTCGACCCGCGAGCCGACCCCGCAGCAGCTCGAGGTCGCTGAGGCCGCGCTCGCCGCCTGCCTCGAGCTCGAGGATGGCGGTCACCCGCAGCGCGGGTAGCAGGCTCGACCCGGAGGTGTTCGACCTCCCCGTCGAGAAGATGCGCGCCGGCTACTACGCGGACGCGTACTTCAACCACGCGCGCGACACGCTCCTCTCCGACGGACGCCACCCGCGCGTGGTCATGCAGGTGTTCCAGAAGAACAGCGCATACCTCGGCGGGATGGACGAGGCGATCGCGATCCTGAAGCTCTGCAGCGAGGACTGGGACGCACTCACCGTGCACGCGCTCTACGACGGCGACCCGATCGCGCCGTACGAGACGGTGATGACGATCGAGGGCGACTACACGCTGTTCGCGCATCTCGAGACCGCGTACCTCGGTGTGCTCGCGCGCCGCACGCTCATCACGACGAACGTCGTCCGCGTGATCGAGGCCGCGCGGCGGAAGCCGATCATCTTCATGCCCGCCCGGCACGACCACCATCGCGTGCAGACCGGGGACGGATACGCCGCGTATGTCGCCGGGAGGATCACCGGGGCCGAGATCGGCGTGACGACCGACGAGCAGGCGTCGTGGTGGGGCGGCCGCGGGATCGGGACGGTGCCGCACTCGCTCATCGCGTCGTACGGCGGCAATACCGTCCTCGCGGCCTCGAAGTTCGCCGGGTGGGCGCCCGACGACATGCGCGTCACCGTGCTCGTCGACTTCGAGAACAACTCGGTCGAGACCGCGCTCGCCGTCGCCCGGGCGCTCGGCGACCGGCTGTGGGGCGTTCGCCTCGACACCTCCGAGAGCCTCGTCGACTTCTCGCTCTACCAGGAGATGGGCGACTTCCGTCCGACCGGCGTGAACGAGCGGCTCGTGCGGAAGGTGCGCGCGGCGCTCGACGCGGACGGGTTCGAGCGGGTGAAGATCGTCGTCTCGGGCGGCTTCACGCTGGACAAGATCCGCGAGTTCGAGCGCGACCGCGTCCCCGTCGACGCATACGGCGTCGGCTCGTCGCTCATCCGGGGCGCGAACGACTTCACCGCCGACGTCGTGCTCACCGACGGCCGGCCGTCGGGGAAGTTCGGCCGCCGCTACCGCGGGAACGAACGGCTCGAGCGCGTCACGTAGCGTCGACGATCTCGACGGTGACGGAGGTCGCATAGCCGCCGCTGCTGAAGCGCTCGAGCAGCCGCATCTGCCAGCCGTACTTCTCGCGGATGAGCGGCTTCGCGTCGTGGCCCTCGAGGATGCGCGCCCGCCCTTCGATCCGCGGGCCCCGCTCGCGGCCGCGGAAGGTCGCCGGGGCGACGAGCACGCGCGGGTTCGCGCGGATGCGCTTGACCTTCCACGTCTTCCCGCCCGTCCAGACGAGCAGCCGCCTGCCGTCGTCGCTCACCACCCACACGGGTGTCGAGACCTCGGTGCCGTCCCGGCGGAACGTCGTGAGGCTGATGTAGCGCCGCCGGGCGAGGGAGGCGACCATTCCGGCCAGCGTATCCCCCAGCGTGGGTCATCTTCGGGCCCTTTCCTTGCGCAAGAAGCGGCACACGGCGAAGATCTAGAGACAACGGAGCGGCGCACGACTCGTAGAGGAGGTGGCGGGCCCTCACTCGGTTAAGGGATCCCCGGTCCCGTGCCGATGAGGTCATCAGATGGTGGGGCACTGGTTCCATTGGGCTGCGGACTTCGCCACCACCTGGCTCCCGCTCGCCTTCTTCGGGATCCTCGTCATCACCGCGTGGCTGCTCTGGAAGACGGTGGGGATGATGCCGCGTGTCCGCCCCGCGAGCGTCGACAGCCGGGCGCGCTCGCAGGTGACGTGGAACGACGTCGCCGGCGTCGAGGAGGTGCGCGCGGAGCTGATGGAGGTGGTCGAGTTCCTGCGCGACCCGAAGCGCTTCCAGCGCCTCGGCGCGAAGGTGCCGAAGGGGCTGCTCCTGTACGGCCCGCCCGGGACCGGCAAGACGCTGCTCGCGAAGGCGGTCGCGCACGAGTCGGGAGCGAACTTCTACTCCGCGAGCGCGTCGTCGTTCGTCGAGATGTTCGCCGGGCTGGGCGCGGCGAGGATCCGCAAGCTCTTCAACGAGGCGCGCAAGCACGCGCCCGCGATCGTGTTCATCGACGAGCTCGACGCCGTCGGCGCGCAGCGCACCGGGCACGGGTTCAACCGCGAGCAGGACCAGACGCTCAACCAGCTGCTCGTCGAGCTGGACGGCTTCGAGGGCGCGGAGCAGGTGGTCGTGATGGGCGCCTCGAACCGCATCCAGGACCTCGACCCGGCGCTGCTCCGCCCGGGTCGCTTCGACCGGCAGATGCTCGTGCCGCCGCCCGACCTCTCCGGGCGCGAGGCGATCCTGCGCGTGCACGCGCGCGGCAAGCCCCTCGCCGCCGACGTCGACCTCAACCAGGTGGCGCGGCAGACGAGCGGCCTCACCGGCGCCGAGCTCGCGAACATCTGCAACGAGGCCGCGATCTTCGCCGGCCGGCGCAGCGACGTGTACGTGACGCAGCGCGACTTCGACAACGCGATCGAGCGCGTGGTGGCCGGGCTGCAGCAGAAGAAGGTGCTCACCGAGAAGGAACGGCGCATCCTCGCGTTCCACGAAGGCGGGCACGCGCTGATGGCGCACCTCATGGGCTCCGCGATGGAGCTGCAGAAGGTCACGATCGTCTCCCGCGGCGACGCGCTCGGGTACGCGTTCTACCTCCCGGAGGAGGACCGCTACCTGCACACGAAGGAGGAGCTCGTCGACCGCATGGTGGTCGCCCTCGCCGGGCGCGCGGCCGAGGAGGTCGTGTTCGGTCGCGTCACCACCGGGGCCGCGAACGACCTCGAGAAGGTGACGGAGATCGCCCGCTCGATGGTCTTCGAGTGGGGGATGTCCGAGAGCATGTCGACGCGCACGGTGCGCGCCGACAACTACGCGCTCTCGGAGGAGGTCAAGCGCCTCCGCGACAGCGAGCAGTCGAGGCTCACCGACGGCGCGTACGAGGAGGCTGTCCGCCTCGTCCAGAAGCACCGCGCCCCGCTCGACCGGCTCGCGGCCGCGCTGCTCGAGAAGGAGACGCTCGTCCGCGAGGAGGTCATGGCGCTCCTCGCCGACGTCGAGCCCGAGTCGCGCGCCTCCGAGTCGGTCGGCGTGCCGCGCGCGGTCGCGTCGCAGCCGGGCGCCTAGCCTCCGAGCGCCGACAGGTCGACGGCGCCCTTCGGCGCGGTCACCGTGGTGGTCTTGTCCCAGTCGGTGAACGTGACGGTGCCCTTGTCGCTGGTCGAGCCCGTCTTCGTCAGCTCGACCGGGTACGGCTTCCCGGTGGTGGCGACGTAGAGCGTCCCGCCCTTCGTCGTGTCGTCGATCGCGATCGCCTTCTGGCCCGCGACCGTCGCCTCCTTGCCCTTGGCGAGCGTGCCGTGCGAGCCGAGCATCCCGGAGAAGAACGTCTTCATGTCGGTCAGCTGCTCGAACGACGCGAAGCTGCCCGTCGTGGCCGCGCCGGACAGCCACTTGCCGTTCAGCAGCGCCGCGGCGGTCGCGCCCGCGAACTTCGTGTAGAACGCCTTCGAGCCGCGGATGTAGACGGTGTCGCCGACGCGGACGACGTCGATCCCGAAGCCGGACACGGTCAGATGACCCTTCGCGTGGTTGTCCCCGACCAGGTGGAGGTCGACTCCGACCGACGTCCCGCCCGTCGTCACGGTGCCGGAGACGTGCACGGCGCCCGCGGCGGTCGCCGCCGACTGCGCGTCCTTCACGATCTGGGCCGGCGCCTTCGACGCCTCGCCGTTGGACGAGGAACCGCCGCACGCCGCGAGGAGCACGGCTGCTCCGAGGAGAACGGCCGTCGCTGCGCTCCGCATCTCGAGCCTCCCTGTCGGGCGGCCGGCCTGCTCCGGCCGCGTGCTGTCGATCCTTGCACTACCGCCACCCATTAGCATCGGTTTCGTGCACGCACGCGGCATCCACCACGTCGGGGTCGCGGTCGCGGACCTCGACGAGGCCGTCCGCATGTACGAGCGGCTGCTCGGCGGGCGCGTCGAGCATCGCGCACGGGTCGAGGACCAGGGGGTCGAGGCGGCCTCGGTGCGGGTGGGAGACAGCCGCGTCGAGCTCCTCGCCGCGCTCGGGGAGGACACCCCGGTCGGCAGGTTCCTCGCCAAGCGGGGCCCGGGCATGCACCACGTGGCGTACGAGGTCGCCGACGTCGCCGAGGCGCTCAGCGAGCTCGCGGCCTCCGGCGCCGAGCTGATCGACGCGGCGCCGCGGCAGGGGATGTTCGGGCTCGAGGTGGCGTTCGTCCATCCCGACTCGATCCACGGCGTTCTCACGGAGGTGGTCTCAGGTGGCTGACGATGAGCGGGTCCGCATCGAGATCGGGTTCCGGGGCGGGCAGACGCTCGGCACGTTCGTCACCCGGTCCGGCGTCGAGCAGCTGGAGCGGGCGCTCCACGAGGACGGCCCGCGGGTCGTCGTCCTGGAGACGGAGGAGGGGCCCTACCACGTGGTCGTCCCGCTCGTCTCCTACTTCCGCCGCTTCAACCGGGCGAGCAAGGTCGGCTTCACCTCGGCGTAGCCGGGTTACGCCGGACGGGTCGAGGGGGAAGCACTAGCCGGTGAGCGGATCGGCGTCCGAGAAGCCCGCGCGCGAGTCGAACGAGAACGTGCGTCGGCTCGTCGAGCGCGCCCAGCAGGGCGACCGCGACGCGCTCGAGGAGCTGTACCTCATCCACTTCGACCGCATCTACGGGTACCTGCACATGAGCGTCGGCAGCCGGCACGACGCGGAGGACCTGACGACGCAGACGTTCCTGAAGATGCTCGAGTCGATCGGGAAGTTCAGGTGGCGGTCGGCGCCGTTCTCGGCCTGGCTCTTCCGGATCGCGCACAACCTCGCGATGGACCACTTCCGCGCCCGGCGCCGCTGGCAGCCCGAGGAGGAGGTGCCCGAGCCGCCGGGGTCGGAGGAGCCGTCCGCCGAGCTCGAGGCGATGCAGTCCATCGGGCGGCAGTCGATGCTGGAGCTGATCGAGACGCTCTCGCCGGAGCAGCGCCAGGTGCTGACGCTGAAGTTCGTCTTCAACTTCGCGAACGCCGACGTCGCGACCATCCTCGGGAAGACCGAGGGGGCGATCAAGTCGCTGCAGCACCGCGCGCTCGCGTCGCTCCAGAAGCAGGTCACCCAGAAGACCTAGTTACGCTGCCTCCGTGGCTCTCGAGGTAGGCATCGTCGGGCTGCCGAGCTCCGGCAAGTCGATGCTGTTCGCCGCGCTCACCGGCGCCCGCGCGCACGGGGAGGTGGGAATGGCCGCGATCCCGGATCCGCGCCTGCGGCAGCTCGCCGAGGTGGTGCACGCGCGGAAGGTGACGCCGGCCGCGGTGCGCGTCGTCGAGGTGCGCGGCACGGGCCCCGAGCTGCTCGGGAAGCTCCGGCAGGTCGACGCGCTCCTCGTCGTCCTGGACGGCTTCTCGGGGACGCGCGTTCCCGACGACGACCTCGAGACGCTGAAGCTCGAGCTGCTCGTCGCCGACCGCGACCACGTCGAGCGGCGGCTCGAGCGCGTCGCGAAGCAGGCGAAGTCGGGCGACCCGAAGCTCAAGCGCGAGGCCGAGCAGCTCGAGCGCCTGCTCGCCCACCTCGACGCGGGGCACACGCTCGCCGACTGGGACGAGGAGCTGCCGCCGGAGCTCGAGCCGCTGACGACGAAGCCGCTGCTCTCGGTCGTGAACGGACCCGGCGGGATCGACCTCCAGCTCGAGGCGGAGCTCGCGGAGATGCCTGACGAGGAGGCGGCCGAGTTCCGCGCCGGAGACGAGTCGGCGCTCGCCTCGATCGTCCGCCGGCTGGCGGAGACGCTCGACCTCATCACGTTCTTCACCGCCGGCGAGAAGGAGACGCGCGCGTGGACGCTGCGGCGCGGGCAGACCGCCCTCGACGCTGCGGCGACGATCCACTCCGACATCGCCCGCGGCTTCATCCGCTGCGAGGTCGAGCGCTGGGACGAGTTCGTCGCCGGGACCGCGAAGCAGCGGCTCGAGGGGAAGACCTACGTCGTCGAGGACGGCGACGTCCTCAACGTGCGCTTCAACGTCTGAAGATCGCGCGCCGGTCGACGATCTCGACGAGCTCGTAGCCGAGCGCGGCGGCGTCGTTCAGCTGCTGCTCCCAGTCCTCGCTCTCGCCCTCGAGCAGAACCACGCGAAACGACGGGTCGGCTGTGAGCGGCGCCCGGCGCGGGACGTCCTTGCCGTCGATGCCCGCGAGCAGGTGCCGCGGCTCGATGAGCGAGGCGCTCTCGGCGAGCGCGGCCCGGAGAGCGAGCTCGAGCGCGCGCTTCGCCTCGGGCGTGAACGGGATCTGCCCGGTCACGTCGGCCGTCCCCGGCGTCATCTGGGCGCGGAGCTTCTTCGCCTGCGCCGCGTTGCCCTGCGCGAGCACGCCGAGCCGCAGATGCTCGGTGCCGACGTGGTCGTGCCCGAGTGCCCGCGCCTCCTGCTGCGCCGTCACGACCGCCTCGCGCGCCTCGTTCGTGAAGCGCGTGAACACGCCGGGCGAGCCGACGGGGCGCCGCCGCATCCCCGGGATCGGGAACGGTCGCGGCCGGCCGGCGGCCGCCACGAGCCGCTCGTAGATGAGCTGGCACGTCTCGGCGCCGATCGAGCGGCCGTTCGCGGCCGCCCGCTCCCGCAGGAGCTCGTAGAGCTCGTCCGGGACGTTCCGCACGTGCAGCGTCGCCATGGAGCGCAACGCTAGCACTGTGCTACCAGGCAGGCAAGGTCTCCGTGGTCTCGCATCATTCGGCTCCGGGTCGAGGCGCCCGCCGCCGGCGAGGAGGTCGTCGACACCGAGGCGCGGGTGCGCCGGCTACCCGGCTGAGACGAGCACGACGCCGACGAGCGTCGCGACGACGCCGACGTCCTGCAGGCGCTGCACGCGCTCGCCGAGCGCGAGTCGCGCGAGCAGCACGGTGACGACCGGATAGAGCGACGCGAGCACCGACACGACGCTCAGCAGGCCGTGGCGGGACGAGGCGACGGCGAAGAGCGCGTTGCCGCCCGTGTCGAGGAAGCCGATCGCGACGAGGGCGAGGAGATGCGGACGCAGGCCGGCGACCTTGGTCCGGCGTGCGAGCAGCGTGCACCAGACGAGCGACACCGACGTCAGCCGGAAGACCAACGACGGCCATAGCCAGTCGTGCCGCGCCGCGTCGTGCAGCAGGATGAAGTAGCCGCCGAAGCCGAGCAGCGCGACGAGCCCCCACCCCGCGCCGGCCGCCAGCCGCGTACGCTCGCCCCGCTCGAGCGAGGTGAGCGCCGTCCCGCCGAGCGCGGCGACGAAGCCGATCTCCTGCAGCGCGCTGACGCCGTCGCCGTGCGCGAGTCCCCAGGCGACGGGGATCGCGGCCGCCACCGACGCGATCGGGGCGACGACGGTGATCGCGCCCACCGCCATCCCGCGGTAGAAGCCGACGAGGCCCGCGGTGCCGAGCACCGCCGCCGGCACCGCCCATGCCACCTCGCCGCCGGACGGGCCCTTCCCGCGCGCGAGGACGAGCAGGGCGAGGAGCGCGAGCCCGAACGGCTGCGACGCGCCCATGACGACGAGCGCGGGCAGGACGCGGCTCTTGAGGCCGCCGAGGAAGTCGCCGACGCCCCAGACGAGGCTGGAGAGGAGCGCGAACCCCGCGCTCAACTACTCGACCGGTCTCGTCGCTGCGACCGCGTCGAGCTGGTTCGCGTGGTAGAGGACCGCCGCCTCCGCCGTGCGCGCGGCGCGCACGTCGTGGTGGCACGCGACCGCGTGCAGGAGCTCCGCCGGCGCGCCCGCGTCCTCGAGCATCCGCAGGCCGAGGTGAACGTGGCCGAGCAGGCGGCCGTCCTCCGTCGGGGCGAAGAGCGGGGGCGGTCCGAGCTCTCGCACGCGTCCCACGTCGTGGACGAGGGCGGCGGCGAGCAGGAGGTCGGCGCGCAGGCGCGGGTGGAGCTGGCAGAGCTCGCGGCAGACGGTGGCGACGCCGACCGTGTGCTCGAGCAGGCCCCCCGCATACGAGTGGTGGCCGTCGGGCGTGGCGGGGTAGGCGCGCAGGGCGGCGCCGCCGAGCACGCGCGTCACGACCGCGCGCAGGCCGTCGTCGTGGACCTCGGCGGTGAGGAACTCGAGGAAGCCCTCGAGCTCGTCCGCGTCCCGCCGCAGCGCGGGCGCCATCGACGCCGGGTCGACGTCGGACGCCGGCTCGAGGGTGCGCACGTCGAGCTGGAGCGTGTCCCGGAAGCGCTCGACGCGGCCGAGGACGCGCACCGCGTCGCCCTCGCCGAAGCGGCCGTCGAGGAGCTCGACGTCGTTCCAGACGCGCGCGGCGATGCGGCCGCTCGGGTCGACGAGCTCGAGCGCGAGGTACGGCGCGCCGTTGCGCGTCCGCAGCCGCTGCTTCTTCGCGACCGCATAGACGCCCTCGACCGTCCGGTTCTCCTCCAGCTCGGCAATCGTCGCCACGAAGGTGAGTCTAGGCTTCGTCTTCGATGGCGCGCATCCGTCCGTTCCGAGCCCTGCGTTACTCGCTCGACGACCTCGCGCCCGTCGTCGCGCCGCCGTACGACGTCCTCACCCCCGAGCAGCGCGACGAGTACGCGGCGCGCAGCCCGTACAACGTCGTCCACCTGACGCTCCCGGGCTCCGAGGAGCAGGCCGCCCGCGACCTCCGGGCCTGGGAGGACGAGGGCATCCTCGTGCGCGAGGAGCAGCCGGCGTACTGGTGGCTCTCGCAGGACTACGTCGGGCCGGACGGGGTCGCGCGCCGGCGCGACGGGTTCGTCGCCTCGCTCGGCGCGGAGCCGTACGAGACCCGCGTCGTCCTGCCGCACGAGCGCACGCACGCCGGCCCGAAGGAGGGGCGCCTGCGCCTGCTGCGCGCGACGCGCACGCAGCTCGAGCCGCTCTTCTTCCTGTGGGACGGGACGATCGAGGTCGACGGCCTCGGCGAGCCGGACCTCGTGAGCGGCGGCGACCGGCTCTGGCGGCTCGATCCCGAGTTCGGGGACGCGCTCACCGAGGAGCTCGCGGACGCCCGGCTCCTCATCGCCGACGGCCACCACCGGTACGAGACGAGCCTCGCCTACGGCGAGTCGTCGTGGGTGCTCGCGGTGATCGTCCCGACCGGCCAGGACGGGCTGACGATATTCCCGACCCACCGCGTCGCCCGGTCCGTGGACGGCGCCTCCGGGCGGCCGATCGACCGGCCGGGCGAGGACCTCCCCGGGCCGGTCCTGTACCGCGGAAACGGCCGGTACGAGCTGCTCGAGGGCGACGGGCTCGACCCCGAGGTGGTCGACGCGCTCGCGCCGGAGGGCGTGACGTACACCCCGAGCCGCGCGGAGGCGGAGCAGGCGGTCGACAGCGGCGACGCGGAAGGGGCGTTTCTCCTGCGCCCGACCCGGATCGAGGCCGTCTGGGAGGTGGCGTCGCGCGGCGGCGTCCTGCCGCAGAAGAGCACGTTCTTCTACCCGAAGCTCACCTCGGGGCTTCTCTTCCACCCCCTTGACTGACTGGCTCGACCTCTGCCGCTCGGCCGTCGAGGACGTGCGCGTCGTGCTCGCGGAGCTGCCGACGCGCGCCGAGCGCGAGCCGGTCATCCGGCGCGGCGTCGGCGGCGACGACACGACGGCCATCGACGAGGCCGCCGAGCGCGTCGTGCTCGAGCGCCTCCGGCCGCTCGGCGTGTCGATCGTGTCGGAAGAGGTGGGATACGTCGACGGCAACTCGACGCTCGTCGTCGTCGACCCCATCGACGGCTCGCTCAACGCGAAGCGGGGGATCCCGTTCTTCGCGCTCTCCGTCGCGGTCGCGGACGGCGGTCGCATGGACGACGTGCACTTCGGATACGTCTACGACTTCGGGACCGGCGAGGAGTGGGTCGCGCGGCGCGGCGAGGGCGCCTGGCTCGACGGCGAGCCGCTCGGCGCCGTGCGGCCGAAGGACACGCTCGAGACGCTGGGCCTCGAGGCGACCCTCACCTCGCTCATCGCCGAACACGTCGGCGCGTTCACGTTCGCGCATCGCATCCGCGTCCTCGGCTCGCTCGCGCTCTCGCTCTGCCACCTCGGCGCCGGGCGGATGGACGGCGTCTGCTCGCTCCGGCCGGCGCGGTCGGTCGACATCGCAGCCGCGCAGCTCGTGTGCCGCGAGGTCGGGATCCTGCTCGACCTGTTCGACGACCCGCGCCCGTTCGGCGCGGCCGAGCTCGACCTCGAGAAGCGTTCTCGCGTCAGCGCGGCGGGAACGCCGGAGCTGTCCCGGCGCATCGCCGACGCGCTGTCGTCCTAGGCTGCCAGGGCCCGCCGCCGAAGCGGGGGCAGGCGCAACGCGCCGGTGGCGACGAGCGCGAAGACGAGGCCGCCCGCCATGATCGCGACGTCGCCGGCGGAGAAGACGTTCCCCCAGGGCACCCACGACGGGAACGCCCAGCGGTCGACGAGCCAGCTCAGGTGGGGCGAGGCGAGCTGGACGCTGTTCCGGCTCTTCGCGAAGTGATGCCCCGCCGCGGCGAGCGCCGACGGCAGCGCCGGCATGTGGCCGCCGTTCGTCACCACCGCGAGGAGGTTCGAGAGCAGCCCGAACGCGATGAGCGGCAAGCCGGGGATGCGCACGTTCACGGCCATCGCGAGCAGGAAGATCCCGAACGAGGCGATCCAGAGCACGACCCCGATGCGGTCCGAGGTCCGCCACGGCAGCGACTTGAACGGGAAGGCGACGATCTGCATCCCGATCGCGACGTAGAAGAGCCAGAGGTGCCGGAGGCGGAGTGTCTTCAGGCGGCTCCAGCGGCCTCCGAGCAGCGGGGCGAGCACGAGGCCCGCGAAGAGCGGCAGCGCAAGCGCCATGGCGTCAGGCGAGCGCGAGGCGCTCGGAGGGCTCGCACTCGAGGAGGTACCGCTGCAGCGCCGCGACCACGTCCGGGTCGAACTGGGTGCCCGCGTTCTCCCACAGCTCGGCCATGGCGGCCTCGGGATCCTGCGCGGGCCGGTACGGCCGCTCGGCGGTGATGGCCTCGAACGCGTCGGCGACGAAGATGATCCGCGCGCCGAGCGGGATCTGCTCGCCCGCGAGGCCTTCCGGGTACCCGGCGCCGTCCCAGCGCTCGTGGTGGTGGAGGACCCAGTCGTCCACCGGCTCGATCCCGACGCCGTCGAGCAGCGCGTGGCCGAACTCGGGATGACGCCGGACCATCGCCCACTCCTCCGGCGTCAGCGCGCGGGGCGCAGAGAGGATCGCGTCCGGGAGCGCGACCTTGCCGAGGTCGTGCAGGAGGCCGCCGAAGCGGAGGCGCTCGATCATCTGCGCGTCGAGGCCGAGCTGCGCGCCGATCTCCCCGGACAGCGTGGAGACGATCTCGGAATGGCGGGCCGTGAACGGGCTCCGCGCGTCGACGAACCGCACGAGGTTCTGCGCCGCGCGCAGGCGCGCGTTGCGCTCGGCCTCGCGGCTGAGCTCGCCGGGCGAGTAGATGCGCACGACCGACGGGCTGTAGAGGCAGGAGCGGTTCTTGCCGTGGCGCTTCGACCAGTACAGCGCGCTGTCGGCGACGTGCTGCAGCTCGTCCGCCGACGTCGCGTGCGCCGGGAACGACGCGATCCCGACGCTGATGGTCGTCGTCCCCGACTCGTGCTCGAGGAGCGAGAGCCGGTGCTGGAGGTCCTCCATCGCGTGGTACGTGCTCATCTCGTCGAGCGTGAAGAGCACGGCGAACTCGTCGCCGCCGAACCGGAACGCCTCCGCGTGCGGCAGCACCCTGAGCATGTCGGCGAGCACGACGAGCGCGTCGTCGCCGGCGGGATGGCCGTAGACGTCGTTGACCTGCTTGAAGTCGTCGACGTCGACGAGCGCGAGCGAGAAGGCCTTCCGGGACGGCGTGTACTCCTCGATCAGGTGGTTCAGCTCCGCCTGGTAGGCGCGATGGTTGCCGAGGCCCGTGAGGTTGTCGGTGCGCGCGTCGCGCGTGGCCGCGCGCGAGTTGATGAGCGTGCGCTGGTAGCCGATGAGCGTGAACAGCGGGCCGGCGAGCAGCGCGAGCAGCCACGGGTGGACGACCCAGAGGTTCGCGGTGAGCGCGGCGAGGACGGCGTCCATCATGAAGACGATCCCGTTGCGCTTGAGCCCGAGCAGGGCGAC
>Ga0335069_10008344_pt1 | contig 14832 bp, 9 predicted proteins | sample Lox_Sample_11_FD_206714 | JGI IMG/M metagenome (GOLD analysis project Ga0335069, IMG submission 206714) | Soil microbial communities from Loxahatchee National Wildlife Refuge, Florida, United States - Lox_Sample_1.1 | ecosystem: Environmental > Terrestrial > Soil > Wetlands | place: USA: Florida... | reverse complement strand
TTGAGCGCGACCTCGGCATCACCTGCGGGGAGACCACCGAAGATAAACGCTATGACCTGGAACGGGTTGCCTGTCTCGGATGTTGCGCCCTCTCTCCCGTCGTACAGATTGATCGCGATATATACAGCAGGATGTCGGTAAATAAACTAACGGAGCTCTTAAAAAAATATGAATAAATTAGAGAGCAGAATCGAATCGGCGAAGAAGAAGTGGGAATCGGTTGAGAATAATAAAGAACCCATTATCTTCGTGGGCGCAGCGTCCTGTGGCAGGGCGGCAGGGGCACTGGAGCTCCTCACGGAGATCGACAACTTCATAAAAGAGGAGAACGTGAAGGCGAGGGTGGTCGAGGTCGGGTGCATCGGACCCTGTTACCTCGAACCGCTTGTGGACATTAAGATGCCGGGGCAACCGAGAGTGAGTTACAACAACGTAAACGCCAGAACACTTTCCATGATTCTGAAATCACACTTGATCGACGGTACGCCCCATGCAAAGCTTGCCCTCGGCCATTTCGGCGCCAAGGATTTTGACGGCATCCCGCAGTTTTATGAGCTCCCCATGTTGAAACCTCAGGTGAGGATTGCGCTACGCAACTGTGGTCTCATCGACCCGGAAGATATAGACCAGTACCTCGCCGTAGACGGATACCGGGGCCTCGTCAAGGCCCTCGCCATGTCGCCGGATGAGGTCATAGGGGTTGTGCGGCAGGCAGGACTCAGGGGGCGCGGGGGCGCGGGCTTCCCCACGTACAAGAAATGGATGGTCTGTAGAAACGCCCCGGGCGATCAGAAATACCTTATTTGCAACGCCGATGAAGGGGACCCCGGCGCCTTCATGAACAGATCACTTATAGAATCCGATCCCCATGCGGTGCTCGAAGGCATGCTCATCGCGGGATATGCCATAGGCGCAAGCAAAGGCATTATCTACATAAGGGCCGAATATCCGCTCGCCATAGAGCGCCTGAAGAGGGCGATTCAACAGATGAAGGAGTGCGGACTCATCGGTAAGAATATACTCGGCTCAGGTTTCAATTTTGATATCAAAATCAAGGAGGGGGCAGGCGCATTTGTCTGTGGTGAGGAGACCGCCCTTATCGGTTCCATAGAAGGCAAGAGGGGCATGCCCAAATCCCGGCCACCCTTTCCAGCCATATCGGGACTTTTTGGAATGCCCACGATTATCAACAACGTAGAAACAATGGGAACCCTTCCCAATATCGTGCGCAATGGAGCGGAATGGTATACCAAATTCGGAAAAGAAGGCAATCGGGGCACAAAGACCTTTTCTCTCGTAGGTAAGACGAGGCGTCCCGGCTTGATCGAGGTCCAACTCGGTACAACCTTGAGAGAAATCATCTTCGACATCGGGGGGGGCGTGCAAAAAAACTTTAAGGCGATCCAGACGGGCGGACCCTCCGGAGGCTGTCTGTCCGAAGAGTTTCTCGATCTTCCCGTGGATTATGAATCGCTCGCTGCGGCAGGCTCTATCATGGGCTCGGGGGGTCTCATCGTCATGGACGATGATACCTGTATCGTGGATGTGGCAAAATATTTCCTGGATTTTACCCAAAAAGAGTCGTGCGGAAAGTGCGTGCCCTGCCGGGTCGGCACGAGGCACATGGTAGAAATCCTTGACAGGATTACCCACGGCGAGGGAAATCCTGAGGACCTGCTGGCACTTCGGACTTTAGGCGATACGATCAAGAAGGGTGCCCTCTGTGGTCTTGGCCAAACCGCACCCAACCCGGTTCTTACCACACTGAGATACTTCAGGAACGAATATCTCGAGCACGTCAAGGACCATCGCTGCAAGGCAACTGTCTGTAAGGACCTCATCGAGTATCGCGTCATAAAGGAGAAGTGCACGGGATGTCAGTCCTGCGTGAGGGTTTGTCCTACCGGGGCCATAACCGGACCAAGGTCTGAACCTCACAACCTTGATGCGACAAAGTGTATAAAGTGTCGCTCCTGTTACGAAATTTGTCGCTACGACGCCATTGCGGGCGATGCTATCGTGATCCGGACCGCGGAGAAGAGATCATGACAAAAGAAAAGAGACTATCCATTACCATCGATAACAGAAAAGTTGAAGTGAAACCACATCTCACCATATTGCAGGCCGCCAAGGAGCATGGCATCTACATACCGTCGCTCTGTACTCTCGAGCACCTTCCCTCGTATGGTGCGTGCAGGCTTTGTGTCGTTGAGGTGGATGGCTTGAGGGGCTTTCCTACGTCCTGTACTACGCCGGTGGAAGACGGAATGGTCATCAGGACAGATACCGGGGAGATCAGGACACTTCGCCAGGAGGTGCTCAAACTACTCTTGAGCGAACATCCGGCCAGTTGTCTGTTCTGCACCGAGCAGGGCGAGTGCAAACAATACCAGGGCACCATAAGGAAGGTAGGGGTAACCACAGGCTGCCGGTACTGTCCAAACGACGAGCGCTGTGAACTTCAGCTCATTACCGAAAGGATCGGTCTTGCGGACACATCATACCCTGTTTACTATCGCAACTTTCCGGTAGAGAAATTCGATCCGTTCTACGATAGAGATTACAATCTCTGCATTCTCTGCGGGCGCTGTGTTCGTGTATGTAGCGAGGTGCGTCTCAACGGAACGCTCAGCTTCAAACAGCGAGGCAAGGCGACGACCATCGGCCCGGCCTTCGACCGCTCCCATCTGGATGCCGGCTGTGAATTCTGCGGGGCCTGCGTGACCGTTTGCCCCACAGGAGCGCTCAGTACAAAGACGAGTAAATGGTACGGTAAGCCTGACGCAGAGGTCAAAACAACCTGTCTTTACTGTCCCGTGGGCTGTGAGCTTATGCTTCAGATCAAGCATAACGAGACCATAGACGTACTCCCCAATTACGATTCGCCATTGGACAGGGGTCTTCTCTGTGTGAAAGGGCGTTTCGCTGTGCCCGAATACGTGTGCAGCTCCGAACGCCTCTCACACCCCCAACGTATGACGCCGGTGGGTTATGAAGACATCTCCTGGGATGAGGCTTTAGACCTGGCGGCGCAGAAGTTGTCCGAAACAAGACCCGAGGACATGCTTTTCGTTGTTTCACCTCAGCTCACCAATGAGGATCTCTTCATGGCCTGCCATCTGGCCAGAGGCGCGATCGGTACAGATGAGATTCTCTCCCCTGTGATTTCTGATTTGGGGGAGGACCTTGTCCCATTTCTCAACCTTACGTTGGCGGCAAGTCCCTTCGACGTTATCGATTCAGCCGACACAATCGTCGCGGTCGGATTCGATGCAACATACGGTTTTACGCCGCTTGGCATCAGAATTAAAGAGGCCGCGAAAGGGGGGGTAGCGCTTATAACTCTCAATGGCTATGGATCCAACCTCGATATGCTGTCCGAGGAGGCCCTGTGCTTCGACGCTACGAAATGGCCGTCAGTCCTGGATAAGTTCATGGGCAAGACGCCTGGCAACGGAAAAGGCCGCAGGTCGTCCCACAAGGTGATTGTCATGGGAGAAGAGGCGATCTTTTCACGAAAGCGTGGCGAGCTTTTTGAGAAGATCATGAAGATGAAGGAATACTTCGGCTGGAATGTGATCGTCGCGCATCCTTATACGAACCTTCTCGGGCTTCTGTCCATGGGGGCTTTCCCCGGTATTAACAGAGGAGAGCTGCTCCGTAATGGTTCCAGGGGGACGACCCTCACGCTTAAGAAGGGTCTTTTGGCGTCTGTGAATATGAGCAAGCCGCGAAAGGCTGGCTATGTCATCGGAGAAGCACAATTGGAAAATATGCCTCACTGCGAATTCCTCATCTACCAGAATGCGTTGCCGCCCGCATCTTCACGCAAGCCGGATTTAATCCTTCCTTCAAGCCTGTTCAGCGAAACGCCCGGCACGGTCGTGAGCATGGAGGGAAGGGTGTTGCAGGTGCGCAAGGCCACGGAACCGTATGCAGAATCCAGGCCTGACTGGTGGATTATGAGTAAGATTTCAGAAAAGATCAGTAAGGATGCCTTAAAATTCCGATCGCTCTCTGCAATACAGGCGGAAATAAAGAAACAGATGGCGGGTTTCTTCGATGGAAAAAGCAGACTGGAATTTCGGAAAATCGGCGCAAGACAGACCGATCTGGGCGCGAGCGGTACACGTCGGGCGGGACCGGGGACTTCGCGCAAACCGTGGCAACAGATGTACCGGGGGATCGATCTTCAGGATATTGTCCCGGGCATGCGGGTCATAGAGCAAAGGAGATGCCATGAATAGAGTCATTGAAAGGACCATGATAGTTCCTAACATGCACCTCCTTGTGATTGAGGCCCCGGAGATTTCGTCAAAGGTAAGGCCGGGCCAGTTTGTCATTATCCGTGCAAACGATGAAGGCGAAAGGATACCCCTGTCTGTCGCGGACTGGAACAAAGAGCAGGGAACCGTTACCACCGTTTTCATGGAGGTAGGGGCTTCCACCGGGGCGCTTGCGTCGCTTGAAAAGGATGATGCGGTCGCCACGTGCGTCGGCCCGCTCGGAAATTCGACTGAGATCGGCCGGTTCGGTACGGTTCTCTTGATCGCTGGATGCTACGGCATCGGCAGCATCTATCCGGTGGCGAAGGAATTGAAAGCCGCCGGAAACCAGGTGATTACCGTACTCGAGGCCAGGAGTTCTTACCTCATTTACTGGGCAAAGAGGTTTGCCAGTCTCTCTGAGAAGATCTTTAGCGTAACGAGAGACGGGAGTCTCGGCATGAAGGGACATATTACGAGGCTCACGGAGATCATCCACTCCCTGCCCCAGCCTCCCGACCGAGTCATTGTGAACGGTTGCACCTATCTCATGGCCCACACATCAGAGGTCACGAGGGAACTCGGCATTCCCACGCTCGTGAACTTAAACCCCATCATGATCGACGGGACGGGTATGTGCGGTGTGTGCCGGGTTACAGTAGGCGGTCAAATGAAATTCGCCTGTGTTGACGGCCCGGAATTTGATGGCCACAAGGTGGATTGGAAGGAATTTCTCTCGAGACGTAAGGCGTACATGAGCGAAGAGACACTCTTTTTCAGACATAGCGAGCCCCACACTAAGGCCCATAAAGAAGGGAAGTGCCAGGCATGAACGAAGAAAAAACCCCCGAAAAACAAAGCAAGATCGACCTCAATCGAAGAGACATGCCCAAACAGTCTCCAGAGATGAGGAGCCACAACTTTAGCGAGGTGGCGCTAGGTTACAACACGGAATTGGCACTCAGCGAGGCAAGCCGTTGCTTAAAGTGCAAGAAGCCGAGGTGCGTCACCGGATGTCCCGTAGAGATAGACATCCCTGGCTTCATTTCGTGCATCGTGCAAAATGATTTTTCCGCAGGCATCAAGAAACTCAAAGAAAAAAACTGTCTGCCGGCTGTCTGCGGAAGGGTCTGCCCTCAGGAATCCCAGTGCGAATCGCAGTGCATTTTGAAAAACAAGGGCGCTGAGGTGGCTATCGGCCGGTTGGAAAGATTTCTCGCCGATTGGGAGGCACACAGCGGTCAGGTGGACGTCCCACCAAAAACCAAATCGAGCGGAAAGAAGGTGGCGATTGTGGGCTCGGGTCCGGCGGGGATCACCGTGGCCGGCGATCTGGTTCTCTTGGGCCACGAGGTTACCATCTTTGAGGCGCTTCACAGAGCGGGTGGCGTTCTCACGTACGGTATTCCCGAATTTCGTCTGCCCAAGGCCATAGTGGCACGAGAAGTCGCCTACGTGAAAAGTCTTGGGGTAAATGTCATTACCGATTTCGTGGTGGGCAAGACACGGACTATCGATGAACTCCTCGACGCATTCGACGCGATCTTCATTGGGACGGGTGCGGGCCTGCCCTGGTTCATGAACATTCCCGGTGAGAACTTAAACGGGGTTTATTCGGCGAATGAGTACCTGACCCGCATGAATCTCATGCAGGGGTATCGATTCCCCCACTCTTCAACACCTATCAAGAAGCACAGGAAGGTCGCCGTGGTAGGGGGTGGAAATGTAGCTATGGATTCGGCCCGAACCGCACTCAGGATGGGGGCCGATGAGGTGCGTATCATTTATCGCAGATCCCATGCAGAGCTCCCGGCACGGCTTGAGGAAAGTGAGAATGCCGAGGAAGAAGGCGTGATTTTCAATATGCTTACCCTGCCCGTCAGATATATCGGTGACGAAAACGGATGGCTCAAGGAGATCGAATGCCTCAAGATGGAGCTTGGCGAACCCGACGCGTCAGGCAGAAGAAAGCCCGTTGAGGTGCCAAACTCGAATTTCCGCATTGAAATGGATGCCGTGGTCTGCGCCATCGGGAACAGCCCGAACCCGCTCGTTCCCTCCACCACACCCGGCCTTGACACCACGCGCCACGGAACGCTCGTGGCCAACGAGCAAACCGGAAAGACGACCCGAAGCCGCATATGGGCGGGCGGCGACATTGTTACCGGGGCGGCAACCGTCATCCTTGCCATGGGCGCGGGACGAAAGGCGGCAAGGTCCATGCACGAATATTTGACGACAGGCGTAGAGTAACACGCAAGACCTCCCCGGGACGAGCAGGCTCGCTGTGAACCAGGCAGGCGAAGAATATTCCCACACACTTGTATTCTGCTCTTGACATGGCGCAGAAAAGACCGTATAGTAGTTTCCAAGTTTCGCAACTATTATAGGATTGTGAGGGGCAAACGGCGTGTTGAGGGATGGTGACATAAGGGTCTACGAGATGCAGGCGGATATGTGTGCTGCTCTTGCCAATGCTAAACGATTACAAATACTTAACCTCTTAAAGGATGGGGAGGTATCGGTTGCCCAAATGGTAAGGGTCACGGGCGTTAGCAAGGCCAATCTCTCCCAGCATCTCGCTATACTCAGACAAAGAAACCTCGTATCGACCAGGAGGCAAGGGACTACCATCTATTACACAATCTCGAACCCCAAAATCACGGAAGCTTGTGCAATCATCCGGGGAGTTCTCATCGAAATGCTCAAAGAAAAAGTGAAGCTCTCCAAAAGGATGCAGGAAGTGAAGCTTTGACCTTTTATCGGGAGCCAGTAGTTGCGATATATCGCAATTAAGAAATAATTAGGCACTCGTTATCGTCACTAATAATAGAGAGTTACATAGCTAAAGAAGAGTCGGCGTAGCCTGCGAGGAATCAAAGGACCGAGAGCATGTGCTTTCGCTTAAAACATGGGGACACAACACACAGGCAGTACCTCATGGCGGCCTTCTTCTTCGTACTCATTGCTTCTGCATAGCTTACTTAGGTCGCAGGATACCCCGTCACGATCCAAATCACGGCCGGCTTCACCATGGCCCTGAGAGAACCCGGGACGGATGCGTATGTCCGAGAGGCATATTCTCATTGGAGGCGTATCTCTCACACGCATAACCCGGTGTTGCCAAGGCCTTTCGGTTTGTTCAGGTTCTCCTTTCGGTGATGCGTGCGCTCTTTAAGTGGTCCTCGGTATGCATGGTACTCAGATTTCATGGTTTGGCCCGATCCACACGCGATGGGTTCAGCATTCGTAACAATTTTCAGTGCGACGAAAGGCGCTCGTCACTGCCTCGGTCTTCACTTCACATCAACGTTCGCGGGGCTTGATCTCTTCATTTGTACGATTTCGACCAACTCTGTTTGGCCGTTCGGAAAGATGCGTTGCAGCGCGCTGGCCCCACGTAAAAAAGACTCTTTTTGACTTGACAAAATGGAGCTTCCTTGTGCATATTATCACAAAACAGAGACAGGGGTTCTATCCTCGTCTAAAAGGGGGTATTCTCACAATACCATTTCATCATTGAATCTTCACCGGGTTCACCATGAATAACACAGGACAAGATCTTATAGAACACGAAGAACACACCAACCGGGGCCTCACCATTGACAGTAGAAAATGCCGTCTCTGTCTGTACTGCGTGCAGCTTTGCCCTTCGAAGGCCGTAAAGCTTGAAAAAGACACGATCAAGGTAATTCCTGAACGGTGTATCCTGTGTGCGAGTTGCATCAAAGGCTGTCCTCAACACGCAATGAGCCTGTATGGCGGCCTTGGTACGGTGGGAAGTGTGCTCGCCTCGGGCGCTAAGACGATCGCCTGTCTTGACCCTGCCTTTCCTGCCGCTTTTGATGCCGAGAGCCCGCGCCGATTCGTTACCGCATTGAAGAAGCTCGGGTTTACCGAAGTCTGGGAGGGGGCCTTCGGCGTGGAACTCGTAAGCCAGGCTTATAGAAGACTACTCGACAGCAATACCGGCTCCCCGCTCATCTCGTCATTTTGCCCTGCTATTGTCTTCTACATCCAGAAATATCTACCTCAGCTCATCCCCAATCTGGCGCCTATCGTGTCCCCAATGATTGCGATAGGCAAGGTGGCGCGCCACATCAAGGGGAATGATTGGAAGACCATATATATTACGCCCTGCCTTGCACAGGTGGGGGAGAGCGTGGCGGACGAGGTAGCCGGGGTGATAGATCACGTCATCACATTCCGTGACGTCCAGCGCATACTTGATGCGGCAGGCATAGACCAGGGTAAGCTCGAAGAAACCGAATTTGATGGTCCGCGACCCTTTTTGGGCAGAATCATGCCGGTGATCGGCGGCCTGAATCGAAGCATGGGTTCAAGCTTTGACGTGCTCGAGGACGAAGTAAGCGTGGCATACGGACGGCGACAGGTGATAGGCCTTCTCAATCAGCTTGCCTCCGGTTACATACGAGCGGGGTTCCTCGATCTTGTCTATTGTGACGGTTGTATTGACGGGCCCTTCATCGACAGAGAACTCTCGGTACTCGGGAGAAGACATGTTATTGCCCGATATACCAAGGGTGAGATGGCCAAACAGAATATGTCCGATGTCCACAAAGAACTCGAGAAATACCAAGGTATCGACCTTGGTCGTGAGTTCCGTAATACGGAAGAGAAACTTACCGCGCCTTCCGAAGAAGAAATAGAAACGATCCTCAAGAAGATAGACAAGCTCCCGCCCAGCAACAACCTTGACTGCAGGGCCTGCGGATACGCGACCTGTCGTGATAAGGCCATAGCCGTTGCCCAGGGGCTCGCTGACGCACAATTCTGTCTCCCCTACCTGCTTGACCAGAGCAACAAGATCTATCAGCAACTTGAGAAGTCGCATCGCGAGCTGCAAAAATCGCATCAAGAACTCGAACATGCCCAGTATCAGCTCATCCGCACAGAGAAGCTGGCAGCCCTGGGGCAACTCGCTGCAGGTGTGGCCCACGAAATCAATAACCCGCTTGGTACCATTACTATATACGCGCACATACTGTTAAAGACTATGGAGACCGAAGATCCGAGACGGGATGATATCGCGCTTATCATTAACGAGGCAAACCGTACAAAAGGTATCGTTCAGGGGCTCTTAAGTTTCGCGCGCGAGACCAAGCTCAAACCGGGCGACACGGATATTAATGAGCTCCTCGAAGACGCTCTCGGGCTTCTCGTCAACCAGTCCCTGTTCCAGAACATAAAAATAAAGAAAAATTTTGCCAAAGACCTGCCCGCCATATTTGCCGACGGGACTCAGCTTAAGCAGGTGTTCTTAAATATTGTCCTCAACGCAGCGCAGGCAATGGAAGGCAAGGGCAATCTCGCGATTACAACATGGTTGCAAAAAGACCATATAAAGATTAGGATTCGTGATACAGGCCCGGGCATTCTGCCGGAACATGTGGCAAAACTCTTCAACCCCTTTTTCACCACCAAAGAGAAGGGTACCGGGTTGGGGCTTGCCATCTCTTACGGGATTATCGAGAGGCATTCCGGCAAAATCGAAGTCGACACCGAATTGGAAAGAGGAAGCACCTTTACCATTTCCTTACCTCTGGGCAGAGACGAAAAGGATTTGCAGGACGAAACAAAGAGGCATTAATTCAAAATATAAAGACAGGGAGAAGAAACCATGGGCAAAAAAAGAATCTTGGTCATCGATGACGATGTGGATTTCGTGGATCTCAACAAGGCTATCCTCGAAAACAGCGGATTCGAGGTAGTGACAGCATTTTCGGGCCGTGAAGGCATGGATAAGGTCAAGTTTGAATCGCCTGACCTTATCATGCTCGATCTCATGATGGAAAAGCACGACTCGGGTTTTAACTTTGCAAAGACCATCAAGGCAGATCCTCGCTATAAAAACATACCGATTCTTATGATCTCATCAGTGAAAACAGAAACCGGGTACGATTTTTCCATGGACCTCGACGGCTACTGGATGAAGACCGATGATTTTGTCGGTAAACCGGTTGCGCCGGAAGAACTGCTCAAGCGCATCAACAGTCTTTTGGCGAAAGAACAAAAAGAATAATCCTTAGAGAGTATGCATGGCTGAGACAGCGCACATCCTGGTAGTTGATGATGAGAAGGGTATCCGTGAAGGGTGCCGAAGGATCCTCGTCAGCGAAGGATATGCCGTTGATTTGGCGGAAAACGGGAAAGAGGCCCTGGACATGGTGCGAGCAAAACCCTACGACCTCCTCCTTGTCGATCTCATGATGCCTGTCATGGGAGGTATGGAGCTCATGGAAGAGGTAGGGCAGATTGACCCTGAAATCATCATGATCGTCATTACCGGTTTTGCAACGGTGGAAACCGCTGTCGACGCCATGAAGCGAGGCGCGTATGACTACATCCCAAAACCCTTCTCGCCTGACCAGCTCATCTCTGTTCTCAACAGAGGCCTTGAAAAGAGACGGCTCAGGATCGAGACGGAAAAGCTCCGTGAGGAAAGGGATCAGAAGCTCCTTGAAATAGCCAGCGAAAAATCGAAGCTTCGTACCGTGGTCAACTCAATGGCCGATGGGATCATTGTTATCAACCGCGAGGGTCAGCTCGTGCTCTTTAACCCCGCGGCGACTAAAATGCTTGATCTCGATCAAAGACTCGAGCTCGGCAAGAGTGTCCTCGACATCATAGTGCAAAAGGATTTGCTCGACCTTATAAACAAGGCCTTTTCTCCTGATTCCTCAAGGTACACGGTTCTTTCCGAGGAGATCGAACTGACCGGGGCGGAATCAAAGACCCTTATGGTCAACGTTGCGAGGGTAGAGGACGAGATGGGCCGCGATCTCGGCGCGGTGAGCACTTTTCGCGACATAACAGGACTTAAGGAGATCGAGGAGATAAAATCGCAGTTTGTCCGGATGGTTGCGCACGAACTCAGGGCGCCTCTGGCGGCGGTGACCGGGTACCTGACGGCCTACCTCACAGGGGTAGCAGGCACCGATCCTCAGGTGAACCGCCAGATGCTGGAGCGGGCCCGGCTCAGGGCTGAGTCGCTTATCGAGCTGGTAAACGATCTTTTGCAGTTCGCGAGACTCGAATCAAAGAAGGTCGAAAGAAAAAAGGAGCTTCTCGACATATCGGAAATTATCGTGAACACCGTAGAACTCCTAAAACCTCAGGGTGCAGGCAAAGACCTCGTCTTTGAGCTCAACATCCCGGCCAAGCTACCCTTGATCGAAGCGGACCGGACAGAAATGGATCAACTCATCACAAACCTTGTATCAAACGCCATAAAGTATAATGTAAAAGACGGCAAGGTCGTGGTCAGCGCCACGCCGGATACTCATTTCTTGACCATTAAGGTGGCCGACACGGGAATCGGCATTGAAGAGGAGTTTCTGCCCTGTATTTTTGATGAATTCTATCGGGTGCAGGGGCCTAATACGCGGTACACCACGGGGACCGGCCTCGGGTTATCGATCGTGAAGAAGATCGTGGAATCCAATTTCGGCCGTATCGAAGTGGAAAGTCAGGTAGACAGAGGAACTACGTTTACGGTGAAACTACCCCTCAAGGGGATGGATAGAGAATAAGCGAGAATCAAATTCTTAAAAGGAGAAGATATGGCGAACAAAGAAACGAAACTCAACGAGATCGTGGAGAAAAGGCTACTTGCTCCCTCGATCACCATGTACAAACTCTATGTGCCGGATATCGCAAAAAAGGTCAAGGCAGGCCAGTTCGTCGTGGTCCGATGCGATGACATGGCCGAACGTGTCCCGCTCACGGTCGCCGATTTCGACCGCAAACAAGGCACTATCACGATTATTTTCCAGGAAGTCGGTGCCTCGACGCAGAAGCTGGGGAAATTCGAACAAGGTGACTCACTTCTTGACGTGGTCGGCCCCCTCGGCAAACCGAGCCACATCGAGAAATTCGGCACCGTGGTCTGCGTGGGCGGGGGAGTCGGTGTGGCGCCGGTCCTTCCTATCGCAAAAGCGCTCTTCGAAGCAGGCAACGAGGTGATTTCGATTATCGGCGCCCGCACGAAAGAGATGCTTATCCTCGAGGAAGAGATGAAAAAGGCGAGCACAAAACTCTACGTAACGACCGATGACGGCACCTACGGCCACCACGGTTTTGTTACCGACGTGTTAAAGCAGGTCATCGAGGAGAAGAAAAAGATCGACCTCGTCGTGGGCATCGGCCCGGTCGTCATGATGAGGGCCGTTTCCGACGTGACGAGACCCCATAACATTAAGACCGTCGTCTCCCTCAACACGATCATGGTGGATGGGACCGGTATGTGCGGTTGCTGCAGGGCGACGATCGGTGGAGAGACAAAGTTTGTCTGCGTTGATGGGCCTGAATTTGACGGCCATCAGGTCGATTTCAAGGAACTGGTACTGCGCCAGAAGATGTATAATCGCGAAGAAAGACGCGCCATGTGGGATCACGCCTGTAAACTTGAAGCCAAAGCCAAGGCCATGAAGAAGTCGAAGCTCAGGGAAAAGATGCCCGAGCAAGACCCCAAAAATAGGATCCAGAATTTTAGCGAAGTTGCCCTGGGCTATACCCACGACAACGCGCTCAGGGAAGCATCGAGGTGCCTCCAGTGCAAGAACTCTCCCTGTGTTGAAGGCTGTCCGGTCAATGTCCAGATTCCTGCCTTCATCAAGCAGATAAGGGAAGGCGATTTCATGGGCGCCATCCACACGATCAAATCGACAAACAGTCTGCCCGCCGTCTGCGGCCGCGTATGCCCCCAGGAAACCCAATGCGAACAGAAGTGCGTACTCGGAAAGAAAGGACAGCCCGTGGCCATCGGTCGACTGGAACGCTTCGCCGCGGATTATGAGCTGCACAAGGGCGACGTAAGGGCTCCCCAGAAAACGAAAAGCACGGGAAAGAAGGTCGCCGTAATCGGCGCCGGCCCATCCGGGCTCACGGTTGCCGGCGAACTTTCGAAAAAGGGACACGATGTGACGGTCTTCGAGGCCCTGCACAAGGCGGGAGGGGTCTTGGTATATGGTATTCCCGAGTTCCGTCTGCCCAAGGCCGTGGTGCAGCGCGAGGTAGACTATGTTGAGAAACTCGGCGCGAAGATCAAAGTGGACACCATAGTCGGTCAGACCATGACGCTTGACGAACTCTTTGAAGCAGGATTTGATGCGGTCTTTATCGGCACAGGTGCGGGGCTTCCCTATTTCATGAATATCCCCGGTGAAAACCTAAACGGAGTTTACTCGGCAAACGAGTTTCTCACCAGGGCAAATCTGATGAAGGCCTACCTCTTTCCGGAATACGATACGCCGGTCAGAGTGGGTAGCAGGGTCGCTGTAGTAGGCGGCGGGAATGTGGCCATGGATGCGGCAAGGGTCTCTAAACGGCTCGGCGCCAATGTCTATCTCATTTATCGCCGTTCCAAAGAGGAGATGCCCGCGCGGGCCGAAGAAGCTCACCACGCCCAGGAGGAGGGCATAGATTTCAGGCTCCTCACCAACCCGGTAAGGATCATAGGCGATGAAAACGGCTGGGTCAAGGGCATCGAATGTGTGAAGATGGAGCTTGGCGAGCCCGATGCCTCAGGCAGGAGAAGACCGGTTGAGATCAAGGGCTCCAATTATGTAATCGATGTTGATGTAGTAATCATAGCCATTGGCCAGGGTCCGAACCCGATCCTCACATCCACCACGCCGGGGTTGAAGTTGAGAAAGTCAGGCAACATAGAGGCAGACGCCGAGACTGGCCAGACGAGCCGTGAAGGCGTGTTCGCCGGCGGTGACATAGTGACCGGGGCAGCGACCGTCATCCTTGCAATGGGCGCCGGAAGAGCGGCCGCAAAAGCAATTGACGAATATCTCGCGGCCAAGACCAAATAGATTCGTTTCTCTTGTGCAACGTGAAAGGGCAGGCCCTTCCGGCCTGCCCTTTTTGCATTAAAGCACGCCGATCAAGGGCGCTATCAATTGTCACATCCTGTTGACTTCCGGCGCGTGCCGCATCATACTACAGAGAAGTGGCGCTCAAGGAAGAACCCCGAACGTATACCGAGAAGGCAGGACGCATGGAAGAGAAGGCGTCCGGAGAAGACGTAAAGCTTGTCAACTTCGGATTTCAAAAGGTACCTGAAACAGAGAAAGCTTCGCGGGTGAGAGATCATTTCGACCATATAGCGGGCCGATACGATTTCATGAATACGCTGTGCAGCTTCGGCATCCATTACCTATGGAAACGGATGGCTGTGGCTCTTCTTAATCTCAAACAAGGGGAAACCGTCCTTGATGTGTGCGGCGGCACAGGCGACCTTTCGGTGCTTGCGGTAAACAAGGTGGGACCTTTCGGCCGGGTAATCCTCGCCGACATAAACCACGCCATGATCGAGGCGGGCAGGCGCAAAAGACTCCATAGGGAACAGAGAAAAAAGATCGTCTATCTTCAGTCCGATACCGAAAACATGGCCATACAATCCGATTCCGTTGATGCGGTCATGGTGGGGTTCGGAATCAGGAACCTCACCCATATGGAGCGGGGCTTTGGCGAGATATATCGTGTCCTCAAACCCGGCGGGCGGCTCATGTGTCTTGAATTTTCGAGGCCCAGGGCG
>Ga0335069_10008343_pt1 | contig 14832 bp, 23 predicted proteins | sample Lox_Sample_11_FD_206714 | JGI IMG/M metagenome (GOLD analysis project Ga0335069, IMG submission 206714) | Soil microbial communities from Loxahatchee National Wildlife Refuge, Florida, United States - Lox_Sample_1.1 | ecosystem: Environmental > Terrestrial > Soil > Wetlands | place: USA... | reverse complement strand
TGCGTCTGTCAGGATCAGCTTTTAGTGATCCTTCCCAAGAGTAGATAGCGTCAGATGCAGCACGCGCGCCTTCTCGAAAGGCTTGCGCACGAACTTCTTCTAAATCGTCCAACAACTGTTTCAATATCGACATGGGAGCAGAGTGTAGTCGAATACACTACGGTTTGCAAGAAGGGGTTTTCAGGAAGTTACCGAAAGTTTCAGGGTAGGCCGAAAATTTTTTGAAAAACTTTTGGGGGGCGACAAGGTGAGGTGCCCTCGATTTTAATCTTGGCGCGGGCCGACGACCCCGCGAGGTTGCCCCGGTTGGTTGCTGCACCCTACCGTACGCAACCACAAGTTCTTAGGCTCGAATCGGCCCATTGGCCGCGATCGAGCGGATTTCACGATCACAATGCTGTGAGAATCAGGTCGACCGAAAACGGCTCAAGACGCCAATCGAGTTGGTTGCCGGCGACCATGCAGACGGGCCGAAAACTAAGCCATTGAAATCATTGAACTAAAACCGACCTAAAAGACTGTTTAAGGCAAATAGGTCAGCAAGATTGTCCTAACGTTACCAGGTGGAAGGCTAGAGCGCGATGGCGAGTGGGCGATTCCCGAGATTGCGAGGGTGCCGGCCGGCGCCCTAAGTAGATTGGATGCAGAATGACGCCAGCGCGCCGGCGCGCGAATCAGTGTCAAGCGCCCCTCCTAGCCACCGCGAATCACTTCCCGCGGCCAGTGCACTCCCCCATTTAGAGCATGTGATTCGGAAGCTAGTTCCTAGCGGCCGACGCGCCGAGATAACCGCACTATTCGACGGCAAGGCGCCTTACAATTCGATCAAAGATTGGCGCAAGGGGCGCCGCTACCCGCCAGCATGGGCAATCGACATGGTGCAGAAACGTGTCGCCGAAATAGCGGACCATGCAAGCAAGATCCGCAGTGGTCCAGGCGTGTCGACGCATGGTCTTAGGGCGTGGCATGCGCGCAACAAGGATGTAAACACGTGAAATATATAAACCAACAAAAAGACCGGAGACACAAGCGTCGTTACGCACTCCAAGTTCCAGCCGGAAATATATTCGGAATAGGAACCAACAAACCAAAACTCAGCCGTCGCGACAAACAATTAGGATGGAAAATCATCCCGCTCAACGGTAGCACCCATCATCAATAGCATTTCGCCACGCATCTCTATGGCACATCGGGCACGAATACGCCCGAGAATTATTAGGCAAGCGAGTCTGCACCCAACCAGCCTCAAAAGCAATCTTAGAAAATCCAGTTTTATCCTTGTCAGGCGTCGAAATTTGCGCGTGAATTTTTCCATCGCGTACACAATAAATTAGAGGACCGTTTATCTCGCCCATCGCATCATCCTATGACATATCTCGCATGTCGCGCCATACTGCGGCGTGCAAGTAAGCTCACAATAGCGACATGTCGGGCGCATAAACATCTGCTTAATTCTGTGAAACCAGACCAGATGCCACGGCATATCACGACGCCACATATTCGGGATTCAAACCAGCACTCCGCACCGCACGCCTAAAATCAACCGGAACGTAAGGCGTTCGCAATCCACGCGGCAAACGTCGCTCGATAACGTCGCGCCCGAAACGGCAAGCTTCCGATCGGACCTTGCGACCATCGTCGCCATAGAACGTCATGCAATCGTCAATGAATTGCTTTCCGTCCTTGTCGTGCCGGTAGAACACACAAGCGTAACCGACTCGCGTGAATGCCGGCCGTAAGCCGCGCACCACTCGATAGTGTAAGTCTGGAATTCGTTTTATCACGTCACCCTCCTATGTTTCGATAATGTAACCATTACACTATCTCCGCCCTAATGTCAAACAAAGAAAAAGCCCGCCAAACGCCAGCGGGCCTTTCCCCGTCACCGTCTGGAGGGTGAATTCAGACGGCAACCCTAAGCTTTGGCACGTCCGCCAGCGTCCCGCGCGCTTGGTCGATTGCTTGCGCCACCATACTAGGGAAATAGTGGCAGATACAAACGTTTTCACCCTCTGCCGCCCGCATGATGCTACAGTTCCGATTGAGCGGATCCTTGTCGCGGTGAGACTCATAGAACTCGCGAACGTTCGTATAGGCGCAGCAACTCAGATAATCCGCGCCTATCTCCCGATCATCACACAACACGCGAACACGACAATCGAACCAATCGACGCGCCCCTCTCGAATATCCTGCACCGACTCGTCATCCTCGAACGAATCGGCCGGATCGTCCTGGCATGGCGTTACCTCGAAAACGACCGCAAAGCGCGCGGTCTCGAAACGCCAGCATTCTTCCCAGTGTGTTCTCATGTCACCCTCTCAATTACGCGGTTGCACGTAAGGCATCGCCGGGCCGACGCGCCGGCTAGCCGTTGTCACGCCCGATCGACACGCCACGCGAAAACGATCCTCGTTAAAGTGCGGATTGTCGCGCTTGAACAAGTCGCACATCGCCCGAATGATGCTTTCCCGGTATTCCTCCCGCGTTTCGCTCTTGCTGGTCGCACATGGGCGGACGTCCGCCATGAGCTGCGCCAGATCTTCGAAGTGGCGTTGCTGGAATTTCGTTGTCATGTCACCCTCTCCTCTCGTCTGATAATCTAACTATTACAATATCCGAGAAAGGTTGTCAACGTCGGCCGGTCGCCCCTACCAATTAAACGGTTTGCCCAAATAGGACCATTCGCCCGTGCCAAGATCACACATCGCATGGTCACCGTCGAAAACCTCCTCCGCATACGCTTGCCACTCTTGCGGAACGCCCACGGTTCCGTCAGCGAAATGATTAGTGGCTTTGCCCGATTCGTCGACCAGCACGGGAATTTCACACTCCGGGAAACATCCGGAAATGGAAACTGCGTAGACCTTAGACATGTCACCCTCTCTCGGTTGTTGAACATCGGCCGGCGGACGTCCGCCTAAGAACGGGCAAAGGTGAGATATTGGCCGTCGAACGGCACAATCTCGCCTTTGGGCGTTTTAACGTACCAGGCGTGATCCTTTTGCCAAATGGAATAGCCTAAACCGAATTGCCGGGCCGCCTGCTCCATTTTGCGCTTGGTCGTGACCGTGCGCCATCCGCCCGTGTTCAGCGTAATCCCACGGTCCGTCCATTCGACAATACAGGTATTGTGGTACACGACCCGCATTGCACCGTCGCCGCCCGACGCAACCGTCGTGGCATAGTTCGAAAGCTTGTCCATTCGCGGCATAGTCTCACCCTCCTATTTCATCACCCGGTTTTTATAACAGTTACCGTTTCGGGTGTCAAGTCCCGAGGCGCCAGAAACACCCGGTGACAGGATGACAGGTGACAGGTTTTTTTCACATCGCTGGATTTTTGAATCTTTTTATACGATTCTAGCCTTTTACCGCTGTCTAGTGTATAGACCATTCTTGTTTGACTCACGTAAAACCCTAATTAACTATTCACAACTATTCAACTATTCAACAAAACAACAAAATCAAAGGCTTGCATGGTGACTGGTTGGTGACAGGATGACAGGTTCATCGGGAAAATCGTTCCATTTTTTGGTTTCGCGTTCCCAATTCCACGCGCCGAACTTTTTGACCCACGCCGCTCGCGCTTCGCCAATTTCAGGAATTGTCCAACTGCTACCCATTTTACGGTGTACGCGGACCAAACCCATCACCTTTAGGAACCTACCGAGGGATGTAGGGTTGATGTCGCCCGGCCTGTGGCTGTACTCTTTTGCGTGTGCGAGCAGCGCCGTCGCAGACGCCTCCCAGCACTTCGCGTTGTCCCTCACTTCCTCTCTGAGACACGTGAGCACGCCGGCCTGCAGCACGCTTTCCCACCACTCCCCCAGCGGTGAGAGGCTCCGCGCCTTCTGTTGCCGCAATGCTTCCGTCTGCACGATCGCCCGAGGGTGCCATCCCTTCAAATCAAGCCGCTGTAAGTCGTACAGCATCGCCGAAAGCCCCCCGGCTGTCAGCTCGTCGTGCAACGCCTGGAAATACCCGAAGTCCCCGATGCGATCGGGCAGCACGTCGAACACCGCATAGCGCCGCTCGTCATGCGAGGCCGGCACCACCCACTCGGCATTGGCCGACATGATGACGTGCAGCATGTTCGGCCACGGTGTCGCGTCGATCCCCTTCTGCTCGATCATCAGCGCCGGCTCGGTCAACAGCCCCTTGAGGACCGACTCGCCTTGCTTGTCACCGGCCCAGAACGCCTCATCCGCAAAGAGCAGGATGCAGTTGCGCAGATGCCCGTTGAATTGCCCGACCAGGTGCCGCGAGCTGAAGATCTGCAGGCCGTGCTGGCCGAACAGGCGGCGGAGCGCGTTCGCAAACGTACCCTTGCCGCTACCCTTCCCGCCGCGGAACACCAGCGCCACCTCGGCGCGCTCGCCAGGGTGTTGCACCGCCCAAGCGGCAAAACGAAAGATGTATTCGGCAGCCGCGTGGTCGCCCCCTGCCAAAATGTTGTAAATATGTGACTGCATCAGCCGCCACGACCCCTGCGCGGGCAACACACTAAATCCGGTCCATAGATTGAGCCGGTTGCCGGCCAATACCTGCGGCTCGCCTGGCGCCAGGTCGATGCCGTCATACGTGCGCCTGTGGGTCCACTTGAGCCACGTGGCGCCCGCCTGCTTGGCCTCGCTGACGTCCTCCCCTTTCTTATTCTTCGTCGCCACCGTCACGTACTGATTTCCATAGCGTTCCGCGAACGATCGGAAAGTTTGGAAAGACGGGACTTTAAGGGTTTTGTCTATCTTACTGTTAATCCAGCCTAAAACCAGGCATTTGCCGCCCACGTCGCCGATCACCGCGTACTGTTCGTTGAACCGGATCAACGGGTTATCGCTTGTTGCTTTAGCCGTGGTGCCGAAGATGGTGTCTTCGCTGGGGTGGCCGTTCATTCGCGGCTGCTCGGCCGGGGGTGTCTTTGCTGTCTCCCCCCCTGTTGGGGCGGGTTCTGGCTTCGTTTCCACCTGTGGCGGTTCTGCCACACGTACCTTGCTGGGCGGTAGCCAGCCCGGCACAGCCTGTTGCGCCATGTGGTAGAGCTTGCCGAACGTCAGCCGGTTCGGCGGGCGCCGGCTGATCTCGGCCCATTGCTCGGCGCACGTCTGCTTGCCTTCTTGGTTGTGCTTCTTGGACTTCGCCGACCAGTATTCGGCCAGTTCCAGCCCCCACTCGGCGCCGTTGCACGCCGCCCAGATCGCCATGATGACAACGCGCCACTGCTTCCACCCCAGATCCGGGTTGGGGATGACGTCGAGCGCGGCCCGAATGTCCGCGTAATCGGTCGCCGGCACGATCGAGGCGCTAAGGCGGCTTGTGAGACTTTGCCCCCGCTCGGCCGCTCTCAGCCAATCCGGCAGGTTTGGGTCGACCTTCGTGCGCTCCCGTTGTGGCGGTTCCCGGTTGCGGAACCAGTCGAGCAGCCAGGGCGGCATACGGGCTGGAGGGTTCTGTGTAACCCATTGGTATGTGGCGCCGCTGGCGTGCCGAGATGGCGGGGCAACTACCAGCCCCCCAGTGCCGCGGATGTCGAGTCCGTCGCCGTCATTGGTTGGCGCCGGACCGTCGATCTCGAAGTAAAGGTGCCGGCCGCCCCCGACTCGACCGCTGCTTGCCTCCATCGTGACGGGAAGCGGCTCGTGCTCAGCTTCGAGCTTCGCAAGCAGCGCTGCGCCTTCCGCCCCGTCGACGTCCACCACGCACAGGCCCGACGCCTCGCCGGTGACCAGCCCGACGTTGCTGTTCGGCCACTTCCGCCACTTCGCCTCGGCGGTAGCAATATCCCGGATAGCGCCCGCCAGGTGGTTCTCGCCGGTGGCTTCCCGCGGGTGTTTCCCCGAGGAAGTGCCACACTTGAAGCCCTTCTGGCACGTACAAGCCCCGTTCGGGCGGATCCCGTGGAGAATCAGAACGGGTTTGCCCCAGCCGATGTAGCGCCGCGCGAAATCTAGGCGCTCGCTCATCGGGGCGCCTTCCACTGTGTTGTGTTGCCCGCTTCAAGCCAGATATCGTAGAGCGCGTCCGAATCGGCCCAATCGTATTCTTCCCACCAGCCCCAAACATCTTGAAAATGCCATCCGACGCCGAAGATTTGATTGTGGTTACGTTCATAGTATGGAGGCGTGACGAGTTTTGCGCCGCACACAAGCGGCTCATATTCGAGTGTTGAGAACCACTTAGTCCATGTGTCGCTATCCGACTGACTGTGCGGCGCCCCGAGCGACTGTTCAATTTTTAGGTAAACATCGCGCGGAACGCGGTCGCCGGTAATCGGCTTGATCTCAGCAAGCACTTGTTTGTGTAAGTGCTTAATTTCAATAATAAAATCAGGTATCCATCCGTTTAAGTCGATCGGCTCGTATTCCCACTTCCAGCCAAGCGAATCAAAAACACAAGCCCACTTCGCCTCAAGCCGCGAGCGGAATTGAATGCCTCGGTACTTCGTGGGGATCGCTGAATGTTCCATCTCGGGAACTCCACCTGTTGCGTCGCGGCTCGGGGTCTGCTACATCAGGTGGTGCAGGTCCTCCCGGAGCTGCTTTACGCCACCAACTGGCCCGCCGGCGCTCACCCTCCGGCGGGTCTTTTCATGATGGAACTTCTTTTACGCACTCGTCAAGCAGAACCCGGAACCGGGGAACCCGCTACCTTCGTGGATATGAACGAAATGTTCCTGGTTGACAGGCGCGGGGAATCAATATATAACTATTAAAAGCAACCGGGAGATATATCGCAATGACTGCTGCTGAATTGCTTAAAGCATATGAGAAAGGAAAGCGCGATTTTGGCGGGGCGTATCTTCGCGGGGCGTATCTTCGCGGGGCGGACCTTCGCGAAGCGGACCTTGGCGCGGCGGACCTTCGCGGGGCGGACCTTCGCGGGGCGGACCTTCGCGGGGCGGACCTTGGCGGGGCGGACCTTGGCGGGGCGGACCTTGGCGAGGCGGACCTTGGCGAGGCGGACCTTGGCGGGGCGGACCTTGGCGGGGCGGACCTTTTTTTGGCGGACCTTGGCGATCAGTGGGTCGTGCAAGGTGCTACCCGATCGGATGGGTATCAATTCTTGCTCACCAATTTAACCGAAGAAGGCGTGCGTCTCAAAGCCGGTTGTCGCAACTTTACTATTGCAGAGGCCATCAAGCACTGGACCGTCACCCGCGGTGGCACGCGCCTTGGTGACGAGACTTACGCGATTATCAACCACCTAGTTGAGTTAGCGTTCTTGCGTGGGCTGATCGACGAGAATTGCGAACCGGTGAAGAAATGACCGCCATCGACATGCTTTTCACCTTGCTCGAAGCCGTGTTCATCATCGGCTTCGTGCTGGTGGTCCTGTTCTGGGCTGGGTTGGCGGGAGGGGTGATATGACCGACCACGAACGCGCAAAAGCTTGGCGTCTCAAGAACGGCTGGACTCTCGACGATCTCGCCGATCTCACCGGCTACTCTCGCTCCTCCATCATGTGGTTCGAACGCGGCAAGCAGCCGCCGCGAGCCGGCACCTACACGCCGCGGCCACGCAACGAGTACGCTTGGCAACGCTTCAAGCGTGTGTGCCACTCGGTCGCCATGGAACAGAAGCACGGGAAGGAGTGGAACTGGTCATGAATTTCCTCCTCGCCCATCTCACCGTCAGCGTGCTCGCCGTGGGCATCGCATGGGTGGCTGTGTACTTCATGCCAGACCCTTCGTGATTCGGAATGTCACGTGAACCACTCACATGAACTGATTGAACTACGGGCTCCAAAATGAACAGGCCGCATCCGACAGAATGTCCGCACTGCGAATATGATCGCCAGTTTCCTGGCTTTGAGCGTGGCGGCTGGATGTGGCAGGAGAACAACGGCCCGATCGTCTCGTGCCCCTACTGCAATGATGATGGCAGCTATCCACGCGAGCCGTACACCAAAGCAAGTGAACGTGACACTTCTGCTCACAAGGTTTTGAAATGAACGCTAGGCCGTTCGAAGAATATCGGGATGATTTTGGCCCGGTTCTTTGGTGGAAATTTCCCGTGCGGGAACCGCCCTATGTCGGCACGCCGAACGATCTTGGCTGGCCCGGTGATCACACGCACTGGACCGTGATCGAAATTCCAACCGCGCGTGAATAGACCTCTGTCATAGCCGGTGACCAATGACCGACATAGAAAGTCTATTTGGCTTCAAGTTCGAGGCGTTCGAAATCGGCGAGGAGGCTTGGATTTATCTGCACGGCCATCAAGGCGAGATGACGAAGGGCAAAGTCGTTGCGATCCTCGACCTGCCGGGCTGGGGACATCCGAATTACGTCATTGAAATTGATACGCCGATGGACCCGCTGCTTGAGGTGCGCGGGTCGCCGCTCGCGATACGGAAACGTCCGCCGCATGACCCTGACAAGCCCGATGTACGGACCGAAATGAACGATCTCATTCAGCGCCTTCAAGAATGCCATGACCGCATCTGCAAAATGTGCAGGGAAGGTCGCCCGCCTCGGATGACTATTCCAGCGCGCGACGATGATGACGACTTGTTCATTTCGCGGACATGCCGGGAAGCCGCCGCCGCCCTGGCGCGCAAGCCGGTGGGGCTGTCCGACTACAGCAACGCTGAGCTTTTCGCAGAACTTGATCGCCGCAGCGAGCGGCTTTGCCCAGAATGCGAGGGCTTCGGCGTCGTCCCTAGTGGGAGTTGCGAGCGATGCAATGGCTCTGGCTTCGCCTCCGATCCTGACAACATCACTGTCACAGCCTCGAAGGACTAGGCCCGGTGCGACGTGAACAAACTCTCCGCAGAGAAAGAGGTAATCATCGACAAGATGCTGTGCCTAGCCTACCCGATCCGGGTAATTGCGGAGGTTGCCCAAGTCAGCCGGAACGCCGTGCAGTATCGCCGCTCGCCGATGGTATACGGCCGAGGTTTTTGGTTCGTGACATGTCCTTGCGGCAAAGCCGTCATCGACCCGGATACCGATCATTTTCACGACATGGAACCGTGCGCGCGGCGGGTACGGCGAACGCGCCTTTTATTGCGCATTGTGCGCTCTAAGCGAGGTACAAAATGAGCGAGCCGACATTGCAGGAGCGCTACCAACATCTGCGAGACAACGCGGAGGCATTCGTCACGTCCATTCAGACGATGGTGGAAGCCTGCGAGCGAGACGGCAAGGACGACTTAGCGAGCAAGCTTAAGGTCTGGTGCCTGATGCCGTGGGAGGCGGCTATCCGCTGCGACGATACCGGCGATCTATGGTGCACCTGCGGGGTCTGCGGCAAGCCGATCAAAAGCGAGGCCGACCGGATGGGGGGCGAGGACTGCGACTTTCACCGAAGCTGCGTCGGCGCTTGAGTGCACCGGACGTTCAGAAAGCACGATGAATGTCCTCGACCTCTTCTCATGAATGCGCAAGCACGTGACATGAGCGGTGACAAGTGAACTGTTGCCCTTGTTGTGGGTCCGAACTCATCGAGCCGCTGACGTCGACGGTCTCGCTGACGTTCGCTCCTCGTCAGCAGAAGGTCTACGACTTGATCCGGCGGGCAGGGAAGACCGGGCTCACTCCCAATCAGCTCGTCGATCGGGTGTACGGCAACGATCCTGATGGCGGTCCGGACGATCCTTATCGGTGCGTGATGGTGGCGATCAGCCAAGTGAATTCCAAGATCCGTCCTTTGGGCATGGAGATCCGCCGCCGTGGATGGGGTGGGCCGAGAGTGTTGGTGAGCTTATGACTGGTAAGCGAGGAACACCGCTAGAACGTTTCGAGCGCCACTACATTCCTGAGCCCAATTCGGGATGTTGGTTGTGGATTGGTTCCTTACAGGGTAAAAGCGGCTATGGACAAATGGGAATGCCTGGAGGGCGTCCGATTAGAGCACATAGGCTGGCATATCAGCTTTTTAAGGGAAAAATTCCAAAAGGTTTGGACGTTAGACACACTTGTGATTTACGCTGCTGCGTGAATCCTGAGCATCTTCTTGTCGGCACTCGTCAACAAAATATGGAAGACGCAGTTCGTCGTGGGCGACAGGCACGCGGATTTATGTTGCCGCATACGAAATTGTCTGATTTGCAAATTACAAACATCCTTTTAGATACGCGTTATAATAGTGACATTGCGGCTTCGTACGGAATCACTAAAAATTATGTTTCTATTTTGAAATCTAGTAATGGAGTTAAAAGCAGCAGACCGCCTAATAAAGGATCTGGCTTAAAACGATCTAATCACCCGATGGCCAAGTTAAGCGAATTTGAGGTTTTTAAAATAAAAAAAGAATATGCTGCAGGAAAAACTCAGACGTTTTTGAGTAAAAAATTCAAGGTAACGCAAACTACAATTTGGCGGATAGTGCACGGATTGGGTTGGAAATGATCCACCGTGTAGTGTGCATAGATTTTGAAACGAGATTCACGGATTCCTTCAGTTTGAGTAAGTTATCCACGGAACATTACGTCAGAAGCAAAGAATTCATTGCTCATGGTGCTGCCATCAAATGGTCGAAGGATCACGCCGCCCGTTGGTACGACGAACGCCAATTGCGCGCCGTCTTGGCACAAGAAGATTGGAGCGACACCATGCTGATCGCATGGCACGCTCAATTTGATGGCCTAATACTTTCACACCATTATGACGTTCATCCGAAAATCCTTTTTTGTCCGATGTCAGCAGCTAGAATGCTGCTAGGTTCACACGTCTCGGTGTCTCTAGACAATATCCGCAAACTATACGGGATGAAGCCTAAAACTACTCCTTACAACATTTTTCGTAATAAATTTTGGCATGAGTTGACACAGCAAGAACAGCAGCTCATCGCTGATGGTGCTTGTGACGAAGTGGAAACCATCTGGGAATTAGCCAAGATTTTTTTGAAAGAATTTCCCTTGGAGGAGATCGAATATCTCGATGAACTTATCAAGATGTTTACGGAGCCACGGCTAGAAGCAGACGTCGAACTGTTGGCTGACTTATGGGAGTCCGAGGATGTCGCAAAACGTGATCGTGCTGCTGCTTTGGGGGTTGAGCCTGGCGATCTCAGTTCAAGTGATCGGTTTGTTGCTTTGCTGGAGGCCGAGGGTGTTGAGGTCGAGTACAAGCCGGGCAAGAACGGGCCTATTCCGGCGCTGGCGAAAAATGACGACTTCTTGATGGAATTATTGGAACACGAAAATGAAAGAGTGGTCGCGCTCGCGGAAGCTCGTATCGGTGCAAAATCAACATTGCTTCAAACCCGAGCTGAAGCATTTGGCACCATGGCGAATCGGGGATCTTTGTGTGTTTATTTGTTCTACTCTGGCGCAAGCACATTGCGTCCCAGCGGAGGGGATAGGACTAATTTCCTCAATCTCAAACGTGGTTCCCCTATTCGAAAAGCCATCAAGGCGCCGCAAGGCTATTACCTAGCCCCGGTCGATGCCAGCCAGATCGAATTCAGGGTGTGCATGTATCTAGCTGGGCAGGACGATGTGATAGATCAGCTTCGCCGCGGCGAGGATCCGTATATCGGTATCGCCAGCGAGTTCTACCAGGAACGAATTTACAAACCTGAAAAGGGCGACCCTCGCCAACTGGAAATGGAACAGAAGCGAGGTGCAGGGAAGCAGGCTAAATTAATGTGTCAGTACGGCGCTTCCGGCAAGCAATTCAGAAAGACCGCCAAGGCGGGCCTCTACGGGCCTCCGATCGACATGTCGCAGGAAGACGCCGACCGCTTCGTTGCACTATATCGCTCGACGCACCCGGCTGTATGTGCTCGCAATACCGGCTACTGGGCTCAAGCCGAGCGGATGATTGCGCGGCTCGCCGGCGGCCCGCCTGTGGAGTGGGGACCGCTCACCGTCAAGGATCACAAAATCTTCTTGCCTAACGGAACCAGACTTGTTTACGATACTCTTGAATTCTATGTACCCGATGATTTGGAAAATTGTCGGGACTTCGAGCGTCAAGGCTACTGGCGCGTCCGGACCAAGCGAGAGTGGAAGAAAATGTGGGGTTCGAAGCTGGTGCAGAACATCTGCGAGGCGGTATCGCGCGTGATCGTCACTCAGGCGATGATCAGGATTAAGCGGATGGGCATCAGGACATTGAACTATCCGTATGACGAGCTGTTGCTACTCATCCCGAAGGACGGAAACGAGGAGCAGACACTGGAAGCCTGCAAGGCCGAGATGACCCGAGACGTGTCGTGGCTTCCCGGTTTGCCGCTGGATTGCGAAGGTCGATTAGGTGAGCGGTACCTGAAATGAAAACCCTCATCTGCCTGCTGTTCGGCCACCGGCTGGCGCAAGGTCATCGCGCCCACCGCCGCTATTTCTACTGCACCCGCTGCTGGAGGAAGTGGCCGTGAAGCGACTGCTGAAATATGAGCTGGTGTACCTGGCGACGCCGTACAGCAAATGGGCGGGCGGGATCGAGGATGCATTTCAACAGGCAGCCGCGGTGGCGGCGTCTTTCCTGAAGGCGGGCGTGAAGGTCTACTCGCCGATCGTCCACACGCACCCGATCGCCGTCTATGGCGGGCTCGATCCGCTCGACCATTCCGTTTGGCTGCCATTTGACGCCACCATGATGGACTTCGCCGAAGCCCTGGCGGTCGCCAAGATGGCCGGCTGGGAACAGTCCGTGGGGATCAGGCACGAGATTGACGTGTTCACCAAGGCCGGGAAGCCGGTCTATTATGTTGACATAAAGGAGAAGACATGAACGACGCCATTTTCCAGCCGAACCCGCCGCCCGAACCCGAGCCGTCGGGGCCGCCCTCTCGTCGCCAGTCCGGTAAGAAGAAAAACAAAGGCGGGCGCCCGCGCAAAGAACGTGTTGTCACTGGACTTACTGTCATTGAGGGACAAAAAGCAGTCGTTCACACGACGGCCCGCCGCAAGGCTCGCACCGTTAAGATCGACCTCTCTGTCGCGATGTCGGCTCTCTCGGGGTTGACCGAGGACGACAGCAAGTTCCTCACAGGCGTCATTCAGGCCATGCAGGCATTCTCGGCGGCGCAACGCCGGCGGATCGTCGGCGCACTCGGAAAGGTGTTCGCATGAAATCGTGGCTCGTGGTTTTCTCGTTGCTCGTCGCGTCACCGGCGCTTGCCCAGCAGGCAGGGGCGCCGCCTCCCGGAACCCCTGGCGGCTCGCCGCCCAAGATTTATGTGTTCAACAACCTGACGCCTGCCGATGTCGCGACGATCGGCAAGGCGCTGGTGCTGTTGCCGTACAGCGAGGTTGCGACGCTGTTGGCCAAGCTGCAGACGCAGATCAACGAACAGGATCAGCCACCGAAGGTGCCCAAACCGGCCGATCCGAACGCGCCCGCAGACCCACACGGTCGCAAAGGAGATTGACATGCAGGCTGCGGTCGACGACCTGGAGATTCCCGGCTTCCTCAAACGGCCGCAGCCGCTGATTTTCTCGTACACCATGTTGCATACGTACGAGAACATCTGCCCCCACCAGTGCTATCGCCGCTACATCAAGCGCGATATCCCGTATGTCGCTACTGATGCGATGGACTATGGAAACAAAGTCCATGCGGCGTTCGAGCAGCGCATCGGGTCCGGCAAGCCGTTGCCGGTCGACTTTGCTCAGTGGGAGCCGTTCGCGGTCCCGTTCGATGGGCTCAAGGCGAAGACCGAACTGAAGGTCGCGATCGACCGCAAGGGCTATCCGGCCGATTACTGGGGAAAGGGAAACCAGAACCCGTTTCTCCGCGGCAAGATCGACGTAGTTGTGTCCAAAGAGGAATCGGCGTTTATTCAAGATTTTAAAACTGGAGGGTCCAAGTACGAGAGCCCGTTCGAATTGGAAGTAGGTGCGATGATGTTTCGAGCGAAGTACCCGGAGATCACTAGCATCAAAGGAGCATACTGCTACGTCAAGGAAAACCGGCTCTCCCAAATCTACGATCTGTCGAACGTCAGGGCGACGTGGGACAAGGTCAACAGCATCGTTACGAAGATCGAGCAGGACCGAGCGACAGGGGAATTTGAGAAACGGAAGTCGGGGCTGTGCGGGTACTGCCCGTGTACCGATTGTGAGAACTGGTATGAGGCGAAGAAATGAGGCACTGGCCGCGCAAAATATCGGTGTGGGATAACGGCTCTACTGCTCCCGCCGCGACCAGAAGCGGTCGAGAACCAATTAACCCATTACGAATTAAACGACTTCACGAAAGAGGACTTAATTACCGGGAAATCGGAGAACAGATCGCTAAAGAAGACGGGCGTAGAGTTCCTTATGTTTACAGCGCAGTTTATCGAGCGCTAAGAGAATACAAAGTAGGCATTCGTGATGAAGATGGTGAACGCGACGATTTTATCCCAGCAACAAACCGAAAAGCACGTCCTATCACGCTGGGAGGAGGAATCGGATACGTGATGTTTAGGGCGACAAAATAATGCGAACTCCCGAAGGGTACGAGAAGAACGATATCGACAAATACCTGGAAAAACTGAAGCCTGATCTCTATTTCCTGAAACCCGCTACCTACGGCTTTGGTGAATCGGGTCACTCGGATCGGGTCGGCTGCTACAAGAGCAAGTTCTGGAGCGTCGAGGTCAAGCGGGAAGGTAAAGAACCGACACCCCTCCAATGGCAAAGAATCCGCGAAGTCGAAGCGGCTGGCGGCAAGGCGTTCTGGGGGACCGCCGAGAAGGTCATAGGGGAATTTGAAACGTGGATAGAAAAGCTGAGATGAAACGTCTTTCACTAGCTAAAATAAAAGAACGAGTTCACTACAACCCGATAACTGGTTGGTGGACTAGAGTCGTTGCTACTGGCGGTAAGAAAAAAGGAAGCCGTGCGGGCTGGGTTCATCATTCGGGATATCGCTGCATAGGGGTATGCGGATTATATTTTAGC
>Ga0335069_10008342_pt1 | contig 14832 bp, 11 predicted proteins | sample Lox_Sample_11_FD_206714 | JGI IMG/M metagenome (GOLD analysis project Ga0335069, IMG submission 206714) | Soil microbial communities from Loxahatchee National Wildlife Refuge, Florida, United States - Lox_Sample_1.1 | ecosystem: Environmental > Terrestrial > Soil > Wetlands | place: USA... | reverse complement strand
TCGCCCTGCGTCATGGAGTTGTGGTTGCCGGCAAGGTTGCCGACGCTCCGCTGGAAGCCGTCTATCGTGGAGATAGTCGGGTTCGAGTCGAGGCTGAAGCCGCTCTGGAGGCCACTGACGCGCTTGTTGAAGAAGCCCGTCTTGTGCCCCGCCATCCGGTACGCCGAGTCGGCGATGTCCGGCAGCAGCGAGAACAGCCCCGCGCGCGCGAAGCCCGCCTTGGCGATCTCTTCGAGCGACAGGTCGTCGTCGTACTTCTTCGTGCGCTCGGCGGTCTGGTTGTTGCCCACCAGTGCCGACGCGCCCTTGTACGCCTCGCGCTTCAGGGTCTGCTCCGCGGTGTACACGAGGCCGGCCCACACGGAGCTTGAGGCGAACCTCAGGTACGCCTCGGCGTCGCCCTGCGCGAGCCCCTGCATGGTGCTCTTCGCGTAGGCGTTGATGAGGTACGAGCGGAACTGCAACACGATCTTGGAGAGCGTGCTGTGCCCGAACGCCTTCGAGGCAAGCTGCGAGCCTACCTCGTTGGTCTGCACCATGCGCGTCGCGTCCTTGCGGACAGCCGCGATGAATGCATCTCGGGCGTCGAGGTCGGTCCAGTTCGCGAGGTTCGCGGCGTTCAGCTGGTGCCCGCCGATGCCTTCGGTCGTGGTGGCGTGCGTGCGAAGCTGCTCGTGAACACGGCCCGCCATCTCGGCGTCCATGCCCATCCACGCCAGTTGCTTCGTGGTGTACTCGCTGCCTTCCCGTAGCGCCCCGTTGAGGAGGCGCTGCGCCGAGACCTTACCGGCCAGCACCTGCATGGCGCTGATGGTATGGCTGAAGCCCTGCCCGACGCTGACGGCTCGGGTGAGCTTCTGCATCGCGCGGTTCGTGGCGTTGTAGATGGCGGAGCCGAGCGGATCGTTGCCCTGCACGAAGCGGCGGTCGATCAGGTGCTCGGTGCCGAGCCCCATGGTCTCCACGATCTCGCGGGCCAGCTCCTTGTCCATCCCGCCACCGAGGGCGGAACGGAGCAGCGGCATGTGCTGCATGACGGCGCGGAGGTTACCGTAGGCGATGACCTTGCCCATCTCACCGAGGTGAGCCCAAATCATCGAGCCCATCTGGCGGGTGTAGTTGAGCGCACGCAGGACGCGGCCCCAACGCGCCATGGAGGCGGCGAAGCTGTCTGCGTCCGCGGCTTCCACCGGGGACTTGGTGATCAGGGAGTAGGCAAGCTGCGCAGCCTGCACGGTGCTCTCGCGCTTGCCGGGGTCGGCGATGACTCGCCGCACGTCCTTCAGGCGCGCCTCGAAGTCGGCCACAGACTTGATGCCGGCTTCCTTGGCGAGCCCGATGTGGCCCGACATGACGCCCGCGTAGCGGTTGACCAGCTCCTCGGTGTTGCCGTTGAAGAGCGAGCTGATGGGCAGCTCGTCGACTTGGCCCGTGCTCTTGTTGAGCATGCGCACGGTGTGCCCCTCGTCGAAGTCGAGGCGGCTCTTGGCGAAGCGGACGGTGCCGCGCTCGGCGGTGCTGCCGCGCGCCTGCATCTCCTCCGTCATGGACTTCTGCACGCGGTCGGCGAGGTCGTGATCGCCGCCGCCTTCGAGGATCAGCTCGCGAACGAAGTTCGGGTCTTCGAGGCGAAGCCCGTGCATCGAGTTCGCATCGATCCCGCGGCCCACCTCGCGGAGTCGCTGGTGGTAGCCCTCGGCGATCTTGAAGATGGCCTCGTCGGGCAGGTGCGGGTTGGCTGCACGGATGGCGCCTTCGAGCGCCTGATTGACCGTGTCGGTGCCGTAGTCGCGGTTCCAGCGCTCGACCTCTGTGTGGTCGATCTGCCGGGGCAGGTAGTGCTCGTTGGCGGGGATCGTGTCGAACCCCTTCACGCCGGCAGCCTTCGCGTCCTCGCGGATGTCATTGAGGAGCTTGCTGACCTTGTCGCCGAAGCCGCGGACGTTGGCGTCCTCGCCTTCGCCGGTGCGGACGTAGTGAGCGACCTCCTCCATGAAGCGGGAGCGGTCGGAGAAGCTGGTGGCACTCGTGCCGTTCTCCTTCGCCCACGCGTGGAGGTGCTCATCGACCGCCGTGTAGAAGCGGGCGAGGTAGCTGTGCTCCAGCCGCTGCGCCACTTCGGAGGCGCCGGTCTCGGTCACAGCCTCGCTGCCGGTGCCCACGGGGTCACCCACGAGCTTGCCGAGGAGACTGCGAACCTCCGGGTCGTCGCTGCCACGGAGGCGCGCGGCGATGTCGAGGCGGAACTTCGAGCCGAAGGTCTGCGCGACGTCGTCGCCAGCGCCCACGGTTCGGGCAAGCTCTTCGTAGTCGGCGACGTTCCCTGAGGTGCCCGCGGCGCCCGCGTCGGGGCCGGACTTGGTCAGGTCGGCGACAGGCGCCTTCGCCTTCTTCGCCAGCTCGGGCGGGACGTCGATGTTGCGCTCGTTGAGGAAGCGGATGGCCTCCTGCGCTTCGAGCCGGGTGGTAACCTGCGTCGTCAGACGACGGGCGAGGTTCTTCTCCAGCTGCGTCGCCCACGTCCCGCCCACGGCGCCGAGCCCGGCGCCCATGAGGGCGGCGTAGCCGAGGTCGCTGTAGTCGCGGGTGGGCGTGCCTGAGTCGACCGCAGCGCTGATGGCGGTGTTCGCCAGCGCGCCGCTGCCGGCCGCCGTCAGGATCTTGGCGATCCGGCCGCCCTTGGAGAGCACGCCGATGCCGCCCGAGGCGGCGCCGACGGCGAGTGCGACGGGGTCGAGGAGGTTGGTCGCCATGCGGCCGGCCACGCCCCACGCCCCGTAGGACGCGAGGCGCTGCTCGGCAGCCTGCTCATCGAGGATGTTCTGGCGGAGCCACTGCGCGTGCGAGGCGCTCACCGCCGCCGAGAGGCGGTTGGTGTACTCGGGGGCGATCCCGTCGGTGAGCCTCTTGTACTCCTCGCTGCCCCACTCGGGGGTCTTGTAGTTCGGATCGGGGGTGAACCCAAGCTCGGTCGCCTTCCGCCACATGGCGGGGGCGATCCAGTCGGACTGCTCTACGTCGCGGAGGAAGTTCGCGGTCTTGTCGAACACGCCGTAGCGGTCGTCGTTGGCCCCGCCCTCCACCACAGGAGCAGCCGTAGGCTTCCCCGAGGCATCCACAGGCTGGCGCGAGGCCAGCACCGCGGGATCGATGGTGGCGTACGGGGAGCCGTGCGTCACCGCCGGTGCGTCAGGGATGCTGTCGAGGAAGTCTGACATGGTGTTCCTAGTTGAGTGTGAGGGCGCCCGGGGTAGCGGCGGCCGTTGAGAGCGCGTCGGTGTAGGCTTGGAAGGCGCGATGGTTCGCTTCGGACTTGGCGCGAGCGTCCTGACCGGCCTGCCACTTGTCGTGGCTGGTGGCTTTGGTGTACGAGGCGTAGAGGTCGTTCAGCGTGAACGGTCCCTTCAGCGTCTCGCCGTTCGGGCCGACGAGCACCAGCGCGCTGCGGCCATCGGTCCCGGGCTGCACGGTGAGCCGTACGTCCTTCGGGTCGATGTTGTGCGCCTTCGCCAGCGCGGGCACACCGTCCTTGTTCTCGTAGAGATACTTCACGGCGTCGCCCACGTCGGCAGCCTCGCCGCCCACGCGGGGAATCATCAGGTTGCCCTGAGGAGTCTTCACGGTGACGGAGGCGTCGTAGACGTTCTGCGCTGCGGTCGTCACGGCGGCCTGCGGCGTGAAGCCACGGCCGACGAGAAGCTCCGCCTGCTCGCGAATCTGCGTCTGCACCTGAAGCCCGTTGACGTAGTCGTTGGGCGTCGTGTTGGAGTGCCCGAAGCCGAGGAAGCCGGGGCCGGTGTGCATCGACACCGTCTTGATGGCGGTGTTGATCTCAGGACGCGCACCCTCGACCGCCTCCTTGGCGGCCGTCGGGTCGTAGCTCTGGAGTTCCTTGAGGATCTCCTGAGGCTGCATGCCCGTCTTGCTGAGCTGCATCGCACGGTCGTAGACCGCACGGGCCGGCGCAGGGATGTCCGCGGCGACCGCGCCGGGAGCGCGCTGGCGCAGCTCGGCGTAGATCGAGAGCTGCTGCTGGAGGCCGTTGACGTCCTGCAGCGCCGGGGTCTCAAGGTTGTGCTTGAGGGCGTTCGGCATGAGCCCCTGCTTCGCCGTGAGGGCGACCGCGAAGGGAACCTTCTGCTCGGGCGGGGCGCTGTCGACCAGCTCGTCTTCGTGCTTGCGCACGTCCACCGGGTCGAGCCCTGTGGTCGACCAGTGGTTGCCGCTGTTGAAGAAGCTGCCCCAACGGGCGCGCTCGGCGGCCTCCAGCTGGATCTGCGCGTTCATGCCGTGGAGGTGCAGAGCACCGCCTTCGCTGATGAGGTGGTTGCTCAGGGCGTCCTGAATGTCCTTCTCGGGGACGATGTGACCGTTGGTCTGCAGGTCCGAGAACCTAGCGGCAGTCTTGTACTGCTCCAGCGTCATGTCCTTCTCGCTGGCCGCAGCCGCCTGCTTCTTCGCGAGGTCGAGCTTCGCCAGATTCTCGGGTGACCATGTGGCCCCGTTGGCGAACTTGAAGTCGCGCGGGGCGAACTTGTCGACGGCGTCGGGGTTCTTCGTGGCGATGGCCTGCTCGGCCAGCGCCTCGACGTAGTCGTCGCGGGACTTCTTCGGATCGCCGAGGTTGGCATCCTTCAGCTTGGCGATGTCGCCGTCGATGTTAGGGGCGCCGTTGTTGGTGATGCGGTCACGAAGGTCCAAGCCGAACGCAGAGCGGATCTTGTCCTGCCCGTCGGCTACGGTCTTGCGGTACACCTCGCGGAGGTTGTCGGCGTACGCTTGGTTGAGGATCGGGTAGATGACCTTCGCGGCGGCGGGGTCTTTGTCCTCGCCGTTCGGGAAGGCAGCCTGCGCGATCTGCTCCCAGTGCTCCAGCAGCCCCGGGACGTGGTTGCCGTTCGCGTCGGTGCTGCCGTGGAGCGGCATCCCCGGATTCTGAACGGTGAACTGCGTGATCTGATCGGCCGCGGTGTGGGCTTTGAGCGTGGTCTGCGCGCGATGAACGCCCATGGCGAACGCGTCGCCCTGCGCTACCTCAGGGGCGTCGTCCTTCGTGGGCTGCTGACCGGGATGCAGCATGCCCCACGCGGCGCCCTTGGTCTCGGCGTCAGAGCCGGCAAGACGCGCTTGGATACCAAGGGCGTCCTGCGCGTGCTGATTGAAGCCTTGGAGCGAGGCGATGAGCTGCTGCGCCGCGGCGGGCGCGCCGGTGACGTTGAGGGGAGCCACGACGCCCGTGGTGTAGTTCGAGGGCTGCGAGGGGCCGAAGCCCTGAGCGTCCCCACGACTGCCGGGAAGTTCGGCTTCTGTCGGACGTGGCATGGTGCCTCCTTAGACTGGTGCCGGCTTCGCCGCGCCGAAGTGGTACATGGCCTCGCCCTGCATGAACGAGCCACCCGCGCTGAGTGCGGTGTTGAGCGTCGCTCCGAGGAAGGTCGAGGAACTGGCTTTTTCGTTCAGCAGGCTCTGCGTCTCGGCAGTGTTGGCCTGCTGCTGGTTCTGTTCATTCTCAAGGATCAGACCGGACTCATTGGCCTGAGTCATGGCGGTCGTCTGCAGCGAGCCCATGAACGAGTTCGAGCCGAGGTTGATGTTGGCGCCACTGGCCGCCGCGCGGCTCTGCGCCATCTGCTGGCGGGCTTGCATCGCAGTCTGTTCCTGCTGCTGGCCGGCCTGCGCTTGGATCTGCTTGCCACGAATCTCAGACTCGGTGTCGATGGCACGCTTGTTGGCGGCGGCCATCTGCTGCTGCGCGACCGCGCTCATCGCCGTGGTGGCGGCGGAGACGGCGGCCATCGCGATGACTACGGGTGGGCACATGGTGTTGACCTGAAGAACTGGAGGAAGGGTTGCTTGCCGACGCCGTGCTCGGGCACGTAGTCGACGAAACGGAATCCGCCGTACGTGAGCCAGCGGATGGAGTCACGGTGCGTCGCCAACACGAAGTTGGACAGCGCCGTGTAGCCCCTCGCCATTTCGGCGATGTAGGCTCGGGTGTTCGCGACGACTTCTCGCCGGTGGGCGCGCCAGTCGTCAGTGGCGAGGAGCCACGGGCTGCCCACGTCGGGCTGCCCGGGCCACGGGGCGACGCCGGACTTGTCGTCCAGCATCGCCCACGTCCGCTCCGAAGCTCGCATCGAGTGCAGGAGGCCGACCTCAGGGCCGGCTCCGATAGTAGCTTCGATCTCCTGAACGTCCGCCGCGCGGAGGCCACGCGTCAACATCTGACATGCGTGACACTCACGCGCGGGGATGATCATTAGATGGTCCTGCCTCGGTTGTTGTAGTCGGCCTCGAACTCGGCCTCGAAGAACGCCACGGGGTAAGGTGTGTCGTTCATGAGGGTCACGGTCGCTTCTGTGCTCGCGCCGTACACCCCGAACTCGGCCATGCCGGTGCGGAAGTTCGGCGACCCCGTGATGAGGTACGAGCTGCCGACCGTCATGCCCGTGTACTCGGACGTCTGGTCAGGCACGAGGCTCATCGAGAGTGGGCTGCCGTTGCCGTAGCTGTCCACCAACACCTCGAAGAACGCGGTGTTGACGAAGTACACGCGCCAGTTGCGCAGCGTGAGCCGCCCGCTCAGCACCGCCACGTTGTTCTGGTTGAGCATGAACTGCTCGCTGAACTGGTACGTGAAGGTGTAGCGGTGGCCCGCGAAGACGCTGTGGGCGTGGTAGTCGCCCGGCACGCGCACTTGGTTGGCCGCGGGGAACGTGTACGTCGACGGGTCGAGCATCGCCCCGGGCGTGCCGAAGGCGGCCCCGAGGACGATCCTCACGTTCGTCTGGTCGACGTTGTAGGGGAACGTCCACGTCGTGTAGTTGCTCGGTGAGCCGGTGTACACGCCCGTGAGGGTCGTGCGGCGGTCGAGCAGCAGGTCGTAGAGGTTGCCGTTGTTGTCGGTGAGCCCGACGTTGGCACCCACGGCCAGCGAGCACTTCTCGATGTACGTGCCGTCGCTGTGCTTGACCACAGCGTACAGGTAGTCGTCGAGACCCGCGGCGGCCAGCACTTGGTTGCCGGCGCCGAAGTCCCAGTAGCTCCACGAGCTTTGAGCCTTGGTCTGCTCGTTCTGCCAGTAGAACTTGTACACGTACAGCCGCGAGGGAGCCGCGCTGGTCGCGAGGAACACCGCGTCGTGGTTGTTGGAGCCCGCGAGCAGGTACGCGCCCTTGGGGATGTAGCTCGGGACGTGTGCGGTCGTATCCTCGGCGTCCGTCTGGATCTGGCCGGTGAAGCTCAGCTTGACGAAGTACTCGCGCAGGCGCGCGTAGCTGTCGTCCTCCGACACAAAGTAGATGTCCGAGCCGAGCATCACAGGCCGCACCGCGGTCGACGCGATGTACCGCGTGGCGACCTGAAGGGCGACTGTGGTGGCGCTGAAGGTGCCGTCGAGCGGCGTCACGAGGCGGAACTGGGTCTGGTCGCTGAAGAGCATGACGCCCTGAGCGAACGGGACCGCGTAGTTCATCGACGTGACATTCGTCTCCGACGCCCCGACATCCACGACTTGGTCAGCGAGGGTTTGTAGTACGGTGAGGCGGTAGAAGTTGCCGAAGTCTCCCGCGCGGGAGCAGATGACGTTCTCTCCTGCGAGGATGCCGAGCCGGTTCTGGTAGAAGAAGACATCGTTGATCGTTCGGCCCACGAACGACGGGTTCGGGTTGGTCGTTTCATCGCCGACCTTTCGAGGCGCCCACGAGAAGGGCGTGAAGGTGAACGTGTCGTCCGCGTTGTGGACGAGTGACCACGGCATCGTGGTCTCGTCGATGGCGTTCACCAGCGGGTTGCTGTCGGCGTCCGTGAGGGCGACGGTCTCGTTCCACACGCCACCCTGATAGATGACGTAGTACTTGGTGAAGCCCGAGGATTGATCGCCTTGGATCGCCCACAGGTCGCCGTCGACCGCCGCGGGCGTGCCGTGGGCGGCGTTGGGGCCGCCCGGCAGGTAGTCGAAGCTCTGCACGGAGCCTTTGTAGGTCGGGCTGCCGGGGTTCGCCTTGTACTGCTCGTAGTGAGCCGCCGAGTAGTCGTTGCTGAGGAGGAGGTCCTTCCCGCGCAGCGCGCGCAGCAGCGACAGGTAGTCGGTCGACTGCGCGGACTGGTCGGAGCCCGCGGACTTCATGACCACCTTCACCGACTTGTTCACGATGAAGGAGTAGTCGGCCACGGTGGTGACGGAGAACATCGAGGAGGGCGACGAGGCGGTGAGGTAACCCTTCCCGTGTGGGAAGTTCACCGTCTTGGCGTTGCCCGCCATGTCGTAGACCTGCAGGTTGCCGTTGGTCAGGACGATGATGTAGCGGTGGGTCTCGTCGCGGTTGATGATCGAGAGGTACGCCGACGAGAGGTCGGACGACGTGATCTTCGCGACGTGCTGGAAGGGAGGGCGCTGCTTGAGGCCCTCGACCACGGTGCTCCAGCCGTTGACTTGGACCTCGGCCTGCGACGGCAGGCGCAGCGTCGCGGGCTGCTGGCTGACGCCGTTGTAGAGCGCCGGGATCGCTCGGTTGATGAGCACGGTGGATTACTCCTACCACCAAGCGTTGTTCTTGGAGGCGTTCGGTTGACGGTTGAAGATGCGGCCATTGCGCGTCGGCGCGCTGAACATGTTGGTGCCGCTGTTCTTAAGCTCCGAGCGCTCAAGCTCGGCGCGCGCCTCCAGCTCCATCTCCTTCGTGAACTGGTAGAGGATCTGCGAGCCGATGGCGGAGGTCTGGAACTGCCGGGCGGCGCGCATCGCGATGTACATGCGAGCGGCCATGGGCGTGTCCTCGAAGGAGAAGCACCACTTCACGTCGCACTTCAGTACGCCGCCCTGAAGCCAGTTGCCGACCGAGAGGTCGAACGTGTGGTTCTTGACGTCGTAGAGCATGCCCTGCCGCTCGTTGAGCGGGAGCGTGCGGTCGCTCGGGGCGAAGTCGAGGACGCTGGCGGGCCGCAGGATCTGGTTGCTGCCGTTCGCGGTGATCGGGAACTCAGCCTCGCGGTTGAACCACCAGCCGGTGTGCTGCACGTCGCGGCACACGTTGTAGAGCGTGGTGGTTGCCCACGAGACGTCGTTGATGCCGCTGGTGGCGAGGGTGTTGACAGGCGCCTTGCCAATGCTGAGCAGCATCATGTTGACGGCTTCGAGTTCCGTCGTCGGGTTGGCGCTGAATGTGATCGGCATTGGGAAGGGTCCTGTGAGGAAAAAAAGGGGACCCTCAGTTGCCTGAAGGTCCCCTTGGGTTTGCTGTGTGATCAGCGAGAAGCGATTAGTGCTTCTTCAGCTCCACGACGCACTTGCTGCGGAGCAGCCCGGCGCCGATGGCCTGCTTGGCGATCATCAGGGTGCCCTGACGACGCGGGTCCCACACCGACTCCATGGTGATCCCCTTGAGGTTCAGCATGGCAGCAGCAGCCTCGACCCACACGAGACCAACGGTCTTCGTCTGGTCGGACTGATACTTGCTCGGGTAGTTGGCCTGAATGGCCTGACCGTACGGCAGCGAGCCGGCCGCGGGGCAGTTCGTGCCCGGGTTCGGCGGATCGCTCGACGCGACGATACCAGTGGCGTTGGTGCCGCTGTCGTAGGTCGTCACGTTGTAGCCGAAGAGCGGAGCAATCGACTTGATGATCTCGATGTCGCTCACGGTGCGCAGGGCCTGCCGCTGCAGCGACGCGTTGCCGTCGTTGTAGAAGCGGTTGATGTTCTTGTCGCTGTTGGCGACGAGATACCACTGCACGGGCTTGAACACGGCGTAGACCGGGAGGGTCTCCACCGGGACCTGATTGATGTCGAGCTTCTGCTTGGCGAGGTTCACGCCGCTGATCAGGTCGGCGCCAGACGCGGTGAAGTCGGCGGTGCCGCTCACGTCGCTCTGGTCGGTGACGCTGGAGCCAGCGCCGTCGCCGGTGAACAGCTCGGTCGTGTTACGCGCCGAGGCCACCAGCGTGTTGCTGATGACGCGGTCGTAGAACAGCGCCTGCGAGCGGCCGTGCTCCATCGCGTAGATCGAGCGGACGTCGTACTGGTTCTTCAGCTCTTCGATCTCGGCAACGAACGTGTCGCTGACAACGAGGTCGTCGAGGGTCACGAGGACCTGGTTCGCCTGCACGTCCTGACCGAGGATCTCGGTGCCGGGCGTGTGGTAGCGGGTGTTGACGCGGAACGTCGCAGGGAACTGCGCGCTCTTCGCGCCGCTGATGGAACGGGTGCGGACTTTGTCCTTCAGCTTGACCGCGATCTCGAACGCAGTCAGAACTTCACCCGCGAAGATGGTCAGCCAGAGGGCGTCAAGTGCGCCTGAGCCCTGAATCTGACCAAGATGGGAGACATTGGCGTCAGCCATGTGTACTCACTTGGTAATCGCCGGATCGCGACCCTATGGTTGGAGGTCATCGAGCGGCTTTGTTGTTGCGGATTGATGGGAGGGTTTGCACGCCAGCTGACGCCACGAACTTTCAGCGAGGTTGTCCCTTAGGCTCACCCGTAGGTGAACGGTCGGGGCCACTCCTACTCGATGTTGGTTCGTCGGAAGGGTGCGGAGGGTTGCTGACCTACGTTAGCTAGACGCAGGCTGGCGATAGGGAGTGTCGGGTTGGACTTGAACCAACTTCAGCTTTCGCTTACCGCGCGTGTTTCAGCGCTGCATTTCCTCTTGCGAGCCGACACAGGAATCTGGCACGTACTTAGTCCGTCGCCCGTGCCGGCGCGCTTTTACTCTGTAAAAGACCCCCGAGGTTTGCTCTCGGTGACTACCCAAAGGGCGGTTGGCCGACGAGTCGGGGGTGTGTTGAAAAGGGATGAACGCATCTTCGCTGTCACGTTGTGACCCCGGCGGCGTTCCGGCCGTGCGCGCGTGGAGGAGGAACACGCGCGGTGTTATTTGCGAAGCCGCGTGGGTGGCAGATGTCGCCACCGCAACCCGTGCTTGCGGGCGCTCGCGTGGAGCGCCACCTCGGGTGCGATCTTCGCCGACTCAAGGAGCCACATGTAGATCCCGAGGAAGCTCGGGCCGTGGTCTTGAATCTTGTCTTTGAAGTAGAAGTACGCGATGTGATGCGCCGCCTCGTGGAGCGCCGTCGCAGGGTTTTTCCCGCTGCGGTTCGGCTTCTCGGGCGACGCGGCCTGCATACTGATCAGGTAGGCGGTCGGCATGCACCAACTCATCGAGCGGGTGTGCTGCTTGACCGCCGGAGGCGGCACGCCGTACTTGCGGCATGCGCCCCGGATCAGCTTGCGACACTGGGCGAGCGTGAGGCTGTTCTCGCCCCAGTCGTACCAAGTGTCCTCCCACGCGTAGAGCGCCTCCTTCTGAGGATCGTCGTCCGCGCGCTTGGTCATGGCGTTACTTCTGGATGCGGATGCCGATGTCGATGCCCTGACGCTGCGACGCGGCGATGCGCTCGGCCACCTGTGCGCGGTAAGCCGCGTCCTTGGCGTAGCGAGCGTCGCTCATGGCAGCCTGCAGTTCGGCCTGAGACGCGAAGGCGTTGCCCGCGGGCGTACCTCCCTTGGTCTCGACGGTCTTGCCGCCCTTGCCGAACTCAGCGGCGTAGCGGGCGTTGAGGCCCTGCACGGCCAGCGTGATCTGCCCCTTGTCGCCCGAGCGCAGCGCGTTGTTGAACGCCGTCTGCTCCTCGATGGAGTAGTTGGCGGAGCCCCACGCGACCTTCTGCTCGAACGCTTCCTTGCCGCCGGCCATGTCGTGCATCGAGTTGATGATCAGCGTGGCCTGCGCCTTCTGACCGTCGATGTACGCGTCGACCGTTGCCTTGTCGTAGCCAGCCTTCGCCAGCTGCTGGTAGGTCTGCTCCGAGAGCTTGCCGTCGCGCTGGATCTCAGCGGTGGCGGCCTGCACGGCGTCGGCGCGCGCCTTGGTGACCGCGGCCTCGGCGGCTGCCTTGTCGGCGGCCTCCTTCTCGGCGGCGAGCTTCTGCTCTTCGGGCGTGCGCTCGGATGCGGGCTTCGCTGCGGCGTCGCGCGCGGCTGCCTCAGCGGCTGCCTTGGCGGGATCGCCAGCACCCATATCGGGCGCCTTGGCGGTGCCGAGCTTGGTCTGCAGTTCGGCGTAGCTCTTCGCCATCGCCTCTTGGTTCACGGCGCCCGTTTCGGCATTCCAGAACTTCTCGGGGCACCACTCGGGGCGCTGCGGCTTGTTTCCGGTATTGCCGGTGTCGGCGGGCTTCTCGCCCGGCTTGACGTCGGCAGCCGCGGGCTTCGTGCCGCCGGGTGCTACGTCGCCGCTCGCGGACGCGGGCGGTGCGACCTTCGGGGTCTGGTCGCTGATGTTGGTGGAGCTGCCGTCCTTGTTGACGAGCGTGACGCCAGCGGCTTGCGCCTTGGCGAGCGCTGCCTTCTCGGCGTCGCTCAGTGAGTTGATGTCCAAAATGATTCCTCCTCAGGTGTAGGCGGGGGCTTCAGCCGCGCACGGCTTGTAGACATGACTGTCGGGTACGGTGCCCAACTAGCCCCCATGGGTTACTTTCCGTTGACGTTGTCAGCGATGCCCTTGACGAACTGCGGCGCGGCGCGCTGCATGCCTTGGGCCATCATCTGGTTCTGCTGCTCGGCGTTGACTTGGTCAGCCGTCTTGAACAGATCCTCAGGCTTCTCGACGCCGTAGCCGGTCGCGAAGCGGCGGGCCACCTCGTCGAACTGCACGTACATCTGGAGCGCCTGCGGGCCGAACGTCTGCGACAGGTCCGCGAAGAGCGAACGCAGTCGGTTCATTTCGTGGTTGCGGCCGAGGGCCTCGAAGCCGGTCACGATGACCGGGTCGAGCGCCTGCTTCGGCAGCGCCGGGATCTCGCGGCTCTCAGTCATCGACGCCATGAGGCGGCGAATCATGGGCAGCTGAAGCTCCTGCGCGAGCACGGTGTAGACACCGCCGAGGGTATCCTCAAGCTCCTGCGCGTTCGCCCTGATCTCCTCCGCGGTGACCCGCTCGGCGTTGCGAGTAGTGCCCGCGGTGAGCAGGAAGGCGTAGCTGAGGCGCTGTTCGAGCCCGTCTGCAGTAGCCTTGGCGACTTGGAAGTCGGCCTGCTTCTCCAGCTGGAGCATGTCGATGTCAGCGAGCGAGCCGACGACGGCGTCGCCTGACTCGGCAGCGTTGAGGTCCGCCACGTTGGTCGTGCTGTTGGGATGCACGAGCATGACGACCTTCGAGGCCGCCTGAGCGAACTGCACGATGGCCTCGCTGAGACCTTCGAGCGACCTCAGGTCGCCGAGGTACTCCTCGCAGTGGCCGCGACCGTAGTCCTTGTTCGGAACCGCGATCCAGCGCAGGGGAATCCACTCGGTCTTGTCGAGCGGGCGTTCACCGTTGGTGCCGGGAACGCGACAGTCGTTGATCTCCTGCCACGAGCAGACCTTGTTGGTCACGTAGTCCCAGTCGATCATCGTGTAGACGTCGACCTTGGCGAACGGATCGGTCTTGCTCACGCGGCACACCGCGCAGACTTCTGGAGTCAGCGCGTCGGCGATAGTCGTTTCGAGCACCACGGCCTGCAGGGGCCGGCCCATGGCGTCGCGCGCGATCACGAACTGATCCATGCGGAACATGCGGAAGTCTTTGTGGTTCGGCATGTGCAGGAGCACGTTGCCGCTGACCACGAGGTGCTTCAGCACCTCCGCCATGATCGGGCGGGTGTGGAACTGTTCGAGCGCGTCGTTGACGGTGCGCTCGACGCTGCCGAGCAGCTGCTCGATCTGCGACAGCTGAGTGCCGAGGGCCTGCGCCACCGACTCGCGGATGCGAAGACGGAAGCACGGCATGCCCGGCGGGAACAGCGCCATCAGCAGCTTCGAGGACAGGTTGTTCACACCGCGCGCGCCGACGCTCTGGTACGGCGTGGGCAGCTCGGTGTTCTCGTTCGCGTAGATCGGGGGAATGAGCCCCGGCAGCGTCAGCGCCGAGCAGTCTCGGGCGCGCTGCAGGGACATGAAGCGGAGCGACTCAAGGCGCGAGTAGATCGCCTTGGCCGTCTGCAGGTTCGCCGGCACCGCGGCTTGCGGTGTCAGCTTCTGTGTCTCTTCGGGCATGGCCTACTTCCTCATCAGGGCGCCCATCGGGGGCACCGTCGGGCTCATGCGCCCGCCCATCGAGCCGGCCATCGGGCCGCCGACGGAGGGCATCACGATTCCCGGCTGGCCCATTGAGGGGAGCGTCAGGCCGCCCTGAGGGGCGGGCAGGCCGGGCGAGCGGGCCATGGGGCCGCCCTGCGTCGGGCTGGTGCTCGCCGCGGGCATCGCGCCCGGGCCGAAGGTGACGAGGGAGTTGCGCCCGCGGTTGGCCGCAGGGGACATCGCGGCGCTGTCGAGGTACGGGTTGTGGAGGTACTGCGGTGGCGGCGGGGGAGGCGGCGCGCCCGGGGTGTGGACGAGGCACATGGCGTTACGCCTTCTTGAGTAGGGGTTGGGTGGGGTCGCTGCCGGCTGCCTCGGACGCCTTCAGGCGGAGCAGCAGGGACAGCACGAGTTCGCGCTTGCCGGCGTAGCGGTGCGCGTCCTCAAGGGATTCGTGGGCGCCGATGCAGCGCTCGGGGATCGTGCGATCCAGCTCGCGGATCAGGTCCGCGGCCATCGCCGGTAGCTTCTGCACGGGGGCTCCTCGGTTACATAAGGGAGAAAAAAGCCCCCGCAGATGCCGGTGACCCTCCAAGGTGCCGTACTGGCACTTACCGCCTACGTTGGCGTGAGAGGCTTGCATGCGCCCTTGTTGGGCCGAGCGCTTACCGGGTGCGGGGGTCTCTGAGATTTCGAGGGGATAGGGGGCTTTCTACGAGGATGGGCACTAAGGGGGTTACGCCGGGTAGGAGCCCTGACCCGGGAAGAATGGCGTC
>Ga0335069_10008341_pt1 | contig 14833 bp, 8 predicted proteins | sample Lox_Sample_11_FD_206714 | JGI IMG/M metagenome (GOLD analysis project Ga0335069, IMG submission 206714) | Soil microbial communities from Loxahatchee National Wildlife Refuge, Florida, United States - Lox_Sample_1.1 | ecosystem: Environmental > Terrestrial > Soil > Wetlands | place: USA: Florida... | reverse complement strand
ATGTCCTTGACGTAATCCTCCAGGCGCAACAGCGGGCCGAACCCGAGCAGGGCGAACATCTTCATGGCCGCCTCCTGTTTGCCGATGAATTCCGCCTCGACCCGTTCCAGACCCACATGCCGGGCGGTCTCGATGATTTCCCCGATCAGCGCCCGCGCCAGGCCGCGGCCGCGGGACTGGGGATGGACGAGCACGCTCACCCGGCCGACGTGCCGTTTCCAGCCGCCGAGCTGCTGATGCAGCGTGGCGACGCCGGCGATTTTGCCGCTCAACAACCCGACGAGCGGCAGGTTGCGCCCGTAATCAAGGTTCCGGCACCATTCCCGGATGGTTTCGATTTCCGTGACGCGATGTTTGATGAACATCCGCTCGTGCTCGGTGATGCCGAGGAACAGGGCGTGAAAGTCCTTTTCATCTTCGCGGCGCAGCGGGCGGAGGGTTGCTTTCGCGCCATCCTTGAGCGCGACAGTTTTGGGAAACTTTTGGAGTTCGAGTTCGATGTTGGTTGACATGCTTTCTCTCCAGTTTGTCGTGATTTGTCGGCAATCTGCCTGACTCGTCTGAAAACGCAAGAGCCAATCGCCGCCGGCACAATTTAAAATCGCGGTGGGGCGAGCGTTCTCGCGGGCCGGCTCGCGGGTAGCCTCGCCCCACCAAATAACATCGGTGCATCCTGCACTTGATACCCTTACAGTGATTCGCCGGCGATGCCGTCAGCGTGTTTGCGCAGATGCCGCACATCGATGCGCGCCGGGTCCAGGCTCCAGCGCGCCGCGAGCAACGGCACTTTGGCAACATTGCTGGCCATCCATTCCGGGGCGGCCCAGGAATCGGCCACCGGATGGTCGCCGTAGCCGAAACATTTTACGCTCAAATCCGTTTCCGCGGCGGTTTTTGCACCCTGGTTCCACACCGTCTCACCGGCCCAGGCATACGCGCGTTTCACCACGCCGTTTTCCACGCGCGCCCAGGCGTGATGTTGCAGAACCCGTTCCGCCAGGAAAAATTGCACGTGCCCGACCTTGCGGCTCAGGTCGGTCAGAAAACGGAAACATTCGTCCGCGTCATTGCCCGGGTCCGGCAGACCCGAACCGGTGACGATGATCCAGCCGTTGACCGGTGCGCCGATGAAAAATCCATGTCCCCCGATCAAGCCTTCCACCCAGGGACAGGGTGCGAACTGGTCTAAACCCAGTGCAGTTCGGACGTTTTGAGGATGATTTGAACGAATGGCGAGCCAACGAGCGGGACGAGGCGCGTAAACCATTTGCAGGGGGGTGAACTCGACCGGGCTTTGGATCCGGGTTTGTCGGATATGCACCCGGCGCCGCCAGACAACCATCCACAACACCATCGTCGTGCCCGAGCCAAGCACGAACCCCAGCAGCAAGAGCAACATCAGCGGAATCGCGTCCGGATTCACACTGGAAATCTACGCCCCCTTGGCAAGGGTTCAACAAAAATCTGACGCACGCTATAGCGTCGGCTATCCCAGCCGAAAAGTGCGCCGGAGACAGCGCACACTACAAGCCTTGCCTTCCCCGACAGCTTTCCGCCAGCCAGGTGAGGTATTTTGGGTTACCTGCGTTTAGCGACAGCACGATGAATTCCGGCGTGTCGTAAGGATGCCTGGCCAGAATTAACTTTTCCAAGGCTGCCAGTCTGGTTTTCCGCGTTTTCAAAATCAGCAGAATTTCCGCGCCGGTTTCGATTTTTCCCCGCCACCGGTAATGCGATTCAATTTTTGGGATGAGGTTGGCACAGGCAATCAGTCGTGCCGATAACGCAGCCCGGGCGAGCCGGCGGGCGGTTTTCAAATCCGGTGCTGTGACCAGAACGATGGCAAACGGGGCGGAGGATTTCATCGGCGCAGGTCAGAGGTTGATTCGTTTTCCTGTCCGCGCCGACTCGTGGGCGGCATCCAGGATTTCCACCACGATCAGGTTGACCTCCAGCGAGGCCAAACCGGAGGGTTTGATTTCTTTTCGCACCACCGCCGCCAGATAGGAAAGCGGATCGGCATGGGCACCGGTCAAAGGCGCTGGAACGATTTCAGTTGGATTGGCGGCATTGGCAGTTTGCACGCGCAACAAATTCGGCTTCAGCACAAAGATAGTGCCGGTTTGCCCATAAATCTCCATGTCTTTGCGGTCAAACGGCCAGTTCCACGAAGGTTCAAGAATCGCTTGTGCCTGCGGATAGGTCAGCACAATCGTCGCATCGTCTTCGACCTTGGGATAAAGATCCGGCTTGAGATGTTGCGCCACGGCGAAAACCGAGATGGGTTTTTGCCCGTCCATGAGCCAGGTGGCGATATCCGCGCCGTAGCAGCCAAAATCATTGATCGCCCCGCCGCCGTTGAGAACCGGATCGGTCAGCCAGGCCAGGAAATTGGTCGAACAGCCGATTTCCTGTGGCCCGCGATGGCCGTCGTGAAAAACGATCCGCCAGACGCCGCCGGTTTGATGTTCGTCATGAACCAGGGTGTAGGCGGCCTGGGTTCCTGGATACCAGCTTGTTTCATAATTGACGATCACTTGAATGCCGCTTTTATTTGCCGCGGCCTCGATGGCACGGGCGTGTTGCATATTCACCGCCAGCGGTTTTTCCATCATCACATCCACGCCATGGGCCGCGCAGGTTTCCACCACGTGCAGATGGTCGAAGGTCGAGGTAAAGGTAGCCACCGCCTGCACATTGGTTTTGGCGAACAGGGCTTCGAGGGTCGGGAAGAACAAATTGGAATTCAGGTGGAACCGTTGCGCATAGCGTGCAATCAGCGCCTGGTTGGTTTCCACAATGCCGGCCAGGTGCACATCCGTCCGGCCCTGCAATCGGGGAATGAATCCCAAGGCATGGTCGTGCGCCAGGCCAACGATGGCGAGGCGCACGGGCGGTTTGGCATCCTGCGCCAGCACGTGGCCGGTAACCCAGAGGATCATCAAGCTCAGCGGGAAAAGTTTTTTCATGATATCAGGTGGGAAATGTCGAGGACCCTCCGGGCCAAGGCGAAAGTGAACTTTCCGGCCGCTTTCATTCAAGGCTCAAACAAGGTCAACTTGTGTTGGAGAAAGTCCTTCAAGACGTCGAGTAGTCGTTGGCGCTCTGCGGCGGAAACCTCCTTGGGGACCATCGCCACACAAACGAAACAGGCGGTGATCTTTCCTGTTTTTGTTTGGACTGGAAAGGGCGTTGCATAAACAACCGATTCCACAGGGTCGGTTTTTGAGTAGGCGCCGGTGTCAATTCTCGTCCCGCTGAATTCCGAACGCAGATAGTGAAAATCCGCCTGCTGATCCAGGCCCTGGCGGCGGACCTTTTGCGTCATCGTTTCCCAAGTTTCGGTGCTTCCGGTTGCGCCGGCCCGATCCCGCAATTCGCCGATGACGGCCTTTAAGCCATTGGTGGTATTTTCCCCCTCAGGCAGCGTGCGGACGTAGATGAAGAATTCGGATTTGGTCGGTAAATGAATAACGACGGAAAGGTGCTCTTTCAAATAATACATTCCGCTCCACTCCTTTTTGCCGTCGCCGAAAAGCCCGAAATACAATGAACTCATGCAGGTTACTTCATTGGCGGGATGACTCAATCCGTCTCGGGCTATGGCCTTTGGATTCTCTTCGTTCAAGCTGTGGCAGCCGAGGCACAGCAGCATTGGCATGGCGAACAGCCAACCCGGCTTCCAATGAAGTCCTGAAATCATAAAACATTTCCCGAATCCGGTTTATTTCCGCCGAATTTTCTGATTAAGTCAAGCCATGGACGCCGCCTTGCCGCCGTTGATGCCGGGAACGCTTTACCTGGTCGCCACACCCATCGGGAATCTCGAGGACATCACGCTGCGCGCGCTCCGGGTGCTGCGTGAATGCGATATCGTCGCCGCCGAAGACACGCGGCATTCCGGGCAATTGCTGAAGCACTTCGGGATCGCCCGGCCGCTCGTGAGCTATTTCCAGTTCAACGAAGCCAAGCGCAGCGAGGAAATCATCGAACGCCTTCGGCGCGGCGAGAAGGTGGCGCTGGTCGCGGACGCCGGCAGCCCGGGCATCAGCGATCCCGGCGAACGGGTCGTCAAGGCGGCCATCGCCGCCGGATTTCGCGTGGAATCCGTGCCGGGCGCCTGCGCGCTGGTCGCGGCGCTGACAGCCAGCGGCCTGCCGGCGGACGAGTTTCATTTCATCGGCTTTCTGCCGCACAAACCGGGTCAGCGCCGGAACCAACTGGAATCGCTCAAAACCGTCGCCGGCACGCTGGTGTTTTATGAGTCGCCATATCGCGTTGAAAAGTTGCTGGGTGAACTCACGGAAGTTTTCCCAGACCGTGAAGTGGTGCTGGCGCGGGAGCTGACCAAGAAGTTTGAGGAATTTTTGCGCGGCCAGCCGGCAGAATTACTGTCCCGGTTGAAACAGCGAAGCTTGAAAGGCGAATTCGTCGTGCTGGTGGCGGCGACCCGCGACCCTCGTTAAACCCGGGGGATTTTGAGCAGACTTCATCGTCTTCGAGGGCGGAGGCCACTTTGGGATTGAATTTCAAAGAGATTAATGATATGCGTAAAAAGTCTCATTCAAGGCAGGCCCATGAAATTGTGTCTTTTGCGCTGTTCCGCCATTTTCCTGGCGCTTTATGGATTTGTCTTGCTCCCTGCGCCGGCGACGGTGCGCTACGTCAGATTGAACAATGCCGCGCCCGTGCCGCCGTACACCAGTTGGGCCACTGCGGCGACGAACATTCAGGATGCCATCAATGCCGCCGTGGATGGTGACCAGATTCTGGTCACCAACGGCACTTATCAGGCCGGCGGACAGGTGGTGTACGGCTCGCTCTCCAATCGCGTGGCGGTCACCAAAGCGCTCACGGTGCAAAGCGTCAATGGCCCGGCGGTCACGGCCATCGCGGGCTATCAAATGCCGGGCGCGACCAACGGTGACAGCGCCGTGCGCTGCGTTTATCTGACCAACAACGCGACGCTGATCGGGTTCACTTTGACCAATGGCGCCACCCGCTGCCTCTGTTCGGGCACCATCGGCCTGCCGGATTACGTCCAGGAGCAAAGCGGGGGCGGGGTCTGGGCTGAATCCACCAGCGCGGTGGTGTCCAACTGCGTGATCACGGCCAACGCCGCTTTCGGCAACGCGGGCGGCGCGTATGCCGGAACCTTCAAGGCCTGCCTTTTCGTCGGCAATTGGGCCGGCGTGTATGGCGGCGGCGTCTTCAACAGCACGCTGCAGAGTTGCTCGCTTGCCGGCAACATCTCGGGGAACGCGGGAGGCGGTGCCAATACTTGCACGCTGAACAACTGCACACTGGTCGGCAATTCGAGCGGAGCGGTATCCTCCGCCTTGAACAACTGTATCATTTACTACAATACGGCCTGGAACGTCTCCGGCGGCGCGGCCAGCAACTGCTGCACCACACCCGATCCCGGCGGCGGGAGCATCACGAACGAGCCGCAAATGGCAGATTTTACCCACATTAGCGGCACCTCTCCCTGTCGTGGTGCCGGCAATCCGGCCTGGGTTGCCAGCCTGGACATTGATGGTGAGAGCTGGTCGAATCCGCCCGCGATCGGCTGCGATGAATACCGCGCCGGCAACGTTGTCGGCGCTTTGAGCGTGGCCATTCAGGCCCCGTCCACCAATGCGACTCCGGGCTTTGCCCTCGGCTTTAGCGCGCAAATCAACGGTCACGCCGGCCGGAACCAATGGGATTGGGGCGACGGCTCCATCGTGACCAACCGGCTTTTTCTTTCGCACTGCTGGGTGATGGCGGGCAATTATCCGGTGACCTTGACGGTTTATAACGACAGCCACCCCGGCGGCGTGGGCGCGGTCGTGACGGTTCACATCACTGACGAAACCCATTACGTTAATCCAGGCAACTCCAGCCCGGCGGCGCCTTACACTTCGTGGGCGACGGCGGCGACGAACATCCAGAACGCCATCGATGCGGCCGTCCTGCCGGGGGCGATGGTGCTGGTGACCAATGGACTTTATCAGACCGGCGGCCGGGTCGTCTATGGGGCGATGACGAACCGGGTTGCGGTCACCAAGTCGATCATCCTGCAGAGCGTCAATGGCCCGGCGGTGACGACGATCCAGGGCTATCAGGTGCCGGGGACGACCAACGGCGATGCGGCGGTGCGTTGCGTGTGGTTGACCAATAATGCCTCGTTGATCGGCTTTACCCTGACGAACGGCGCCACGCGCGCGGCTGGTGACGGTTACCAGGAACAATGCGCCGGTGGCGTCCTTTGCCTGGACCCGAGTTCGGTCGTTTCCAACTGCGTCGTGGCCGGCAACTCGGCCTATGCGCTTGATTCGGGTTATGGCGCCGGTGGCGGCGGCGGTGGCGGGGTGATGGGCGGCACCTTGTATAACTGCCGGATTGTCGGCAATTCCGCCCCCAACGGCAACGGCGGCGGCGCCCATTCCAGCACGCTCTACAATTGCATTCTTACGCGCAACGTGGCGGGCTATGGTGGCGGCGCTTACCAGTGCACCCTGAACAATTGTTGGCTCACCAACAACTCCGCCGGCCAGGGCGGCGGCAGTTACGGCTATGGCGCCGTCCTGAACAACTGTCTGGTGACTGGTAACTCGGCGGGAAATGGCGGCGGCATTTTCGGCAGCGCCCTGCAAAATTGCACCGTCGTTGGCAATGTCGCAACCACGGAAGGCGGCGGGGCATGGAACGCGGGCGCGGGCAATTCGATCATCTATTCCAACACCGCGCCGGCCGGGGCGAACTGGTTTACCGGTTCCTACGCCTACTGCTGCACCGACCCGGCCTACGATGTCGGCGCGTTTAGCGTGCCACCGCTCTTTGCTAATTTCGCCGCCGGCGATTTCCATCTGCAATCCGATTCTCCCTGCATCAACACCGGCAACAACAGCAGCGTCGCCGGCAGCGTGGATTTGGACGGGAATCCGCGCATCATCGGTCCGACGGTGGATGTGGGAGCTTATGAATACCAGCTTCCCAGCATCGCGTTCATCGTGCAGCCGACCAACCAAATGATTCTGCTGGGGCAAAGTGCGGTGTTCTCGGCCGCGACAGTCAGTCCATTCCCGGTGGGCTATCAGTGGTATTTCAACGGCACGCCATTGACAGATGGCGGGGATGTGAGCGGCTCGGGCACCGCCAGTTTGCATCTCTCGAACCTTCAGACAAATGACGGCGGTCCATACCAGGTCATCGTCACCAACGGTTACCTTGCCGCCACCAGCGCCCTGGCAGTGTTGACCGTGCTGGTGCCTCCGATGATTGTGGCTCAACCGACGAACCAGACCATCCAGTTCGGCGGCAACGCCACGTTTGCAGTGTCCGCGATCGGTTCGGATGTGCTGGCCTACCAGTGGTATTTCAACGACACGCCGTTGGCCGATGGCGGCCGGGTGTCGGGCTCCGCGACCGCCAGCCTGACGATCCTGAATTCACAGTCCGCGGATATTGGCGTTTACCAGGTAGTCGTGACCAACAATTACGGCATCACTTCCAGTGTGCCGGCCTCGCTGACCGTCCTGTCCGCTCCACCGGTCGTTACCCGGCAACCTGCCAATTTGTTTGAGCCGCTGAACGGGAACGCCTCTTTCCTGGGGGCGGCCAGTGGCACGGCGCCGCTCAGTTATCAATGGTATTTCAACGGCGCGCCCCTCTCGGACAATACCCGCATCAGCGGTTCTCTCGCGCCGACGTTGAACATCTCCAATCTGCAGACAAACGATCAGGGCCTGTATCAATTCGTCGTCACCAATGCCTATGGCGCGGCCACCAGTTCGGTGGCCAAATTGACGGTGTTGTTGACTGCCCTCAGCAAGGCCGGCGTGGTATCTGCTTGGGGGTGGGGTGACGTCGGAGAAACCGGCGTGCCGGGCGATGCCACAAACATTGTGGCGATTTCCGCCGGTTACAATCACGCCCTCGCCTTGCGCAGCGACGGCACGGTCGAAGCTTGGGGCGAATCCTACCTGGGAGCCACGAGCGTGCCAGCCGGGTTGAGCAATGTCGTCGCCATCGCCGGCGGCGATAATCACAGTCTTGCCCTGACGCATGACGGCATGGTGGTCGCCTGGGGCTACAACGGATACGGCGAGGTGAATGTGCCGGCTGGGTTGAGCAACGTGGTGGCGATTGCCGCCGGTGACTTTTTCTCGTTGGCGCTCAAGAGCGACGGCTCCGTCACCGGCTGGGGGGACAATGGCAACCAGCAACTGCTCGAGGCGGGCGATGCCAGCGGGATCGTGGCCATCGCCGCCAACCCGGTGAACACCGGCTACGCCATGGGGCTGAAGAGTGACGGCACGGTTGTGGAATGGGGCTTATATCTGCCAACCTTGCCAGCCGGATTGACCAACGTCCTCGGCATCGCCGTCGGCGGATCTCATTACCTGGCCCTGAAGGGCGACGGGAGCGTGGTCGCGTGGGGCGACAACACCTACGGCCAGACGAATGTGCCACTGGGCTTGAGCAATGTGGTGGCCATCGCCGCGGGATGGATGAACAGCCTGGCGCTCAAAAACGACGGCACGATGACGGTCTGGGGCGGCAATACCTATGGCGAAGGTGTCAACCCCTCCGGCCTTATCAATGTGACAGCCATTGCGGCCGGCGGGGGTTACAATCTGGTGTTAAACAACGGACTGCTCGGTCTGCTGAGCTGGCCGACGAACCAGGCGATTTTCACCGGCATGTCCGCCGGATTCAGCGCTGCGCCTGTGCCCGCCGCCGTGCCGGCTGCGCTGCAATGGCAGTTCAATGGCAGCAATATCCTGTCGGCCACCGGTGGTTCGCTGGCGATCACCAACGCGCAACTGTCTGATGCCGGCACTTATGCCGTCGTGGCGACCAACCGCTACGGCTCGCTGACATCGAGCGCTTCGCTGTTCGTCACCGCTTCGCAGCCGGTCATGGTGCAACAGCCGGTGGATGAACTGGTGACTGCCGGTTCCAATGCCGTGTTTACGGTGACAGCCACCGGCTCGCTCCCGTTGACTTACCAGTGGCAATGCAACCTGACGAATCTCCCGGCACAGACCAACGCCACGTTGATCCTGACTAACGTGCTGCCGGGCCAGTCGGGCCTTGTGTTCGCGGTGGTGGTTAGCAACGCGTGGGGTGCGGTTGCCAGTTCCAATGCGTTGTTGACCGTGGTGCCGGATCTGGTTGCCGTCCAGCCGCAGAACCTGACCACCAACGGCGGCGCGACGGTCACATTCAATTCGACAGTCATTGGCCAGGGGCCGTTCGGCTATCAATGGCAATTCAACGGCACGAGTCTGGTGGGCGCCACCAACAGCACCTTCATCCTGACCAACGCGCTGGCGAGTCAATCCGGCCTGTACAGCGTCGTCGCCAGCAACTCCTTTGGCGCCGCCACTTCCTCCAATACCTCGCTGACGGTGGTTCCCTGGGTTTCCATTTCGATTTCGCCCGCCTCCATCATTTCCGGGGCCGGCACGCTGGTGATCTTTTCCTTCAATGTCGGAGGACTCTCGCCGGTCACGTACCAATGGACGCACGACGGCGCTCCCTGGGGTGGGCCCAACCCGGGCGGGGCGCTGGAAATTATTGACCCGCCGCCGAGCTGGGCGGGCGTTTACAATGTCACCGCCGGTGACGCCTACACGAACCTGACGAGTTCCAATGCGACGCTCACCGTTATTCCGCTGGCCATCACCGGCCAGCCGACGAATCGCGGGGCGTGGCTCGGCGGCGTGGCCCAGTTCAAGGTAACCGCCCTGGGGGCGGCTCCGGTCGGCTATCAGTGGCGGTTGAACGGCACCAACGTTCCCGGCGCCAACGCCAGTTCGCTGCTGCTGACCAATGTGCAGGCGTTCCAGTTCGGACCCTATGATGTGGTCGTGACCAACGCCTACACCAACATCACCAGCAGCATCGCCAACCTGTCGCTCTCGCAGGTGGCGGTTTGGGGATATGCGTTGAACGGCGAAACCAATCTGCCGGCGGGACTGACCAATGTGATGGCCGTTTCCGGCGGCATCCCCGGTGTTTACGATTGCCTGGCCTTGAAGAACGATGGCACAACGGTTCAGTGGCCGAACAGCCTTCCGAACCAGGTAACTGCGGCCATCACGAATCTGGTGGCTATCGCCTGCTCTGTTTCCTCCGGCCCCAATCTGGGACTGAGACCCGACGGGACGGTGATTGCCTGGATCTACGACCCGCCGATTACCGTCCGCGGATTATCGAACATTGTCGCCATCGCGCCCTACAACGGCAGTTATGTCTCGTTGAAGACCAACCGTACGGTGGTGAACGCTAACTTGGCGGGCCCGGCCCCGGGGACGGTAACGAATCTGACCAATGTGGTGGCAATTTCCGTGGGTGTTCAACACGGCCTTGCCCTCAAGGCTGATGGAACGGTGACAGCTTGGGGCAGCAACCAGTACGGGCAGACCAATGTCCCGGCGGGATTGAGCAACGTCGTGGCCATCGCGGCCGGCGGCTATCACAACCTGGCGCTTAAAGCCGATAGCTCGGTGGTGGCTTGGGGGCGAAACCTCGAGCATCAAACCAATGTGCCACCGGACTTGGGCTGTGTCGTGGCCATCACCGCTGGTGGTTATCATAGCTTGGCGCTCCAGAGCAATGGAACGGTCGTGGCTTGGGGATTGAACGTTTACAATCAAACCAACGTGCCGGCGGGCTTGACCAATGTTATCGCCATTGCAGCGGGTGAATATCACAACCTGGCGCTGATCGGGACCGGGCCGCCGTTGCTCCACGCCGTTGCTGCCAATCCTGTCCTCGTCAATAATCGTTTCAGTTTGTCATTGCCCGCGCAGAGCGGAAAGGTTTTTGCATTGGAATACAAGAATTTATTAACGGACCCTCTCTGGACGGGCTTGCCGCTGGTGGCCGGGAACGGCACCAACCTCCTGCTGACGGATCCCACGGCCGCCAATCCCCAACGTTTCTATCGCGTGCGGCGGTGGTAGCCGGCAATCACACAAACTTGCCGGGATTGAGAATGCCTTTCGGATCGAGGGCGCGCTTTACCGTGTGATGCAACGCGCGGGCTTCAGCCGAGACGGCCTGCGGCCACCAGCGCTTCTTGGCCAAGCCGATGCCGTGTTCGCCGCTGAGGGCGCCACCGGCGCCGAGCACCCAGCGGAACAGTTCGTCGAGCGCGGCTTCAGCCCGGCGTTCAGCGCCGGGTTGTGCGTAATCCACCATGACGTTGGTATGGATGTTGCCGTCGCCGGCATGACCGAAACACGCCACGGGCAGCTTGTGCTTCTTCTGCAGCTGGTCTGCGAACTTGAAAAGGTCTTCCAGCCGGCTGCGCGGGACGACCACGTCTTCGTTGAGCTTGGTCAAGCCAGTGTCGCGCAGGGCGTAGGAAAATTCGCGCCGGATTTTCCAGACTTTCTCGCATTGGGCGGCACCCAGGCCGCGCTCGACAAACAACGGCTTCTGCCGGCGAATGATCTTTTCCAAATCCTGAATCTCGCGGCGGACGGATTGCGTTTGCCCATCCAGCTCCACAATCAAATGGGCCCGACAACCCCGCAGGCGGTCGCTCTTCGTCCGCTGATACGCAGCGGCCAGCGTGAATTCATCGGCCAGCTCGAGCGCGCACGGCAGGAAACCGGCGCGGAAAATGGCGTGCAGCGTCCGTACGGCGAGGGGCATGGAATCAAAACCGACAGCCAGATTGGCGCGGAAGGGTGGCCACGGAATCAATTTCAACGTGGCCTCGGTGATGACGCCGAGCAGCCCTTCGGAGCCGACAAACAGACGGTGGAGATCAAAGCCGGTCTTGTTTTTGTGCGTGCGGCTGCCAAGCCGGACCACCGTGCCGTCGGCGAGGACGACCTCCAGGCCGAGGACGTAGTCGCGAGTGACGCCGTATTTGAGGCAGCGCGGGCCGCCGGCATTCGTGGCGATGTTGCCGCCGATGAAATTGTCCGCGCGGCTGGCCGGGTCGGGCGGATAAAACAGGCCGCGCCGTTCCACGGCACCTTGGAGGCGCTTCGTGTTCACGCCGGGTTGGACGACGGCGACGAAATCCGCGGCGTTGATGTCGAGGATGCGGTTCATTCGTTCGAGCGAGAGCACGATGCCGCCGCGGACGGGCACGCAGCCGCCGACGTAACCGTGGCCCGCGCCGCGCGGTGTCACCGGAATGTTGTGTTCCTGGGCGAATCGTAGAATTGCCGAGACGGATCGAGTGGAGCGGGGCAGGGCGACAGCATCGGGTTGGTGCGTGGCAAACCATTTGTCGCCGGCATAATTGGCGAGCGTGGCCGGGGACAAAACGATTTCCCCAGGCAAACTTTTCTTTAATCGCTGGAGACTTTTAAATCTTGCAGGACTCATGGCAAATCAAACCAAGTGCAACTCACCCTATTGAATATGGACTGCGGTGGCAAGCGAAGCGCGACCCCGCTTTGGAATCAGGTTCCGGAACATTCACATCAGCATCAAAAGTGCCGTCGCCGCTGGCTTTGCCGGCGCAGTCCAAAATCTGGCGGTAATTCAGACGGACAAGGAGTCTTCATGATAGTGGCGCTCTGGCATCGCTTGTTGCCCGGAATAATCATTCGGCGGTCGTATCAGGCTCCGGCGGAGCATTGAGAAATTCCTTCGCTTCAGCGGCCTCGGCTTCGGGCACCTGGACGCGGATGCCGCCCGCCGCAAGGGCATAGCCTTCAATGCTCAGGGCCGCGGTTTCACTCGTGACCAAGGGATGAAATCCCGCCGCTTCCAGGCGGGAACGGGCAAGTTGTGCGTCCATGGGATTCAACACGGTTAGCACAGTGACGAGGTCCATGGCGTGGAATGATTGTCAGAGCGTGGGCGTTTTGAGATCGGCGAAAACGATGATGCCGGCGCCGGTTTGCAGCAGGGTCTGAACCTGGACTTCAATTTGCTGGCCGATGTGGGGCTGGCCGTTGTTGACAACAACCATGGTGCCGTCGGGCAGGTAGCCGATGCCCTGGCCCTTGTCCTTGCCTTCGCGGACGATTTTCAGTTGCAGGATTTCGCCGGGGAGCAGGGTGACCTTGAGGCACTTGGCTACTTCATGCAGGTTCACGTAATTGATTTTTTGCAGCTCGGCGATTTTGGCCAGATTGTAGTCGTTCGTAAACAGCCGGGCGTTGAGGTTGCGGGCCAGACGGATGAGCTTGCTGTCCACTTCCTTTTCCTCCGGGAAATCGCCGTCGTGGATACGGACTTCAGTGTGGGGATTGTGTTGCAGGCGATTGAGCATTTCCAGCCCGCGCCGGCCGCGGGCCCGCTTGATGGCGTCGGCGGAATCGGCAATCTGCTGGATTTCCCGCAACACAAAACGCGGCACCACGATCAGGCCCTCCAGAAACCGGGTTTCAATCAGGTCGGCAATGCGGCCGTCGATGATGACGCTAGTATCGAGCAGCAGCAGGTTGTCGGGCTTGTTTTGCGGGGCGAAGCGGACGTAGGGGATGATGAGCGAAAAATCCTCCTTGTTGCTCCGCATGGCTAGGATGATGCCGATGTAGCCGAAACCCAGGAACAGACCGAGGCGGACAGGTCCACGGACGTAGTCGGGGGCGTTTTCAAAAATGCCGGAACGATCCACCAGCAGCGCGACAACCGTGCCGAGCAACAGCCCGAAGGAGGTGGCGGAAAACGCACGAAGGGAAAATCCCTTGAGCATTTCATCCAGAGCAATCATCCAGCCGCCGAAGCCAAAGCCGATGGCCATGCCAATCAGGCCGCTGTGGGCCAGGCCCGTGAATTCCGGGCGCACCTGACTGACGGCGTAGCCGGCCATGACGCAAAGGCCCAGAAAAAAGATGCGGATGGCCCAGAGAGAGGTCATAGGCAGAATGACGAGTGGCGAGGGACGAGGGACGGGATCGTCGCTAGGCCGTTGATGGTTGGTTCGGTTCTCATGTCATTTGCCACGTGTCACTTGCCGCCTTTTTGTGGTTTGGCCGTCGGTTCCTTGTGGAAAAGAAAATGCCACATGCCAAACCGGTTAAGGTTGCTCGAGGCGACGGCCAGGTTGTTCGCAATGGCTTCCACATTAGTGCTGAATTGCTGGTTCTGGAGCATGGTGCCAGCAATTCCCTTGCCGGATTGGACGTCGCGCATCAGGCCTTTTAATATCTCCGTCGAAGTTTCGATGTTTTTTACGGCAGCGGTGATATCCGTGCCGTTGGTGGCCATCAGGTTCTGGGCCGAACCGGACAGCGAGATCAGTTCCTGCGAGAAGAACACGATGTTGCTGACGGCCAGGCCGACCTGCTCTCGATTCGTCGCCACCATCGCGTTGATGTCGCCCACCGTGCCCAGCGCCTGCTCCGAAAAAGTGCGCATGTTGTTCACGGCCATGGAAAAATTCGTCAGCGCCTGCTCGTTCAACACCACGCGCCGCAGGTCGGTGACCGAATCATCCAGCTTCCGGGCGGTGTCCTCGATGCGTTTGATGAACCCCGAAGTCGAACGCGCCACCTCCTGAAGGTTGAACGGTTCCTGGCAATTGACGTCCGCTCCGTCGGCCAGCACCGGCGGTGCGTTGCTGGTGGGGATCACCGACACGTACTGGTCGCCGAGAAAGCCGGATTGTTCGATGACGAACCGGGCGTCGTGATAAATTTTGTTTTTGTTCTGGTTGTAGATTTTCAGGAGGATGGTCACGCTCTTGCCATCCTCGGCCAGTTGGATGGTGGAGACCGTGCCGACCTGGACGCCGGCGAGCAGGACCCCGGCGCGCTCCTTGAGGCCGCCGACGTTGCTGGCGTGCAGGCGCAGTTGGTACGTGCCATGGAACAGGCTGGCGCCCTTGCTGAACATGATCAGCAGCGCCGCCAGCAGTACCAGC
>Ga0335069_10008340_pt1 | contig 14833 bp, 20 predicted proteins | sample Lox_Sample_11_FD_206714 | JGI IMG/M metagenome (GOLD analysis project Ga0335069, IMG submission 206714) | Soil microbial communities from Loxahatchee National Wildlife Refuge, Florida, United States - Lox_Sample_1.1 | ecosystem: Environmental > Terrestrial > Soil > Wetlands | place: USA... | reverse complement strand
CGCTCCGCCGCGCGTTCAGTAAAGCGTGCGCGGAGCGCCCGCTCCACCAAGGGCGATTCGCGACAGAAACTAGCTAGACAGTTGCTGCCGAAATTGGCATTTGACATTGGCATATGACGAATTCGGCAGACCATAGAATCCTTCCGGAAGAAATGGTGAACCCATACCGACAATTGACAGCGCTATAAAATCGATTGGGAAGCAGTGGGCACACCCAGCGAGTCAATCACTTCTATTCTGTTTGCTTTTTATTTTGGATCGGAGGGTCTGTCGACCGAAATGGCATCGCTTTTGCTGTGATCGAAAGTATGGAAAGGAGGAAAACAAATCATGAAAAAGTTTTCCATGCTCTTCGTGGTCGGCGCTATAACTTTGTTATGCTGCTGGGCCACCCCGTTGCAGGCGGACACGGACACAGCTCTTCTTCCTCACGGAACGCAGAAAGGCAAGGTCACTGCGCTCGACACCGGTTCCCGGACTTTCACGTTGGTCGTGGGGAAACTGAGTATCCCGATGTCTTACGATGACAAAACTCAGTTCGTCGAGTCGGGTCATGCCGTCCAGGCGGAAGCAATGACGGAAGGAGGGAAAGCCAAGGTCCAGTTTGTAGAGTACGAACCGGGTAAGCCGACTGCGACTAAGGTGGACCTCAAGCCGGGGCATCAGTCGACGTCTGCGACTACGCAGGCACAGCGGTAACATGGGACGGGTGGCGCAGACAAACCGTGGGCAGGTACGTTTGCAGCCGCTTCCGCAGTCGATCTACCAAGATGTCTGCGCCACTCGCCAGTGCTCTCACATCCAGGTGACATACTCCCTGGCGCAGGGAAAAAGTTGTGACGCGCGCCAAATCTCCCTAACTGCAGTGAGGATCCGAAATTTCCCCTATTCATCCTGATTGGCCTGGCGTTGGCGCAGCTCCCAAAAGAGGAAGGAAAAACGAGTTCTTCTGCTATCGCCCTGGCACAGATGCATCTTCCGTTTAATAGTCTTCCAGACCCTATTGTAATGCGTCAGTCATACTTGGAGGGCCGAGCTCTGCGAGGCCGTATTTCGCTACCACAGCGGCTTCGCGGAGCCCAGTCATCCAGAATTTCCCCCGTTTAACTGACACATTTCACCGTATTCACGGGCACTTGGCAATTGGAGTGCATTTGCCAGGAAGGATTCACTCTGATGGGCCATTTGGAATGTAAGAACCCAATCGGAACGGCATGGCAACAGCGGCGGAAAATGAAGCTGGACCAGGACGGAAGGGTTAAGAATCATGAAACACTTTTTTAGCTGCGGCATCTTGCTGATGATTTGTGAAGTAGCTTTTGCAGTAGCCTATTTCTTGCGGCATTTGTTGGCCAAAGACCTGACGGTCGCTCTCACTTTAGCCTTGGTCGCGATCTTATTGGTCAAGATGCTAGAGTTCGAAGACAGCCTATTCGAATGATTATCACGTAGGAGCCATAACTATGTTGGATTATGGGATTGTTGAAAGCATCTTCTTTCTCTTGATGTTGGGTGTACTGGGAGCCTTGGGGATTTACCTCATCTGGCGGGGTCTGGTCGACCTGCTTTCAGAGAAATCCACAGTTCGCTGCATCATCCCAAATCATCAGGAAAGGAAGAAAGCCCGCAATTGATTGATCTCAAAGTGAAGACCACTGAGAAGAATCGGAGGGGAATATGGTCAGAGCAGCATGGCTTAAGACTCGAAAGCTTCTGGGAATCCACTCGATAGATTTGGGACCGAGCCGGTCTCTGGAAAACCGGATCATATTGTGTGCAGACTGCGATAGCAACCGAACGCTGGCCGTTTCTGCTTCTGGAAACCTGGCCTGCTCGAGTTGCGGTTCGCAAAATTGGATGTTTGCGTCAACCTCCATGATTGCCCATATCAACCATTGTGAAGCACGCGAACTCCGAAGTCAGGTGTTTGTTCACTGACGAGTGCACGTATAGAAAGAGAATCCGGACCGATGGTACCTGGCCCCCTGTTTTCCGATGTACTCGGCCACGTTTAATTGGGGTTGGGTGGGCGATCATCGATTCGGGCGGGAACAGCTCGAGGGCATGAAGTCAACGTGCCATCGGTACTGCTTTTCAACCCTGAACCACAACCTGGCTTATTGCTACGACGCCGGACGGGCCATTAAATGGGGCCTCAAGCAGGCATTGCGAGGATTTCAAGGGACGACAGGAGCCTTTGAGGATTAGTGCACCCAGGGAATTCATTATGAAGAAACAAACGCCAGCCTGCGGGCTCTGAATTTGTGCTTCGTATGTCACTAAGACACCCTCATCGCTTGCAGAAGGCTCGTTTTTCTGGTGAGATGAAATGAGATTGCGGGATTTTCGGGGTTTTCTAATGGAGTTTGGACATTCTCACCCAGAAAGGCGGCGCTGATGAAAGTCGTGAATATCCTTAAAGCCTGGGGTCGCATACTCGCGGGACATCGCCCCGCAATGTCCCTGGAAATCACCCGAAGCTGCCCTCTGCATTGTGCGGGTTGTTATGCCTTCGGAGAAAACCATATTGGCGGTGAATTCGACTCGAAGATAGCAAGTCATCACGGGCAACAGCTTGTAGAAGAAACTCTCGAGTTGGTCAAATGCAAGCATCCGCTCCATCTTTCTATTGTGGGAGGTGAACCCCTGTTACGCCGTAACGAACTCGCGACTCTGTTGCCGCAGCTAAATCGGATGGGCCTGAATCTACAGTTGGTGACAAGTGCGGTTCTAGACATTCCTGAACCCTGGAAGAAAATCTCACGGCTTGAAATTGTCGTCTCAGTAGACGGTTTGCCCGATGTCCATGACCGCCGGCGGTTTCCCGCGACCTACGAAAGAATCCTCAGAAATATTGAAGGACATAGGGTCGTAATTCATTGCACGGTAACTGGTCCCATGGCTGACAGGCCAGGATATCTGGAAGAGTTCGTGAGATTTTGGTCTGGCCGGGAGGAGACTCGAAAAATCTGGATCAGCTTTTACACGCCACAAGTGGGAGAATCGTCGGCGGAATGCCTTTCGTTATCTCAAAAGGAGAAGATCATCCAGGAACTGCTTCAAATTCGGAGAAAATTTCCGAAGTTGAACATGAGGGACGAAGTGATTCGCCAGATTCTACATCCGCCGGCCTCACCCGACGCCTGCCTATTTTCCCGAAGCACACTCAGCATTGCGCCTGATTTGAAAACTGAGATTGTTCCCTGCAGCATGGGAGGGAATCCCGATTGCCGGCAATGCGGGTGTATTGCCGCTATCGGCCTTGCTTATTTTGCCCAATATCGTCTATTGCCTGGCATTTCGGTCGAACATTTTTTTAATGGGTCCTCCAGGATAGGAAAGCTAGTGCAACTTCTTGGAGCATAAACTAGCTGAGGTCAGTCCAGCGAGTTGGAGGTTGGCCATCAAGTTGAGTAAGCCCCAAGAGTTAACGCCCAAGATCAGTTGACAAACCCCAAGAGGCTTGGGGTGGTGTTAAGAGCCCGATAAGGAGTGGATGGATACGGAAATTGGGTAGTGATCTGATGCGACAATCTCATGGTGTACTTTCCCGTTCTCAAAGCGGAGGGGGCCGCGAACAAAAATCCAATCGAGCGAATCGCCTTTAGGATTAGTGACCGCTGTTTCTTTTCCCAAGGCGTTGCGAAATCCGGCCTCGTCTAAGCGCTTAATCAAGGGCGAAGCATGGGACTTAGTATTCAAGTCGCCTGCTAAGATCAAAGGGATTCCAGGCCAATAGCGATTGGCGTCTGCCAGGACCTCTTCCAGTTGCAGGAGCCGCAAGCTTTCGTGCTCCCGGCTTTCCAGGTGGATGTCGTAAACAACGAGAGATGCTCCTCCCACCTCGATTTCCACCACCAGAGCCATGCGCCCGCCTAATCGGCGCTGGAGGGTCCGCCAGTTGGGCAAATACCAGCGAGGCTGCCAATAATCCGACTGATTAATGAAGCGCAAAATATAGTGGGAACGGATCGGCAAGGCGGAGAGCACTGCCTGTCCGTGATAGGCCGGGGCACTCTCCGATCCCTGGCCAAGTTCTTTGAACTCCACTCCGAAGACGTAATTGAGCTCGAACGTCCGTGCCAACTCTTCGGCGACATTTCGATGTCCAGTCCGCCGCGCGTTGAGGTCCACTTCCTGGAGGATGCAGATGTCTGGTCTTTCGCCTTCAATCGCTCTGACGATTCCTGAGAACTGAAGGCCACGCTCTATGTTCCAATTCAGCAGCTTGAGGTTCTGGCCCGCTTCTGGACAATTCGAAAACGTCCCTTGGTAGGTATTGTCCAGGCTATGGCGCGACGAAGTTCCGCTCATCGCGAGCGCTCCTATCATCGATAAACCGGGCAAGATCAAGACCCACGCGTTTCTTATCGACACCAGACCTCCCTCTCTCGGTGATTATCGCCCCAGATATCCAAACACTCAAACAACTTTTATGAAAATGCGGTTCCGAAGGGTGGTCGGCGCGCTCCGCCGCGGCGATTCGTTCCGAGATTGAGAAGCAACAGGCCTGCAATTGGCCTCGTGGAACTCGGCCCTCCAATTTTTCATCGCCCGTGGTGAACTTGAATAGGCCATGGGTCACTTTTATGAACTCCATGGCTAAAGTCCACACTATCCCAAATTGCTCTGGCGAATTAAATCCACTCTCTCCCAAGCAGAAGCAGCAGGGCTTGCTGCAGTTGACCCTTTGACTGCATTAAAAGTGAGGTAAGAGTAAAGGGCGATGGGCCAAACGACGTTGCTGCCCACCGCGGAGAGTATGAAAACTAGGTTCGTGATGTTGAAAAGGGCGAAAAACAAAAGTCCATAGGGCAAAAAGCAGCGCCGGACAATGAACTCAAGATGTCGGCCGATGTATAACAAAGGATTAGATCGTCTACTGTCTGCCTGCGCCTGCCAAATTCCCAGGTACTGTTCAGGACGCCCGCTGGCTAGCTGGTGCCGCTGGAGCCCAGTAATGAGGATGTCTGCCACCGCACCAAATAATAGTAGCCCTCCCCATACGAGATAAGATCGCTGGCCCGAATTCCTAAATAGGCCTATCGACATACCCACGAAGGTAAACAAGTAGTAAAGATAGTCGCAGATCGTCTCCAGCCAACAGCCGAAATCGGACTGCTGAAGTTTCAAACGGGCGACCTCACCATCGCATCCGTCGAGAATGCTTGCAAATAGCCCCAAAAACGCACCGGTCAGCATGTTCAGATAGCCACCGAACGAGAAGAAGAGGCCCCCTGCGAAGCTGACCACCAGAGTAAATAGACTGACCATATTGGGCGTGATCGGAAATCGAATAATCTGGCGGCTGATGGGTATGGATATTCTGCGATTCGTTCTCGCGAAAATGCCGTCTGTGGGTTTGACGAGCCAGTGGTTTAACTTCTGCTCGGCCAAGAGGCGTTGCTGTGGGGTGAGGACACGCTGCCACATGTCTTCCGGCACCGGGTCGCATTGGACTGAGTGGGTCGAGGCGAGCCTCGCATGCAGATCCTCGAGAGAGCCGAGGTTTGACAGGCAGCGCTTCGAAAGGTCGATAACCGCTTCTCGAGAGAGCACAGAGATACCGACAAGCTGGCTGCCGGTCGTGAGCGCGAGAGCATCGTCCCTCCCATCCCATTCGTCCGCGCGCCGATGCAACGAAGGATGATAGGTCCTGTCCCCGGCTATCAGCACCAGACGTTCCTCCCCTTCGTCAACCAGCTGCTCTAGGAACGAAGGGAGAGACGTCCCCTCGCCGCCGAGCTCAACCCACTCGACGAAACCGGGAAGTCGCCCCGTGTTCAGCAAATCGTGCTTCACCCCGGGCCCTGTTACTCGGTCGACGACAACCACAATTCGCCGAGCACCTGCCTTTTGGGCTCCCAGTATGGCTCGGAGCAAAACGGGCAGAGCGCCGACCCGGGGAAGCGGTGTCCAAAAACTGCTATCGCCGTCCAAGTGGTTTGCCAGAATAACGGCGACGGTTGAGCGACCCGCTAATTCACTCTCGTTGAAAGCGCCGCGTGGCGAAGTCAGATTTGTCGTAACTGGAATGCGGTCGCGAGTTCTTTCATCGGAGTTACGGCGCTTTCTTGACTTGGACAACAGGACCAGGCAGAGGCCCCCAACGGCTGCCCAGAAGATAGCGCGTACTCGTCGAGTGAATGCCAGCGTCAACCCGGCGGCGGCGCTCAGACCCAACATCTTGACGATAAGCATAGTTCCCCCTTCATAGGTTCCGACGTTTCCCGGATTGAATGTGCCCACTATACTGACCAGCTTGGTTAAAGCTTCGATTGCGAGTGCGGCGAAGAGGCTGATCTTGGCGCCCATGAGCCACAGGATCAGGTATACCTCCAACACTGCGGCAACATGGCATGCCATATTCAGAGCAAAACTGCCCCAAAAGGCTCCAGGCGTATGGTGATAAAAATCAAGCAGCTTGTCTTCAACCGAATGGATCAGGGAAAGCTTGCGCTCTATCCGGGCGCTGAGATACCGGATACGGGCTAGGATCCGAGCCGGCCCTGAAAACACTGGCCAGCGCTTTCTCACCGCGAGTGCGGCCACAAGGAGTGCTGCCGCAAGTATGAAGACAAACACACCCGCGTAAAGCGAGAGCGTGTGGGGCAGCGGCAACACGACCAGCACAGCTACCAGGCCAACGAGGCTTACCACTGCGGCGCTAATGATGAACAAGGCGCGATCAAGCGTTACGGATGTGATCCCACTGGCGAGCGGCATCGTCGGACCCAGAAGTGAGACTCGCAAGGTATCGCCGAATAGCTGTCCGAGGGCGCCAAGTTGTCCAACCGCTTCCGAGGCCAGCCGCAGTCCGAGCATGCGGGGAAATGAAGCATGATGCTTCTCATCGAGTAGCGTGAGCCGCCACGCCCAGGTCTTCACCAGGTGCGAGACTCCTCCCCAGGCAATAACCAAAGCGAGTCCCCATCCCAGCGTGGCCATGCTTTTGAGAAGCTCGGCAGGACCGACTCGCCGCACCAGATAGGTCAGAAGCAACATGCCAAACGTTCCTGTCAGCAGCCGGAGAGGCAGCCGAGTTCTCGTGGCGATTCTAGACATTGACCAACTCCTCGCCGACCAACCTGCTGCCAATCGGCTCGTGACAGAATTGTCCTTCGAAAATGCTTTCAGCGTAAGCTAGCGCCTCGGGCGTATCGACGTCCTGCCAGGAAGCCTCGCCGATCTCCAAGGCACGCAGTTTTCGCTCTCGGGCCAGCTCGCGCATGCCTTCGGAAAGCGAGCAGTTGCCATCTCTGGTTGCCGATTTGAGTCTGTCAAACAGCACCGGGTTGCACAGGAACATTCCGGTATCTAGTGCATCGTAGTTCGCGATCTCCTTGCCGATATCCACGATACGATCACCTTCGCGCCGGACCTTGGTGGCATCGTCCAGGTCAAAAACACTGTCAATCTTGGGATCCACTGCGAGAATGACCTCATCTTGCGCGAGCGGCTGTTCCATGAGCAGCTTCGCCGTCTCTGGCTCAAAGATGTGGTCCGCCATCAGTAACAGGAATTTCTCGTGGATTTCACCTTGAGCCTTCAAGACAGAAATGCCATTGGCTTTGTGATAATCCGGATTTTCGACCAAGGTTATTGAAATGTTACCCAGCCATCGGACGTCAAACCAGCGACGAATCAAGTCGGAGCGATACCCGACGACAATTACGAACTTGTCGATACCGGCCTCGTGCGCCCTGAGAATGATGTGCTCGAGGATGGGCTTACCGCGAAACTGCACCAGGGGCTTGGGAAGCCCGGCAGATACTGGCCTCAGGCGGGTCCCGTTACCGGCAGCGAGGATGAGACATTGATTTACCTTTTTCATGTGCGACCCCCTTAACTAAGAAACATTCTGAGATATCCCAATCGTGGAACCCACTCGTAACCCCAAAACCAGCCGATAAGTTCCGATTCCCGACCCAAGGATCTTGGCGACCTTCATTGGGGAGATCCCTTCCGCAACATAGCGATCTTCTGATCGCCTTCTGCCTCGGTGATGACATAGTCCGAATATTCGATCTTGAGAGAGCTTTTCCCTGCGATGAGTAGCTCTGACTCTGATTCAATGGATACTGCCAGCCAGAAGGGTCCATGCTTCTGATAACGCCGAATGAAGTGTACCTTCCGGGTCCAGAAAGAGGGGTTTTTGGCCGGGCTCCCTTCCATTCGCACAATGGCAAAATCCTCTCGGTCCACCCAAATCCGCCCCTTCATGAGGTATTTTTTGGACTGCTTGGGAACAACCGCGATGAGGAAACAGGGGTAGCCCTCTTGCTCTTCGGTGCCCAGCAACTCGAATTTGTAGTTTTCCGGAGTGATTTTGGTCTGGTCGCGATTCTCGTTTTGCGCGGCATCCAACTCCGCCTCGATCAACTTACTGATGACCTTATGGCGAATGTAATCGGACCCACTCTCGGAAAGCGTTTCGAATTCCTTCTTACCCGGATATACATATGTCTCCCGGACCACCACCTCGGCGTGTTTTCTGAACTTTTCGTTGTCAGCGACGTACCTTCGGTTTGAGATGTATTGCTGTAAGGCGGATCTCCTCCATTGGTCCCGTTCGATCATCCGCTCGATCACCTGGTTGGCTGTAAGCGATGGGGTCTGGACGATCCCTTCGGCTGCGACGCCGGACAGCGGAAACAGCAGGATCCCTACCCCACACCGCACAAGGAAGTTAGCTTTTCTGACCGTAATCATCTTCTTCTCCTCTGACTAAAAATCGATGACAAATTTACCGCGTAGCAGAGTGCCCCGGTTGTTGGAGAACGTGCCGAAACGCGAACTAGCTAGGTTGTTCTGGAGGTCGACAGGGTTGAAGCTGTTGAAGACGTTAAACACCCTGACGCCGATTCTGCCTTTATGCCCAAGAAAGGGCAGGCCAATTTGTCTACTCACCTCCAAATCGAATGTGGCAAATCTCGGGAATCTCCCAGCCTGGTTGCGGGCGCCGACAAAGTCCAGTTGCTCGTTGACGATGGAGTAAGGAAAGCCGCTGTGGACGTCGAGCACCGGCGAAACCGTAAGCTTGAAGCGAGTTTGAACCTCCGCCCAAAACAGAAACCGATTAGGAGCATTGAAGGGAAGCAGTGACCGCTCATTGGGCCGAATCACTGCCTGCGCGATATTTCCGAAGAAAGAGTTGAAATCATTGAGGTCGCCGACGGCTGAGGAGCGGACGTAAGAAGCAGTTAAATGGGTCTTCTCTCCCAATCGGTACCGGCCAGTGGCTTCAAACTCCCGATAACGATCCCGCCCATTGTTGCTCAGTGTCAGAAAGTCCCCTTCTGTAATCCTGTCCGGATTGAGTAAGAAATTTCGCGTCGTGCTGCGTTGCTGATATCCGACCCGCAGAAAGAAGTTTGGAACGAGTTCCCGGTCCAACTGGAAATTCCAACCCAGGCTGCGAGGATTTTGAATCCCTCCCAGCAGGCGATGCTGATAGGCCCAGGTGTCGGTGACCGCGCCGCTGGGATCAAAGCGAACTTCGGTCCGTGTCGGAAGATCGAGGAAAGTGGGGATATTCAGGTTAACCCGATCGTAGAACAGTCCAATTCCCCCCCGCAGCACAGTCCTGTTGTCCTTGGTCAGCAAGTAGGCAAATCCCAGCCGCGGAGCGGGGTTATTCTCTTCGGCGATCGAATCCCGGTCGAAGCGAAGGCCCAGGTCCACGGTCAGACGTGGCCAAACGGTCCACTTGTCCTGGACGAAGAAAGAGATTTCGTTCTGATCGACATTAACCCGCGCTGGAGCAGAAAAATCAATCCGTTCGACCAGCCTGTTTGACACTCCGAGGATCTCGACCGGATCGAAAATCTGGTTCCCATCATAAGAGCTTCGCCCAACGTTGAAACCTACTTTGAGCTGGTGCTGACCGAGGGCTTGTTTCGGAGCAAAATGGTAATTCTCCGACTCCTCGAACCGGGAAGTGTCGCGGTTCTGGCGGTTGAAAAACCCCCCTTCTGTGGTCTCGATCCCCTTTTGGTACAGACCAACGCTATTGGCCTTGACGTCCGAATCGAAAGTCTTGATGCTCAGTCGCGATTCCAGCAAGGCACCTGAGTTAAAGGCGTACATGTCTTCCGATGACAGCATGTAACCGCGCTGGTGGAGGTCGGGCGTGGAGGGCTGAGGTGTGAACGTGTTGAGTCCCACGTACTCCAACTTCTGGGGATAAAACGAAAGGTTGAATGCAGCGGTGTGGCGATCGTTGATTTTGAAATCGAGGCGGGTGAAAGAGTCAAAGCTCTCGAGACCTGTGTCTCTATGAAGAGGGGGAAGCCCCGTCCCGGTGAGTTCGGTGCGAACGTACCGATACTCCAAAGACTGCATGACACCGACTCGGCCGTTTATCAAAGGAGTGGAGAGGGTGACACGCGGCGTAAATGCGCCAATGCCCATTATATTTCCGTCCCTCTCTTTCGGCCGAGGCGTAAAATTCTGAAAACTGCCGTGAAATTTCTCCAGATCTGAACCTTTCGTTGTTACCGTCGAGATTGCCCCGGCGAATTTTCCGTACTCGGAGTCATAAGGGTTAGAGAGGACCTGCACACTGGAAACCACGTCAATGGGCAGATTGATTGCAGACGTGCCCATAGCCGGATCGGTAACATTGGCGCTATTGACTAAGGCACCGTTTTGGGTGGCCCGTGCGCCTTTCATATTGATGAGCCCGTCAGGACCGCGAACCACTCCAGGCAGCAAGGGCAAAAGGCCCTCGAAGCGTTCGTTGGCGTTGGGTGCATGCTCAAGGGTGGATGACTCAACCGTACCTGAGGCCGAACTTTCCGTGGTTTCGAGCCCTTCCTGTGTGGCCGAGACTTCCAGGGTTTCCTTCACAACGACATCCAGTTTCATTTCAACCGCGAGATTGACAGCCGTGCTGGAAGTTGTCAGGCAAATCCTGTCGCCCTGACCTTTCAACCCTTCCGCCGTGGCCGCCACCTGATAACAACCACAAGGAAGTGACAACACCGCTTTCCCGTTGGCATCAGCCAAAGACTCGCTTGAAGCCGATGGCGTTTTCTTTGTATCAGGAGATCCCAGCTCAGGTGTCACTACGACCTTGGCTCCGGGAACGTAATAGCGCTCACCAGTTGAATCCACACCAAAGACCTCCACCTGCAGTTGGCCTGTTGCATCCTGCGCCGCGACAACGCCACTACTTAGCCAGAGCAGCAAAGAGCATAGCGTTGCGTTCAAGGCTAAATAGCGGGCCATCATTGATTTGGTTCTTGCGTTCATGACCGTTCTCCTCCATCCACATACTCTTAAGCCGCCCGTGCACACCCAAGTTCGAAAGCCAGGTCTTGAGTCTCCACAACGAACTCCTGTCCCTGAAAGCGAATTAGCGCGTAGTTTTCCATCCTGCACAGGACATAAACTGTCAGGCTGAAGTAGCTGGCGACGGGCATTTGAGCGGAAACCTTATTCATATTCCTCGTGGCAATCATGGTGATTCCCCCCTCTTCGATTTTTCCACTTTGCCTTCTCACCATCAGACAAAGGCAATACGAATGCCAAAGGGCGGCTCCCACATTCAAATCCCCATTTTCATGAAAGTGCCCCATGACCTTTTTCAAGCTCACCACCGCGGATGAAAATGCTGGAGGGCCCCGCTCTGTCGGGGCCGAGGTCGCGACGGAGTGCGACCCTCCACCAAAACCGCATTTTCATGAAAGCTCTCGCGCTCAATCTCGATTTTCCTCGCCTGACTATTCATTTCGCAACACTGCCAAGCGAACCCCATGACTACAGAAACTGGATGTGATGCGGCTCAATGGAAGTGCCGAACTTCGTCAACTGACGATGGCAGACGCCGAAATCGGGGGAGGACGGAAGGAAATTCGTCTGAACCCGCGGCGGAATTATCCCTGAGTCGGAGGGCGTTTCATAATTCTTCCCCGACGGTGCTTTTCGGCTGCGTGGAGCAAAGTGTGTTTCAGGTCCAGAGGTTCGCTGAGGTAATCATAAGTTCCACACTAGATCGCTTCCATCCAGAGCACTTCAATATCAAACCTGGATACAAACACCACCTCGGCTTCCGCTTTGGACTTCAATTCGGAAGGCAGGGTAAACATTTGCAGCCCCTTCCGCAGTCGAGCTACCAAGATGTCTGTGCCACTCGACAGTGCTCACATCCAACGCAATCTCGCCCATTTCGTCCAGAAACAAGTTCCCCTGATGCACCAGTTCACAGCAGCTTGTCTTTTGTGCAAAGGCTGCAGCCTCCCAATCTGCAATGGCTCCTGCCCGCTCCGGATGGCGGGAAGGGCCGGCAGGTTGACTAGATAATTGATGCAGGCCTTGAGGCGCCATCTCACAACAGAAATTCCCAAGAGTCAGCAAATGGCCAGCGACGTGGCCGCGAAAGAGAGCGGCTTGTCTTTCAAGGCGGCGCTACTCATTTTGGTATAATGGGTTTCGATGACGGATAGTGTTTCCATCGAAGGGCGGATCACGATCGAGAGCTCCAACGAGATGCGTCGTAAGCTCCGCATGGTTCTGCGTTCAAAGCCAGCGCAACTAACCGTCGATTTATCAGGAGCCACTTACATGGATACTTCCGCCGTGGCAACGCTGTTGGAGGCGGCCCGGATCGCCCGTGGGCAAGGCACACGATTGGTTCTGGCGGGCCTTCAGGGCCAGCCGGCTCATGTTTTCGAACTGAGCCTCTTGCGCCCATTATTCGAGATTGCCGACTAGGAGACGAACGTGAAAGTTCTGGAGGACATCAGTGGGGGCGTTGATGAGTGGCTTTGCTACCTGGGCAGGCTCACGATGCAGTTCTGGTCGGGCCTCTGCGCCGTGCCGCACCTTCTGCCGTTGCTGGGCAAGCGCGGGCGCTGGCGAGCGGCCGTTCTGCAAATGGTGGCGATTGGCGTCGATGCCTTGCCCATGCTCGCGATCCTCTCGATGAGCACCGGATTCATCTTTGCCATGCAGAGCGGGGCAGAACTGAGGAAATACGGCGCGCTCCGATTGGTCGTCGATATTATCGGAATCGGCTTCACGCGCGAACTCGGTCCCTTGTTAGCGGCCGTGGTCGCGAGTAGCCGATCGGGATCGGCATTTTCAGCCGAAATCGGGACGATGGTGGTGACCAACGAGATCAATGTGTTGCGGACTATGGGTTTGGATCCGATCGAGTTCGTGCTGGCGCCCAAGTTCCTCGCAGCGGTGATAACGATTCCCTGTCTTACCCTGATGAGCGACCTTTTCGGCATTCTGGCGGGCGGGGCGTTCATGATGATCTCTACCAAAATAACCCTGACGATGTACTTACGAGCGGTTGCGAATTCGATTGTGTTGCGCGACATCCTCATGGGGTTTCTAAAGAGCGTTGCGTTCGCCATGATCGTCGTGCACGCGGGATGTCTGGAGGGTTTCAAGACCCACGGGGGACCTGACGCGGTAGGGCGGTCCGCAACCTCCGGGGTAGTCAAGTCAACCCTGCTGGTGCTTCTGGCCGATGTGCTTTTCACGGCCATCTTTTACCTGGCGAGGCTGGTATAGGCCATGGTGAATCCGGTCATTTCGGTACGCGACCTCTGCGTCAGGTACGGCGGGCAGCCGGTGCTGCAAGGCATCAATCTGGATGTCAAGCAGGGCGAAGTCATGGTGCTGCTGGGAGGCAGCGGCGCGGGGAAAAGCACGTTACTTCGCAGCATCATCGGTCTTGAGCCGCCGACCTCGGGTGAGGTGTACGTCCAGGGGGTCGACATCAACCGGTGTTCAAAGAAAGAGCTTAATGTCATTCGCCGCGCCATGGGAGTGGCTTTTCAGGAAGCGGCGCTTTTTAACTCGTTATCGACGCGAGACAATGTTGCCTTGCCGTTGCGCGAATTAACCACGCTGGCGGAGCCCGTCATTCAGATTATAAGTTATCTGAAGCTTGCGCAGGTGGGCCTGGGCGAAGCCGGTGACTTATTGCCGGAAGAGTTGTCGGGAGGGATGAAGAAACGCGCGGCCGTCGCACGGGCGACGGCCCTCGACCCGCAGATCTTGATTCTCGACGAGCCCTCGGCGGGCCTTGACCCGATCGTTGCGGCTGAACTTGACGAAATGCTTCTGTTTCTCAAGCGCCTGTCCGACTTGACACTGCTGGTTATCACGCACGAGATGGCCAGTGCGTTTCGCATCGCCGACCGCATCGCGTTTCTATACCGGGGTTCGCTCATTGCGGTGGAGGACAAGGAGTCGTTTCGAGCCAGTACGGATCGCCGGATCCGGCAGTTTCTCGATAGGGTGCCTAACCGCATTGAGGAAAGCGCGACCGTGCAGGGGCACTTGCGCGAGTTTGCAGGTCTCAAAGGAGCAAAGCCGTGAAGAATGTCGAAGCTAAGGTAGGTCTCTTCGTGGTAATCAGTGCCCTTCTACTGGGCATAACGGTCTTTTACGTCAGCAATGCGCAGTTCGGAGAGCATCAAGTTCCCTACATGGTCTACCTTCGGTATGCAGGGGGGGTGGAACCGGGGACGGAAGTGTTGTTTGGCGGGATGTCCGTGGGCAAGGTGACGGCGCTACGACCTGACCCAGGGGATCCAACCCGGATTGAGATTTCCCTCACCGTGAGGGGGGGAACACCCGTCAATGCAAAATCCGTGGCGAAGCTTGAATCCACTAGCTTGATGAGCAGCCCGCTCGTATCGATCAGTACCGGCACGAATGAGGCGCCCCGCCTGCCCGCGGGAGCGGTGATCCCATCGCTAGAACCGATCAGCCTGGACGAGATGCAACGCAAAGTGATTGCGCTCGCAGATTCCGCCCAGGTAACGCTGGCATCCATCCAGACCGATCTCGACCGGCTCACCGGCGATGC
>Ga0335069_10008339_pt1 | contig 14833 bp, 15 predicted proteins | sample Lox_Sample_11_FD_206714 | JGI IMG/M metagenome (GOLD analysis project Ga0335069, IMG submission 206714) | Soil microbial communities from Loxahatchee National Wildlife Refuge, Florida, United States - Lox_Sample_1.1 | ecosystem: Environmental > Terrestrial > Soil > Wetlands | place: USA... | reverse complement strand
TCGATGCCTCGAACTGCTGGGGCGCGAGGTGATGCCTGCGGTGCGCGAGATGGCGCGCGAATTCGGCATCGTCGATCCCTTCGAGCGCAAGCCGGGCTCGATTCCGCTTGCGTCGGGACGCACGCCGGAGCAAGTTGCGCATCCCGAGATGATGGCGGCATCGGCGCGATAAGTTTGCGCATGAGGTAGCCTGACGGTTTGTGAAAGCAATCCAGTTTGACCGACTCGGCGGGCCGGAGGTGATGGAGCTTCGGGAGATTCCGAAGCCCGAACTCCGGCCCGGCACGATCATCGTCCGCAATCAGGTCATCGCGCTCAATTTCGGCGACACGTTTTTCATCCGCGGCACGTATCTCGTGAAGCCGGTTTTTCCCGATACGCCCGGGATGGAGGGCGCGGGAATTATCGAGGCCGTCGCGCCCGACGTGACCGACCTGAAAGTCGGCATACCCGTGACGTACATCGGGATGGGCGCGTTCGCCGAGTACATCCGATTGCGCGCGTCACGTGCGATTGCGATTCCCCAGGGCACGAGTATCGAGCAGGCAGCGGCGTTTCCGATTGCGGTGCTGACCGCGTGGCATCTGCTCCACACCTGCCACGATCTGAAGCCGGGCGAGGTCGTGCTCGTTCATTCGGCTGCGGGCGGCGTCGGAATCGCGGCGGTTCAGATCGCGAAAGCATCGGGCGCGCGCGTGATCGGCACGGTATCGAACGACGACAAGATCGATTTCGCCAGGAAGTACGGCGCAGACGATGTGATCAACTACGAGACGCACGACTTTGCCGAGGAAGTGAATCGGATTTGCAGAGGGCGCGGCGTCGATCTGATCCTCGATGCGATCGGCAAGCCGACCTTCGCCAAAGGCTTTCGATGCCTGAGGCCGTTCGGCCATATGATTCTCTATGGAAGCGCGGGCGGCGCGCCCGATCCGATCAATCCGGTCACGCTCTTCATGAAGGGGCACAAGGTCAGCGGATTCGCGGTGCCGATGGTCTATGCGATGCACGAGATTCATCGCCGCGGCCTCGACGACGTGTTTCGACTGTCGCGCGAGGGCAAGCTGGTCGTGCCGATCGGAAAGAAGTTTCCGCTTGCGCAGGCAGTGGAGGCGATGCGCTTCCTGGAATCGCGCAAATCCGTGGGAAAGATTCTGCTGATTCCGTGATGCGCGCGCGTCCCATCAACACAGGCTCAAAGGCCGTCATTCTGAGAGGTTGTAACAAGTTGACCTCTCGCGTCGGCAACAATTCTTGTCATCTTGAGCGGAGCGCGCTGCGCGCGGAGTCGAAAGATCGACGCGAAGCGGTTCCTCTCAGTGGGACAGGCGTCCCTGCCTGTCCATTTGTCTCTCCCCACGGCGCGCCGCATCTTGTCCTCGGCCCGTCGAGGCGAGGACGGTGCGGTTGCCCCTCACCCGGAGCAACAAATTGCTCCGACCTCTCCCTGATCCGGGAGAGGCTCTGCAAAGACTTGAGATTTCACTAGTCGCGGCGTCTTGGCGCCGTGGGGGACGCCGAACCGCGCGTCGGCGAGATCCGTCGCAAGAGACCTACATCGATGAGCGATGTTTAACGCCGGGCGCGGGGCGTCGTGCCTTGCGTTGGACTGAGCGCAATCTGTCCAGCGCGTCCTCGCACCAGGAGATATTGGCCGCCAGCATCACCCGCCCGTACTGCAACGTCAGCCAGCCCAGGAGCCCCTCGACGTCCCGCGGCTCTTCGTTGGCGAAGGTCTCTTTTGCTAGGGAAGCGAGGACATCGCGCTGCTTCTGCGCCTCGGAAAGGCTTGCGACGAGGTGACGCTCCACTACCTCCAAGTTACCTTTATCGGCGAAGAACACCTTCAACAACAGCTCGTTGCGCTCGACGCTGGCAGATGGGGCCTGCTCGATCCACTGGGCGAGCGCCATGCGGCCTGAATGTGTGAGCCCGTAGCGGATACATCTGCGGTCACCGTGGCCTTGGTTGTCCACAACCTCGATCAGGCCCTCGCGCACTAGCGCCGAAAGCGTCGGGTAGAGCTGACCCACGCTCTCCTGCCAAAAGTGGCCAACCGTGCGCGCGATGCACTGACGGATCTCGTAACCGCTGGCGGTACGACGCGAAAGCACGCCCAGGATCGCGGCGCGGGTTCGGTTGTGGCGCTGGGAGCTATTCGGCTTGAGAGGCATGTCCGCGTCCTATTACGGCGAAGTACTGGGAAACACGCTCAGAATGGCGTTGACGACAAGTTGCGGCTCATCGAGCTGAATGTCGTGGCCACTGTTCTGAGCCTCAACCACGCGCCCGCTGGCGCTCAGCATCGCGGTGTCCTCTTGCAACTGCCGCCAGGTGCGCTCAGTTTCCTCGACCGTTCCCGGGGGCAGGTCCTCGGGAGCCCCCATCGGGAAAGGCCTGCCCCGGCGCAAGACGACCACCGGCGCCTCCAGCTTCTTGATAGCCATCGCTTGCACTTCGGTGAAGCTCGTGGCTTGCGCTTCGAGCTCGCGGATCATCGTATCGAAGACCTCGGGCCCTTTAGCCAGCTGCGCCCGATACTCAGCTGCCGCGGCAGGTGTCAGCCGCGGGTCAACGGGAATCTTCTCAGGGGCCAAGGCCATGATTCCGGTAGACGCCAGCCAGGCGTAGATTCGAAACTGTCTCTGAAGATTGGCGATGAGGCGCACCGTGGCAGCCTCTTGCGCGGCAGACCATCGACGTCGCTGTTGCTCATTCGCCGCGTCGACGAAGACGACGGCCTTGACTTCGTCCGGATGGTGCGCCGCAAACACCTTCGCATAGAGTCCCCCCATCGAGTGGCCGACGAGGATGTAGGGGCCGGGAATCCCCTCCTGTAACAACAGGCGGTGCAGTTCCTCTGTGATGACGGCTGCCGTCCGCGGGCTTTCACTCGGTTCGCTCCAGCCAAGCCCCGGCCGGTCGTAAAGGAACACTCGGGCGTGCTTGGCCAGTTCGGGCGCGACCAGGCACCAAGTGATGCTGCTGTTGTTTTGGCCCGCCTCCAGCACAATTGTTGGCCCGCCCTCGCCGAGGACTTGGTAATGCACCTGCCGGCCACCGAGGTTTGCCCATCGCCCCGACGGGATAAATTCAGCACGTATCCGCTGCCGGGCCCGGTAACCACCGATCACCGCTACTCCGATGAAGACCAGTATCCCTGATACGGCGAGCGTCGCGACCACCTTCCATCTCCAATGATTGCTTCGAGGCATCGGACGATAATCTCCCAGACATATCTGCTAGATATATCATTTATTAAACTTCGATCAAAGGGGTGCGCTCCAAACGACTTCGTTTCGGGTCGATACGGCATTCTTAACCTGCTCTTCGCTCTCCGCGCGCAGCGCGCTCCGCTCAAAGTTTGTGAACAAATTAAGGTCGTCATCCTGAGCGGAGGCCGCCGGAGTGAAGGATCTCGCGCGGCCTCTTTTTTCCAGTGGGACAGGCGTCCCTGCCTGTCCATTGGCGCGCGTTGAGCAGCCTCAGAAAGACGCCCGAGGACCGGGCGAGATCCTTCGACTTCGCTCCCAGACTCGCTTCGCTCAGAGTTTGTGAAAAAATCGAATCGGCGAACGCAAATTCCGTCATTCCGAGCGCAGGGCTGCCGAAGCGAGGAATCCCGGCTTCCAACAAATCCCGAATTAACAAGGATTTTCTGCAAAGCCGACATCGTGGATCCGGGATTCCTCACTACGCGGACTCCGTTCGGAATGACGGAAATCAATTTCTTCACAAGCTCTCAGGATGACAGACTGGGGCGGCCCATCGTGTTCCATCGTGAACTCATTTGCGTAACATTCCACCGACGAGAGGCATCCACATTTGAAACTATCTGTCGTTGATCAATCACCCGTACCGGCGGGATTCACGCCTGCCGACGCACTGCGCAACACGATCGATCTCGCACAACTCGCCGAACGACTCGGATACGAGCGCTACTGGATCGCGGAACATCACGCGACTGCGGCCTTCGCAAGCCCAGCCCCTGAGATCGTGATCGCGCGCGTCGCCGCCGAGACCTCGCAAATCCGGGTCGGATCGGGCGGGGTGATGCTGCCCCATTACAGTCCGATGAAGGTGGCCGAGAGTTTTCGCGTCCTGCATGCCCTGTCTCCGGGACGAATCGATCTCGGCGTGGGACGCGCTCCCGGTGGCACTCCGCTCGATACGTATGCGCTGCGCCGCGAGCGCGACGGCAAGCCGTACCCCGACGACTTCCCGCAACAATTGATGGAACTGCTTGCGTTTCTGGACCGCAACTTTCGCCCCGACCATCCTTTCAGCCAGATCGATGTATCGCCCGCGATGCCCGGCGGTCCCGAGGTATGGCTGCTCGGATCGAGCATGTGGAGCGCGTCGGCGGCGGCGCAACTCGGACTGCCGTATGCGTTCGCGCACTTCATCGATCCGATGCCGACGCGCAGCGCGATCGAGTACTATCGGACGAACTTCAAAACGTCGGAGCATCTCGATGCTCCACGGATGATCCTCGCAGTCGGGGCCATATGCGCCGACACCGATGAGGAAGCGCGCCGCCTGGCGTCGAGCGCGCGCGTGTTTATCCGCCGCCTGCGAAGCGGACAGAGTCGCGCTCCCCTTCCTACACCCGAGGAAGCGCTCGCCGAACTCGCGAAGAATCCCGAGGAGCCGCAAGCACAGCCGAGCGAATGGCCGCGCGTGTTCGTCGGCGCCGTAGATAGCGTTCACGATCAGCTCGTCGATATGGCGAGCGTGCTCGGCATTGATGAAATCATGATCGTGACCGTCGTCCACAGCCATCAGGCGCGCCGCCATTCTTACGAGCTGCTCGCGAAAGCGTTCGATCTCAAGCCGCGCTCCGTGCAAAAGTAGCCTGCGTTTTTCGCTTTTGCGGCGTCAGATCAGGAGAACTGGATGGATTACAAATTCATTATCTACCAGGTCAGCGACAACATCCTGACCATCACGCTGAACCGGCCCGAGAAGCTCAATGCTTTCACGCACGAGATGATGCAGGAGATGGTCGACGCGTTCGACAAGGCCGACGCCGACGACAACGTCCGCGCGATTATCGTGACCGGGGCCGGGCGCGCATTCTGCGCCGGCGCGGATTTATCAGGAGGGCCGCGAACCTTCGATGTCGACCGCCCGGACCGTCCCACGCGCAAAGACGCGCTTCGTCCCGACGGCTCCGTCGATTGGGGCCATGAATCGGTGCGCGACGGAGGCGGACTCCTGACGCTTCGCATTTTCGAATGTCTGAAGCCCGTAATCGCTGCTGTCAACGGACCCGCCGTGGGCGTCGGCGCCACGATGCAGCTCGCGATGGATGTGCGGCTTGCCGCGGACGACGCCCGTTTCGGATTCGTATTCGCGCGACGCGGCCTGGTGCCCGAGGCGTGCTCGACATGGTTTCTGCCGAGAGCCGTCGGAATCTCTCAGGCGCTTGAGTGGGCGTACTCGGGCCGCGTTTTCTCCGCTCAGGAAGCGCTCGAAGGTCGGCTCGTGAAGAAGCTTTACAAACGTGACGAGCTGATTCCTGCGGCGCGCGCGCTGGCACGCGAGATAGCAGATAACACGTCGGCGATCTCGGTCGCGCTTATCCGCCAGATGATGTGGAAGATGCTCGGCGCGGATCATCCGATGGAAGCGCACAAGGTTGATAGCTGGGGAATTTTTGCGCGCGGAGCTTCGGCGGACGCGAGAGAGGGCGTGGCGTCGTTTCTGGAAAAGCGCCCGGCGAAGTTCGCTGACAAAGTATCCACCGGGATGCCCGAATATTTCCCATGGTGGCAGCCGCGCAAGTACAGCGGATCGGTAAAATAGCCGCGCTGAATAGTCGAAACAAAAGAGAGCCGCTCGCAAGGCGGCTCTCTTCCTTATCGTCCTACGAACTTGGGCTCGCGCTTCTCCAGAAACGAGCGCACGCCTTCCTTGTGATCCTCGGTCTTGAACAACTCGGACAGGCTCGAGGAAACCCATTTGCCGAGCTCGCGCCAATCCGGATCGAGCGCGCGACGCAGTCCCTGCTTGAGGCGCTGGACCGCGAGCGGCGGATTCGACGCGATCTTCGTCGCAAGCGCCATCGCCGTGGGCATCAGGTCTGCGTGGGCGACCACCCGCGAGACAAGTCCGATACGCAGCGCCTCGGGCGCATCGATAATATCGCCCGTGAACAGCAGTTCGGCAGCTTTCTCGCGCCCCACGAGCTGACACAGGCGCCCGATTCCGGGAACGTCGCAGCATAGCCCGCGCTTGACGAACAGCTCGCCGAAGCGCGCCTTCTCTGATGCGACACGCAGATCGGCCATCACCGACAGTTCCATTCCCCATCCCACGGCGGGTCCGTTGACTGCGGCGATAACTGGTACGTCCGTGTTCAGGATCGCGTCGGCGGCAGGCGTGAGACGAGGCTCTACTGCTGGCGCGCTGGCGGAAGACGCGCGCTCGCCGACGGCGACCATCACCCGGCGCACATCGTCGCCCGAGCAAAAGGCTGGATCGGCGCCCGTAATGACGAGGCATCGCGCGTTCGTCTTGCGCACAGCGTCCTCGAGTTCCTGGTAGGTCGTGAACGTCAGAGCGTTGCGCGCCTCGGGGCGATTGATAGTGATGACGCCCACCTCGCCCTGCGTTTCGTATTTGATTTCCGTGTACATCGGCTTCTCCCGCTTGAGCGATACGGATCTACCTCATTCAGCGACGAACGACGGGCTGCCCGTTTTCGCGGTCTGCCCGCCGTCTGCGACGAAGGCTGCGCCGTTTACAAACGAAGCCAGGTCGGAGGCGAGGAAGACGACGACGTTCGCAATCTCCTGCGGACGTCCCAGACGCCCCATCGGGATCGCTCGATCGAACGCGTCGCGCGTGCCGGGCATCTCGAGCACTGGCGCCAGCGCAGGAGTCTCGATCGCTCCGGGACACACGCAGTTGCATCGGATATTGAACTGGCCGTATTCGATCGCAACCGTGCGCGTCAGGTTGATGAGGCCGCCTTTGGCCGCGTTGTACGGAGCGAGTCCGATATCTCCGAACTGCCCGGAGATCGAAGCGGTGTTGACGATCGCGCCGCCGCCCTGCGCCTTCATGACGGGCAGGGCTCGCCGGATGGTCCGGAACACGGCGCTCAGGGCCACATCGATTGTGTAATCCCAGACCTCATCGAGAATCCCCGACGCTCGCGACGTGACCCGTTTTTCTGCGAATGAGGCCGGCAGTCCGAACGCGTTGTTGTGGAGGAAATCGAGACGGCCGAACGCGCGCTGCGCGGCCTCGAGCATCCCGTCGATATCGGCCTTCACCGTTATGTCGGCCGGGATCGATATCGCGCGTCCGCCGAGCGCGGTTATCTCCTTCGCGACGCTCTGCGCGCCGGCGCCGTTGACGTCGACCACCGCGACGGCGGCTCCCCTGCGGGCAAATTCCAATGCGGTGGCGCGTCCGATACCCGATCCCGCGCCTGTCACCAATCCAGCTTTTCCGTCGAATCTCATGCCCTGTTTGGTAGTCGTTTATATGCGTTGCGGCAAGGTTCGCAGCGTCATTCAGGGTTCAGGGCGTGGCGTTCGAATGACAATAGAACGTCGCCCAATGTGTCACGATGCTACGCCGATAGCGATGCTCAAACGCCGTCACTCGCCGACATGCGTTTTGCGAGCTTAGCCTTCGGTGGTCATCGAACGGCTACGATTCGCATCGCGCGGCATACTAAACGTAAAGCTCCGTTGCTTTGCCGAATCACGATTGCAGGCACGTAATTTGTACTTTGGATGCAGGCACCGGTGGCTCGACATGCCGGTCGCGATTGGAATCTATGATTGATCGAGAGCAGCCAAGCAGCGCATCCGAAACGGGACCACCGCTCGCGCCGGCGCCTGCTGATTACTCCGGTGCGCTCGATTCGATTCTCAACAGCCTCGGTTACCCTCTCATTGTCACCAATTCGACGGGGCGGATTCTCGCTCACAACCGGTGCGCCGCAGAGCAGCTTGGAATCGACGATGCAACCGCGACAATCGATCTATGGTTCTCGCGCCTGAACGCGAACGATGATGCCGCCGCGGACGGGTTAGCGGTGGATTTACCTGGGCCGCTGCTGGCGGCGCTCTCCGGAAAGCCGATCGACGGGATCGAGATCGATATCCTGCACGGAAACTCGCACGCGCAGTCCTTCGCCATCACCTCTCGGCCGCTGGACACGGGAGATCCGGCTGCTCCCGCGGTTGCGATCGCGTTTGCAAATCTGGACCAACACAAACGCGAGGCGGCGATGCTCCGGCGCGCGCGCGATGCGGCGTTGGAATCGGCGCGGCTGAAATCCGAGTTTCTGGCCAACATGAGCCACGAAATCCGGACGCCGCTCAACGCCATAATCGGGATGAGCGCGCTCCTGCTCGACGCAAAATTGAACGTCGAACAGCGCGAATGCGCGGAGATGGTGGCAGCAAGCGCCCGCGCGCTTCTCGCGATCGTAAACGACGTGTTCGATTTTTCGAAAATCAGCGCCGGCAAGATGATTCTCGAAGAAGTCGATTTCTCGCTTGCCGAACTTATCGAGAGCGCAGCCGATATCCTGGCCGAGCAGGCATTCGGCAAAGACCTGTCCATCGACACGGTCGTTGCCGCAGAGGTCCCCTTGCGACTGGTCGGCGATCCTTCGCGCCTTCGTCAGGTGCTCGTCAACCTGATAGGTAATGCCGTGAAATTCACGGCGTCGGGCGGCGTGATCGTCAGGGTCCGGCTGCATCGAGACGCGGCCGACCGCGAGATGATCGATTTTAGTGTCTCCGACACGGGAATCGGAATTGCGCCTGAGGTCCGAACCAAGCTGTTCCGGCCGTTCGTTCAGGGCGACACATCGATCACGCGTCGTTACGGCGGCGCGGGTCTCGGCCTGGCGATTTCGGCAAACATCGTCGAGGCGATGGGCGGCGCGATCGGCTTTGACAGCGAACTCGGCGTTGGCTCCACGTTTCGCTTTTCGATCCCGCTGTGCAAAGGAAGCGACGCGGTAGATAATCGCGAGCGCCTGAGGGGATTGCGCGTCATGCTTTCGAGGGTCGCGGCGCACAGCGCGGCGGCAATCGCGGAACAACTGGCAGCGTGGGGCATTTCAGTGTCCATCGAGGACGAGAAAGCGCCGTCTTCGGTATCCAACGACGACTTCAGACAAGCGGATTTCGACGCAGTTCTGATCGATTATTCCCATTGGGCAGGCGATGTTTTGCAAACCGGCAGTATCGCCGGGCACGGATCCCGGCGCGGCGCACGAATCATCGCTATGGGGCCGCTGGGACGACGCCCCGATGGGTACGAGTTGGCTGCAATCGGAATCGGCGGATGGCTCGCGAAGCCAATCAAGCAAAGCGAGTTGATCGCCCAACTGTCGATGGCCGCCGCGTCGCGGATGAGCGAAAGATATTCGCTCCCCGACGGTGCCGATGGGCGTCTTGCGCGCGGCCGGGTTTACGGCGGTATCGCGCCGCAGCCAAGCGTCAACATCCTGGTCGCCGAAGACAATCCGCTCAATCAGCGCGTCATCATGAAGATGCTGCAAAAGCTTGGTTACCAGGCGCGCGCGGTTGTCAACGGTCGCGAAGCGATAACCGCGCTGAGCGACGGCGCCTACGATCTCGTATTCATGGATTGTCAGATGCCGGAACTCGACGGTTATGAGGCGACTCGACGCATCCGAGACTCCGACGCAAAGATTGCCCACATTCCGATAGTTGGCGTGACCGCGCACGTGCTTCCCGGCGATCGCGAGAAGTGTCTGGCCGCCGGAATGAACGACTATCTCGGAAAGCCCGTGCTGATTGGACATCTGAGCGCTGCTATCGAGAAATGGGCGGCCCGGCCGAAGCTCGACGCTGCGCGTTCGACCGGCAGGGAAGGAGTACCGGAAATTGTCGCGCCGATTCCGGCAAAAGCGCCGGCGCCTACCGGGCGCGCTTCGTCAGCTGCATACGCTGATAGCGTCGATCCCTCGGCGCTGGCGGCCCTGCGGTCCATCGATTCGGACGGCGAGCAATTCCTGCAAAAGTTGATAGCGATGTTTCTCAACGACCTGACGGAACGTGTTGAAGCGATGAAATCCGCAATCGACAAGGGCGACGCGGATGCCCTTGGACGTTTTGCGCACGCGCTGCGAGGCAGTTGCGGTAATTTCGGCGCGAATAAGCTGCTCGCGCTGTGCAAGCAGATGGAACAAATCGCGCAGGCGCGGACCCTTGCGACGGCGGCGGCGCTTTACCACGAACTTGCGCAAGAGGCGTCGCGGGTGCGTCATGCGCTCGAAGACAGCCTAAGCGCCGGTGCAGCTTCCGAGTCGGCTCTGCTCGCCGCTGAAGATTGAGGAGGGACGGGTGATGGTCGATCAGGACATCTTGCGCGCAACCCTTCGTGGAAAGCGGCTGGCGTTGATCAATCTTTCCGACGTGGAAATTCAGCGCATCAAGACGCTGGCTGAGGGCTGGGGCGCGCGAGCTCATCAGCTGAAGTTTGATTCCGCTCTTCCCCGGCTCAACTCCGTCGCTCCGTTCGACGTTTGCGTTGCCTCGATTTCGCGAAGCGGCGACAAATCCTTGGGTTTCGGTTCAGATTTTCTCAGTACGATTCATTGCCCCGCAGTCATCGTCGGCGACGAGAACGAGATTGCGGGTTCGACAAACGATCTGCAATCGGCATCGCGCGATTTCATGATTCGACCGTGGACCGAGACTGAATTGATGCTAAGGGCGTTTCGGGTCTTAAGTTTCGCGCAGGCCGAGGAAGAGGACCGCACCCTTGCGTTGTCTCGATCGGGGGCGGGCGAACCCACGGTTGTGGTCGCTGACGACGACCGAATCACGGTGACGCTGCTATCGTCGATGCTGCGAACCTGCGCAATCCGCTGCGTCACGGCCTCGGACGGACACGTAGCGCTCGAACTGGTTCGCAAGCTCAAGCCCGATGCGCTCGTCCTGGACATTTCGATGCCGCAGATGAGCGGTTTCGAGGTGCTTTCCGCGATACGCAAGGACGCCGCCATCGCCGATACGCCGGTCATCATGCTGACGGCAAGCCAGGCCGAGAGCGAAATCGTTCGAAGTTTCTCCGAAGGCGCGGACGATTACGTCACCAAACCGTTTCATCCCAACGAGATGCTGGCGCGGCTTAAGCGCCTGGTACGAAGGCGCGCGGCGCTCTGATTCCATCCAAATTCGAATGTTTCTTTGAGATTCGACCCCATTGAGCGCCGCGTCGCGGAACTCCATTTGAATGGATCGCCAACCGCGTGGTACTTGTTTTAGCGTCTCGCGCAATCGCGACGGGGCGGCGTACCCAAGTGGCTAAGGGAGAGGTCTGCAAAACCTCGATGCAGCGGTTCGAATCCGCTCGCCGCCTCCAATAAAAACCAAACTAAGATAACAGGCCGGCGGCCTTCGTCGTCTGGATCGGTACGTTCGCGGCTATTGCGATATGACCATCGAGGCGGTGCGCGACAACTGTACAGAAACCCGCGGAATCAACGATGTCAAAGGCGTGAATGTTGAACTCACCTGCACGGTTACCGTGCTCCCCGGCTTGTTATCGGGATTCCACGTCGTCGTGACCGTGTACGATGCAGGATCCCGCGCCCCTGAAGCGAGAGATTTAACGTAAGTCGAGACATCACTGGCGCCGGCCGGCGTTGGACTCGTGGCTCCGCGCACGCACGCGTATCGCGCACCCATTTGCGCCGCGTACGAGACGAACTCGTAACTGTACATCGCGATGCCGAAGTCGATGGTAGCGAAAAGCAGGAGCAACAGAATCGGCGCAACGATTGCAAACTCAGTTGCGTCGACTCCGCGCGACGATCGAACCCGCCTGTTCCAACGCCTACCGATGGAGAAAATACGCCGCACCTCTTCCTCTCAGCCAGCCGTATGGTTTGGATGGGTCACTATCGTCACTGCGACACTCTCATCACGGCATTACCGGTCAAAGTTGACGGCAAAACGATGCTGGCGAAACTAGTGAGCGTATGGAACGGCGCCGAGGTCGTCACCTGGACATAAACCTGAAGGCGGCTGCCGGCCGCACAATCGGTTATGCTACAATTGGGTGAACTGGAGCCACCCGAGCAAACGCAGTAGTGCGACGCGGTGGCGGTCAGACCGGTTACGTTGGGGGCGTCACTGATCGCGGCATTCTGCATCCCGGTGTTGTCGTTGGCGTTGATGATGCTCAACGCCCCGTACTGGACGCCGGCGCGCGCCGCGTTTGCGACCTGGATGTTGATGTAGAACATCCTTCCGAATTCGACTGTGGCCAGGAACAAAAGCACAAGAACGGGAACGGCCAGCGCGAACTCGACTGCGCTTTCGCCGCCATCCGTTCTACATCTTCCGTCCGTTCCCACGAGGCGTAGCAACAGTTTTCTATTCCGCCAACACCACACTTCTGATAGGCGAGCCGTCAGCGAGTGACGAATAGTTGTTATTAACCCAGCTGTTGCCGTTTATCGTGATCTTGTCAGCGACCAGAATCGTATAGCCGCTGATGCTGCTGTTGCCGTTGAACGTCAGCGGCGTCGTAGGGAAATAAAGCGCTCCATCCCACGTGGAACTGCTGTTGCCATTTAGAATGCTACCGGAACTGCTTGTAACGGATCGGTCCTGGTAGAAGAGAATGCCTTCCAGCGGTCCCGACGTCGGGGCGCTCAGGTTCACCTGTGCGTTGCCGTTGATGGTTATCGCTCCGTAAGACGAATAGCCCTTGGTATTGTAAAACGTGACCCCGCTGCCGGAAAGCGTGGTGTTACCGTTGATGGTCATGCCTCCGCCGTTAAGTATGTAAGTTCCGGCGCTGAAGGTCGCGTTAACATTTCCATTGATACTGATGCCGCCACAGTATACGCCAGGGCTGAGAGTCACAGTCTTGTTGCCGTTCAGGCTATAGTTCGTATAGTCGCAGGACCCCACGCTTGGCGGATTCACGTAGGCGAGCGGATCGCCGGTTGCGATTATTCCGGTTTTGGGTGTGGGGTTGACGGTAACGTTCCCGTTCTTGGTGTAGTTGCCGGCTATTCCGGTTGTAGCATTGAGCGTGATGTTTCCGTTGAGGATCATAGCGCTGGAGCTGGTCGAATCGACAATGAGTCCGCAAGCGCTGCTGACTGTCGCATTCCCGTTAATCAAAACCGCGCCCGACGCGGCGGGGTCCAGCGCGTAAAGGCACCCGGTATTATTGGCCTGACCGGCAACTGCGCGCGCGGCCACGTTGATGCTGGTGATGCCGAGGACCGGAAGAAAATAAGTCTTCTGCGGCTTGCTGACGATCACTTCAACGTATTTTGCGTTTGCCAAATACTGTCCCGCAGCGGGTGGATTGTTGACGGTAACCGTCACAGAGCTCCTGCCATCGGTGTATCCATTAGATGCGGCGTCAGCGCGCGCCGATGTGGTCACATCGCCATAATTGATTTCGGCAGCTCCCGCCAAAGCCGCGCTATCTGCCGCCGATTGCATCTTGTGACGCTCAAGTTGCAGGAGGCCAAGGTCGACAGCCATGCCGGCGCTGGCCAGAATTACTACAATCGCGGCAGCTACCAAGGGCCATATCTGCCCGGTCTGGGATTTTACGTGCAATCGATTCATCGTGTTTCGAAAGTCAGAATTTAAGCCGGACTCATACCAACTGATCAGCAAATGTTGTACCGCTTATAAACCATTTCATTCTTGACCGACGCGGCGAGAATCCACGCTGTTTTGGGCCTGTGTTGCACGCAACTCACCACGGTTGTGGCCATCGAGCAACTAGCACAGTTCAGATCCTCTGAAACCGTTGGTTGATTCGCCTTATTTTCCCTCGGAAAAGTCTGATGGGCTGGCTTTGCCTCGGCGATCAAACGCCTATAGGGCTTGCCGGACCGACTGATCTCTAAAGGTCAAGGACTTACGGTCTGGACCCGGGTTGGGCGTTGGCGTTGTCCGGCACGATGACCAGCGAGACATCGCACGATGACTCCTCCGGCCCGAAGCACAAGCGGGCGGTTTCACCGGGACGCGCCGCACCAGCGTCTGCTCCGTTGGCCGGACAGACCCAGACGCCCGACTTCTGATGCATCGCGACGGCAAAATATCGTCCTGCCGGGATTTGGCCGCTTGCACCACCCCCCGAAGGCAGCATCTCCGATTGCGCGATCTCGAAGCCGTCGTGCGCCCCGCCCTCGCGATATTGCATGAAGATCAATTCCCAGCGTCGTCCCCGCTTGGTCGTCGCGTTCCAGCTCATCGGCCGATTCGACGAAAACGCCGGCTTGTCGCGGCACAACCACGGCCGCGCCTCGGCAGCACTCGCAATGGAGGTCGCGCTTGTCAGTACGACAGGGGCGATGACAATCAGAGCAGATACTTGCGAGAGTCTCCTTTGAATACGGGCTTTCATTGTGATGCGTGCTTGATGCCGAGCGAGATCAACTGTTCGATAATCATGCCGAGATTTGAATCCTTCGGTGTGAAGACAGCCTTTACGCCCAGCGCGAGCATCGCCGCACGGTCGTCTTCAGGGATGATTCCGCCCATCACCAGCGAGACATCTTCCGCCTTTCGATTTCGGAGCAGCGAGATGATTTCGCGGGCGATCGTCATGTGGGCACCGGCGAGACTGGAGACCGCAAGAATATCGACGTCCTCCTGAAGGGCGGTTTCCACCAGTTCGGATGGTGTCTGCTTGAATCCTGCCAGGACAACCTCCATCCCGGCCTGCATGCACGCCTGCGCGAGAATCTTGACCGCGTTGATATGGCCGTCGAGGCCGGCCTTTCCGAGCGCGATTCGAATCTTGCTGTCGGTATGCGGAACCGACAGCGCCGCCACGTTCGGGA